>Ga0116227_10001322_pt1 | contig 54715 bp, 36 predicted proteins | sample S1TSphgellanicum_FD_89693 | JGI IMG/M metagenome (GOLD analysis project Ga0116227, IMG submission 89693) | Host-associated microbial communities from peat moss isolated from Minnesota, USA - S1T2_Fb - Sphagnum magellanicum MG | ecosystem: Host-associated > Plants > Peat moss > Unclassified... | reverse complement strand
TGAGAGAGAGAGAGAGAGAGAGAGAGAGAGAGAGAGAGAGAGAGAGAGAGAGAGAGGGGCAGAAGCTCAGAACCAAAAGATTCACAATTCCCAGGGAGAGAGGAGAAGACTTGACACAGAGGCGGTATTTCTCTGAGAAGTAAAGCACAGAGAGAGAGAGAGAGAGAGAGAGAGAGTAAAGGAATTACTGGATTGTGGGCATGTTGGAGGAGGTAAGGACTATGCTCCTGCGCGAGCTGGTTTGTGTATATTTGTGTGATAATGTCATATCTTCTGCACCCTTCTGCACTTCTGCACTTTTCGCTGCAAATGCCAACTTCTGATCTCTCCTGGCCAGTATACCTCCCACCCACAAGGAGCCAAATTGGGGATTCCTGGAAACTGATCCAGAAGCAGCAGCAGCAAGATTACCACCGCCACGACTACCAGCAACAGAAGAAGAAGAAGCAACAATAGGCCTACAACCCAAGAGTGAAAAAGAGTGATTTGTTCTCCAATGCAACCTTCTTGTTGTCAACTGCGAACCATCGAATAGCAACAATTTACTATTGTATATCTGCTCAGCATTGCAAAACCAAACTCTTTTCTCCACAACCAAATTTGCTCTAAAACATCAAACCCTAAACTTTTCTGCAACAATCTCAACAACAAAGAGTAAGCTTTAAACTAGCTGAGTACCTAGTTGCTTCATGAATTTTCGAGATGGGTATCTCACTGCTTTGCTTGACAAAAACACAATTGATCGCCACCCACATCCCAGACAATGCCACATTTGCACATTCTTTCACGCAAACAGTTAACTTCTTCATAAACACAGACGCACACCAAGCTCTTCTTCCAGACATCTCAAAAATGATGAGCTTTTTTTTCGCATTCGAAACCCTAGTGAACGAATTTGAGTCATTTGTCTACTGTTTTCATCACATCTCATTGGATGTGGTCTAATACGAGTACCAGCTTGTGTGATCCTAAGGTTGGGTGGAGAGCTTGTTGTAAATTTATGATTTTTCAGACCATTACATCATTCTTTCATTGTTTTGCTGTCAATTTCAGTGAACAATGATGAAATGAAAGTTAATAATAACACATTATTCAATAAAAGATAATATTTGACAAAAAAAAGATGAAGAGAAATAGACATTTAAAAACTCAATGTAACAGCCATATGGTTAACCCAAAACCCACAAGCCTCAACTCTTGACCAATTGAGTCGAACAATTCTTCACCGTTGCATTGATGTTGCGCCATGATGTCCAAATGTTATAATTCCACACACTTTGATGCCACACTAAATTTCCCAATAAGAATTATTTCCCAACAATGTTCCTATATCATCATTCACTAAACACAAATAAAATTTGTAAGACAAAAATGAAATTGAAAAATAATGTCAAAACATCAATAGTAATAAGCCTTTAACTGTATTAGAGGAAAAACATCAAAAAATACTCCTCTCAACAATATTTTGTTGGTGAGAGTAATTTTGCCCAAATTTTGTTCACAATAGTAAACAAGGTTTCAATTTATTTTGAACTCCTTTTCATGTGTAAAGAAAAGAGAGAAATATGACTGTCAATTTCATTAGTGTTGGATGCCAATCTAGTACATCATGACATAAAAGAAAGGTGCACCATGGAGAGAGAGAGAGAGAGAGAGAGAGAGAGAGAGATTATTAGCTTTGATAGTGTTGGCCATCAACCTAGTACCGCATGTACACAACGAAAGGCACACAAAGGCATACCCATGAAGAGAAAAACTTTGTGCAAGAACCATAAATCCTAAACCCATGCTTGTCCCCTTGTTTCTAACAATATTAACAAAATTGATGAAATTCTCGCTGGGTTTAAGAATCTAGGGTTGAAAGGTCACTTACTGTAATTGAACTGCTACAGGAAAAGCTTCCTCACAAGAATCAATTGCAGGCAGCAGGCTCACAAGTTCTCAATTGCAAAATCACAAGCTTTCAGTTGTGAGGTTGCAAGCTCAAAAAATTTCTTCCTAAGCTTTGTGGAAAGATGAACCTCACTAGCTGTGTCAAGATATGGGTGTTCTCACATAGCAATGGTGGTCTTTGCAGTAATAAGCTTGCACCATGGATTCATGGCAATGGATGCAGAAGAAGTTCCAAATTTTCCTCCAGCATCAAAGCTTGTGAATTAGCTTGGGATTAGAGAGATCCAACTGAGAGAGTAGACCAATTTAGTTCACCATGATTTCAATTGCCTGATTCAGAGCTTCTTGACACCAACAAGCTGCTCCAAATACTCCATTTGAGATCTTGCAATTCCTCTTAGCTTCTCCTTCCTTCCTCTTGACAACAACTCTGCATCCTCATGAATGCTGCAACGTCATAATAAGCTTCAGCTGTTTCCTTGCAGGATAGCCTGGTCAGATTCTTGCATTCTGCATGAGGACTCTCTTTTGCAAAGCAACTCTTGGAGATGGTGGTGGTCATGAAATGTTTGACCTAATTCATTCCTTCTCAAAATGCCACCTCAAGAAAATGTTGGAAAAGCTGTTGCGCAAGTGCTAATTCTTGTCGATGGATGGATATATATGCAAAAGTCTTAGATCTGCTGATTGGCTCACTCCTGATCATCCTCATCATCTTCCCAATGGCTTCGAAGAATGGAAATCTGACCGTCTTTGAGCAACAATTCTTCATCAAGCTGATGCAGTCGGCGTTGCAAGAGCTCCACCTCCAAGCTCATGTGCATTGTCTCACGACTCAGGGTCTCTCCTTCCTTGCGCAACTCATCTCTCTCCCTTGTAACAACAGAAATCTCTTTCCTTGTTTCTTTGACATCATGCGTGCTCTTGTCTAGGTCAGTCTCCAGCTCCTTCATCAGCTCCACTTTCTCATTGAGCTCCCTTTCAAGCTCTGACAACCTAGAGTAGGAGTCCGCAAGAGAGCACAAGAGCTCATACCTCTCCAGTCTCAAATCCTCTAGGTCTTGAACCAACAAGGTGCAATGTGCTTGTGATTGTCGCAGGTCCTCCTCCAAGGTAATTGCATACTCCTGAAGCATCTCACAGGTGCTGGAAGAAGTTCCAGTTCCGTCAATTGTTACCAGCTGGTGATGCTGCAGATCCACTGGCCGCCAGTACTCTAAACCTAACTGTTGCTTGCATTGCTCAACTGCTGTCTCCTGTCTCTTGATTGCTGTGGCACTTTGTAGCAGATCTTGGATCTGTTGCAGTTGTAACTGTGAAGCTCTGGCCAGTTCTTCATTCTGTGTCGAGAGCCGCACGACACAGGAGTTTTGTGAGCTTACAATGCTTGTCAAATCCATGAGAGCTTGCTCCATGCAATGAATCAAACTTACGGTCTTCTTGCTCAGGTTTTCCTCCGGCAGACCTGCAAGAAGCTCGATGTCCTCCTGCACGTACTGCTGTTGCGCCTCCTCATGATTCTCCATAGCAATCTCGTTCCGGTGTTGCTGCAAGTCTGCAAATCTCTGCTTACATGCAAGAGCAGTTTGAGATCGCAACGACAAAGAAGCTTGCAGCAAGTGATTGCTTGCCGTGATGACTTCCACTTGCCTTTCCAGGATGTGCACATCGTTCTCCCTCGCTCGCAAGCTTCTTCGTGTCCTTGCAAGCTCCAGTCTGAGGGTTTTGCTCTCCTCTACCACCTGTGCTAATCTGGCTTCCGATTCTCTCATCACCTCCTTCATGCTCCTCCTGTGCCTCATGGCAAGCCGCAATCTGCTGGCAAGCAACTCGTTCTTCTCTTGCAACGCGGTTGCCTGCGCCTGCTCACGATAGAGCTGCGCACGCAATTCTTGGTCTAATCTCTTCTTCTTCGAGGCACCGCTGCAAGAAGTTGTGGTCGCAGCAGCACCTCCTCCTCCTCCTCCCGCACGTCGGAGCCTGTCGACCAGAGACTTGTTCATGCAAAGCTCCTGCAATCCATTCACCAATTCTTGCAGATCCTTCTGCTCTTCATCGTCCTTCTGCAAGTCCGAAAGTCCGTGACCACGAGGTTGAAGCCTCCGAGTACTGTTCTCCTCCTCAGCATGACAGTGTTTGAGGTCCGCGATCATCTCTTCCGCTCTCTCCAACCTCTTGCGGAGCGCATCTACATGAAGCTCCACCTCGTTCACTCTCTCCCTGAAGACAACTTCCATGGAATTCATGTTCTCAAAATTACTCCTTCCCTGTTGCCGCAGCTCCTTAATCTCCTTCTCCTCCTCCTCCTCCTTCATCTTCTTTTCTCTCAGACTAACATCATCACTCATCACGACCTCATGGCCGCCCTCACTCAGTTGCCAGTTCAGAACTTCTAGTAATCCGCTTCCTGAAGATCTGGTCTTCAAGTCCCCCCGTCTTCTTCCTGCAAACACTTTTGCAGCAGCAGCAGCAGCTACGATTCGCAAATTTTCCTTCCCTGCAACAACAGCTTTTCCTCCAAGGTGACCCTCCTGCAATATTACCGAAGTTGTACCGGGACTAGAATCTTCTGCGACGCAGCAACAGCTACTCACCTTGATCATTCTTTCTTCAGAAAGGCGGCTACAAACTCGATCTGCACTACTACGGTTCTTCTGCAAATGATCATCATCATTCTCCTCCTCCTCCTCCTCACGTGGTAATATACAACTACTACTGTGCGCATCTACAAATCTAGTGTTGCCTTTGTCAAATCCGTGACCTTGTCGTTGTTCCATTACGACAACACACGCACGCACTTGCAGCAACCTCTTTCTTTCTCTCTCTCTCTCTCTCTCTCTCTCTCGCTCCTCCACCTGTCCTTCAAGAAGCTAAAAATTCTTCGATGATGCTCCTTCTCCTCCTTTTGTGTGGGACATACTTGCTTGGCGAGACGCTTGAATTCTTCTTCGCAGGAATATAATTGGAGTGCAAATTGTCGCGGAATCCCGAGACGGTGGCCGGCCGGCCGCCCTCTCTTCTCTTCTCTTCTCTCTCTCTCTCTCTTCTCGCGACGACGCTGTCTGCTTCCTTTCTGTTCCCGCTGTTGCCACGCCGTTCTTCTTCACTAGTGTCCCGTCTCCTTCTGCACTCGTCGTTGCTCTAAACATCCCTCTTCTGTCCAGTCTCCGCCGATTTCCAAATTCCACATCCACACCATCGTTATCCATCATCCATCGTCAAAACATGTAATCATTAATCTCGTCTATCGTCGTTACTCTACACATCCCTCTTTCGTCCAATCTCCGCCGCTTTCCAAATTCCACATCCACACCATCGTTATCCATCATCCATCGTCAAAAACATGTAATCATTAATCTCGTCTTTCGTCGTTACTCTACACATCCCTCTTTCGTCCAATCTCCGCCGCTTTCCAAATTCCACATCCACACCAATCGTTATCCATCATCCATCGTCAAAACATGTAATCGTTAATCCCGTCTATCGTCGTTACTCTACACATCCCTCTTTCATCCGACCCCCGCGTCGTTCCAGATTCTACATCCAGATCATCGTTATCCATCAGCCATCATCAAAACGTGTGATTACAGGGAACCTGTCTTTTATCACAGTAATTCAAAGGGAACTTGTGCTTTATGGTAGTAATTCACTGGGAACCTGTTTTTTATATTCTGAGGAATGTTTGTTTGTGAGGTGTGTTACCTACTGAGAACGTGTGAACAGCTTTGAGAGTTCACTTTTTGGGAACTTCCATGGAACATTTCCTCTTTCAACTGCTGTGGCTGTTTTGAGCTTCGCCATAATGGATGGGAACTTTTTGAGAACTTCAGGGGGAACATTTCCTATTTCTGTTGCAGTGTTACCCTTTTATTTTCTTTTTCTTTTTTTCGTTCAACATTGCTAGGCTACCTAGATGGGGTTTTTTCCGAGTGCAAGCCAGTACTGAAAACTGGGCTTGTTGGGGTGGGGTGGGGGGACAAATTGTTCGGTATTATAGATTTTTGGTATTAAAAAAGTCCCCAATGAGGATTTTGTTTTCGGCCGACAGTTTGTTTGTTGTGGTTGGCACCACTTTGGGCTGGGGTGGCCCTTAAAATTGAGTGGGAAATTGTGCTCGAATATGTGCCGGTGGGGGGCATTAGAGGGGCCAAATAAAGCTGATCCATAAACAACAACAACAAACAACTTTTCTTGTAGTTTGTGAGATGTTGTATAAATTAAAGAAAAAAAAACTCAATTTGAGGAAGAGGTCACTACACCCAAGAGAAAGTTTGCTTATTGTGTGAGTACCGAGTCAACAAAAGCCCATGATGAAATGATCAAAGAGGGGTGGGCCATTGCCCCCGTAAGTTTGATCCTAGTCCTATTTGCTCATTAAATACCAATCATTATATCATCTTCATGGAAGCAATAATATGTGTTAATAACAAGGGGCCGAGGGAAGAATTCCAATAGAGATATTTTATAAAAAAAAAGAAAAGAGACTAATGTGAATTGTTAAGTCTTGCTTTTGTAAATTGGTTGAGGGAAACTCTCGTTTTCATTTGCGGTTGCATTCCACATCCACCATACTTTATCAAAATACTCCCATTCCTCTAACGTCTTCAATACATTAAGGTTGGTTGGAACTTGTCAAAGGAAGGGTTTTCTATTGTCGTTGCACTCTTTTCAAAGGTATAAAATGCATGCTATGCTTTTAAAGTAAAACAAAAAGAAGGAATGACTCCTCTATACCTAGATTGCGCAAGGTTTTGGAGGTGCAAATTTTAAGCTTTTATATGTAGATTATTATATATAATCATTGGTTGAATATCAAAATTCAAAAGCTTCAACAATGCTTTCATGTGCAAGCACTTACAAATGTTTAAATATAGGAGCCATCTTCACCCACCCACTAACCTTTTGCTGAAAGAAAGAACCTCAAACATGAATGAAAGGTTTGGTTCCACATTTATCACAACCCTTGTGGATGCAAGCTTTCCATTCTTCTCAAGCCATTATGCAATAGCCCTATTAAGAAAAAAAAGGCCGACTAATGATAATGATCCTTCACTAAATTTGGGAAGGAACCAATGATTTTATTCAAGTACCATGTCGTAATAAAACCCACCTCTTGAGGTGGGTTGCATAATTATCCAAACTCTAAATACACCAAAGACTGACACAAAATTTGCTTAAAATGTGCACACTGTAAAGACATGCATTTAGAAAAAAGTTCATTAAAAGATGCATTTTTCTAGACCAGAACTAACCCTTCTTTAAATATTCCAAGAATTGCCCCAACACTAATAAAAGCCACTGTTGGGTGATGAGTATCATCACAAGGTGACCTGGGTATCAATCACCCTGAATAATCACCATGGTATTATTACCTAGTGTTAAAACATAGTAGTTGTAAGGTATCAAATTTGATGATACCCTAGTTGATATCCAGACTTTTGATTTTCTCTTATTTGAGAGAACCGGATCCAGCCCATGTTTTTCTCTTTTGAAAAGAGTGATTATCAGAAGAACTTTCCATGGTTCTTGTTGGTAGTAAATGAGACCACTCACTTTGAACTTATTTCTCCCTATACCTTTCAATAAACACATAGTCCTCGGTGAAGGAACTTTTATTGTGTGTATTCTTATGATAATGGTGGAGCCAGGGGAAATTTGCCTTCAATGGAGCTAACAAGGAATGGCTTGTGTTTGTTGTGACTCTTGATAAATTATTGATTTTTTGAGGTCAAAAAATAATTCTCATAATCGGCTTGTGGAGAACACCACCTTTGATAATCAGCTGTTCTCAAATTGATGAGAATCAACACTTTGAGAATTGGTCTCTCAAAAAAGAAATTCAAAAATTTATAGCCTAACTCTATCCTGAAAAATAAATCAATTTTTTTTTTTTTTTTTTAGAGAGAAAACCAACCAAATATTTCAAAGTCTTTGGTGAAAACTGAATTCAACAAATATGTTAATAAAATAAATACCTGCCCAACACTAGTAAAAATCCCAAGTTTCAGTTAAATTGCTTCTAAATATTATAAATATCCCATGCTAAGACTAAATCAGAGTTTCTGAGTCCAAATCTAACATATCTTGGGTTTAATATCGCTATTAAGAGACCTCACTCAAGAAGTTGAGGGTACTAGTGTAGGTACCAGGGTACATAGATGCTGGTTTCACCTTGGTGACCCTTGCAGTAAAGGCCATTTAGGTCCTGTAGTTTAGTAGGTAGCATAAATGGGTGGGTGGGTGGGTACTAGGTAAATAGATGCATTTAGATGGTTAGTAGGTAGGTAGGTAGGTAGGAGTAATGGGTTGTTAGTAGGTAGGTAGTAAAAAGCAGAAACTGAGGTAATAATCACCATGGTTCTCATACTTCAACCACCAACCCTGTGCACACACCATTTTGTAGAGTCTGCATGCCATTAATGCAAATGCCATGGTTGTTGCATAAACCGTGTTTGTGGGGGTGGGGTTTTTTTGTGTTGTGTATCGTATTATTTTTACCATTTTGACATAAATTGAACTATTTTTCATTTTGTTGAACTATTTTGAAATTTTATTTATTATTTGTGTCAAAATTTTAATAAAATCAAAAGTTCATCTGTCAGGTTTTGAACTGCAGAACCTTCACAACAACTGAGGTTGTCTAGACATATTAAACTGTTCCATAACATTGACAAGACTTTTTATAATCCAAAGGTTTGTTGCCAAAATTGTAAAACTATTATGTAAAATGGAGATGTGCTATAATGCCCTCCACCATTTCCAATTTACTAGGCTTCTTCAAGACCTAACTTTCTTGAATGCCATCTTATGTAGAATCGTTCCAAACTTCTGGAAAGTTTGACAATGGATGAAAATGTAGTTAATTGGGAAAAAGTTGGTAAGAGGGGGATGAAATCCAGAAATCTTTGGTGAGAAAAAGTTAGGTCTCTATCTTTCCTAATGAACTTCACTTTCATCCATTGTCCAACTTTCTCACATTCAATTTCTTTGTTCATGCCTTGTCCAATTTTCTTAGATTCGTGAAATTGTCCCACTTTCCTTCAGCTCATCTTTTTGTCCAAATTTTGAAGGAGGTGAGGCAAATTATAGTCTTCTTTAAGTTTATCCTTTTTTATCTCATGTGCTCAAGCTGACCCAATGTCCTCACTTCATAGTTTCACAGGCAAGACACCAAACACCAGCCCCAGAGTTGGGCCAAATTCAGACTTTGTATGTCACCCATTTTAACTGCCTGGAGTTCATTCATGGTTTCATTTCCTGAGTGAAATTACGTCAACTACTTTCGGTCCCACTTCACCATTGCCCAACTTCTGGGTGGCCTTGGGGTTGATCTAATTTCAATTTTCTTTAAATTCACCCATTATCTCACTCCCAGTGTTCATCATTGTCCACCTCCTTACAAGGAATTGAACAATTTTTTAAATTTATTTTGTCCACTTTACCCTGTTTCATCCAATATCCCACACCCCTAAAAAAGTTAACATCTTTGAATTCATCCATTGTCTCACTTTCAGCCTAACTTTCTTGAGTTCATCAGCCATTGCCCCATTTCCTTGGGGGAATTTGGCAATACTAATCCCAGGTTCATCCATTATCTTGTTTCCTAAGTGAAATTGTCTCAACTTTTCAAGATTCATTCATTGTCTCACTTCCATAGGTTCATCTGTTGTCCAACTTCCCTATATTCATTCATTCGTTTAGTATGCTATTTTGTGAGTTCAACAAACTTTCCAATTATCCCACTTCAAACCCAAAATTAGTAAGTTAATTCATTGTCCCATTTCTGGCAGTTAATCCATTGTGGCACTTTAAGAATGGTTTGATGTAAAGGGTTTAGTGTTTGATGATGGATGAATTAAAAGAGATTAGGATTTCAAGCTTAAAATCTTTGATTGTTGCATCTTTGCCTGCAGAATAGAAAGAAGTTTTGTAAAGCTCTAGGTGGTGCACCCTTCAGGTTTTAAATCACTCAAAACAGACTAAAAATGAGGAAGATATGGAAATAGGTGTAATATGCAGTTCTCTTCCAGTTGTAGAAGGGACATGCATCCATTCGAGGACCCTTTGGGTTTCAGAATGAACATGCATTTAGCAATCTAAAAATGATTTATGCTGGTGCAGGCTTCTTCCCTGGGCCCTCACTATGTTCTAGGGCTGCAGAACTTGGGGTACCGCTCTCCTTCCTGTGCCCTCAAACATAGTGAGGACCTTGGGAAGAAGCCTTCCTCTACATGAAAAAGCTCAAAGAAAACTTTCTCATTGGACAACACTTGCAGCAACAACCAAACTTCTCTACAAACTTATTCAAACTAGGTTTAACAGATTTCAGGATTTTTGGACTCTTGCAAACAAACATGTAACACTGAGTTTATGTACAAAGTCTAGACATGATAAAAGCACAAGCATTACATCAAACTTGAGAAGCAGCAACTCACAAAATCTTGTTCTCAAAGGAACATCTTGTGATTTCTGGGTGAGTTGTCTTGTGCACAAAAAATCAATCCTTTAAGCAAAATAGTTGTCTAAGGTGCATCTTGAAACCTCATACAGACCATTTGCATAAACGTGAGTATGTACTGGAATGAGTTCCCTGTGAAGATAGTCTTGCCTCTTTTCCTTGCCATTGTTCCTCATGGTCTGCTCAAAATTGGGTAGAGAGTTGGTGGCTGCTCTGGATACGGCAGGCAGTCTTATGAGTGAAGTCCCCTTGAACCTTTTGAGGAAGGTGATCCTGGTACACAGGAAAATTGCAGGAATTGATACAGCCAGGCAACACAGCAGAATTGCTGCACTCACTTGTGTACAAGTATATGCAATTCCCCAATTTTCTCTCCACGTAAACCGGAAGTGGGGTCTATAATTTTCTACCATTCTAAGTGGAAGTCTAGAATTGTGTTTTTTCTCTCCCCATTTGAGGGTGTCTTTGAAAATCTTATAAAATCTGGTGCCCCTTCTGTACTCTTCTTTTCCCCTCCCACCTCACAGTTGAACCTTTGGGGCGCCACACAGAAGACCAGTATGATGCAAAAATTGCTTGTTCAACTTGTCAATCTGTCTCTACCCCTCGCCTACTGCTTCCCTCAGAGCTGACCTCATCAGTTTCTGACTCTTCATCCTCAGAGCTCACCATTCTCTCCAGAGATTCAACGTCAGATGGCTCTGATAGTGACTCAATGTGAAGGCTGTTGGCATCCTCACTGCAATACATCAACCAGGTTGAAAGTTGTAGTGCAGTGATGTAGAAAGATACTGAGGCCAAAAAAAGCTTGATGGTAAAAGGACCAGGAGACTTTGGTTAGTAAATAATGTGGTCTGCATTCAACTTTCTGCAAAACTGAGCACTTCTTCAAAGCCTGAAGGTCTAGTTGACTACAGAACAGCATTCAGGTTGCCAAAAATGATGAAAGCAACATACTCAGTGACACCAAAAATGCTCTTGATAGCCAATGCGGTCCTGCTTGAGCTCAATACGAACTCATCCATCTGTTGAACCATCACATGAAACGAATGTGTAATCCAAACCGGGCTTCAATCTTTATGCATCACTTTTGCCAACTACAGACTTCTCATATGGCAAAGGAGAGCAGCATCTGACCACAACTAACAGAACAATCAAATCAAGTCCATGAACCCTGCTGTCCAAAATTCAGACAACCTGCAGTTTGCAGGAGCTCAAACCAGATCAAGACAGATTTCAGCACATGTCTACCATTTTGCAGTAACAATAAAGAAACAGGATCACAAGGGGTATGTCACCATAACCCAAATCTAAGAGCTAGGAAATTACCTCAGAAAGATAGAGGAGCTTGGTGAAGAGAGCCTGAACTGCAGCCTTGCGCTTAATACCCTTCTCGGTGAAGCCCTGTAGGTTCATTACAACCGGACCTGGCATTATAGACAAGATCTATCAGACACAACCTTAAAAGAGGAAGCCTTTTAACAAACATTCTTATGCAAAAAGGGTTGGCTTTCAGAGCCTGAGCCCAAGTGTAAGACTGATAGGCTTGCTACAAAGTTGGGTGCTCTGGAAGTTTTCACAATCACTGCATTAAGGTGATGGCAAATTTCACAGGTGCAACATGGAACACTGGAAATGATTGGTGCAGTTTTGCACTATGGCAACATTCACTGAGGAAGTTACTACACTGCGGGAAAGTCACAGATGGGGGTCCTTAGCCTTTACCTTTAGCCTTCACGATGCGCCTGGAGACATCATTCAGAACCTCAGCAACTTCTGCATCTGTCAAGTTTGACACTTTCCTCAAGTGGATGAGGTCAGCAACCAGGACTGGATTGAAAGCTCGCTCATTGAGTGCATAACGAATGTACTTTCGCAATGCATCATTTAGACTAAAATTGCACTGCAACAAAATAAAACACCAAAAAAGTATTGTTGAATGAGAGAGAACACACCAGACATTCTAAGCTTCCTCAAAAACACTACATAGGCATACCAAAGAACAAAGAAATGTTCCTGTGTGAAAAAGATGCTCGTAACTCCAGATCCATCACATTTGCTAGCTGACTGACAATTGCAAGCATATACATTGCTAATAAGCCAGGACTTGAAGCAGATATTCCATGCTTCAAAAAACAGTAAATAGAGAAAGAAAGACCAAAGAAAGATTTACAATTGCAACATGTCATCCATGAAGATGGCTTGTGACTGAGCATGCTGAGCAATGATACCTTGTTAGCCAGAGCTTGAAGCTTCTTATGATCCAGCTGCTCTCTCTTTTCTGGAAGATACTCACCAAGAGCTTCACAGAAGTATGCATTGTTGCCAATCTGGAACAAACACCCGAATTCTTTATCACTTTTGCTGTTGTTTTGATCCCAAAAGATGCATGCTGCAGATTGAATATCTTTCATAAGAATAGAGAAATCTCCATTCTCACAATGAAGAAGAAACAGCAAGGTTAACTCTTCCTCAGGAAGCCACAGAAAGAAACAAACAAGGGAAGACAGAAACAAACAAAAAACAAAAAACACACACCGGTATGAACAAAAGTGCCGGTCTCACACCTGTTCAGGGACCATCAACAGTAGTATATATGATACTGACTTAACTACCACAACTTCCCCACTGAATTCATCAGCTCCCTACAGTGGGTAAAGGCTGATGACGAGCACCAACCTATGAACTGAGTTTCTGCTGCAATTCCAGAAACAACAGGAAGACTCAGCCATACTACTGGTCAGCAACACACCACAACAACAACGACAAGACAAAGAAAGAAAGAAAGAAAGAAAGACAGAAAGGGAAAAGAAAAACTAAAGGAAAAGACAAACAGGGAAAGACTCTGAACAAGTGGGCTTACAAGAAGCTCCCCACTTACAAGACCCGAAGCAAAATCATTCTGAAAATGCCAAAAGTGGAAATTCCAAACAGGAATTTTTCTTTAAGAAGCAACCCTCTAGTTCTCTTTAGAAGAACTTTTAAAGGGTAGCCTTTTGCCTTCAGAAAGACAATAAGACTGACCATCTGGAAGACAAAAAACTTCTTACAACTACAAAGTCTAAAGAACCTGTAACATTGACTATTGATAACCCCCAGCTTTGCAGTCCTTGAGATATTGGAATGAACATGAGGCATTCTAATCATTTTAATACCTGCATACTCTGGTTGGGAGCGTTTGTCAAAAATGTCACAGGATAAACCTTGATGACTTTGTCTCACAGCTAGATCCAAGAAATTACAAGAGAAGCCTTTAGACGTACAATTCAACTCACAAGATGTTTTTGGATATTCTGCATGCTGTAGATTGAAGTGAAGCTACAAACAGGAACTTGCAAGAAGATGGAATTTTTTTCCCTTGTACCACAACTGCAGAATTGCAATGCTCAGATGAGACACTACTGTCAGACAAGATTTGTCCATAAACACCGCAGAAATGGAGAGGAAGAACCATCAGGGCGAGCAAGCAGAGAAGTTTTGTGACCTGACGTTTGCGTCTTTCCTTTGAAGAGTTGAACTTCCTCCAGCTTCTTACAACTGCGATAACAAATGTGATACCAAGATAACCTAATGGCACTGCGACCAGCCACGGCAACTGACCATCTCCTACTCGCGGTCCTGGAACTCTTTCCATTGCTTGGCTCGTCACCAGCACCACATCTTCCACCTTTTCTTGTATCCAAGAAATCTCGACTTCTTCTTCTTCTTCGTCGTCATAAACAACCCCTTGTACTGCTGCTGCTGCTTCTTCTTTTGCCGCCGCTGCCGCTTCCCTCTGCTGTGACGACGATTTGTCGCGTTCCTTTGCTCCAGGTGCACGAGCCAAAACTCGCGGGAAAGAATCCCGGATCCGGGATGATGATACTTTAGAAATGCCAAGAGGTTGCGAGACAAACCCTAGGGAAAAAGAAAACCCGGAAACGCTCTTCTTGTATCCGAGTGATGATGAGGAGGTGGAGGAGCAGGCAGAAATACTGCAAACAACAGGAGGAGTGTTACGCAATGAACCTAATACTGTAGAAGCCGCGGCGGAGCATGTGTGCATAGGGACTGCCATCGTCGCCATGCCGAAGCTCCTTCCAGGATCCGCACTGTTCACCAAATCCCCTCCTCTCTCAGAAGGGTTTGGACTCTGCACCAACCACCCCAACAACAACAGATTGAACCCGCAGGCCACAGTGCGGTAATCTCAGCGTAATTTTTTTTTAATAAATTTTATTTCGCACTGTGGCGAAGTGTACAAAGGGTCTTTATTTATAGAAAAAATGAAAAACCATTCGCCATATTTTGAGGAAACAGAGCCATATTTATTTAGAGGATGAGTTCCTGGATGAGGTCGCCAGAATAAAGTAGGATTCTAAAACATTTCGACTGACCTTTAGCCAAATTTGGCCTATTCCTCTTCTGGATGATCCACCTACTTAACAAAACTGGAAGCTGCAGAAGCGTTTTCTTTACTGGCGAAATTTCACCAGTTTCGCCAGTTGGTGGAAAACCAAAAAGGAAAAGAAAAAAAAGGATCTGCGACTTTTACAAAGGATTTTTTCTAGGGGAAAAAATCCCGCCCCCCCCAAATTGGTCACATTTTGGAGGCGGGAAAAAGGGTTGAAATCACCATTGTTTTTAGACTACAGGTTCTTGCAACTCGCCAGTAATAGCAATAAATTTCTACTTTTCTCTCTGACATGTAGCCAGATTTGGCTAAGTCCTCTTGTGGAGGATCGCAAAAGCAAGAGCAACAAGCAGTTCTTGATCGTCAATCAGAGCTGCTGCTGCTGCTCTTGCTCTTGCTTCCCATCCCAAGCCAGGGTTTTTTGTTTTCAATTTTGTCAAGTTGGTGGACTGGTGATCATCCAGAGGCAAATGAATGAGCCAGAGTTCATGCAGCAAATTTAGGATCCCGCTTAGAACTCTTTGTGCACTTCGCACCTGATTTTGTTTTTGGTACACTTCTTTGCTTTTTCAATCCCCCTTTCCAGCTTCCTTGTTACCAAAAAAGTGCAGATTAGCGTCCAGAGCTGAGCAAAACACAGGATCTGAAGAGAAGAAGAAAGCATCACAAACCAAGACACGAAGACTCTGAGAAGCAAATTAAATTGCCGCAAAACTGAGAACCTAAATGAACAGAAATCTACTCTGAAGATCAAAGAAAACAAACAGTAGTGCAACAGAAAAACACCTCCAGCAGGCAGGCAGGCAGGTCCATCAACATACAAGTTGCATACTTTCTTCCACAATTTCCACAATTTCATACATGAGAGTAGCACTGGATGATGATGATGATGATGGTGATGGAAAATCAATTTATGAGTGCTGCTCTCTTCTCATGTACCAACTAGAAACACAAGGTCATTTCAATAATGGCCAGTTCTGAACCAAAAACTCTTCAGATTACATTGCAACAGAACAAGACCTCCATCCAGCAGGGTGCAGCTCCATCAAGCATAAGATTTGCACAATTTCTGATTTCTTTTCTTTAAGTATTTGTATTATGAGATGTCTGGAAGATGTAGAATTGAAGAGTGCTCTATTCTCATGCACCCAGTATAAACACAAAGATCATGAGCTTTACAAACAATGCTTGCAACTGCACTCTGGAGACCCCAAAAGAAAAATAGAGAAAACACCCATCACAGCACGGGGGAGGAGAGATGGCAATCCATGAGAAGAATTCAAAGAGCTTTGAGAGAGTCATATGATTTGAACACCAGAAAGAAAAAGAACCATTTTTTACTGCAAAATGCAATTTCCTTGCAGCAGAATAATAAATTGATTTTCACTGACGAAAATCAAAATCCATGTATAGTTTCAAGCATGAATCCAAAACCCCTAGTATTGGAAAAATCTGAGTATAAAACAAATTCTAAATTTCCAGTGGTTTAATTATCACATGCATGCAGGATTCCCTTCTGCAATTTCCACAATATTGTAAATTGTTGTATGTATTTGATATGCCAAAAGGTGCATGCAGTGTAGTAGCTCTACACACCTTCATTATGTCTATAGCATTTTTTGCACTAGTTAGTTTGACAGTGTGTCCTAGATGTATGAAAAAACTACCTTTCATGTTGAAGAATTCTTTGAAATTTCATACTGAGGATTTGGAAATTGTCCTCTATTACATACCCCAAAAACTTGTTTGAAAATCACAGCACTGTCAAAGCTTGACATTTTTGAGAAGTTTACAATATTGAAGCTTCTGAAATTCCATATCTATTTTGAAATTTAGTCCGTACTACTTAGCACAGAAGTTTTGTTTGAAGATCAAAGGAAAGCTTGACATTTTGACGGGCTAGTTGTACTGAATTCTTCACCCAATTACATGTGCATGAAATTTGGAATTTCTTTGTAAAAGTGTGAGTTTTTATCTCATTAATAGTAAGTGTTTTCTTGAGCCTTTTGTAGCAAAATCAAGATTGAGGTTTTCAACAACAATATTGAATTCTGTATCATTGTTACAGTGAGGTTTGATCTAACTTTGCATAACTCACAGCAACAAATGGTTGCGCAAATCTTGATATGATCTGAATCCTTATGGATCATGTTGTCAGGAATTGCTCATAGATGATGCTTATGATCATCAAAATTTTGCATGGAGAACTTTCAATGCCCACAAACACAATGGTCTGATGATCCCACATCAAAGCTTGTTTCCAATTTTTCAACTTTCCAAATGATCAATTGATGATCATGTTCTTGTTACATGATAAAAACATGTTCTTTCCATATATGTACATGTGATGATCAAGGTTTTGGCGAGGCTCTTGATTCATGTGATGAAGCAAGCTCTCATGAAGTAAGTCTCTCTATAATTGATTGATCACACTTTCATCAATGTGTCGATCTGCATGTGTGCTTGCTGATCATTTTGCAATGATGCAGGAGACAGAATGGCGTGATGGGTCGGCGGATTGATCAGCAGAGTTTTCGGACTGAGGATGAGCATGATGCGCGATCATGAACCCAATGCCATGCCTCGTGGAAGTTCCGAAAGCGCAGAAACCGCTGACTACCATGCCGGCGAGTAACGGAACCGTCTTGGAGATGGAGTCGGAAAGCTTCGGCCAGAAGCAAGTGCTGACGGGTGCTGTAAAGAGAGAGGCGATGGCCAACGCAATGACGGACAGAGTCGCGTTCACTACGTCCGCAAACTCCAGTTGGTACTTGGTTCCGCCGCCCGTGTAAGTCGAGCCTGAGACTCCCGCGAGCTGGCCGCCTCCGGCGGTGATGGCGTGCTTTAGATTAGGGTTCCAAAGGCCCCTGCTCGTCACCACTCCGCAGTAGACCGTGCCGTTCTCCGCTCTGTAGCTGTCTGTGAAGCAGGAGAGGCAGCAGAAGGCGCTCAGAACGAGTAGAGTGATCCCCGTCATGGACCTCTCCGTAGCTCCGCATATCCCGTTGTTTGTGGCCAGCGGTGCTAGCATCTGGAGAGCTAGGAACGTGCTCGTTGGTAGCACATTCGAGAGCTGGGTGAGAATGTCTGCTGACGGCTTAGAGCTGCTGGAAGCTACTGAAGCCATTTTTGTTGAGCAGCAGTATTGAGATCTAGAGCTAAGTTATCCTGCAACACAATTCTAGAGCACTGGAGTCATACGAGAAGTTAGAAGATGATCAGCAGTCTGAGGATGTAATTTCAGATCTTGCAACAGAAGAGACAAAGGAACCACCTCAAGGAAAACTATGGGTAGTCCAGGAGGAGTTCTGCAGACAGATCTGTGTCTTAGAAATATTTCTGCACTGCAAGAAGGACGTCGCGAGCTGGATGCAGCGGCCATCTAACTTCAATTGATGATCACCAGTCTTTAAGCTGTTGAATGTTGAGCAGTCTAAACATATAGCACCCGATGCAGCTAAAAGCCAGGCAGAATTCATGGAGAAGATGATGCATGCCCACCTCGTGCAATTGCACAGAATTTTGAAACTCTCTGACGGGTGTTTGCGTGCAGCTCAGGATCAACCCTGTGCGTGATCCATCGCCGCAAAATCCCAGTCGAGATCCAAGAACTCTCTCGCTCTCTCTCTCTCTCTCTCTCTGTGGAGTCATGAGATAGTTGCTGATGGGTTGAACAACAGTCAACTTCTTTTTGTTGCATGGGATGTCGACGTTTTTGCGCTTGCTTGCCGAGAAACTTTGCCGTGGAGTGCTCATACTGATGAATCCAGCTATGAGAGAGTTACGTGGGTTTGTCTGTGACTTATCGGACTTGGTACGACGAAATGTGCGTCCGAGCTGGACATGTTCAGCACAATCCGTGAAGATATTTATATGTATATATGTATATGGGTTTCAAACCCTAAACGCTTGGGAAGATATGATGCAGCTCAGAGAATTGCGGTCCAACTTCTACAGAACTACGCGGCTGTTGTCGCTCCGGAAGAAGACAGAGTATATAAACAACATACAAAATCGCTCAGATTTTGCTGCAAAAGGAAGAGCCGAGCGAGAGCTGCAAAGTCAAGCTAGATCGAAGCTAGTGCGATGCTCAGAGAAGAGATCATCACAAAGTGTGAAAGTATATGAGTATATGAAAATCACGTGAGCGTTGTGTTTGCGTAAAAAGATGTGTTGCACGTGTCGGAGTCTTGGGACTGTCACGGGGTTTTCGACGTGCGCGGGCGGTGGGACCCTTCTTTGATCATCTGCAAGAAACTTGTTCACGACGACAGAGGAGCTGCTGCTCCGGGCCTTGTTGCAGATTTGTTTTCGTGCATGGTGAGCAATGCGCTCTTTTGACTTTCACAGCAAAACATCAAACCCTAATCTGTTTAGGGGCTTGAAATTCTGGATGTCGAGAATTCTCTCGAGTTTATGGCGCGCACTTCCCGGATTTCTCGACTGCAATAAATCTCGCATGATCCAACCTGTGGATAAACTACAGCCAGGATTTCAAAGGAGACTTCACAAAAACTTCAATCTAGCAGCGACCATTGTAGATCTGGTAGCAACAGCAATCTACAAAATTGCCGACAGCCAGTAAAGCAAAGAAGGATTCTGTGAAGACAAAAGCAGCACTTTGAAGCCAAATCACAAAAAACTTGAACAAATCACAAGAATCCTAAACATGATTCCCTGTGGGACCATCAAGAACTTGAACTTGCAAACATGAAATGGTTTGTTTGACAATGGGCAAATACAATGATCCCTCTGATTCACAAATGGGAAAATTTGAATAAAACATTGAAAATTTATTCCCACGATTCCCTTGGAGAACTTTCTCTATGTTTTGTAAATTCAACTTCAATTTGCCTCAAGTTTCCACTCTTTTTCCTTACAAGGAATGCCCCCAAAAGTCTCTTGTTAACAATCACATGTGAGGAAAATTTGTCAAGAAGGATTCTGTGGCAGAGAAAGAAAGCAGCTTCCAAGATTATAAATCACACTTGAGCAATAATGTTGCCATTTTGATGATCAGTCCATAACCATACATAACAGATGACAAAACTGGTTTATCAATTTCATACCCTACTATTGTTCAAAAAAATAGGAAGAATAGATCAAAACAGTGCTTGTGCAAATCAAGATTTATTGAGGAAGGGATTCCTTACCAGGAACTTGGACAAAGATTTCTTGAACAGGACCTTTGAACCAATGTCTAGCATCTATGACCCACCAGCCCATTACAGCACCTAAAACTATTGCTAGAGTGACTGGGGCATAGTTGAATGTGCTGAATTCGATAGGGTATACTGTTGGAAGTAGGAATATGGCACATGTGTAACAGATCCAAAGGAATGCAACTACACAAACCCAACGGCTTGCTTTCCCCATGTAAAAAGGACCTGGAAGGAACTCCTCATTTACAAGAATCATCCTGAAAAATATTGGCACAGCATATCCACCTACCCATCCAATTGTGCAGATTGATGCTATGGTAGTGAAGACAACACTGACCCTAAGGATGGGGAAACCCAGAAGGATTGCAAAACCAGCAGAGATCCAGACTGCATTCACTGGCACCTTATACTTGGGGTGAACTTTGCGCCACACTCTTGAGTATGGTGTCCCCCCATCACGTGAGAGAGCATACACCTGCAGCACCACAATTAGAACAAGCCCACACTGTCAACCTTGTCATGATGCTTGCACAAGTAAAGTTTGCTATTAAAGCTTTGCGGTGTTCAGAAACAGGTCCTCTAATTTTTTTTTGCTGTTCAGACCAGGACAGAAAATGGCAAAGAAACAGCGTCTTCTGCATTATGTTTTCAAGGCTGATTCACTTCCAGACTTGGTGAGATGAAGATAACAACTAGATTGCACTTCATATTCACCTAGCAGTAGGGTGTCATGGACTTTTGAATTGTAAATGTTTATATAAGTTCATATGAAATAACAAATTTTGTTTGTTTTTCAAAAAACTTATGTTTTTGTAATCTTTACATGGGGCTTTGTTGATGTGAACTTGGTGAGGGTTTTGTTTTTAAAAAAATCAGATTCAAAATGATATAATATTTTTAATGTAAGTTTTGACCTAAATTTGAAAAAGTTTGTAGATGAACTTACAACTCGAGCTGCACTTGTGGTTATGGAAAGGCCACCAAAGAAAAAGGATCCCCAAATCACACACAACAACACAATGGCACCTGTGGCATTGTGGTAGCGCCCATGGAACACATCATACAAAATCTGTGCTGGAACAAATCTGCCTGCTGTCTCATTGCTTGGATTATAGAGATAACTTGGATTCTGAAGCCCACAACCAGAACATGCAGGTCAATTATTGGTTCTGCCAGTGCTAATTCAAGCTGACATTGTTTGACCCTCTTTCTTTTCAAACACACTCTTAGGTAGTAACAGATGGCAAAACCTGGTCTGATTTTCTGTTATTTCACAAACAAACTTGAGCTCCAGTTCATATACTTGGACAGGTATATTCAGGTGAGCCTCTTGAGGAGGAAGCACCAGATACACAAATGGTAATCTTGAGGTCTTTATAAGAGAGCTGCACCCAACTATGAACCAATTACCTGGATAGTGAACGTGAGAGCCAGGATAACACCCCACCCAAACACAGAAACGAGAGCAATGCTTGAAAGAATTGCAATTGGGCCATTGATATCAGCACTTTTGGTCTCCTCTGTCAGATATGCTGCAGCATCATATCCATAAAGAGAATATTGGCTAACTAACCAGGACAGAAGTACAGCATATACTCCACTCTTGATACCTGTGGTTGCCTCTCCTATCTCAAAATGTGTGAAGACATAAGAAGCAGGCTGTGTTGTCTTTGCAACCACTGGCAGCAATATTACCATGACTGCACCTCCTACCATCTGGCAGCAAGATTCCAACATTCACACATAAAAGAGAGACAATGACAGGGGATAATAAGGAGTTGTGACGCAGTCTTCCCCCAGAGAAACAAGATGGTCTCTTAAAGTGTTCCAACCAACATCAATTGTTGAGTGAGCAAAAGCTGAGCTCTTATGAAAGTGCATAGCAAAGGGTTTCATCAAATCATCTCTCAAGACTACAAATAACTGCTCCCTCCCATAAACCTTCTCTTGATGAGGTTTCTACCTCTCAAATGCACAAGAGGAGTCAAATATTCTAAAAGCATATCTGATGGTGTTCAAAAGAAATGTATCAAAGAAGAAAAGATCAATGTAAGAAGTTGGATACTTTACCTGCCAGTAAATAGATACCATATCAATGACTGCTATGACATTCAGTGCAAATGTGTTCAGCACTGCCCATATGAGGCAGAGCGCAATATAGATTGTAAGAAACACTCCAGGTGGAGCAAAGTAACCACCATGCTTATTGGTACCTGTGCAAAGCAAAATAATGTTTTGCAATGTCTCTGTTCCTGCATATGCCTGGCAACATTAAACCAAAAAGCATCACGTATCAGTAAAGGATTCAATCTGCAAATCTGTTTCTGGTGAAGAACCTGAACATTTTGTTTTGAGTGTTGGTGTGAATTCATCTAGTTTATATCCCAACCAGCAACTACATTTCTGCAATAGAGCTCAATTCGCCCAAGCATTCCTTAGATTGTAACTTTGCAGTCTCCCTCATATTAGCATGACCTAGGTCTTCACACAACTACCCAGTACAAACAAAAGAGTGCAGAGACTTGCATAGATGACAGTCGTATCATTTTGTGTACACCAAAACCCACCATTTCATACATGCAGATATTACATGTTTTTCTCTTGGTCATCTCATTCATTCAGGCCATGCACAAGGATCAGTGCACTAGCTTTGGAAATACCTGAGTGCCAATGCCAGCAATTAGACCAATGACTTCCAGCCATGCACAAAGCCATGATGCTAACGGCCCCCATTGAGGCCCAGCCAAATGAGCTGCTGAGAAGTACAGAGATCCTGTTGTCTGCCATCTCCAATCAGCCTCATCACATTGAGAATTATCATGAAATCTAGCTAACAACTGGACATTGACAACACAAGTTCAATGCTTCCTGGATAGTTTCTACAAAAACACAAATCGTAAGAGAACCACTGTCCAATCACTGAAGGAAGCAATGGGGAGGAAGGATCAGAGCCATAGTTGCACACTCTTACATAAACTTGAAAAGGATGAAAGAAACAAAGTACTCCACACAGCAGTGTCTGATGCTACTGGAGGCAGACAAGATGCAGTTATCCAGAGGATGGCAGTGATAACAATACAATAACTGAATCAGGCCACTAAATTGTGCAAGAAACTTACAGGAAACGAGGAACAAATCTCTGCCATGGCAAAGCCCACAAACCAGGTAAAGAATGTGACAATAACCCAACCCCACACCACTCCCACTGGCCCTGCATACATCAGGCTGCTTCCATACAAGGGCACTATGCCGGTGAACAGTGTCACAGTAGAAAATGTGATGGCCAAGCATTTGAACAATGTCTGCACAGACACCAGCACCACAATGCATCAGCCACAAATTACTACTTCATATGCAGAAAATCAGCAAAATCCTTCACCACCTTAGATTGCATGCAGGGAACCAACAGAATTTCTTCAGCGTCTTCAATTGTCAGAGCATCTCCAGCGGTGCTCAGTATGTGATCCTGGAAATTAAAATCATTGAATGAAGAAAAGGCAAAGCGTGCTGGTTTGGCTCAGCAAAATCGTTTTCACCCTGCATTTTTGCACAGTTTGCTTCCGACTGCTGCTCCCCGCTTTTCACTAGTCCTAACGCTTCGTCCAGGTGAGTTGCTATTAGTAGTCTCCCACGTATTTGCAGTCCCAGTTTTAGTTTTCTGGGTGGGGTTAGAAAAAAGTGAATGACTAAACTTGGATCTGAGAAATATTTTTTGCAGGGTAGAATACTGAACATCGCTGGAGCTGCTCCAAGGTTCACAAAACAAACAAGCGAGATTCTTTTCATTGCAGAGAATAGTGTTTTTTTGCATTGCAGAGAATACTAGTCCGCTGCACAAAGAATTGAAGCTTGGAGACAACATTCAAACTGCTGATGAATGAATGCATGTGAAGTGGGCGACTTTTACCATTTCCCGGCGAAGCTCCTGCTTGTAGCCAAGCTGATTCAGCCTGCGCTCACCCGAGTCCATCATCGCCTCCTCCAATGCTGCACGATCCTCTTGCTTGACCAAGGAATTTTTGGGAGCACGAGTACCCGGCGACATGACGTTTCCGTTAACGTCGTGTGGTACATCTTTCCATGCATCCAGAAAGAATGGACCTCCGTCATTCATTACAATCCTCGCCGTCATGTTTGTTGCTGAACAAGAAACTGCCTCTAGCGCAGTCATGGAATCATCCGATTCACAAAGTCTTCGGCGCAAATCCAGTGAAAGCAAAGAAGCGGAAAAACTTTGAAAACATCATCGAAGCATTTTATGAACTTGGATCCCACACTAGTTTACTGTCTGAAAACAGCATCGTCGACGACAAAATTCCTCTCTCAACTACTACTGCTGCTCATTCGAAAGAGATCTTTCTCAATGAAACCGCACAACAGGGCACTCCCTGACAAAGCTGCTTACAACAGCAGCAGCAAAGAAAAAGTTCTAGATAGTCCAAAAACAATCTTGAAAATCCCACAAAAATTGTCACAAAATCTACAAGAAAGTTGTGCTGCTCAAAATACTGCAAAAACAACAAAGAACAAGAACAAGAACATTCTGTGGAAGGAGCCTGAATCGACAATTCTTGAGCGAATCCGGACGAAATTGGAGTTGGATTGAGAGCTTGTTTCTGGGAGTGAGTTCGATTACTCAGAGCTTGTTTGCTGACAAATCGGCAGGCGGTCGTGCGGCGAAAATGATGATCGATTGATGGACGGATGGATCGATTCGATGACGATCCAAAACTACTCCTGCTGCACGTGCACAACAAAACAAAGACGATGATGGGAATTGTGGCATAGCATTGAGAGTAGCGTTCATCTCGCCAAGTGCAACCAAATCCGCTGCAAACAAATACAAAAGAGACTTTCCACAAGAGTACTAAAACTCCCTTTCTACACTGCCTGTTTTGTTTGTTGTCTCGCCAGCGCTGTGCGGGTATTAGAATCCGCCACCGACGCACCCCGGTTATCATACCGGGTATATTTTCACTTGCCCGGCGAGGGTGGAAAAAAAACCCCACTAAAATTTAAGAAACCGATATTTTTATATAGGCCAGACCCTTGGCTCTCAATTTTTTTTTGAAAATTTCATAAAAATCCGCTGCCCTTTCCAATCACAGGCTCTTTGCCGGTTCTTTCAAGAAAATTTTGTGTTTCTGAATTAATTGGGAACCGGCGTTTCTCTGATTAGTTAATTTTGTTTTGGGCAGAAAAATGAAGCCAAGTGGCAGTTCTTTGCATTCCGAAATTTTTAAAGAACTGGAATCGGCAGTTATTTTTTAAAATCAAAATTTAACTCCAGAATAGGCTTGTGCTTAGGAATGAAAATAAAAGCTTATCGTATTACTTGGGCAGGTTTGACACTAATTAAATTATTTTTAAGTTTGTTGAAATTTTGAAAAAAAAAAATTGCAACAAATATGCCCCAAAAAATTGGAAAAAATTAGTGAAAAATGAACACTCAACCATTAGTAAAATACACTTGAAAGTTTCATTACCCAGCTTCAAACTTGCACACACGAAATACACACAATTAATTGTAAAATATAGTAGACACATAAACTAACTACACGACTATGAAAGTGCTTGTTGTCTTATTAGCAATATTTCATACACCTGAATCCTCAAAAACTCAAAATCAAACTACCAAAGTCCAAAAGTCCAAATTAATTAATTATTTAATTATTTAATTATTTATTCGACAAGGAATTGTAAAACACACTCAAGGTAGTACAATAATATGATCAATTAGATTGTTAGAATTGGAGCTGTGCATTGTTTTGAGGAGTTAGCTTCCATGAAGTGGCCTTTCTATATGTTGTAATAGCATGTATCTTGTAGGCTTGTCTCCAGTCTCAACTCCCTTGGTGCAAAGGCAAAAAAAAAATTGTGATCCCTGGCAATTGTCTGTAAAGGTGCTTTGCATTGATTTTTAAGAGTTGCTTTAATGAATTAGCACTTACATGTTGCATGCAAACGACATGCAAATTTGCAAAAAGTTTTAAACTTTGAGAATTTCTTGAAAAAAAAAATTACACGATATTCTCTAATTTTACTTAAGCAGAGATTTTGCTCCTCATAAGACTTATGACACATTACATGTGACACCGGTTTTATCTTTTAACCATGTCTATCCATTCTATCTGGTTGATAAATGAGTAATATGTCATACCTATTAGAGTTATCCGTAAAGTAAGAAAAACACAGCACCAGAACCCTGAGTTTGGTCATCTACAGAGTGAGATTCAAAAAAAAAAACCTGCAAAAAGTACATTAGCATTCAAGGGGGGATGAAACTCAGAAAACCATCACTTTTGGTAGTAAACTGAGTTTCATCCTGTCTTTCCTTTTTCCTGAGCACCTCCACTGCTGCTACATATATATTTTCACTGCTGCTAACTGGACAACTACTATAATTTGTCTCGAACCTTGTGCATTAAATGCTGAGTTCCAGCATTCCATACTGAGAGTTATTAAAATGTCTTTACTTTGCGGATCCCACTGAAAGAGGGGATAGGGGGTGAAAGGAGGCCCAAAGACAGGGTGAAGAGAGGGTTACTTTATTGATAACTCTATTATCTAACAAGGTTCTCACACTACTTGTATTAATTTTTTCCCTGTTGTCAGCAATTTTTTGTTATTTTTTGAAAAAAAAAATTTGAGAAGAACTTGGGAAAATGCATTTCTGTGAACAATGTGAAATTACATTTATTTTTTCCTTGCCTAAAAGTCTTCTCAAAATTTCAAGCTCATAAAAATACAAAAGGAGTACTTTGTGTTTGCAACTAAATTCCCCTTGTTCATCTTTTTCATATTTTGTTTTTTTTATCACCTCCTAAATCATATGTACATTGTGACCCAAGTGATTTTTTCACCAATCCATATTAACTTGAAAAACTAAATACCCTAGTACCTTTGCCAATTTGACACTAATTATATTATTGTCAAAATTGTTGAAATTTTCAAAAATTATTTCTTCCAAATCAAAAAATATTGTGAAGGACAATAGTGAATATTTCCATTGGTTAAAATGAGTTTTTCAAAATTATTTAATTATTCAATGAACATGTGTTGAAATGGCCAAGGTACTATGTGGCATGAAATTATCTTCTGAAAAAATTGTAAATGCACCCATCGTTCATTCAAAAAATTTACAATTCTTTCAAAATGTGACAACATGATTGAAAACATTCAAATAATGTAGTACCTTGGCCATTTCAACACATGTCCGTTGAATAATTAATTAATTTTGAAATTTTCATTTCGACAATGAAACATTCCTAAATATTCACTATTATCCTTTACAAAAAAAATTTGATTTGGAAGCTAGAAATAATTTTTGAAATTTTCAAAAAGATTCTGAAAATAATATAATTAGTGTCGAAATGGCCAGGGTACTAGGGTATACTTGTCATGACAAGTCCTCCTACATAGTAACCACTTACATTCCCTAACTCTTTACTTGTAATGCTTACCCACCTTAAACCCAGCTAGTTAACTGCATGCACCCCTTGAAATTTGTCTCATATTTTATTGTGCTAGGGTAATGCTCGCAATTGGGGGGCCTTACCATGGGCATTATCCGACATGCACATTATTAATATGACCATTCTTGACCATTGCGTAATGTTTTTTTTTTTTTTTTTTCCCCAAGTTCTCACATTCTTGTTTTCACATATTCTTTTTGTAAGTACTTTTTCAGGGTTTGACACTTTTGGGTGCCAATTTATTATATTATTTTTCAAAATCCTCTTCAGCAGTTTTATAATAATAATTAATAAAATTTCAGCAATAAATATTGGCAACTTCTTTGACAGTATTATATGGACTTTTAACCTCTCACATACTAAAGACTTTTTCCAACATTTTTATTCTACATCTTTTGGCAAAAATGGGTAGACTTAACAAACCACCAAATAAATTATAGGATTAAAAACCGTAGTCAATTATTGGCCTTAGGGAAAAGGCTCAAAGGTTTCCATTTTCCACCAATCTTTATGAAATAAATTTCCCTCCATTATAATTTTCTTAAATTTTGATATTCCAAAAAAATAATTTCTTAAAAAAATTCGCATTTCCAAACACAATTTAATTACCACAAACTTGAAAAGTTTTATAGGATTTGATTTGTTCCAATCTTTTATGCTAGTGGGAAAGAGCCCCCCTCAATCACAAGTACCTAGTTGCCAATTGGAGTTTTCTTTCCCCCAAAAACATGCATCCAACATTTTTCTCTCTGAACTTTACTTGGGAAAAAAACCATACCCATGACAAGATATGCAGGCCCTAACAGAATATTAATAATTTTACTATTAAATTTTTTACTAAATTTTTTATTATGACAGCCAAATAGTTAGAAAATAATGGCCATTGATTATGAGGCTATAATCAATGCCTACAATTTTTTTTAAAATTTTTTTACATGCTGCAGATCGACAATTGCTTGCAGGTGGACTGACTACCCTCGCGCACATGCAGGTGCGTAAAGGTGCGCGAGGGTGGGCAAGCACTAAACAAGAGCAACAAATTAAATGCGACTCAAATTATTATAGAACAAAATAATTTTTGTTTCATTCACACAAAACCCCAAGTTCCCAAGTGCCCTTTTTTTTTTGACTATCCACCAGATCGGTTATTAAAAAAAATCATTTTTTCATTTACACACAATGTATCAAAGCATTAAGATTTTTCAAATTTTCTAAAACCACCTGGTATCAACTTGTTGGAATAATCAACCGATAAAGATATCAATTTTATTTTATGTGTAAGAATCGGCTAGTATGCATAAGGGTCGATTTTTGCAAGACCCAATTGAAAATTGGCCGATACAGTGCCTAGATAATTTATCAAACATTTTTTTTTAAGTAATTTTTTTTTCATTCTTCTTATTTTCATTCTTTTCACATTTCTTATTTTCTTATTATCATTTTTTTTCCACATTTTCTTATTTTCATTCTTTTCACATTTTTGAATTTCATATTTCAATATTTTAGTTCTTTCTATCATGATCTTTTGATCTAAGAAGAAAAATGGTACCAATTGTGTCCAATCTTGGAACCCTATGCCTGCTTTACATCATAGACTAATGTCAAAGAGCTTAAGCAAAGGAAGAATATGAATGTAGCACAAAAAAGTTTACTAACATTAATGAATTATAAAATTTCTCCTTCAATGAACTTTAGAATTCACAACTTGAAATTGGAACCCTAAAACAATTCATACAAGTCCATTTCTACAACACAACTTCAACATTACACATCTAGTCCCATACACCTAAAGAATAACACCAAACAAAACAAAGACAAGAATAATAACAACAATGAACACAAGTGAGGCACAACAAAAGGAGGAAAAAATACCTACTTATGGGTGCGTCAGTTCAGTTGTTGCAAGTTGAAAGAAAAATATGCCATCATGAACCCCCAATAATGCTTTGATATTCATCCTCAACGTTCGTAATAACATTTAAGGATCTCACAAATAACCATTACAAGTATTGGGATAGATTGTCGTGTTTGGCAACTATTGGTTGCCAAACACGACAATCTATCCCAATAGCAAGTAAAAAAGCATTGTTGAATGTGAAATTGAGAGTGACACATGAAAGAGGGACTTGTGGTTTAGGGTTTTAAGTATATGACAAAAGTGAAACCCTAAATGTATGAAGGTGCTTGGATGAAAAAATAAAATAAATGAAAAAATATGGATGAAAAAAATAACCAACCAAAGTAAGAGTGACAAATCCCCATCAGGGTATCAACAGGGTATTGATTTTTTAAAAACTAGTATGTTGCCATAGGGTGTTTACATGATATCGAAAATCCTAATACCAGGCCAGGTAGGGTTTTTGGTTGGGTATTTCTTGGAAATGGAACCAGCAGGTAGGTTATATGATACCTGGACTTGGGCCCTGGTTGATACCCGGATTGTTTGGGCCAACACTGGTCCAGACTCCTGTTGGAGTCTACCAGACCTAACTTGGGAAGGTGCCAAAACCTATTATCTATACATGACCGCTCTGAAAAATCAATGTAACCATTATGCAAATCCACGTGACCACTCTGCAAATCCACATGGACAATATGAAAATTTACATGAAAATCGGTATGTAATGGAAAGGTGTCAGGCACAGGGTATGATACCCATTGCACTGCCCATTCAGAAATTCAGGCTGAAATTCTTCAAAAGGCACAAATGGCCTGAAACCCAACACCTCCATAATAACACAAGTGTTGCGTCATTTAAGTAGTCATCACATTCCGTCACATTCCATGCGTGTGCATTTGTTGTTGTACATTTGTTTTTGTCATTGTCATGTAAGGTACAAAGTTGGTTTGTTGTTGTTGTTGTTTTAACATTTTCCTTCTTGTTGTTTGTTGTGCAGGTGACGTTTTCTTCAACTTTCTTCAGACCTGTTCTTCTGTTGTTGTTGTTGTTGTTGCAGACTATTTACATACAAACAAGCACCCAAAAGAAATTGATAAAAAAGTAATCATCAAGAGACAGTTAAAAACATTAAAAAAACATTCACTGAATGTGAAATACAACAACATCTTGACAAACATGTACACCATCTGATGTACTTTGGCATCAGTGTATAATACTGGATTCATGAGACCCAGGAAGCAAGCAAGCAACTGCTCCTAAGAGCAGCTCCCCCAGGGTCCTGCAAAAGAAAATTGAATGAAGAAAAAGTCAAGAGATGCCAGTTTGACTCAGCAAATTGGTTTTGGACCTGTATTCATCCACTGGATGCTTGCACTGGTAAAAGGCACTGCAAAGCCTAACAACTGCTGTTGAGATAGTTTGATTGGTCCAGGTGGGTTGCTATTAGTAGTCTCTCACCTACTTGCAGTGCCAGTTTTAGTTTTTGTTGGTGGTGTTGGAAAGAAGTAAATAACTAAACGTGGATGTGAGAAGTCTTTTTGCAGAGTCACATACTGAGCACCACTGGACATGCTCTAACCCACCTCACCTATGTGTTGATTCATGAGGCAGCAGCAGCAGCAGCAACGGCTCCTCCCTCACATTACCTTTGTGTTTGATTGATGAGCAACACGACAACAAAATTCATCAGAGATATTTCTCCAAGTCTGAAATAATTGCTGTAGCTTTGTTAGTGTGCTCGATGTGGAAAAGTGTCAGTTTTGTTGCTTCTTTTGCTCTCTCTCTCTCTCTCTCTCTCTCTCTCTCTCTCTCTTTTGAAGAGTGCAAGTCTACAGGGTGAACTTTAAGTTTACAGAAAAGTCATAATTTGTACTCTGTAAACATTTCGGTTACCAGAAAAGTGCAAAGTGTACTATTGCTTTGCTTCCTTTGTCTACTAGTAGCTTGTCATATAGTGTTTGCAGCAAGATTAAGAAGAGAACAGGGGATGCGAGAAAGAAATCCTGCCTGCATCTGCATTCTCTTTTGTGAGGTTCACAGCGATTTGATTGTTTTGATTTTTTGGCACATATGGGAAGAAGAATCTTCTGCAGTTTTTTTATTTCCATAAGTAGAGATCCCTGAGAGCTCAAGCACAATCTCCATTGTGCAAAAGTCACCACCACCTCACTTAGCAATTCCAGTAGGCTTGTGAATTTTTTGGGTTGTGAATTTTTTGCTCATGGGTCTTGTGATTGCAGCAGGAGGTGGGGATTCTCATGACTCTTCTTCTGTAATACTCTGGGACTCATATCTTATTGCATTTGTCATACCCATGATGCAGTTCCAATCTGACCTGAAGGAATGTGTAGAGTTTAGGGGCATATTCCACCTGCAATTTCTGTCCTTATGCAAGGGTTTAGGGTTTAGGGTTCTATGTCAGGGTCTTTTTTTTTTACAGAATATTCATTTCTTATGCCCAAAAACCTGGCTGGAATTTCCCAGTGTATTGGGAGGGCAAGTTATGAAGCGTAATATCTCCTTCTGCTGAGAGGAGGCACTTTCCGTTTCGGGGGCAGGGCATTTCTTTTGCGAAATGCCCACATTAATTCATTTTCACTTTCTCACTATGATACCCAGCGGGTCTCAGGAGGGATAGTCACCAGGTATTTTATTTTATTTTTTACTGTGATACCTGGATGGTACCCACCGGGTATCATAGTTCAAACAATTTAAAATTACTGCAACGGTTTTTACGCCAGGTAAAGCCCTTGGGCTGGGGCATATTCCCAAAATAACCAGCCCTCGGCCTTTGGCCTGGGGGCCACTTATTTTGGGAATGCCCCTTCCCTAGGGCTTTACCCTACACTTAGTTGTTGAGGAGAAGGCCTTGAGTGCAGTCCCAAAATACTGGATGCTCATGAGGCCGCATCACTCGGTTCGGTTCACATTTGAGATCTTAAATGAGATTTTGAGACCTAAATCTCCTGCCCTGTTTTGGCAGGTTTGTGTCCAAAACTGTTTAGGGTTTCATGCTTCGGGGATTGCTTTGGTGCAAAGTGCAAACCTTGGTCTTATTTTGTTTCAGAAATGTGTTTTGAACTCTACTGCTTTGTGTATTATGGTTCTAAAGTAACTAAATTATGCATAGGGTAAAGCTCTCGGGTGGGGGCATTTTGGAAATTAGAGGCCTAGGACAAGTTGAAAGTAAATAGGTTTTGGAAATTTAAGAAGTCATGGGCCACAAGAAGAAATTTTGGGTTTTTCACTATCCAAGTTCATTATTTTTTAATAAAATGGGACAAAGTTAATTAATTGTAGCATTGTATGGTTAGCGAAGAAAATCAAGTCGATTAAAACATTTTTCATTGAAACTCATTTAGTTGTTTTAGACAATCACAAGTTTGACTAAGTGATTTTTCAATTACTAGTGGTAACCCGTGCCTGCAAGGCACAAACGGTTTTCGAGGGCCCAAGAATGCTATTGATTATTATTACTGAAGCAGTTAGGTGAAGAAGGCATGGAAAGTAAATGGACTGAAGTGAAAAGAAATGGGTAACGAAGTGTAAAGTAAAAGAGAAATCTGGAAGTAACGGAGCCAATGGGATTACGCAAGAAAGGTAATGAAAGCGAAATGACGTCAGAGAAAAAGAAGCTGTGTACAGAAGGAAAGAAAAACTGTGAAAAAGAAGAAGAAAGATGGTACCAAAGAAAGAGGGGCCAGGAATCGAAAGAAGTAAGAGATAAGTAAAAGACAGACAGACACACTGACGGACGTAGTGAATTAATATATAAGATTATTGGCAATGTGGATAATTGAATGTCCCAAAAAATTAGTCATCAAAATAGTTTGAATCAAAATGTTAATGTAGATTTTCATTCAAACTACTTGCACATAGTCTTTTTTCATATTTTGAAAACACCCAACCTATTTTTTTGTAATCTCCAACTAACTAAGTGATTTTAAATTATGTGAGTAAGTTAACTTGCAAGTCATTCTAGCAACGTTTGAATTATTCTAATTCACATGCAATGTGTGACAAGAATGCATCATGTTAATTTCATCGTAATTATTTCTTTCATTGCATTACATTCAAGTTCCAACATGTAGTGATTTCAATCACACCACCTTACACTAGCAAATTAGCATTGTGACTTTGGAATAGGAATAGATGTAGTGTTGGTTATTTGTGTAGTGCCATAATCCACTTGCAAGTCATCCATTGACTCGGGAGTAGCATGGCATACTACTGATGTAGTGTGTAACATTGCACATAGGTGTTGCCATCGTCCTTTCACCATGGTAATTGGTTTCATTATCTTATTAGTTGGAATGACCAAAGCATCTACACTTTATTTTGATATGTGATTGCAATGACTTCAAACTTATTGTTATTTTCACTAATACATGGGTGCCATTTTCCAGTGGCCAACATGTTGTTGTGATTAATTACACCTAGTGTCACTTTCAAATATTACACATGTGTGGTGACATTGACATGGTCACTTCAATGCGATTGTGATCAACAAGATTTTTTGTGATATGCATGATTTTAATGGGGTTGTCATCTTCACTTACAAGTGACCATGCTAACTATTACAACCCTATTTATGGTAGTGATTTCAAGTTGATTTGGTGACTTTAAGCTAGTATTATGCTACTACTACAATGTTGTCAAACTCCATTTGAACATTGCTAATGTGACTATATGAGCAACCATTTATTGTTATGATTGAATACAAATGAAATGTTGTCACAATAGTCACCATTGAAATTTGGATGAAATTAAATAGATGACTAGTCACCCACGTTGTTTGACATGATCATGTCAAAGCAAAGTCTACAAATCTATTACATAGTGCACATGTTAATTAATGGATCATCTACCTCATTATTTAAGAGCTTGTCTTTTAACTCACCATGAAAAGTGATTTCTTAGGTCCCATCTAGCATGGAACAACTTTATACAACTACCTATTCAACATGAAACATGTATATATGGCTTCCGAGTTATACATTTGGTCTTTGTCACAACATGTTGCATTTCACAGACCATCTTCCCCCATTTTGGACTAGGGTCATTGACAACTATATTGTCTTCAAATGTAAATGTTGACAAACATAATGTTGACAACCAATGTGTCCACATTGAACTTCAAGTGCCAAACTCATGACAAATTGTGGGGGGCATACCTTGCATACAATTCTTCTAAAGGTTTATTGTGCTCCTAGTTCCTTTGTCAACATTATTTCACTTAGGTGACTCACGTGATGTAAAACTCTTTGATGATCAATCTCTAATTCTTTTTGTTACACAACACCACATGGGTGATGTGTTGCCATCCAATGTGTTGTGCACTTAATGTACTCAATTACATTATGCTCCTAAAAATTATTATCACACATCCATGATTAGTTGAACTTTCACCACACCTTTGTAATTGTTTACATAATGGTGCGGATGCCATGTCAAATGACATGATATATTTACACAAATTGGCATACATGGCATATAACATCACATGTGTCATAAAAAATTCACCTTTGATAGTAACACTCCAAACTTCTCAAACTTTTCAACATGCTCCATAAGTTATACCACCATTCATCACACAAATTGAAATGAGTACTTCTACATGTCGACATTGTTTAGTTTTCCAAACAAAAAGTACCCATTTTCTCACAAATTAATTTACACATGTGTTGGTTCACATTAACCTTGCAATTTACAAACCCATGGTTTTGTGTGTTATTTCCCCCAAGTTGTCCACCTATGGTATTTGCAAAAGCCCATAACCTTTAAAGCATTACAAAACAAATCACATAAAATGGCACCCTAATTTGATGGTGACAATCCAAACCCCTCAAACTTGAAAACATATGTACCATAGGGTATTCCACCATCTAACAAACAAATAATTTAATACTTTCACATCAATAGTTTCATCTTCCAAATCAATACCATCATCAATGTTTCCAGAAAATGAATTTACTTGTTACAATGTAGCTTATCCACACCCATGTGGTCCACAAAATATGATGTCCTTTTGTGGTGACATAATGATTGAAATTATATTTCAAACTTGCCAAGATATTTTATAGGGTGTTGTATTATTTATCAGGCGTATTTCATTTTTCTGCTTCCATGCAATAGTTTCATCTTGGATAACAAGATAATGAAATATCTCAAAAACTCACTTATGACCTATTGTAATGTTGTTTCACACCCAAGTGGTTCATAAAATTTAAGAAACCCTTTGATGGCGACATTTCACATTCCTATGACATTTGAGATGTTCTTTGAAAGATATTGCATTATCTATCACAAAACAATGACTTCACATAAATAATTGGGCACCTTGCCATAAATCTAATTTTTTTTTAAAGAAATTAAAATCGAATATTGTTAGATTTTAGACACATGTAAAAGATCTTGTAACTAAATGAGTTTTGAACAATTTGGTTGAATTCAAGTTTACATAAATTTTCATTCCAATATGTCTAAGTTCAATTTACATAATCATGTTCAAATTTTGTTATACATTATGGTCACACATATCTACATGTGTTTAATTTGGTTCATGTAATATTTTTTCTTTTGGATAGTTTTTAATAAGAAGTTTCTACACTTTCTATTATGTTCCAATTGATGTCTACAAATTTGTTCCAAGGTTTTTCATTAATTCATTAATAAAACAATGAATTTAACTTCATACATGTGTTCACAAATTATTATTTTAAAACAATAATAGTAGAGCCATGTATAGAAATATGCATTTCTCACAATTGAACTAAAGCTACTTTTGGTCTTCAAAGCTTAAATAATGAAAATTGCACACCTAAATGTGATCTTTAACTCTATTAATGCTCCAATGATACTCATGTTTTAGATCCCTATACTCTACATATGTAAATAAGTTGTTGGAAAAGACCACATACTTCCATCAAATATAAGACCTAAAAATCAATTACATCATGTAAAACCTATTTCCTAGAACATGACAATTGTCCAAAAGTTCCTATGGGTAAGCAAATAGGAAAGTTGTTGATGCCTACAAAACAAACAATGCCCTATGATATAAGTTCAAAAGTGCAAAAAAATTATGACTACTAACTACATGAAGTTATTATAGGCATGGGCATGCCTACATGCATTCATATGCCTCCATCACTTTGGCCAAATCATCTTCATCTTCATAATCCATTCAAAGGATTCATGGTTCAACTATTGCCTAGAAGGCCCTTCATTCTCCTTCCTAGAATCCTCTAAAAAAATTCAACACTTGAGAGAATCTAAGACTATACAAACCATGGTCTAGCTTTCAATAATTTGATCACTACACCCATTGTATTAAAACTACATGTGAAAGTAACATGTTCCCACTATGATTTTTTCTTAAAGAGCCTTTGCACAAAATAAACAAAGATTTTTCATAGAGTTTAAATTAGAAACTATACCTACAACCAAATAAATAACCCCAACTACTTTAGTTCTCACACTTTGGGATCCACCTATAGTTCCTTATCCTTATTATCAAAGTGGCAAGTTCTAGAGGCATTTTGGTTAATCCATTTTGTTGCATGCTTACATACCTTTCAAACAAAGTAACACATCAATCAAATGATCCCATATTTATCTTAGATGATCAAAAGCAATAAGGGCACAATGAAGAATAATCCAACCAAAGTGCATAAGGGCATACCATACATGTTTTCCTACAAGTGACAAAAATTCAACAAAAGCCATATATAAACTAGGAAGCATAATAAGAGGCTTAGACATTCTATTTGAGCTTCAAACCAACAACTATGCATAATCTTTTCCACTTGCAATCAATATGAATTTGAATGTTTATGATAGTCAAAGGAAACAATAGTATTACATTCCAAGTACAAAGGTGTAATTGTTAACTTGCAAGACCAGATTTATTTTACAATAGAAACATATGATTCATCTTCTCTTTGGATTGAATCATGAAATCTTGTGCCCCATTAATTGAAAGCTAGGGTAAACTAACCTTTTATTGACACACAACATTCTTGGAGTTGATTTGTGGCAGCATTTGTCAAATTAGGCCTTTGTTTGCATTCCATGCATGGAACTTTGGCCTTGCTTTCAATATTGCAATATATTCACCAGAATTTCTCTCAAATGATCATACTTGAATTTATTCCTACATAAAAATTCATATTTTAGTATTAACAATATTGCAAAAGGAACATTGTCAAATGGTTCAAGGTGTAAACAAAATAAATGAAATAAGTCAAACACAACCTTTAATTTGTGACAAGAATGAAACTTCTCACTCAAATCATGCATGATGTCCTAAGTGTAGCAAAACAAATCCACCCTAATAAAGCCCAAAGACCTTGCAAAGGATTACACAAAACGAGACACTTCCAAATTGTTGACCTTACCATCAACTTTCTACTTTGAAAGCACTCTCCAAAATCATAAACAATGAACCTCCTTGTAAACAACTTATCCTTTGTTTCAATTTCACAAGCACATCCACCTTAAGATTCTTTAAATTTTGAAACAAATTCATAAGTTACATGCAAAGAATACAAGAATAAGCATTCATGTCTAGAAAACTTGTAATTGATTTACATGTTCCATGCACTAAACTATCAATTTATTGTAGGAGCTGATATACATGAAGAAGGCATTATTCATTAAACCTTAAACCTTATATCCCATAAATTCACAAATACAAGCATGTATAAAACCTATGTGTACTATCTCAAAAAGATTAGTCCTACAAGTTGAAGTACAATTCCTTTTCCAATACAACAAAACAATCAAATTTGGCTACATAGTTTTTTTGTATTGGAAAAGGACATGTTGGACTACATGTTTCTCAAACTAGAAAAATGATGGACCCAAGGATCTTCCCATCTATTTGTATTCTTATTGTTTGTCATCATTTGAAAAGTTGTTGCATGGGGTTTTATTTTGCCTTGCAAAACTATGGAATAAATCTTTAAAATCTAATATGAATTTGTCAGACTTGATCAACCTAACTATGGGTCAATTGGTCATCATCAAAATTTACACATGCAATGCTATAAGGTTGTCTTAATTTGCCACCACAAGTAGTCCCTACAATAAGTTGTTCATCAAATGCTTGTACAACCCACTAAACTTGGATGACCCATCTAAGTATGATTTAATTTCACACAATGAGCCCACCCATATATATGTTATGACACAATTTGAAATTTGGGAAACAAAAAATCAAGTCATGTTTCATATGTGGCAATGTTTTCATTTGGGCAAAAGAATGTTTATCCCAAATTGTTCTCAACTACCATTACCCCTTATGGTTGGCCCTTCAACCCTAAATACCTTATATCACACACATATCATCTTCTTAACCACTAATTAAAATCTTCCTTTTTGAACTTACAATGCAAATCTCAACATATGGTTGGCATACACCAAGATTTGCCATGACATTACACCAAAAACCATATGTTATGTAATCTAAGTTCCAACCCTTCTTTTCATGTGCAATATTTAATACTATCAAGAAGGGGGGTGGGTGGATTACAAGGTTATTCAAGCTTCTAGCACCTATTGATATAGATTAGTACCAAGTGTGATTATCACTTTGCAATCAATTCATTCCATGCTTTCTCATAATTTGTGATGCTAGTTTCCATTAGTTTTTAGGGAGCTTGACCTTTGCTAGCATTCCATAGAAGCAAACCAACTTGAAACAATTTAAATGAAGTTCTTTTTTTTGAACTTCTTCACAACCCAAAATGCACTATAAGTTGTTATGTAATGCATGGGTTTGAGGTTTCGGCTTTGACATCGTGAAATGGAGTTGAAGTTATTTTGATTATACTTCATTTCATGCAAGGACCTTGTAATTTGATTCACGCATTTTCTTTTGGCATGATCAATTTTCTTTTCATTAATTCAAAGAAAGTTTTACCATGTTTTCAATCCTCAATCTTTTTGTCTTGCATGTGGGCAAGCTTGTCTATATGTACATTTTTCAACCAATAATCCATTTTTTGCCCTAGAATAAGCCCCACACTAAAAGTAGATTGCTTTGTAATTCATGAATGAAGTTGGCTTGCAATAAATATGCACTAACTATTCAACTTTTGCCAAAAAAATCAACAAATATTATGACATTCAATAAGCTGATAAACAATGTGTGTTGTGTAAAAAACCACATGTTTATAATACAAATGTTCATGATTTGAAACTTGTGACATGAAGAAGAGTAAACTTGCTTAAAAAATAAGCAAACCTTTTGGCATTCCCCATCTATTAGGACCAAACATTAGGGCTATACTTAAAGTTTCAACTTTTGATCTAATAATTTTGCATGGTTAACTTAAACCCATAAACTTTACCCTAAACACCAAAAAAAACATGTTAAATATCATGGACAAATTTCATATCATGCATATTTGTCACAAATCCATTATCCATGGAAGTCATTGCCTTCATGAATACATATTTTCATAGATTTTTGCTCTCAAAAAAGGTCCATGGGTTGCAAAAACATTATTTACATTGACTTCAATGATTAAAAATAAATTCGTTTGTCTTTTTTTGGCATCATGGACATGCAATTTTGCACAGACTTTTGTGGAAAAATAATGCTTATGAGTTTTTTGAAGAGTGAAATATTTTAATTTCATGTCATGGACATAATAGTGTTAGAAGGTTTAAGTTATTTGCAAGTTAAGGTTAAGCTTCTAGGTTAGGTTTTGAATATTTGGATTAAAGGTTCAAAATTTTGAAAAAATTATACATGAAATTGTTCATTTTGAAAATTAGAAATGGAACTTAAATTAGGGCTATTGGTTTTGTTAAATAGGTTTAAGTTCTTTTAAGGCATAAAAACTAAGGCTTTTAAGAGTGCATCCCCCTCTCTTAAAGAAACAACTCACCCCCTTTTCAAATTGATAAAAAATAATGGGTTTGATGCTTTGTTTCATTGGTTTGTCATGACGTGTAGTGTCATGACATACGGTGTCGTAAGGGTGTAAATCCATAGTAAACTCTATTAAACAAAAAGATTAAAACCAGTCAAAGGTAGAAACTATTCAACCAAAAAGAGATGCACACACATATATATACAATGCACAAGAGGAGGCTGAGATGAAATTCCCATGTATATTGAATTGCAAAGAAGGAATGAACATGTAAAGTATGTAGACAATGGTTGTGCAATGGTTACCGTGAGCATCAAGAAATCCAATTTGATTATGGAGGAAACTCTCCTAACAAAATAATTTAAAAAAAACTAAAAAGAGAAAATAAGGACTTGGCCTTTTATACAACCGCCAACAAATTGAAACCCTAAGTACCTGATAGCATACAATCACCTAAGACCGTACATTAACCCTAAAAGCGCACATTAACCCTAAAGGCATGATGCGCATGCCCATAACTAGCCATCATGTATGAGGCCATGTACATGCATGATAGTTGTCGTGACGTGTAGTGTTGTGACATACGGTGTCGTAAGGGTGTAAATCCATAATAAATTTTACTAAACAAAAATATTAAAACCAATCAAAGGTAGAAACTATTCAAGCAAAAAGAGATGCACACACATATATATATAATGCACAAGAGGAGGCTGAGATGAAATCATCATGTATCCCCCCCCCAGACTTGGGTTGAGAAGAGCGTGGCATAGTCTGAGTAGAAATCAAGGTGCTGCGGGAGGACATCATGAATAGTACCAACTACCAATGGGAACTTTGAATGAGCTCCGACTTGAGGCAAAAGAGGTGGTGTCCACCATTATAGTTATTGCAAAGCAACATCCGATCAACATCATATGTCTTCTAACATACCTGACATGGATAGTCAAGTGGAAGAATCCAAGTCAACGTGATGATGGTAGGATCCAAGTTCGGCAAGTGGTAGGGCGCATAATTTTTGGAATGATCTCGATTATGCATCTATTAGCTCCTTGCAATTCCAACACACCTAAAGGTTTGATCGCCTTAATCCTCAAGATAGTGCGACCGAAAGAAGTGTCTAGAGTATCATTAGGTTGCCGTTGGAGATACACAAAGTCACCAACATCAAATTGTCTCACCTTATGTTTATAATTGCCACCTCGTGTGTGTGTATACCGTAAGGTGTCTCGATGTTGTGCAATGGACAAGTTCTCCATGGCCATGGGCATAACCCTCTTGAATAGAATAGCCCTCTCTACAATGACCCTAGCCCAAATGGATGGAAAGTCCAAGTCCACAACCTGGTCCATTTGAACAACAATGGAAAAGGGTGGAATGGGATGTCTCCAAAAAAGTAGAAAATAAGGAGAAAAATGAGACAAAAGGCGTATTTGGACATTTTGTAACCCATGGTGATGTAAGGGAGGGCCAGGTCCCAATCCTCTTTGTTCCTAGTGAGGTAAATCTTCCAAAGTCCCTTCTTGCATGTTTGAACCATCCTCTCTACAAAGCCATCAGCTTGGGGATGATTTATTGAAGTCTGTCGATGGTCAATGAGAGCATGGTCAAGTAGGTCTTGGAATTCTCCCCTGAATTCTAATCCTTGATTAATAAAACATTCAACACAAGCCCCAAACCTATTTAAAACATGTTGTAAGAAAGCGTGGCTAGTGTTATGTGATGACTTGTTCGGTAGCGCAACAAGTTCAACCCAGTTTGAAAACTGCTCAATCATAATCAAGATGTAAACATTACCCCTAGAGGTTTGTGGTAACTCTCTAACTAAATCACATGACCAACGATAAAACATGCCTTGAATAGGGAGTGGAGAAAGCATAAGTTGTCGAGAGGAGAAATAAATTCTCACTCTATCACATTGTTCACACCTAACAATGACATCTCGGACTTGAGCATACATACCTCTCCAATGGTAATGAAGAGCAAAAAGGCTATAAGTACGTTTAACTCCAAAGTGTCCAAGCTTTGAGTGTACCTTCTGAATAAGACCAAGTCGTTCATGTGGTGGAAGAATCACTCTGTCGCCTTGTGGTTAGCATTAAACGAGGTGATTGTCCTTCCATGAGTAGCGTTTGGATTGTTGTTGTATGCAATCTTGCTAACTTGATGTAACTCGGGGTGGGTATTCCCCATGCTAAAAAAACCTCAGAGTGTCCAAGTCTTCCCATATCTAATTAATGGGATGTTCAACTAGGTTACATTGCAGTAATGGAAGATAACTAGATGCATTAGATACATGTATTGTTGGAATCTGATCGAAATTTTGCCTAACTTTTGAAAAATCTTCAGAGGTAATGAGGGGTCTCCGCGACATGGTATCCGTGTTCTGGTGTGTAATACCAAGTCAGTGAATAACCTTGAACTCATAGTCTTGAAGTATAAGCGCCCAACGAACTAACTTACCAATAAACTTATCGTTGGTCATCAACCACTTAATAGGCTAGTGGTCGGTATATAAAGTGAAATTGGTGCCATAAAAATAAGGCTTGAAATGTATGATAGCCCATACAATAGCAAGGCACTCCCCCTCATATGAAGAATAGTTGCTCCCAACCTTGTTATTGCTTCGGGATGCATAGGCGATAACATATTCTTTGCCTTCCTCATCAAGTTGGCCAAGAATAGCTCTAATACCAAGAGCACTCTAGTCAGTGTGTAGAATGAAGACCTTGTTGAAATTAGGTCTTCTTAAAATGGGGAACTCTAAAAGTTTTCCTTGAGTGTGTTGAAAGCTTCCTAAGCCTCATCATTCCATGTCCAAGTAACATTCTTCTTTAATAATGCATAGAGAGGATGAGTAATAGTACTGAAATCTTGGACATAAATTTTGTAATAATTACATAATCCAATGAAACTCTTCAACATGTGAACATTAGTAGGATTGGGCATCTCCAAAATGGTTACTACTTTGGCCCAATGAGCCATAATACCATTTGGCAAAATTATATGTCCAAGGTAGACTACTAAGGTGACAACAAACTCACATTTTTAAGATGGATCTTCATATTGACTTCGTGGAACCTCTTGAATAACTTCTCAAGATGAACCAAGTGTTGCAGGAATCCCTTGCTATGCACTAGGATGTCATCTATGTAACATTTCAGGAAATCTACCCCTTCGAGAACCCGGTCCATGATTCGTTGAAAAAAAACAAGTGCATTCTTCAATCCAAAAGGCATCACAAGCCATTCCCACAACTTTTTGCTTCCATGGAATGCCATTTTCTTGCGATCTTTCACAGCGAACACAATTTGGTTGAAACCTTGCCTTATATCCACAATTATGAAGATGTTTGAATTTCCAATGCTATCAAATAGTTCTTCAAGGATGGGCATGGGGTACTTGTCTTGAGGTGTAACTAGGTTCAAAGGCCTATAATCCCCGCACATCATTTTCTTAATTTATAATCTAGCTAAATCCTTCTTTACTGGCATTACTGTAACGACAGCGAAATTAGAACTTGATGGCTGAATGAGACCAACCTCATGGAGCTATTTACATCTTTCATCTACTAGTTCCCGCTCATGCTTGCTCAACCTATGCCTCCTCCGATAAACGGGCGTTTCATTTGTAAGGTCTATAGAGAACTGCATGGTCTTACACCTACCTAAGTCTTTCATTGAGAATGCGAACACATTTTCATACTTAATTAACAAGTTTGTGACCTGGACTCTCTCCTTCTTGGTGAGCTGGTTCCCCATAACGAAAGGGTAGTTGGAAACACATGGAATGGAGTTGGAAAGTGTGTTTGAAGAACTTGGTGTATTGGGTTCTCCACTATCCAGCTGTGTAGATTCGTAGAAGGTTGTAATTGTTTCTCCAGAAGTTGATGTACCTCTAAGTGTATAAAAAACAACTTGAGTCAAATTACATGGTACTTCCCCCCCCCAACACTAAGAATAAAATGTAAAATGTTGAAGATAGGCAAATGTATTTGGTCAGGGTGCCATGTAGTCGCATCACCAGAACTGCCAACTGATTGAATCAGTGTTGGTGTTATGTACATTTAAAAGAGTACACAGGTTACCAACAACCATGTAAGGGAATTCAAGTCCATGCTTCTCCCCAATAGAGTGTTACATTCGAATTTAGTCACCTTGGTGTGACCAATAGTGCTAGTTTGGAACCCCATGGCCCTTTCTCTTTCTTCCGAACTTGGTTCATCCCAAGTGGCTAAAGCATGACGATATACCAGACCTGATCCATCTCCCTGAAAGGCGTGTGCTCCTATGAAGGAGACAAAGGTGGGCTAAACACCTTTTGGTTTTCCTATTATGTTCATAGGAAACCAAGGAGGTTTTTCTTGCCTTGTAACTGGTTGGTAAGAGCTCTGATCATCCAATATGTGAGAAACCTACAGGTTGGGGTCTCTGATGGTGTATTTCAAAACCAACTATAGAACTAAGAGTGGTGCAAGGTTGGTCCACTAGTTGCGTAGTCGGTGCGTATAAGAACCGCATTGTGTCGCATTGAGTAGGAGTGGCTTTCCAAGGTAATGCTTGACCAGTGTGTAATGATCCTAAACTTTCTCCCTTTGGTCAAACTGAAAAGGGGTATTCTCAATAATCAAGTGTAGGAGAAATGGATTGAGCCCAGGTGATCAATCATACCATGTCCACGAAGAGACCAGATCTTTTGTCATTCAAGCCTTTTCCAAATCTAGCCGTTGAAAATCCTTGACACTCCCAACCTGAAATGATGAGGTCCACAAGGCCAAGTAATTCCATATGCTTCTTTTGAATTAGTTGTATGTCAGAGGGCAAGAAAGTGAAACTGGCCTTCCATGCGCTGGTTGCAAACTGTTGTGGAAATTTCACTGTGAATTCCATCATTCTTGATGCCGCCACTTGCCTTGCAATAGGATCAATGTTTATGTAGAAATACCTCCAAACCACCATCCTTGATTGTAGTAGGGCTTCGAGACCTATACCAATACCACCAAAGAGCTCTAGTAATGTAATCCCCTCTTTAGGCGGTGTTCAAGTGATTAGCTAACAAAACACTAACTTAATTGGTTCGCCATGGCTCTCCATGTTCTCAAAACTAGACAAAGCTCCAAAGGTTCGTGGGCTACTTTGAACCTCTGTAAAACCTCTAGTCCATGTTGAATGTCAATAGGAACCACCTTCAAGTTTTCAATAGCTTGAACATAAGCTGTTTCTTCTTCATTTCCTTCTATCCACTTGTCGCTAGCTTGCTAGATGTAGGAAATAATGTGCACTTCCTTGAGCATATAATGGTGAGCCATAGGATTATGGTTCCCATGTAAATGAAGGGGTATGTATCCCAAGTGGTGGCCATTAGTCTCCTAGTCCACTCAGTAGTATGCATGCTTAAACCAGTTGTCAATTGTGAAACCTGGTGGAAACAAGGCCTTTTGCCCAATGAGCACATCGTAATTGGTGGCATTGGTCACTAAATATTTGACCTATAGGCAAAGATTTTGATCTATACCTTCATTGAAGTTAAGTGCAATCAAATTTGAGCTCTCCCCAAATACCTCCTCTACACTCTCATTAGCGGTGCGAATTTGCCACATAGATTTTCGTAGTTTGGAGTCAAGCATGCCCATCTTCTTGGTGAATTGAACTCCAAGAATAACTAGTTGGGCACCTATATAAAAAAATACCACTTTGGGTGTATGTCCTTTCACTTGGATTGCTGACCCGGTGTTGTCGATAATGGCAACTCTGATGACGATGGAAATTATTTGATTAGACACAACCTTCGAAAATGAATGAGAGACTTTGTGAAAAGAATGGTTATCCACAATACCTTTGTTAAGTAATAAATCCACAAGTGAGGTGTGCTTAACTCCCTTTTAATATGTGAATGTAGAATTAGAGGTAGGAGAGCCCATTAGTTTAGCCATGCTAGAATTAATGACAAGATTACGAACGCCATCTGCAACACGTGAGCCACTCGAGTGTTTCTCCAAGGTGTTGGATGGGACCCCTGTAGCATGTGGATTAGGGATTGGTAAAGGATCTGATGTAGTGTTCGAGGTATCTTCTAATATTGTAATTATGTCCTTGGTGCTTAGTTTCAAATCTTGAAAATTAAACAACGGTGTACTCATAAGCTTTTGCGCCACTTCACAAATTTAAAGTTGGCATTCCATAAGCTGATTAATGGAAAATTGTGTGCTTTCTTAATGTACATGTACTCCTTGGACATGAAAATTTGATGCCTTAACAGCTTGTGTAATAGCCTCTTCCCCCCTTGCCAACAAGGTGCGTTCTTCTTCCATGTTGAAAGGACGAAAAGATTGTGGCATGACTGTTTGAGCTCCTCTAACCTTGGTAATATGACTTGAACTAGATGTGAGTCCATCAGTTTGAATTATCTGCCTAGTGGCAAAAACTTTGGGTGCCACACTAACCTTTTATGCCACAACATAGGAAGGGCAAAAAGAAGTAGAAAATTATGGTGTGAGACTAAAATTATGTGCACTAAAAAAAACATATTCTCTAACCATGGCATCATGTGAGAGGCCATAGAACAACCTAGGAGGTCCTTCCTGTGATCCTAAACCCTGTACAGGTTGGGCATGACTAGCTAATTAGGAAAACTTGTTTTTTAGATTAGCAAATTAGGCCCTCAATGATTCAAGTTCATTTTGCAAAGTTTGAACTTGAACATCATGGGCTTGAAGCACCTCCTTATTATTAGCATTATGATCCTTCTTCTTAGCATTCTTATTGGAATTACCTTTGGTAGGGAAAGCTTGAATGGAAGGCTTAGGTGCCTTGGCTTTTGGTTGAGTTACAACAGAAGATGCTAGCAAATTTTGCCATGGTAATCAAAGTTACTTTCGTTCTAGGAATTTGACAAAACAAATAGCTTCTTGATGTCCTTCTTTCCCACAATAATCACAGAAGAGATCCTCAAAAGGGATGATGCATTCATTAGCTTTATGGGTAGGATTGCCATAGTAGTTGCAAGAAGGTAGGGTGGGTGCAACGAAGTGCACTGCTTTAACCCTTGAAGAAAAATGTGATGATCTGGTTGGCGCAATTAGGAAAGGTTGAGGCCTTGAATGTGATGGAAGCCTCATAGTACTAGCATCATAATGTGCATGAACCAATTCCAACTTTTCAAAAATGTTGTACACATCCAGCAAAGTGTACGAATCTCCAAATTTTGCAAAAACCCATTGTAAAACCTGCACATGGAATGTTAGAATACCTTCTAACGAATGAAAATACTGATGGGCAGCTTTCAAGTCTGTGATGCTCTAAATATCTTTTTTAAGCTTGAAAAGCCTCTTGTAAAGCATCTTGAGGGTTTCATCCTTTTGCCGAGAGAAAATGGCAAGCTGCAGAATTTTTTCAAAATTCTTCATCGGAACTTTCAATTCAAGAATATGAAAGAATTCCCCCACTAAATAACAAAATCTGGTGCATTAATGGTGGGAGGAATGTTTGTGGTAACAGCAATGAATTGTTGAGGAGAAAGGTTTACTAAAGTAGGTACTAAATCTGGATTATTGGGCATAATCCCATGATGTGCAATGGTAGCTTGTAGTGCAGCTTGAAAGGCAATGGCGATGGCTGTGGCATAAGCTGGATTGGGGATCTGGGTGACGTCCAAAATCCTTGTAAAATGTTACTTGTAGACATCTAATGCCTCATAGTGCACATAACGGGCCAATTGTTTGAATGCGAACGCCTCAGTGTAATTAGCACCATACTTGAGCTCCAATTCATAGACCATAGTTGAAAAAGTTGCCTTGAACTCTTTCAAAGAAATAGTACCTAGTCTTCCGCTAAACTTCTCAATTCTCCCAAAGGAACTATTGACCTTCATGGTGTATATGGGTGTAAAGGTCACAACTTATAGTGGAATATATGGTGATGGTGTGAAAGCAGGTGCGGCAATAAGCGTACCCCACTAATTAACCCCTCTAAATGGACTCTGATATATCATTGATGTAGTATCACCTAAACTTGAATTCCCGGTCAAAGTTGTAGTGGATGATGATTATTGCAACCCCACTTTGAGGGAAGTGTGAGGTCGCCACTCACACTCTCGAAAATGGGACTTGGGAGTCTTCCAGAACTCCTGAAAACTCAGAGCGCGTTTTCAAGGGTCAAAACACCTCGTATTGAGGCATTTTTTATGTCGTTGAAAAGTTCTTGAAGTGTAAATGTTCAAAATGGCCTTGCATGAGCCATTTGGACATTTGCAGCATAAGTTATCGTCGAAATAAGGGCCGGGAGTCAAATTGGCAGTTTGACTCCCAACCACTAAAAGTCGAGAATCGACCCGATCCTAGTGCGTGCAGGTGAAGTGCGATACATTGTTGGAAAGCTCTTGAGGAAAGCTACAACTTTGGTTTAGACCTCGTCCCCATCCAAGCTTGGGGCGAGAAGTTATGAACGCCCAAAGTCCCAAGAGTCCAAATCGGGACAGTTTCGGGACTCCACTTTGGGAGTCCCGGGAAAAAAAACCATTTGAATGCAAATGCGGCAGAGAACTGCAGAGAATACTATATGGGGGAAGGTGGTGGCTTCCCCCGAGTCTGGGCCGTGGCGAATCAAGTGAGTCCAAGGTCGTTCGTGGCTTGTCCTAACACTGAAAATGTGAAGAATGAGTTCTAACCAACTTGTTGGTTGGATTTGGATGTAGGACCAATAACTAAGTAAGCTTGTCCCTCTTCCTAGTCTAATCCCGGAGCTTTCAACACACCCCTCTCACCCCCTTTAGTGCTGGAAGCTGGGAGCGTGTCCCAAGTCCCCCATACTTTTGCAACTTGAGTGATTTAGCCCCAACTTGGGGCTAATTAGGGACTTGGGAGCGCGTCAATGATGGTGTTGTAGATGTTTGATGGTACCATTATGAATATCGTGAGCTTAAAGAAATCGGATCAAAGGATGTGTGTTACTTCGTAGCTGATACATGGGCTTTAGCTGAGTGGTAGTGTTTTCATCATCTGAAGACATGGTGTTGTTTCATGCCCCAAAATTTTGTAACAATACAGAACACTAGCTACAAATTTTTGACACAATGTACAGTTTGAAAAATATGGTGCATCGATGGGAATGACCAACGACGAATGGACGTTGGACGGACGTTGAATGGAAGCCAGATGAAGGTTGGATCGATGTCGAACAAAACGGTAGGACGACAGGACGGTAAAATGTAGGATGACAAGACACAAGATAATAGGACAGTAGCTTGACGAAAATCTACCGAACATCAGACAAAAGTGTGATGGAAGTCTAACGAAAGTTTGACGGACGTTTGATGCCAATCAGACAAAAATCCAACGAACGTCTGACAGAAATTTGATAATAGTCAGACGGAAATCTAACAAACGTTGCATGGTCAGAGGTTGGGTGCTACTACATCGACGACAATGCGACTACACTTGCACCTCTGTAACAATGGTAGGCGACATGAAGTTAGCGTCACAATGTCCAAAGTCATGACACTACAAAGCACCCATGAGTTTCACGATAATGGCCGACGGTAATGCGACACTACAGAGCAAAGCACTCGTGAGCTCCACGGCAATGGCCGACGGCAACATGACATTGCAACGATGCAAGCTTGCGACATTATAAGTGCTACAATTCATGATGTTGCAACTTGTGACGTTGCAAGTTCGCATTACGACGACACTAGAGCTCGTAACAACAACAGGTAACGTTACGTTACTATGCAACGATGGCAGGTGCCACCACTGAAATTTTTGTTTTTTTTTACTGGATAACTTCAAGAATCTTCAACCACCTCTTCTGGTGTCTCTACGCGTGAGAGAAAGAGAAAAAAAAAGCGAGAAAGAAAAAAAAAGGAGAAATTTGAAACCTACTCCAGGATTCCAACTTCGTTGGTTGGCAAAAATGTACCAACACAAATTCCCTCCGATAACAGCAACTTGCGTTCCCTCCAACACCAACAACAACACTAGTAACAACTTGCGCTCCTTCCTACACCATCAATAACATTAGTAACAACAATTTAAGAACTCAAAAGCAAAAGAAATCTACCGCTTTTAACATTAAGCAATAGAGAATAGAGTTTTTCTAAAATTAAATTACAAAGAAGGAATGAACATGTAATGTAGACGGTGGTTGTGCAATGGTTGCCGTGAGCATCTAAAAATCCAATCTGACTATGGAGGAAACTCTCCTAACAAAGGAATTCTAGAAAAACTAAAAAGAAAAAATAAGGGCTTGGCCTTTTATACAATTGCCAACAAACTAAAACCCTAAGTACCTAATAACGTACAATCACCTAAAACCATACATTAACCCTAAAAGTGCACATTAACCTTAAAAGGCATGATACGCATGCTTGTAACTGGCCATCATATATGAAGCCATGTACGGGCATAACAGGTTGCTAGGATTTGATTTTTTTTATTACATACCTCTACAATTTTCTCTTCATTAATAACCCCATAAATGTGGATACATATTTATGTAGGATATTGAATTTCTTTGGTTCAATGTAAATGGAATAGAACCAATTGTTAATTTGGATAAAGCTCCAAATTCTTGGGAAGTCTTTAGAATTGGATGTTTTGTGAATCTAAAAATTCATCCTCAAACCCACATCAAAAATTTCATAAAATAAAAAAAACTAGAAATCAAAACCAAAAGTTCCTTTCAAAATCAATAATTAGATATCATTGGAACATACCACCTTTCACAAACATATGATATGTCATGGACATCATCACAAATTTCCAAATTTCAATAGGAATCCATGATTGAAATAAAAAAATATGTCCATGCAAAATGTGTGGGTTTCAAAGTGTGTGTATATATATATATATATATATATATATAACTTTTATATAAATAATGTGTCTTTTCTACTTATGATGTTTTGATGTGAAGTATGAATAATTTTAACTAAATTTGGGCAATTAATGTGATTTAATTTTGAATAAAATTATGTGATTTTTGTGTATTAAACATGAGCATTCATGTATGTCATTCAAAAAAAAATCTCATTCATTTAAATATTCAAGATATCGAATACATACATCATTCATATTAATCATAGCATGGAATTCATGTGATTTTATATGAACCTATGAAAATTGGATTTTGCATGAAAATTTGTACAAACCTATGAAGCCTAGTAAGTTTGTGATGATGTGACATCTCATAGATCTTCATGAAAAAACACATCCATAGAGGTAGACTTTCTTAAATTGATTTTTGGTTAATCATGGACATTTGATATTTCATAGACATCTATAAAAATTGTGTTGAAAACTACCTTCTTTCTTTTATTGTCATTTTTCGTGCATTACATCATAGATGTACAAAATTTCATATGAAAACACATGTAGGAACATCTCTTAAATTTTTATTTTTATTTCAAGATTTTTGTGACATAGGTTTTTTTTTAACATTCCATTTGTTTTTTTGTTTGAAAGTTTGAACTATGATAGTGAAACATTAGTAAAATCTACCATACAAAGGTGAAAATCCCTTAAGGTGTACCACACAAGACAAAAAGGGCTTAGTCCTTATTGCAGTCCTTTATTACCCTATATTTTGATCCCCATAAAAAATAATCGGTCAAAAGTTTCAAAAGGACTATATTTTGAACCATTAAAATTTTAGATTCCATCATAATCATCCATAAATGTGTATTTGCATGTTAAAAGGATTAGGTAAAAAAGACAAAAAAAAAGGGTGACACTATGACAAGATTTTGGTACACCTTAAAAAATTTGGACCCACAAAGACATAACAAGAAGCTTGGACTTGCTTGACTTTCCATGTCAACAATTTGAAATTAAAAAAAAGAAAATTCGTCTAGTCATTTTGAGCATAGTGAACAACATAGTCAATGTTGTGACTATGACATTGCTAACTATTTATTAGTGCATATTATCATTTGGTTATATAGGATGACCATAATTGATCAAATTTGAATAAAATTGGAAAAGTGCATAACATGGGGGTAAAAAAACATAAGATTTCTTCTTGTGGCCTACAAAAATCTCAACAAATGCAATCAAAACATCAAAGAAAATATTCTCACCCTAATAGAAGGTTATAGCTATATATTTCCTTATATGGGAAATTTGTCAAGGAATAAGTTTCAACTCACTCCCACAAAAAATATTATGTTAAATTTTGACATTACATATATATGTTAAAGAACATATTGTTGGGGGGTATTATGTGAAGGAACATCCATTTTTCTTGCACTATTATTATTTAATTGTCTTATATGGACACATATTTAAGCCAACCTAAATCATTTAAATTTTATGTTTGCATTGAATTTTGATATCATATGTTGTTTGAGTTGGAGCTACGAACAGTGATGAAGAATTCAAAATCTATCCACATGCTCATAAATATTAAGTAAACAACCATTGAGCATAAAAACCAATGATAAAATTGACCTAACGTTAAGTTGTTGAGAAGGAATTTTAGGCAACATTCACAAATTCATCCATGAAACTCCTCAAGCCCCTTCATAATGCTACTTTCACCCCTTTTCCCCAAAAATTGAACTCAAAACCTTAAGGACTATGAACTTTTTCAAACTTTGCGTCACAAAAGAAATGAACCTACTAAATAATAACAATTAAGTTCCTTGTACAACTATGCCATATTTTCTTTTCTTTTTTCTAATACTTAGGAACAATGCATACCCTTTATTAATTAATATATTGGTTTTGAGAGTGAACATGACCTTATTGAATTATAAACTTTACCCAACAATGAAGATATGGGACCTAATATTTTTACTTGTGTAGTTTTCCAGTTCCAAAAAGAATGTTTTCCCTTTAGGCTCATTGCATTTCTCTTCATCTTAACATGAAATGCTAAGACATTTTCTTTTCATACAATTGTATATGATCTTGTATCCATCAAAAGACAATGTTGTGTATTCCACAAATCATGACATCAATGGAAACATCATCGTTATTTCAAAGATAGTTGAATTATTTGATGAGTGCATAGGCACATGTAGATTCTATGCACTTTTGTAACTAGATCATGGCACATGTGGATATTTTCATTTAATACTTTCTTGTTTGTCTTATCTTTCAATTACATTATAGAAGAAAAACATTGATTTCTAGGTGTTCTTTCTTATGTCATTGGCCTAAAGAGATTGTTCATTGCTTACCACATAGTACACCCAAGAAAAAGAACTTTCCTTCAACATCTAATACATAATGGCATGGTGCATGCTTGTTAGAAGTAAGAATGTTCAAGGCCCTTGAAGACAAGATGATCAAAAACCATCATCAAAATAAAAATACACCTACACCATGAAAGAAACACCCACCTTGTTACATCTTTTCTTGAAATATCAATCTTCCATGATGTGTTGTAAACAAGAAACAATTTGCTTGCACCAAACATAATGAAAAATGAATGAATGTTTTCATGGTGAGACTATAGACAAAATGGTTTTCAAAACTAGTTTTTTTAAATGCACAAATTTTGATTACAATAGGGCTTCACCAACAATCATGTTGTTTATGTCAAGTCCTATAAATGATTTTTCTCCTTTTCAACTTTCATCCTTGTTTGTCATTATGTGTTGATGTCAAATATAAACAAGTAGGGAATGAGATGCATGTGCCAACATCACATGTTGGAAACAAACTTACCACCTCCATTTTAAGTTCTTGGGTTTGGGCCTAGGTGTAAAGCCAAAGGGCATAACTTTCAACTATATGTCAAATTTACAAATGTTCCATTTTAGATAGGTTGATCCTTCAACCCTATTGTAAAACACACCTCAACTTTGTCCTAAAAGTTCACCAAGATGTGATTTAGGTAACATTTATCATGTAACTTTAGTAGTTTGGTTATATAAATATGCTTCACTCAAAATAAATATTTGTAATGAAGTCAGGTTTAAGGTGTAGTATTTAGAACAACAACACTATGAAAAAAGCCTTCTCCCATCAATGGGGACCTTTGGGCCCCTAGTAGTTGATTATTTGTTGTTGGAATGTAGTTATGTATGATTGGTGTTTTAAGGTCTTCAATTTGGTTTTTAGAATGAAAATCGATAGTTATCACCTAAGTTGATAACTTCTTTGAAACCATACTCACCAATTCTCACCCAAATGAGAACTAGTTTTTTGAAAACCTCAAATGGTATCTTAAGCACCTTTTTAAATAATCTTTCAAGGTATATAAAACAACATTAATGTTGATTTTCAAGGTGTTTACTTAGGTGTAGGTTTTAGGGCTTAATTAGATTTTAGTTTAAGTTTAAGCTTTAGGTGGTGCATGATGCCTCTTCAATGGCTCTTCAACACTGAGTTGAAAAGAGTGGGAGTTTCATGAAAAAACTTCTTGTTTTTTTACCAAATGAAGGCAAGCTACAACTTGGCCTTGCTTTTTTTTTTTTTTTTTTCTTTTTTGTGTTTTTTTGTTTTTTTTTTTTTTTTAGTTGTTTTTTTAGGTTCTGTTTTTTTTTGTGTTTTTTGTTTTTATTGTTTGGGTTGTGTTGTGAGGTTTTTATGGTTTTGGGTTTTATGGTGAAT
>Ga0116227_10001321_pt1 | contig 54727 bp, 43 predicted proteins | sample S1TSphgellanicum_FD_89693 | JGI IMG/M metagenome (GOLD analysis project Ga0116227, IMG submission 89693) | Host-associated microbial communities from peat moss isolated from Minnesota, USA - S1T2_Fb - Sphagnum magellanicum MG | ecosystem: Host-associated > Plants > Peat moss > Unclassified... | reverse complement strand
TTTTTTTTTTTTTTTTTTTTTTTTTTTTTTTTTTTTTTTTTTTTTTTTTTTTTTTTTTTTTTTTTTTTTTTTTTTTTTTTTTTTTTTTTTTTTGGGGGGGGGATGCACTATAGTTCCACTTGATCAAGTGTAACAAGACCTTTTCTTCTTTCTTCACTCAAATTGACACAACAATCTCTATGTGTTCACAATTGGGTTGACAAATTTTGTTGAAGTGGATTTCCATGGAATCTATCATCAAGAACAAAAACACCTGGAGAAAAAAAATAAAAAATAAAAAATTGAGGAATTGGAAAGAGCAAATGAAAATGAGAGTAAATAAAGAGAGTGAAAAAAAAAAGAAAGAAGTGAGTGAAAATGAACAAAGGAAAAAATTATTTTGTGTAATATCATCCTCATTAATAAGTGAAACATTTCACAAGTCTAAATTGGTGGCAAGTGCAACTAGATGCAACGACAAGTTGAAAAATGTTAACACTTTAGGGTTAAGTTTGAATAGAGACATATTAGATTAAAGTTAGGCTGATGTTAGGTTAATGTACAATGACACATTTGATGTAACCCTAATGTTAACATGCTTAACACTCATGGGCTAAACACCATATGTGAATGGGGAGCTACCCACTTACCGTAGGTAGTTACTAGTTACCCAAGGAGTGTGAGGGGGGAAGTAGGAGGGTTTAAATGATATGTTACCAAGGCTCCATCTTGCTAACTCAGCTGCTATTCATCCACAACTAAAGCTGTAATGGGTTTCTGGGTGCTAGGTCACATAATCTGATGAAATTGGAAACTACAAACCATTCAATATGTATAATATTTTTGTGAAGAATTGTTGCATTGAAGTACTTGCAAAATCAAAAGCCAAGTACCTCAAGCAAAGCAACATGGCACAGCAAACAGATTGCAGTAGATCATGTTCGGGTAGCTTGTCACAACTTCGCCCATTTGAGCTACTGTAGCTAATACAGTACTATATATTTGGCAGCTTCAACACTAATTATATTCTTTGTAAAAATGTAAAAAAAAATTCAAGAATGTTTTTTTTTTCCAAAGTTTTTTTTTTTTTTTTGGTGTAGGAAATTAAAGAATGTTTTGAAATTTTCACGAATATCTTATTTTCCACATGGAATTTTCAAATTTATTTATTTATTTATTTGACAGACATGTGATGAAGCTGCCCATGTCCAGGGGGTAGTACTGCCAGTATCACCATCTGTCATTCAACCCCGAAAGCAAAAAGGAATTAGAAGATTATCAAAGTAGGGAGATCCAGACCAGTGATTTTTTTTTCTGAATTTTTTTGTTGTTCTTGTTTGATAAAAATCAAATAAAATTGGGAACATTTTGGAAATTTGTGTTTTCCTAGTGTAAATTTGATAATATTTCTTATTTTTAAGCAATTCACCAAATCTTCTACATGAGAAAATTGAGGGGAAAAACCTCAATCCACACTCTTACCTTTACCCTTAACTGGATTGATAATTTTGCAAAGCTTACATACCCTTTTCCCTTTTCAAATTTAAAAAAAAAAAAACCTATATAGGATAGATAGGCTGGTGAGCGAACACATAAGAACTCAAAGAAGGGTGAATTCTCACACATTGTTCCTCTACTTGTGAAGCTCCAAGAACACTTGTAACCCTCCACCTAGTGCTTTTAACGTTGTAAAAATTGCTCAATTCAGTAAAGGAATGAGAGAAGATACGGGGTGTTTGGTGTAAAGGGATTTAATGTTCGGTGATAAGTGAATACAAACAGATTAAGGTTTCAAGCTTAAAATCTTTGATCGTTGCATCTGGAATACAAAGAAGAATGTAACACCCCTTGTTGGCGCCCCCATCAAGTTTTTAAATTACTCAAAATGGACTAAAAATGACAAAGATATGGGGTTGGAATATAAATATAATCATAGATAGACTGTTTTTGGATGAGAATCCTCGTACTTACATCCAAAACTTGTTGGCGTGTAGATTTGAGGATGAGAATTGTAGTTATCCATTCATCCATCCAGGCTTTTGTTCTTCCATTGTACTACTACTTTGGGACTTTCACTTTTAACCATCCTGGGCTACATGATCCCACCAAGATCACATAGCCATGCAGAGAGGTCTAGGTCTCTAGGTGGCCAGAGTGAACCAACAGCCACTGGCACACCATCCATTAGAAGCCTGTTATGACATCCAATTGTCAATGAACGTTGAACCGTCTGTTAGATGTGCCTTATGACCCAATCACCCAATGAATCCAAATCCAACCGAGTTTGATGTCAGGTTTCACCTTGGTAACCTATCTTGTCAAAGGTAGGTAGGTCTGATAAGTAGGTATGTAAGTAGGTATGTAGGTAGATATGTATTATGTATGTATGTATGTATGTATGTATGTAGATAAGTTAATGAGAGGTTACTTACATGCAAATGGTTACTACATAACTGAGAGCTATTGTGTTGTTGTTTGTGAATAGATTGACAAAACAGAAACTTCTGGTGCTAACCAGAGTTAACCACTCTGGTTAGCACCAGAAGTGGAACTTTGTGGGAAAGTGTTTCTCAACACTGCAACAGAGTTATGGTGGTTTTTTCTTTTTCTTTTTTTTCTTTTCTTTTCTTTTCTTTTCTAAAAATTATTTTTATTTTATTTTATTTATTTTGTAAGGCTATCATCCGTAGGAGGGCTTAGCAAAATTTTGGCTGTAGGTCAGAGAGAAAGGTAGAATTTTCTCCAAACCCTCCTAATAATGGTGACATAAAAAAAACCTATGGTCTAAATATGAAGAGTTCAACTTTTACTTTTTTTCCTTGAAATATGGTGATTAAGGATTTTTAAAAAAAATTCCCCTCAAAAAATCCTTTGGACAGTTTGCAGCCCCTGTTGTTTTGCCACCCAAGTGCCAAAAAATTCCACCCAAAAAATAAAAAATAAAAGTAAAAATAATTAATTTTTCTTTCCAATTCTAAATTATTAAAAAAAAACAACAACAACACTGAACAGAAAATGGTTTTTTCCACACTGAACAGTAGGCCCTGGATGAAATCACAGCACACTATCAGATTTCATCCATCTCAATGTCAAAACATGTATGATATATAACATAATTTGACATTAATGTAAGTACTAAGGTGTGACAAATAGCCATCATGTATATATAGCCCATGCTAGCCTATGTCCCATTAATCCTTCAACATGTGAATAATTCCTTTGCTTCATTTACAAGAAGGAAACACTTTTTTTTGGCCTCAATTAAGTTGAAGTGTGCAACTGGTTAGGGACATCTTGAATCCTGATGGATGTCTCATCCATTGAAGTGTACATCCACAAACTAATCACATTGTGATTATTGCTACACCCAGGACAGATACTTTCATTACTTCGACAACAACCCGATTACAACCCAATTACAACCTAATCATGTAAGTGGCCATTTTGTCATAGTTAAAGGCTTGAAGAGCGGGGTGTTACCCGAATGAGGAATCTGCCCGAAGCAGAGCTTAGGGTTTAGGGTTTAGGGCTTAGGGCAGATTCCAAATCCTGGTTATGCCCACATCTGAGGTCCTTAACAAGCTTAAAGAATTGGCCAGGAACCTTGTGAAGTGCAAGAACCCTTGTAAAAATGGATGATGCTTGCCTAGCAGTGGATGTAATCTTGCCTTTTTTATAAGGTGCCCTCCCCCCTACACTAAGAAAATTTCATGAGTTCTTTATGTTATTTGTGAGGAGGTGAGGAGGTGAAATCTGAATCAACTTTTTAGACTTGGGGGGGGGAGGGGGGGATGAATTTTTGTTAGTTGGTAAATCAGTTTTTCAAAAATGATGAAAAACAAGTCTTTCCTGGAGTTTTCGATTGCCAAATCTCCAAGAAAAAAATTTAAATAAAAAAAAAATCGCCATATATTACATCAAGTTCACCTAGGTAGCCAAGTGTAAAAGGATGCTTAAATGTTTTTACTTTCACATCTTTTGTGGGAGAATTTATTTTTCTTAAACAATTCAAAGGGGAAAAAAAAACATTCTTCTAGAATTGAATGTTGTTGAGGTAGTTATGTAATTCTCTATCTCTATATATTTTCATTTCAATATTAGGTGCATATATAGGGAGTTAGTCAAGGCACTAAGTTACAATTTGTGTTGAGTTTTCATTTGTTTTTATTTAGGGTTTGGTGCTTTTGTTTCTTGTGATGAATTGTGTTTTTATTATGTGTGTGTGTGTCAATAGAATCATGAAACGCAAGTCATTGGAGTTTGTTGCAAAATCCAATGTTGTGTGGTTTTTTGCAAGTAGTAGAAACATAAAAAATGCAAAACCATTGTGGTTGGTATGTGATTTTATGCCTTTGTTTTCTGATGGCAATGGGTTATCAAAGTTTTCATGTTCAATTATTCATGGGCCACATTCTCTTATACTTTTAAATGTTGCATTGCCTTAGCATGCAATCAATGTTTCCTCACCTATGCCATCTTTTGATGCACTTGAACTTGGTGGACCTTATCATGCTTATCCTTTCCTTAATTTCACTTTCATGTAATATTTTCTAATGCAACCCCTTTGTTTCCATCATCTAGGCAACCAAGCTCAAATGACAATGTTCATATCAACTCCCCCACATCTTTTAAAATGTTGTTGTTTTGAACGTTCTTGATTTCTTGCCTATTCTTTTGCATCCAAAGTTGAAAAGGTCATATGATCACAAAAGGAAAATTTTGTTTGAATGGGTTGCAAAATTCCCTTGGTTTGAAGATGTTTTTGCCACTTATGGGGTGCTTCACAATGTCAAATAAAAGGTGTGCACCACAATTGATTAGAAGCCTTGCTTGTTTGCTCCCAAATGAAATACTTTGATGAAACATGAAGGCAAGAAGAAGGCATAAAAGGATTTGTTGAAGTTCAATGTCAAGAAGGGTGAGTGATACTACAAGAACAAAACTTGTAAATACAAGAAAATTTAGGCCATGTTTTCTACTTGAACATTTATTATTTTACAATAGGTCAATAAAAGCAACAACTTTGAAATAAAGAAGAAGATGCTTCAATTTGCAACATTGTTCTAAATCTTGGAGGCTAATGATCCTATGGTAGAGTATGAAAAAAAGGCTTTGTATTTTTTCGTTAATGTGCTTAAAAACCCCAAAATGCATTGGTCTAACGCTTCTTATTACATAATGGTTGAATTCATGTATGCCTAGGTCACTAACAAAACTTTGGACATTGTTTTCATTACTAATTATGTGGTCCTTAGTCCTTACATGTGATGAGATGAGCACTGTGAATAATAAAACCTAGATTTCCATACACACATATGTGATGTAAAAGTAGGTGAGAATTCCCATTATGCTCTTTCTTCAAAGAGCTATCAATGGAGCAAAAGTTGACAATCTCATTGTTGTCATAGGCCTTATAGAAAGGTGAAGGCTTGAGTTTTACTTATGTAGCCAAAAAGTTCCTTCGTTTTGGGGCTAATGGGGTAAGTACATTCCAAGGCACCAAAACTAATGTCAGTAAAAACAAATAAATACAACTATACACCTTTTTCCAATGAAGTTCATTGCATGGCTCATAAATGTAATCTTGCATTCATGACTTTATCTACCTTGGGAATAGTTATAACATAGAGAGTTTGATACAAAATCACCATACATATTTCTTTCATAGCCCAAAGAGGCACCTTGAGTTGACTAGGCTTACTAATATGATGGAAACAAAGGGCCTTAAAATGCTCAAGAATGTGAAAACTCAATGGATATCACTCCCATATCCTTTATGGATAATTCTATCAAAGTACATGCCACTTCTGGCCAAGATGTTTATGGACAGTAATAACAACCAGACTACCAAGGTACCTTGTTGCCCTCCTTTTTCAACAATTATTGATTTGTATGTTGTTGCAATTTTTTTAAAGTTAGAATTTGGTTGTGTTTGTTTCAAAGTTAGATTTTAATTTAAGGTCTTCTTCAGAGGTGGATATTATACTTTTAAGACTTTCATTTTAGTTGTGCATTTTTCAAAGGTGGTTGTATTCTTTTCTAAAACTAGATTTTAGTTGTATTTTTTCTCCAAAGTTGGTTACATTTTTTTTCGCAATTTATTGTTTATGTTTTCATTTGGTTACACTTGTAGGCTAATATAATCATGTTTGTTAATTTTTATTACATGCTAACAATGTGCTTCATTTGTCCTTTGCTAAACAATATTGATTCTTTTGTGGAATTTGCACAACAAGGATCAAGTACCTTGTTGATTCCCTATTGCTTTATCATTAGGGGTTTGATGCACAACAAGGGATGTTCAAGTTGTGTACGAAGAGCAATTCCAAAATCACCATGTAGTTAGTATTTGATCTAAATCAGTTGACCCACATTTGGAGAACAATTCATACATTTCAAGTTCTCATTCATTCCTTCCATGAATATCATAAACTTGTAGAGATGGCCATAGTTTGTGTTCTAAGGAACATAGAGGATGAATGATGTTTCTCATTTCTAGAATTTTCCAAGAGCAAGCTCCAATTACTTTAGATCTTCACCTTTTTTTTGTGGTTGGCATGTATAGCTAAAAGTTCTTCATTTTAAAAGGTTTTCCATGTGCTATCACATTTGATGTTTGGATCGGAATAGTTGAATGCTATGGTGTTTTTACATAGATGAGATTTTTTAAACATTTTTGTAAAGTCGTCCAATTGTTGTCTTTGCATCTTGGTTATGATTTTGCCCATTTGACAAGTTGGCATGAAAATTTAACACATGATACAACTAGGACCCAAATTGATTTTGCGGCAAAAATCAAGGTCAAATTAGCCTTTAACGGCGAGGTTCAAACGAGTCTAGTCCTAAATTGGACTTGTGAGTGCATTGCATGTGCATTTCTTGAGTTTTGCAATTTTGAAATTGCATTTTTTTTGACAAGCACAAAGAAAGTTCATGCAAAGAGGTTTTTGCATCTTGACAATCTTTTGTGTTTTTTGACAAAGTGTGTTAGGAAAGGTTGTGGTATTTCATGCAAGGAGTATTATGTGGGTGGAGAAAAGAGTTTACAACATTAAAAAGCTTTATGAATTCCATTTTGTTTTTTTTGTGAGTGTCTTTTTCCATGAAAAAACTTTTTTTTCGGAATTAAATACTTGCATTAGTAATATGCATTGTCATATATTAGTTGTTGGGTTGAAATAATAATTGAATTGGTTCTAGAATATGATCATGTCCACCACCAAAATTAGAATACAATTAATATAATGCATTCATTGATCTTACATTTTTTTTAAAATTACAAAAATATGTAATGTCATATATTAATTGTTGGGTAAAAATAATAAATGAATTGGTTTTAGAGTATGATCACGTTCACCACCAAAATCTTAATACAATTAATACAATGCATGCATTAATATTACATATTTAAAATAAAATAAAATATGACATGTACATGTACAAGGGACTTACCTATATATTGATTATTTGTAGGTTCAATTATTATTTTTGATTAAAAGTCTAAAAATGTTTACAGTTCCAAAAGTTTTGAGTCTAATTCCAATGTTTGGAGAAAAGGGGAAAAAGTGGCATATGAATGGGAAATTTGTTAGATGAATTAAATGAATGTAGCTTACACTACCCTCTCCAACCCATCCCCACCTCAAAATTGATTGTTCCAAATAAATAAATTATTTATATATATATATATATATATATGAAAAAAATTCTTCACAACCTAGCAAGATGTTTAACCTGGACTAGAAAATAGTCTATATAATTATTAAAAAATGATGTTTGTGTATCTCTCTCTCTCTTGTTCATACCTACCTCTTCCAAGCCTAACTTCCTCACTTCTTTCACCAACGCACATCTATTGATATGAAAAAGAAGATTAACATTTTCATTTTCATAATTGAATTTGCATAAATCTGCTCTTTACAAATATGTTGAGAATCGTCATCAATCAGAAAACTCTTGAAGTTGTACATATTTTTGAATCATCATTGATTAAAAAAAAACTCTCAAAGTTGCTACTATTCTTTAAAATCCAGAGTTGAAATCCTTTGAATTCGAATTCAATGAATTGGAGTTTCAATTAAATTCAAATTCAAACTTAATCAGATTTTGTTGAATTAGATTGAATCTGGTTGAATTGAAATCCATTTGAACCAAATTCAATTCAAATTAAATCAATTCATACAATTCATTGAATTTTTGGTTGAATCCAAATTCAAACATAATTCATTCGGATTTCATTGAATCAAATTGATTTGATTGAATAGAAATCCCAATTGAACCAAAATTCAGTTTCATTCAATTGAAATGAAAATTCAACCAAGTCAAATTACATCAGTTCTTAAAATTCATTGAATTTTCGAGTGCACTCAATTGAAATCACTTGAATTTGAGTTCAATTTGTGTTCAATTCAATTCAATTCAATTCAATTTGGATCCCAGCCCATGAAATTCATGGCATCCCAACTAGTAATAAAATAATAATAATAATAATAATAATAGTGAAATTAAATAATTAATTTAAAAAAAGAAGAAAAAGACCCAGAGCTTATACAAAACAGGTTTGGGGTCCATGTCCAGTTCTAGCCAAAAGGCCAAGATCCGGGTCTGGATCTGATTCCAGGTCCAAGGCAAGTTCCAAGTCAGCAGTCTGAGGACCCAGACCTGGACCTAAATCTGGCTTAGAAACTGTAACCAGACAACACTGGTGGTCCGTACCAGGCTCGTATTGGTAGTCATACCAGCCTGGTAGGGTCCTTTGATACCAGCGCATAGACCAGACTATCTACCATGCACATGTGCATATACTGTAAAGCAGACCAACACTGATTTACACTCTATATCCAGTACTAAACTAATATGTATGCATTGCACAATTGCTACTTGTGCAAGGGCATACACACATATACAACACCACTCTTGGGAGCACATACTCTCAGCCTTGTAGGGTCCTTTGATACCAGCGTATAGACCAGACTATCTGCCATGCACATGTGCATATACTATACAGCAGACCAACACTGATTTACACTCTATATCCTGTACTAAACTAGATATGTATGCATTGCACAATTGCTACTTGTGCAAGCACATACACACACATACAACACCACTCTTGGGTGCACATACTCTTACATACACACACAACATATAACTCATAAGAGCATACACATACATACATAAACCTGCAATTGTGGCATGCCCAGAAAGCCACATCATGTAAACATAATTGCAACCCAATATACAGCTTTCATTGAACTTGGAAGGCATACAAAGCTTGAACACCATAAAGACTACAAATTGCACCCCAACCGCCAGTATCCTGAGATATTCGAAATCATCAACTTCAAAGGCCACACACTAGAATCTACTGATTGGCTTTCAAGGAATACAGCTTTCAGGTTTCATAGCTTCTGATGTATTTGCTCCCATGCTATCAATGTCCACCAATGGCAGTAGTCTCTACACCACCCGCCTAAACTCAACCTGCCGTAACTATGGTCATTGGTCAGCATGGTATCATGTGTGCCAGACACTGATATACACAGATGTGGGTAATAAACATCCAAAAGATCTGTGACTAGAAACAGAAGGAACATTGAAGGTTGTTCTCCTTGGTTTGTAATCCTGCACAGACAGAGAGGAAATTTAACTGCAAGTGGAGAAGCTAGAAAAGAATTGTGTCTTCAAATGTTGTTCATCCTGCCTCTCAAAACATGGAGAAAGAACTCTTAAAAGCAAAACAAATAAAGGAGAATCAAGAAATGCCAATTGCATATCAGCTTATCTCTATCACATGTTAAAAGGCCACCATCAAAGTGATAAAACCTATTAGCATCCTGTACTGTAAGTAGTCTCCCAATGACATTTGCAATTAAACTGGTGACTGTGTGGCACTTACCATATACCCACAGATTCTTGAAAATGTGAATCGTAGTACCAGGTATACTGATTAGCCAAAACACAGAGGCTGGCACTTGAGTCACTATTATAGTACAATTTGAACACCTTTTCTTCTTCTGATGCATTTTGCAGGACAATTTTTTGTATCTGGCATGTACCAAGCATCATCCATCTGCATGGAGAATCTCTTCAACTGGACAGTTTTGAAGAATTTGAGGATGATGTTGGCCATCTCCCACAAATCTGTTCCCCCCATTGTTGACCTCAATCCCGGTGCTTCCTAGCTGTTTCCCCACATGCTTTCCAGCCTCTCTTGTTGACATTTGCACTGAGATCCCATTCGCCACCAGCAGCATAGATATTTGACAGCAGCACATTGCTGGTAGTACATTATGTGCCCAATTTAACCACTTGTTTTGCAATGCGTTGAGCCATCTCCAGATCACCATGGATTCTGCAAGCACCAAGCAAAGCCTTCCACACAGCAGAATCTTGTTTGCCAGTCATCATTTTGATCAGATCTTCTGCTTCCTGCAGATGGCCAGCACGACCAAGAAGATCAACCATGCAAGCATAGTGCTCCACTGTTGCAGAGACACCATAAACTGAACCCATCGATTCAAAATACCAGAGTCCTTCATCCACAAAGCCCCCATGGCTACAGGCTGACAAAAGAGCAACAAAAGTGACCCCATCTATCTCTATAATCTCTTGACTCATCTGTTCAAATTGTCCAACAGCTTCCTTAGCATGCCCATGCATAGCATATCCTCCAAGTAGGGCATTCCAAGACACCACATCTCGTGTGGGCATCTTGCTGAACACTTTCAGTGCATCCTCCATGCTCCCACATTTGGCATACATGTCAATGAGGCTACTGCTCACAAATATATCAGATTTACAACCACTTTGAATAATCTGCTCATGAACACGCTTGCCTTCTTCAAGCCCCAATACATTAGCACATGCATTGAGCAGCCCCACATACGTAACATGGTCTGGCTTCACCCCTTCTCGCTGCATTTGATGAGATAGTTGCAATGCCTTGTGAGCTTGCCCACATTTCACATGTCCCAATATCATGGCAGTCCAAGAAATTGCATCATGTGTGGGCATCTTGTTAAACACTCTTTGTGCATCCTCAATGGCCCCACATTTAGCATACATATCAATGAGGCTATTGCTCACAAAAACATTGGACTCAAAACCATTTTGAACGATTTGTTCATGCACATGCCTGCCTTCTTCAAGTGCTGCTATACTAGCACATGCATTCAGTATCCCCACAAAGGTGACAGCATTTAGCTGCACCGCTTCTTGTTGCATTTTTCGAGATAGTTCCAACGCATTTTGTGCTTGCCCACATTTCACATGTCCCAAAATCATGGCATTCCAGGAGGCCACATTGCGTGTGGCCATCCTGTTAAAAACTCTCTTCGCATCCTCTATGCTCCCACATTTTGCATACATGTTAATGAGGCTGTTGCACACAAAAACATCAGACTCACAACCACTTTGAATAATCTGTTCATGAACATGCTTGCCTTCTTCAAGTGCTTGTGAGCTTGAACATGCATTCAGCACAGGAACAAAAGTGAATCCATCTGGAATCATGCCCTCTTGTTGCATTTGGTGAAACACTTCCATTGTCTTCTCAAATTGCCCAGCTGTAGCATATCTTCCAAGCATTGCATTCCATTGAAAAATACTCAATTGTACAGTCCCTGGTGCCATTGCTGCCAGCTCTGCTTCCACCCAGGGGGGATTCAATCTGCCATTAAGCCACAGTGCCTGCTGAGTTGCCTTATGTTTGAAGTCAGGATACCTGGTATGTGCCTACAATCAGAAATCCAAATCCAGCTGATTAGACATGTGTTTCTCATAGATAGGGTTGGTGTCAACAAGGAAGAAAAAACTTACAACACAACCAAAAAGGGTGGAAATCTACAGACTTTCCCACCATCAACAAGATGGTTGTGACAGCAGCTACAATTTGTCCTACCTTCTGTGACCTGTGATCCCACCACTGCGAAGGATCTGCAAAGAACTCCCGCCACCGGTTCTCAACAATCCTTTTCTGACCTGCAATGAACTCACATCAGAAAAAAAACTATTGAACAACTCACAACTTCAAAAGGGGAAATTCCTTTTCATGGTGTGCCTAGAATTCACAACACTTGAAAAGAAAAGAAAATGCTCTTGTGATCATCTTTGTTGCTGCTTGCTTGCATGCTCACTCACATGAGAAGCTCTGCTCTGTTGACTTTGGGTTTGAGCTGATGTGTGAGCCATCTTGTTGATTTGGTTGCAAAAGAGATAGATCATATACAAGCCAAGTTGAGTCGGTCCATTATCTGTCATCTTGGTATACCAAGGGTTTCTCCTAGGGTTTCAGATTCACACACAAAATGATGAAAATCTACTCACACGAGAGAGAGAATGCACCTGCTGCTGCACTAGTTGTTGATACAGGGAGATCTCCTCCTCCTCCATCCCCAGAAGAAGCTATGGCCCTGTAGAAGAAGAACCAGCCAGAACCTGCCAAACAAACATCCCAGTTGAGACAACACGGACAGAAAGTTCGACATGAAGAAGAGGAGAAGAAGAGAAAACAAAGCAAATCGATTCCCGAAATCTCACCAAGAAAAAAACGCAAGCGGTAGACGGCAGCAGGGGAGGCGATGCGGAGGAGATGTCGCATTGCCATGAACAGACAACAAAACCCTAATCGTTTCTTGTCTCGTCGCAAGCACAGATGTGGAGATGGATTGCGAATCTAGATGCGTGTCTTTTGCCGTGTTCGATTCATGTTGCACTGGATGAAATTGTTGAGTTTGCAGGATGTTTCAGAACTTAGTGTGGGAGGCGGGGGGTGTTGCAGAGGTGTCAAAGGTGGAAGGTAGGGTAGCACAGACAACCAACATGGTTCTGGGTGGTACTGTATCAGAAGACACTCCTGATGAGTGGAATATCATAGATCAGAAGGTGCGCTTCTTTCACTCAAGTACCAATTGCAAACCACAAGCCTCTTGTCTGCCATAAAGACTTTGTGTGTTGAAGTTTTCTTTTGGCCTGCATGGCCATGTTCACCTCAATCATGATTCTTGAGACAAATTACATGAACACAAGATGACAGGACCAAATAGCATCCTGGCTTGAATTCAATGCCTTGTGATTATTGGGTGCACGATTTAGTATTAGCCCAAGAGTCACAATGCTTAAACACTAACATTTTTATCATGCATTCTCAGACAAAATATGCTGGTAGTACCATGATTTGTGGATGCCTCATGTGGATTCTAAGTATTTTGCGTTCTGCCAGATGTGACATTGTCAGTAGTTGGTTTCATAAGTGTTTTTAATGGACTTGTCGCACAACAAGAGTTCAAAAGAGTTGATTAGTGTACCTCAATAGTCTTTTACTATCAACTCCAGTGATCAAGTGTGTCCCTCTCCATCTTGGAGGCCCTTTGATTATTCACATGTCAGCATATTTCTCTACTTCTATTGTACAATATGCTGCTGATATGGCAATTACCAGAAAGCCATTTTCTACAGAAAGCTTGTGTGCAGTTTTTGGCTGGTAAGTTATAAATTGATATTGTCATGTGCAGGTCCATGTGGTGTATGATGCAATGAAGAGGGATGTACAAATGAAATACTTCTTGTAGGCCTTATGTCTTCTTCCTCTTTCTTTAGACAGTTTGCTGCCCCAACAGGTGAGCATCCAACACTGATTACAGTCAGCAAGGAAACCAACCATTTACCTCAAAAGGGAGGAGAAATGTATTTGCTTTGGTCCTATCAGATATCTGCAGCTTGATATGTGGGCTGCAGCAATGCAAACTTACAACTTGGCAAGTGATGCAATGCCCCTCATTGGGGTGTGTATGATATCTTCCACAGTACATTGAAGGCAATGTCAGTGGTCCTTCACTTTGGGGTTGTCTTGTTCCTCTATGTTAAGGACAGGGGTACAGATTCTGGCTTGTTCAAGTTTCAGGCATGAATTCAAGGTGTCACTTCTGAATGCGCTCATAATATGCTACAAACTAGCAACTTCTCTGAACTCTTTAAGCTTATTGTAACTGGTGTAGTATCGTTGTCAATCAGAATCAGGATATCATGTCATTACACTATTGTAGGGCTGCTGTGCATTACAGCCAGTTAGTTGTGATACAGAAGTTGGCACATTTTCCAGCACCTGGAAATCATTGACCTTGCCAGTGCATTATGTGTATGAATTAGTTTTCTGCTTCATTGTGCGGGGCTTAGGCTTTCTATAGCATGTCACTGACACAGGTTTTGGAAATCCTCTAATTTTAGTGCTTCAAACCAGTTGCCTGCTATTTCACTGCTCAATGTATTTGTGTTGTTGCTTGTGCCAAAGAGAAGTTCTCAAAGGTCACCTTTTTGCGTTTCCTTCTTGTTCTAGGGTCAGCCTCTAATCTTGCAAGACTCTTGAGAGCAGGCTGAAGCAGAATGCACCAAATGATGAACCTGGCTGTGAAGAGATGACATGTTCAAGGTTCGTTATGTAGCAGCAGTTTGTGGTATTGAAACCTTGCAAGAGGCCTAACATTGCTTTCAGTGTCTGAAACAAAACATATTCCATCCTTTCCTCTAGATCTCAACTTTGCAGTTACCATTTGTTACAGTTTTGTACTTTGACCTGAAAGCATCTCTCATGCCTCCTATGCTAGAGTTGTAACCATGAAAACAACACTGCCACACACTCAGGAAAAGTGTGCATACCATAACCACCTGATCAAAGGTTCAAAAGAAGGCTGGTGCTTGAGCACCAGTACCTGCAAATTGGTCAGCAATGTTTACACAAATCAATCTAAGCTTTTGCCTCAGCATGTGACCACTATGATTGATCTGCACCAGGAATCTTGACACAAAAAACAGCTATGGAGTGTTTCTTGAACATTTTGATGATCTTACACCTGGTGAATCTATGAGGGTTTTCATGATTCCACACACACCTCATGCATCTTCTTTGCCAATCTGTTAGACAAAGCAACTCAATCATCTCCACATCTGGTGCATCTTCTTTGCCAATCTGTCAGACAAATGAATTTGATCATCTTCACCTGATGCATCTTCTGCAACAATCTATCAGATCAAGAAATTCAATCATCTCCACCTGGTACATCTTCTTCGCAGCTCCGTCAGATCAAGAAATTCAATCATCTCTACCAGGTGCATCATCTTCTTCACAGATTGCATCAGATCAAGCAATTCAATCATCTCCGTGTGGTGCATCTTCTTCACAGACCTGTCAGATCAAGAAACTTGATCATTTCCAACCCGGTGCAATTGTCTTCACAGATCTGTCAGACAAAGCAAAAGTGGGATTGCTGTAGTGTTTGAGACCAAAATCACCATTCACACAACATGGCAATATGAGGAAGATTCAGTGTTTTGTTCTTCTTCTCATCTGGACTCAAAGAAACCCCACACATCATCCTCTTGAAAATATTTGCCAAAACAGAATGCACCTCCAGAGAAAAAACCTCCTTGTTGATGCTGATGGAGTGAAATATTTTCCCCTTGAGAGACTATGGATCACAACTGAAATTTGATGATTACATTTCTGATCAGGTAAGCAGCGAGGCCAAGGGGAAGAGGCTGAGAAGCTCCGGTCGTGGTCGAGTGGGATCAGATGATGATTACATGTCTGAGGTATGGGGTGAGGCCAAGGGGAAGAGGCTGAGAAGCTCCGGTTGTGGTCGAGTGGGATCAGATGATGGAGACGGATGCAAGAGGAAGGGGATAGCATCTTTTCCTCTGTCTTCTTCCTTCAGATGCTGAGGTTGGGATTTCAGTCCTGTGCAGAAGCTGCCCTCAGAAGGTGGTGTTGTAGGAGTTTTTGGAGCATAAGCTTTCTCAAAGAATTCCATAGTGAGGCCTGGAGTGTCAGGGCCACATGCAGCAGGAGAGGAGAATTTCTTGTTGGAAGGAGACGACGACAGCTCTGTTGTTGTTGAAGGTGGCAACAACAAGCCTGGATTGAAAGCTGCAGCACTAGCACCCAACCTATTGACTTCCAGCTTCCTGAGATTGGCTTGCCTTCTCTCGTGCAGCTTGAAGGATGGTCTACGAGCGGACATGTCAACCACGGGCTTAGGTATAAGATCTCGAAAGCTGGAGTTGTCAATCTTGGCAGCTTGTTGCCTTGACGGTAGAGTGATGGGGAGCTTCTTGTCCAAGTCGGAATTTGAGACGCCAGTTAGCTTCTGTACCAGCTCCCTGAAGCTGGAAGTATCCGCCTGCACAAAAGTGGTGGTTGCAGATGCTAATTCTTTCTCTTGAGGAGAAGGACTCGGCACTACTGCTTGCTTAGGGGACACGACGAGGTGGCTCCGTGAAGCACAACAGGCGACCTTGCTCCTCATCGCTGTTGCTGCTGCTGCTGAAGGCCCTGAAGAAGACCCTAGCTTCCGTTTCTTACCCAGCTCATCCACAGACGAAGAAGCGGAGTCGCTGCCGCCGCCGCCCTCTAGAGACGGACTGTGAAGGTGGGCCGGGCACCTGCTCGGAGGTGTCATCGGCGGACAAATGAAGGTAGTAGTTCCTCCAGCATTCATTTCTTCTTGCGACGATGGGAAAACGGGTTGGAAAGTCAAGGGACTGCTGTTCTTCAGCTTCTCACTCTTGCACATTCTTCCTCACACTCCCGTCTCCCACCAGGCTTACTACAGCATGAGATTAAAGATCCATCTAGACTCCTCATAAGCATGAATTCAAAAGAAAAAAAAATCCGCAACACGAAGAAGAAGAAGAAGAAGAAGCAGCAAAAGCAGAAGCAGAAGAAGGAAGGGAAAGGAAAAAGAGGGTGCAGGAAGAGGAAGACGAAGGTAAAGAGCTGATCTCCGTGAGAGCCACAGACGACCAAATCTTGCGAAATCGAAACCGAATGGAAACAGATAAAAATCGAGACACTTGAGAAGCAGTCGATCCAAGTGGCGCGCCAAACTACGCCAAAATATGATCAGGAAGAAGCAAGAATGGATGCCGATATCGAGGAGGAACGGAGAGAGAGAGAGAGAGAGAGAGAGAGAGAGAGTGAGTGAGAGAGAGAGAAGACGATCGAAGAAGACGAGGAGATGGCGGAGTAGGAGGAAAAGGCCGGCGAAGGAAAGAGGTCGGGGAGGGATGATACTGACGGGTCACCCACTGAGCTTCGGGGTCTGACATCTAGTCAATTTACAAAAGGGAAAACAAAAAGTCAGACGAAGAAGCTCCAATGGTGCTCAGTAGGTGACCCTACAAAAGAAAATCGGATGGCAAAGAAAAGTCAAAACACGCCGGTTTGGCTCACCACAATGTAAGAAGGATTGGCCGTGCATTTTTGCACACACTGTGCTGAGTCTGGTGAAAAGCACACAGCAAAGCTTACTTACCACGTGCTGTTTCTTGGCTAGATAGTTTGATTAGTCCACCTGGGTGGCCACCGTAAAAAAAAGCCAGCACCCACCAGCGCACCACTAAGGATGAATGGTAAGTGGTCCGGAAACAGTTTTCTGTTGGGTTCCATTTCACTAGTTAACCATGGTGGTTAGCTCATCTCAATTGCTTTTTTTTTCTTTTAACCTACCTACTAACAACCCACAAGCAGGTTGTTAGTAGGTAGGTAGTAAAAACAGCCCTTACCTATGTATAAACCATCTACATACCTAGTAGTTGCCTATTTTTTTTCCCTATCTACCTATATGAGAGACCTATTTCCTAGAGAATTGGGTTACCAAGGTGAAACCAAATATTAACTCAGTTGAGGTTCATCCACAACTGAGTAATAACAGGCATCCAGTGGATGATGCGCTGGTGGGTGCTGGTTCACTGTGGCCCACATGGATGGGTCTCTATTAGTAGTCTCTCACCTTTTGCAGGTTCAGTTTTTTTGATGGGTGTGGTTTGAGAAAAGTAAATAACTAAACTCGGATGTGAGAAATACATTTGCAGGGACACAAATTGAGCACCTCTGTACATGTTTTGCTTATTTTTGAAAACGCCTCCCCCCACCGTCCACCCCCCCTAAACCCAAAGAGAAAAAACAATTGTGAAATATGTATGGGAAGATAAATCTTAGGCCCACAAATGATTTGAAGTGCCTTTTCAACCCTCTTAACACAACGGCCAAATGACAAGGCTGCCTTTCACCAAATCTTCTTACTTCAAGTTCATTATGCTGAATACCATAGTAAAGCAGCAGCATGGCTTCAGCACATGTTTGTCGAATAATAAATTAATTTTGAAGATTCTATTTCGAAATAGAAGATTCTCAATATTTCATACAAAAGATTTTTCAGCGTTCTTAGACAAAAAAAAGTTGTTCTTTGAAAAATGAATTCTGAAAATGAAGCAACAAGTGAAGTAATAATGCACACATATGATTATTTTTTTAAATATTTGAGAGTAAGAGAAAATGGCACGATGTTTGTAGACTTCACCTACTCTGGTCTTGGATCTTTGCTTTAGCTTTGACTTGGACGACTACACCGTGGTGTGCATTTTGACAAAGTCGAATTAAAAAATTATAACATTAGTGTTGTGTATTGCGACTTTAAGTCAAAACACACCCACTTTGTCAGGACTAGAAGGTGGCTAAAGTGGCCGTGGTGTCTCTCATCTTTTCTTGAAAGGACCTTTGACGATGCCCACAACAATTTACTGTGTTCTTTTCAAATGGGTGAGGAATAACGATTATTTTTAAATTGGTGAAGAGCAAAGATTGCCGAGGATGACTTTAGCATAAATTTATTTTTTTTAATTTGTTGAATTTTTTGAAAAAACATTTAACACCATTGTTGAAATTTTCAAAAACTTAGATTGTAGGAATCTGGAATTGAACCCTGGCCTAGAACAAATATGCACATTAATCGAACCTTGGCGACTTCAGCATAAATTTTTTTTTAAAAATTTGTTGAATTTTTTGAAAAAACATTTAACACCATTGTTGAAATTTTCAAAAATTTAGATTGTAGGAATCTGGAATTGAACCCTGGCCTAAAACAAATATGCACATTAATCTAACCTTGGCTTTAAAAAAATATGCATGTTAATTGTGAACACTCCATCCACAAGGACAATAAGAGAACTTTGAAGGGAAGCCAAATTTAATGAATAAAATTGTTATATGCTGAAAAGTTCAAAATTAAAAACTCATATGACGAATCTTTAAATTTTAAAATAAACTAATTACTCGACACTTTTGTGCCCAACTCGCTCAATTATTATAATATGCCATGGTACACTTGGCAGATCCTTTAATAGAAAGTGATAAACATGAGCAATGAATTAAATGTGCCGTTGATCTAGACACTTTTGCAAAAGCACTTGCTCAACTTAAAAATAATTTGTCAAATTGCTTTTGTTGTACCCAAGTTATGACAAATGTTTTATGATCATTGGCATCTCTTTTTTTTAAAATAAAAATGTATGATGTAGTGGTTAAGAATCAAGTTTATGACTTTAAGTTTTGGTGTTCAAATTTTTTTCCTAATTCTTACTCGGATGACTTCCTCAAATGAAAACTCCAAAAAAGCCATCCCAGGTACAGGATGGTGTTGGGACATGCAACTTGGCCTCACTTCTCAAGCCAAGTTGTGTAACTCCCCAAGGAGAATGCGAATTGAGCCTATGTTTTTCTAAGAGAACTTGGCTATACTTCCTAGAGGAAAGTTCTCAAGGGAAAGCATTGATCATTGTGCAATTTGGTTCATTGTGTCGGCCAAGTTGCTTAAATAAGGAAAATAGGTTGAAGCAAGTTGTCAAGGGAGAAGGGGTATTTGGAGCCCAATGTCTTCCTTGGGGAACTTGCACATGAGCCCAAGAATTCTTTGAGGAACATGATTTGCCAAAAGCAACAAGGAACATGGGGAAACCACATTTTTTCATGAAAACTTGGGCCTATTGGCCTTGAAAAATAATGTTTCACCCCCCCCCCCACAAAGAACTTAGGCCCATTTGTTCCAATCAACCATGTTTCCCAATGAACTTATGCCCATTTGCCTTATTTATTTTTTAATCATGGTTTCCTTGAGCCCATTTGTCTCCAACAATCATTTTTCCTTAGGGAATTTGAGCTCATTTGTCCTAAAAAAACATTCCCAATTGGGAGTTGTCATCTTTAATTATTTTTCTTGGATAAAATCCATTCACTAATAAGTTGGCTATAAAAATATTTGAATGTTAAACCTCTAACAAATTGTTGAAGTTTTCAACCACTGAATCACACTTTTTCATTCAAAAATAAAGGATATCTAGAATAAATAAATTAGTTTTCATATCTCAAGGGTGAAAATAGATTCAATGGAGTCACCTGAGGGGTGGACATTGCTTAAAATTGTATTTATATGTTTTTAAAAAAATCAGAAGGGGAACATAATAATTTGAATTGTCAATATTTTTTTGAAATAAGATTCATTGCTTGGAAATTTTCAATATTTGAAATTTGACGCAAATCAAAAGTTTGTTTGCATATTTAAGAGACTCTAACTTTTGGAGTGAACAATTTTCTTTTTCAATTTTTTAAAAAAATCAAATGTGCACCATTCCTTCTCAAGATTGAAAATGATCTTAACATTAATTATTTAAAAATTAAAAATATATAAAAATTGATCAAATTTATTTTTACAACACAGCATTTGGTACAAACTTGTTTTTGGTTTAAATTTATGAATTTTAAGGATATGACTTTAACTAAAATTATTCATTTTTATGTGCTAAAGAGTATGAATGCATACCCTGCTAAATAATTATCTAATTTGAAAAAATATTTTTATAAACACAACAAATATTATTTAAATTTTCTTTTTTTTGGGGAAAAAATGATGATGATTTCAACTTTGATCTTCATCTTAATGGTTGTTGAAATTTCATGGGTGTTTGTTATTTTATTCATCTAACAATGTTAGTTTTTTAAATTCATCTACCAACACTAGTTTTTTTTCATCTAAAAGTGGTGACTTGTTTTTCATTAATCTTGCCCTACAACAAGCATGTTTTTTTTTCTACATCAATTAAAGGTTTGTGTGGTGATGGTTTTAAACTTGTATGTGTTGTCATTGAGTGGTTATGGGCAAAGCAAAAAATGTTGAATGGTATGTTTTCACACATAAATAAAGAGGATATGGAGGTGACCATAAAGTGTGATTTTGTAGCACTAAATGCTAAGTTGGAGTTGGAACATTCCATGAAAAAATAAGTTGTAAAAAGACCAATGGGGTAGCCCAAGAAACAAATTGAAGTTGTCTTGCTTGCACCAAAAGTGGAAAAACATGAAGCTAGATCAATATCAAAAAAGGTTTGTGCCTTTTCTTTGGGATCCTATTTATGGAATAATGAAACAACATAGAAATCTCAAACATGTTTTATGTTACTTGTAATTGAAATACAAGTTGCTAGGAGAAACAAAAAGCATTTATGAAAATCTGAATAGAGGATCTTTAGCTAAATGGTTAATTACTATATAGGAGTTGTAATATGGTGTCAAACAATCTATTTTGAAAGGAAAACAAATCTACATTGGGGTGCACAATATTTTTACATCATGTCTAAATTTCACGCACTTGAAGATTATTGGGCCATTCAAAGCACATTGAGATGTTAGTCAACATGTGTATGTTGCAATAATTCAAGGAATGATTAGAACTGTCATCCAAAAAAAGGAACCTAATTTATTTAATTACAATAATAATAATGGACTTAGAGTTTCTTTACTTTGGATATGAAATTGTTTATGAACCAACTTGGATTAGACTTTAAGGAAAACCACCGGTGCTATTTGAAAACTTCTCAATGACTAAGAGTTGCAAAGTTTACAGATGGCACAAAAAAACAACCTATTTTGTCAAGGCATTATCAATTCCACTAGAATTAATGGTGAACGTAGACCAAATGAAATTCATTTTGTTCTAATAAGAAGAACTCAAACTTGGGCAAAGAAGGGCTCAAAACATGTTTTGGTTGATGGTATGGAAAATAAACTACAAGTCATAGTTTTAGTATCATCTTCAACTTCAACTAACCTATTTCCCTTCTAAATTATATTTATTGGATTAACAAAGAAAAGCCTTCCTCCTCATAATCTTGGACAAAAGATGTGTGAAGAAGATAGATGGCATCTCACATACATAAATAAGGTCATTATTCTAACTTGACAACATGCAAAAATTTGTGGAACACATTTTACAACCATACAAACACCAACAAGTGGAACAAATGAGCATGGATAAGGATTCCAAATTTATTTGGTTTTTGGATTGCCAAAGGGTTCATCACTTGGGTGAAAGAAATGAATCACAAATTTTGTTTATTTCATCCCAACAAACTTCACTGATGTATAATCAGCAAGTTCATGATATTGCACAAACTTTTCAAACATGGTTTTAGACAAGAATTCAATGTTCATACAACTAACAACATTGATAACAAACCATATGTGAAAGAAGCCAAGGACATCAAATTGGACTTTTGTATGTCTATTGAAACCATTACTTTGTTCATGGCTTTTCCAAGCATGGCAATGTGTGAATTGACTTGACATGATCAAGAGAGAATGTTCAATGTGTGGTTTGGAGCAAGCCTTCAACAAAACATTCCAAACATGCAATGGATGAGCACATGAAAAATCCATTATTCAAAGAAATACCATTTGAAAAAGAAATATACTCAAAGGGGGAAAAAAAGATCTAGATAAGAATATTGAAACAATAATGGAAGAAACATCATTTCCAATTGTAAAGGTTGCAATAGTGAACAAGAATTTCAAATTTTATACTTTAAAAATGTTTGCTAGAAAAATGTACATCCATAAATGATTTCAAGTAAAATTTTTGTTATATTCAAATTTTAAACAAAAATAAAGACATTAATAAAGTGTTCATGTTTTCACTTAATTTTTTTTATAATTCCATTGTATCATGTTGTTCACATGCTTGTGGCATAAAAATACAAGGGGCTGGAAAAACAAGGTTTTCAACCCAAAAAAAATTGACCGCAACATACCAACATTTAAAAAATCCTAATGAATTGTTTGTTGTAGTTTTATCCTTGTTGGTTGGTTTGATCTTCATTGCTTTCTTTTAATTAATTCATCTTTATTTTTAATTTTTCCCTAATTCTTCCAAGATTGTGACCACTACTTCACCATTAACTCCAAAGCTCTTTTTTTGTGCAACCTTCATGCAGAAGGTCCTTAACCTCCCTACTTCATGCATTAGCTCACAAGCCTTTTCATGCCACCTTTCCTTGTTCACTATAGTTTAAGAGCTCCAAACCTCCATTGATGCCCCTAAACCCAACAACTCATATTTTAATCTATATGTGTTCACATGAAAAATTGTAGTAGGAGGAGAGATTGAATTTTTGTACATTCAACATTTTTTTCACATTATTCTAACAATCATGGTGAATAATTTCCAAAACAAACCATCTTGTTGTTTTTGAATTATTTTATGATGAAGTTGCCCAATGGGTATGGTAATATACATTATATATGATTAAGATGTGGTAAAACAAATTTATATCTACTACACATTTGTACACTAACTATGAAAAATACAAAATTTAGGATTTATAGACCAACACATGAATGCCACATGTCACATGCAATATTTAGAATTGGATTAACCTTGGAATTCTAACTCTTTTGATTATGTTTGCACCCTCAAGTACAATAATGTTTTTTGAAAATTGATTTTGTGATAAGCATCAATGATGAGCATGTGCATTTTTTGTGTGGAAGACCATGTTGCATTTAATTTACTATTCCAATTTAACGTTTGTTTCCTTTAATAGAGTTTTGCACATTTGACTTGGATGAAATACTAAATGGAGCATATCACATTGTACAAAACTTGTTCAATGTTTTTGGCCAATCTATGTGAACTAGCACCTACACTTGTACCCTCACATTTTCAAGTGAGGCCAAAAGAATTATATTAACCTTGAAAGTGTTAAGAACCTAAATTTGGACTTAAGGACAAGGTTGACGAATTTCTAAACAATTAAATAGAAATATAGCATAATATAACAATATAATATGGTGGTGAGATGTTAAAATTGTGAACCTCCTTTAAAAGTTGGATGTAGATCGTTATATCTATATGTATGAAATTTTCAAAGTAGTTTAATAGGGAATTTTTTTTGATTGGCAATGAAAGTAGCTCCATTAGAGTTAGGCACAAATTCCTTGGATGTCAATTTGGCATTACTATTGATTTCATGCCTCTAATTTAACCCCAATGGCAAGTTGGCAACTACACTATCACTAAATTAACATTATAGCCCTAGGGGAAATCTTTCACCTCATGTTACCAATGTGCTTTCTAGCATTTCTCCAAAATCATTCTTGTACACCTAGTCAATGGCAACCATATTGTCCTCCTCCAAAGACCAAAAGCACAAGACCTACAATGAGCAAACAAAGAGAAGAAAATATTTTCTTACAAATAAGGAAAGGTAGCTTGCACATTCATTTCTCATGTTTCACAAGATTTTCATATAAGTAATGGTTTGAAATTGATCTGTTTTGGGATCATGTGAAAACCCATTATAAAGAAAACAAGCTTTCAAGAGGTGTTGATAGGCTAACATGGAGCTTAGAAAGTGAATATGCCAAATCAAACCTGAAGTGTCCAAATCTATTGGAGTTTATTTAGTGCTCATGTTGAATGAATTAGTGACATCATTTCAACTAGTCACACCTTTTGTTGCTACATTTGACACATCAAAACCATTGACATTGCTTCAACCATTCACACTAGCACCAATTGAATGAAGTCTTGCTCTAAGCATGCATGCAACATCCCAACTAGTTTTTGAAGATTTTAATGCAAAATTTAGTGAAATTGTTTGAAGCCCATCTCTAAAGCCATACATTTTAATTAGTAACACTTAAATTCATACAAAAAAATCTTAAAATTAATGAAGTACCATTTAAAAATATTCTTGGACTTTTTGTTCAAGCGTTGTAACCCAAAGCTTGATGGGTTATTTTTTAAATTTTGTTTGTGGAAATGTTTTTCTCTTTTCAAACACATTAGGTTTTCTCTTATCTTTGTTCATGCCTTGCCGAATATAACAATCAATTACAATGATAAAATGCATGATATTTGGAGACTACAATGTGTTATGAGAATGTGTTTATGTTTTAAAGTTCATTACGCTATTCATTCTAGTTTTTTTTTCATTGAACAACAATGAAACCATGAACTTTGTTAATGTGACTAGTTTTATTATGTTCATGTTTTGCCAGTACATGATTTCTATCAACTCCTTGTTGGATTTTTAATGGGTTGCTCGCATTTGTCTTTGATTTTAATTTTTCTATATCAATGTCAATCACCATTTTTTTTGGTTAGCTATTTGGCAATCCACCACCTTATGAAAGAACCTTAAGTAATATTTGCATGTAATAGGAATGTAACATAGTCTACCAAAGTCCTAGTAGGTTGATTAGTGATGCCTTGGACTTCAAGCTTTGCAATCCATCCTTAATCAGCATTTAGTGTCACGTAGAAGGAAGAGCTTTTAACTATTTTTTTAGTTTTCATGTCTTCTAGTACTTCTCCAATTTGTGTTACAAGAGAATTACAATAAGTTGAAATTCTAAGCATAATTTTTATAGTGAAATCCAAGGAAAAAATCTCATGCATGTGGGAAAATTTGGGTCAAAGCTTGGAACTCATTGTTGAAAGACATATGTGCCCCATTATGTCTTAAATGGAATCTTGGTTATAATTACTATAATTGCGGATATGCTATCTATCTTTAGGTAGAAGAAGCCTCTTTCAATATCAAAGAAATAAGTCACCTTACCTAGGTTCACAACTTTGTTTAACATTGCAAAGGTGATTGAGAACATTTTAGGACCAATGAAATTTGCAATGACAATGGTCCTCAAGTACACACCTTCTAATTGGACCATTTCCAATAAAACATGAAAAATTATTTGATATTCCTTAATAAAAAAATTATTCAAATTTCAAAAGTGCCATCAACAAGATCTCTCCCATATCTAGTTTTTGTAAAACTATCATTGCCAAGTGAGAAGTAGTCAAGTTTGCTACATCTAGCATATTAACATTTTGGTCTACAACTAAATGTGTTTTCTTGTTATTTTTAGTTTAAACGAACATTTAAAACCTGCAAATACATGCACTTACAATGTCTACAAATGAACATGCCATGGCATTTGCAACTAGATGGCATTGACTATCCTCACCGCCTTAGATCTAGTAAAATTATAGCTTACTAACCATCATGTATGCTAATCACAAAAAACCCTAAAACAATTACTTAGGATTTTTAATTATTCAGATCTAATTGTCAGCCTAAACTTGCAAGATCACCATGAAGAAGCAAATTGAATTCCTCTAATTAACCATGAATAGAACTAACCTAGACCAAATACCTTTTGTATGCATAATTCTATGAATTAAATAACTATATTGTATCACCCAAAACATTTTTATTCAATCCCTCATATAGTTTATTTTTATGGCTTGACTTAAATCTTGGCATTCAACTTCAATTCTTATTATACCATACATTTGCAAGGAGTGAATAGGTTATTGGATGCATGTTTGTTAAAACATTTCATCTTCTTGTTAGATAGATGATTTCAAAGTTTAAACACATGCACATGTTTCTTGAATGAATATTGTTCCATTATACATGTAGGATAATGTCTTTGGAGCAAGGTGTTATTAAAGGAAATGCCCGTTGAAGTAACCAAGGGTGCTTATTTTGGGAATGCTCATTTCCAATGGTGTTAATCAACATAAATCACATGGATGGAAAAAAATATTTTCATGTTTTTGCCATGATAGACAAGAAAAAATGACAAGAAACACACCAAACATTTCAAAAATGAAACACCCACAATAACAAACATTTCAATTTTCAAGATGCCTCATCATTTACACCTTTTACATAGGAGAAGTTGTATTGAATAAAGTACCTTGCAAATACATTACAAAATTTTAGCCAATGCTTTACGTAATTTAAAGCACTTGAAAAAGTTTCCTAATGTATTTGAAAAGCACTCTATCAACATCCCTCCTAGAAAAGAGGAGGGATCTTTTATGCTTACTCCTTATTTATGAAAGAAATGTTACATGTATAATAAGATGGATCTTCACCTATAACTAAGTCTTGGAATGAAAATAATCTTACACCTTTAAATAGTTGTAAGATCCTCTTTAGTCTTAAAAACCTTTTGCTCCTTGCACCTCATCGGTACATATGTTTAGGTTCACGATAAGGCTCACTTAAACATGTGATGGTTTACATTAAAGAAAGCCTATGGGGTGAAAGATATTCCTAGAATGCAAAGCTAAACTCAATTACAACTTCATCCTTGGCCTCTTATTTAGGGAATGCCCCCGCCCTTGGGCTTTATCTTACACATATTCTTTTGGATTCAAAACATACTATAGGGGGCCAAGTTGGGCAAGAAAATATATTCTTTTTTAAAAGTACATTTTGTTTTATTTTGGGGATAATTTTTTTCAAAATTTAATGTTTTGAGAAACACATAAAACAAAATTTTGACACAAGACCTTAAACACAATTCTTGCTACCTTTCAAAAGAAGGTAAAATTTCAAAAAGTTTATTATTTTCACACACTTAAGCTTGTTTAAATGAAATTTTTCATCCAAATGTTTTATGTGAGATCCCATGAATATAATTTTTCATATGTAGTTGAAATGGTACACAATTTAATTCATATTCAATTTATGACTAAGTACTTCATCAATTTTTAAATGGTTTTTGGAATACCTTTATGCTTTGAAATATATTTACTATTTTATTATTTAATAGATCAATCAAGAATATAATTTCTTTTGACATTTTTATTCTTTGGGTATGAAACTACCTTATTCTAAGTATAATTTATAAAAATCCTTTTAATTTTCTCTTGGTGAAAATTCAAACACACACAATTTTGAAAAAATTAAATTTGTGACAACATTTTTTGTTCATAATAATATACTTTCACCCTTTGTTTCAAGAATGTTGAGTCAAAATTTAAGGTGTAAAACTTGCACTTGTGACCCTTTTCCCACATCCACCGAACCTAAAAAAGAAAGGTCGAGAATTCAAGGTCCCTAGAATTGTGGGAGGCCAAAGCTATAAAGTCTAAAATGTAAAAGCACAATATACGCACATAGTTCATGTTAATTCCATTACCCTAGGCCAAAAATGGCAAAAAATATAGGTAGGCAAAAAATTATTGCACCCAATGAGGTGAGGCAACATGCGCCTTGAGGGTGTAGGTTTTTTATTTGAGGGAGGGTGGGATATCAAATTTTTTTGTTCCCAATGTGTTCCTATGAAGTTCTAGCTTTGTTACCATAAGTTCCCAACATGTTTCCAATGTGTTTCTAATAGGACCTCACTTTATCCCATATACTTTGCCCTAGTTCTATTGTTGTAACCTATATAACCAACCGAAAGGAGGAGATTACAAAATGTTTATTTTGGGATTTTTCCAAAGCTTGATTAATTATTTTTTTGTGATGGGCCAATCAAAGATGCCCGTCACAAATTAAAATAATTTGAACTTTGGCATCCCCACAATTAATTACCCTATCTGGTTGGTAATATTTTAGACTTGCCTTGTTTTTATTTTACCTAGCTAATATATAGTTGAGGTTTTTTTTTACATAATGGAGAGTAACTTGTTTGAAAGGGTAAATAAAGGGTATATGTCGAAATCATTTTATGCATATATGCATTTCCATATTTTACAATGCATGCGAGTATGATGGATTTGTTTGAATCATGGTGACTAACTATCAAATATATTTTCTTTTAGAACTTTCATTTTTATTCATAACATTAATTATTTTGAAAAATCTATTACCACATGCTCTTGGAAACCCTTTAGATTTTATACCTGCTATTGTTAAAAATGCTTTGAATATATTTTTGATGCTATTGATTGACTCAATATACATTAAAATTTTTATATAAGATGTTCAAATTTTCACATGTTCAATGTTTGAAATGCCAATTGCACAAGTAATTGTCTTTCTTCACTTTGAAATGTACTAAGTCAAAAGTCCAAACATTGTTCAAGCTGCTTCTATAGATTATGCCATCAAAACCTTTAATAAAAATTATTAAAATCAAAAATTTTAATTTTAATTTTTTTTAAAAATTTGAAAAAAAATAAAAGAAAAGAAAAAAGAAAAAAACCCTTTGCCTAGGGAGGGACAAAGAGAGGATTTTTCAATCTGCTGAAAAGAAGTTCCCAACTGATGAACTCCTTATATAAGTAAACCCTTCCTACTCCTACTCTTAACAAGCAGGCCTAAGATCCCTCCCACTCTTAAGGGAGGAGGCCTATTATTCCTCCTTTTTTCTAAGAGGGATATAAGGTGCCCTCCAACTACACTAGGAAATTTCTCTAAGAACATCATGAATATTTAGTCATCTCATCATGTTCTAATGGACATCTTTTACATGCGTGGTTGCTTGGATGAGGTTTCGACCTCCATGAAGTTAAAGATTCATTGGTGGCTCTAAACATCCCTAGTTCAAAGACATGGAGGAGCAATGCAATGAACATTCATTTTAGGTTGCCTTTCACCCCTTAGCTTTTAATATGGTAGCATGTTAAGGCTTCCTTTACACTAGAGCCCTAAACCCTAAACCTTTTCAAATATAAAATCTATGATTGAAACAAAGGATTGTCAAGGTATAAAATCATTTTATACAAAGTTTGAAGGCCTAAGGGAACAAAGAAAGGGGGGGATGAATGAAAACTTGACATAGAATCTTAAGTGGTAGCTTATGGATAACATTTCATGTTAAGCTCACCTATTTTGATTAGGTGGGCATGATGAGTTTAGCATGAAGTCCATTAGACCATGAGTCCAAAAAAACATGATTGGTTAAAAATATTATTATTATTTGATTTTGTCATGTTATTCACCCATATTTTTGCTTTTGCTATTAGCCTAGGCCAAAAATGGCAAAGAACATAGGTATGAAAAAAATTATTGGAGTTAAGAAGGCGAGGTAGCATGCACCACGAAGTTGTTTCTATTGTGTTCTCGTCAAGTTCTCATTGAGTTCCCAATGTGTTCCCCAACATGTTCCCAATAGCTCCTAACTTTATTTCATATTCTTTGCCATAAGTCCTACTCTTGAAAATCTATGTATCCAACCCAAAAGAGGAGATTACAACATATTTATTTTGGGACTATCCAAAGCTTGATTTATTTTTATTTTTGATGAGTCAAACAAATGCCCATCACATTTTTTTTTGAAATTAAAAGAAATTTTTTGAGGTTTCTCATAACTAATTCATGTGAGTCACAATATAGTTCCATGTTAAGGTACCTCGTCAAAGCCTTTTATCACTTTACATTACACTTCACAACCAAGGCTAACACATAAATGATTTTTGAATATCCATGGGACGGCCTTTGGACGTGTTTTGAAGGCTTTAATATTTCCATGGGCATGGTCCTTCACCATAGTCTAAAGGGGGCTTAAGCTATATTAAGCTTGCACCTCTCAATTCTATGACTTGCAGAGATGTCCATTTAGAATGCAATTTGTATGCACTTGTTTGACAACTTCTATATTCTCCTCTCTTGACTAATAAGCAAAATCATTAATGTGATGTTATATTCAAAATCTTAGAGCACTCTTGAACCCCATTAGGCTATGTACACCACAACAATATATTGTCGTTGCAAATTTGTTGTAGAATAATCATGCAAATTTAGGCTAGATTATAATTAAATAGGACACTTCCTCAAGTAAAATATGAGATTAGGTCCTAGGTTGAGGGCATTATATATCGAGTACCATAAAAATGATAGACAACTATGCAATGTTTGTTTGTAAGATAACACATGTTTGCCATATATATATATATATATATATTTTGAGGATTCCATTTCAACAAATGATACACCCAAATATCCCATCAGATTCTTTATTTTCCTTCAGAAAAAATATTTTTGAAATTAATATGTTATAGTTAAAAACAAAAATGTGTTAGATATTGAAAACAATTCAAGAACTTTCTTAGATTATTTTCAAGGGCACTTTATATTCATGAATAACCCTTTAAAAAAAGATGACGAACCTTACACTTACTCCTTAAAAGTGAGAAAAAAATTATGCCTACTTATAGGGGCAAGATCTTTCCCTAGTCTTAAGGAGTAAGTGTATGACCCATCCTTCCATCTTATGCCTCATGATCTACACATGTTTAAGGTCACGAGAATGTTCACTTTGTGCTTTAACCCATGGCCAAGGGACATTGACATGGCTACTACTGCCCTCTCCTAGGCCCATTCTTTTGGGATTGTCCTTACCTTGAGGCTTTACCCTACACTTAAGGAACCCCTTGCTAGAAACTCCCCACAACAAATTCGAACTGGAATTTGGGTCAGAACTTTAACAAGCCACTCATCTCATAAAGGCTTTGTCTCCATGGTGAAGTTCAAACCAGCAACAGTTAGGTATTAAAATAAATTATTGAATGTTTCATGAATTTTTCAAAAAATTGATATCAATTATTTAAATGTTTTATGAAGTTTTGAAACAATTACAGTCAATTATTTAAATGTGTCATGAATTTGCCAAAAAATTGATCTCAATTATTTAAATGTTTCATGAAATTGCCAAAAAAGTGATCTCAATTATTTAATGTTTCATGAAGTTGCCAAAAATTGATCTTGGAGATCACACTAATAACACATACCTAGTCAACTAACATTCCTTGAAATGTGGGGACCAAATGATAACTATATCATATTGAACATTCATCCAAATGTGCTCACAAAATGAAAAACTACAACATAGGTGAACACTCGGTTAGTGTAGCCTATCCCATTGGTCCAAGTGTGAACTGGTTACTCACTTAAATTTTCCTTCCAAAATCATGTTTAAAAATGTAATTAGATTTTCAATGAAATTTTTTTCTCAAAATTTGATATCTCCTGTACATTAGGTCTGAAAATTTCCAAACCACCTTAGTTAAATCTTACTCAGTGACGGCTTTCCAACAATATCAAGAGAGTTCCTCCCCTCATAATTTTGAGTTTTGATTTAGATAAATTTTCAATGAAAATTTGTTCAATATTTAATAACTTCTCCAGTGTATGTCAAAACATTATGAAACTAACTTAGTGCACTCTTACTCATCAAGGGTTTTCCAACAGTACCGAAAGCATGGCAAGAGGCGCCACGGTTTGGGAGGTCTCAACATGAAAAACAAAACTAAGTACCTTCTTTCATAGAGAGATTCCATGAAACCATGGGACCAAACGGAAATCTACATCGTAATGGTTCCGTAATTTCTTCTCTTGCAGTGCTCTTGGTACAATTCAAAAGCACTGGAGGAGTAGGGTTGCATGGAGTGGGATTGATCATATTTTGGCATACAGTGGAGAAGTTATTACATATTAAGAGTTATACGTAAAGTCAGGCGATTAGGGAGTGAGAATGGCCAGTTTTGGTATAATAGGGCATCAAACGCGTAACTGGGAATGAAAATTTTCCAAAACAAATGTAACTGGGACCCAAACTAGTTTTTCCACCAATCTTGGTGGTAAAGTGGGTCTCATCCTGTCTTTCCTTTTTGCTGAGCGCCTCCACTGCTGCTACATATATTTTGACTGCTCCTACCTCTACAACTACTATAATTACTCTCGAACCTTGTGCTTTGATACTGAGATTTAATAAAAATTTCTTACTTTGCAGATACCACTGACAGAGGGGATAGGGGGTGAAAGCAAGCCCAAAGAGAGGGTGAAGATAGGGTGACTTTACGAATAACTCTATTGAAGAATGTTTTCCAAATAATAATAACTATTTAAATCAAAACTGAAAAATTATAGGGAAAATTGGGTGTGCTCTTGATATTTATTGGAAAACCCTCAACAAGTAGGATTTAATGAAGATAATTTGGAAGTTTTAGACTTAGGATGACTTTAGACAAGGGTCGAAGGTACAGGGATCAATGAATTCAAACAATCTTATTGGTCGAAAGCTTTAAATTGGTCTGCCTTTAGATGAGGGACCAAGACCAAAAAGTGGCAAATTGAGGCTAAACCTACATTCACCTATTTTGGAGGAAAAATCAATTGGTTTGGACCAAAAAACAGTGCTAAAAGTGCTAAAAGGAGAGCTCCTGATTTGGAGAACCAAGAATCAGGCTAGGGACCAAGGTACAATCGAACTCAAGGATTCAATTTGCTTCAAATCAGTCCAAATTGGTTCCCAGGAAATCGTCTAAAGTGGGCCTTAAAAAGGTATGAGAGATATAGAATTGAATTTTAAGTAGGTTTTTGTCAATGGAAATTCAATTAAATTTATATTAAAAAAGGGTTTTTGAAGGGGAATTTAGTGGGTAAAGGAGTGCTCACACTTGGGCCAATGGCACAGGGCTATATCACTACTAGTATGAATTGGGTGAAGGTGGTGCCGAAATTGTTAAATATGCCCAAAATTCTACACCCAATTGTGTAGTACGTAGTCATTCTGCCAACAAACCGACATTCTAACATCGCAAGGTGCTTGCGAAGGTGCTTGCATGAACATTCTAACATTACAAGTTGCTTGCGAAGGTGCTTGCTTGCTGCATTTACAAGCCTGCCTTGGGATTTTGTTGCAGTACACAATTACAGGAAGAATCTGTTTGCCGGAGCTTCTTCTTCACAGCATTGCGACAAGGTAGGTGGTGGTGCTCGTCTTCTTCAGCGAGAGAGAGAGAGAGAGAAGAGACGGAGGAGGAGGAGGAGGAAAGGAAGAATATGTGCGTTTTGTGTGAAAATAGAGACCGGGATTAGGATTGTGAGGAAGTGGTGGTACAAAAGTCGAGGAAGAAGAAGGGTCGAGCAAGGGACGAAGCTTTTCAGTTTGTGAGGGGAATAATAATAGTGGGAAAAGAAAGAGGAGGGAGTAGGGATCTGAAAATGGCGGCTGTTCGTAGTAGAGTGCCTCCTTACATGATCTTGTTGGTGGCCGCGTTTGTACTGGTGGGCGTGGCGGGGTTTCAGACTCTCAAGGAACGCAAGAATGCGAATGCGGTGTCGGCTGCAAAGGAGAACGAAACTGGCCGCCTCAAAAGCCAATTCGAAGTTTTTGTCTCTTTTCCCCTTCTTTGATGTATGTCTCAGTCAATCAGGAAGGAAGGAAACAAGCAAGCAATTTGTTTCTATCTCTTGAATCTATTGCCGTTCGTTTGATGCCGTCTACAGACAGAGGTGTTTCCTATTTATCAGCGTGCGCAGCGTGCATGCATGCGGGGGGTCAAACAAAGAAAGCAGTGGAAAACTCACATGCATCACATTCATGAAAGACGAACTTCCATGAACCCTAGCACAGTCGTTACGCCGGCATGCGGATTGTTCATGTTCTTGTTTACATACGAAACTGTCCTGACACCTTACTTTAGCATTTGCAAGACAACCTAGGGTTTTCACATAGAGGAAATCGCCAGTTGCATTGAGTCATAAGCAAGGCTTGGATTGCTTGTGCATATTTGCAGCCTTTTTTCCATGTGAAGATTCGTCTTGCAAAGATTCCAAGGTTTTCAGTCTTGGTGAATAGCATTGCTGGATGATGCCTCACAACTTTGCAATGGATTTTGAGACTGAAACTTGTGTGTTTGTATGATTTTGTTATCAGGTTGATCTTGAGTCATATAAGAAGAAGCTGGTCAGGTTAGGTCAGGAGAATGATAAGCTAAGCCGTCAAATTACCGAGCTGAAGCACTTTCGAGACATCTATGAGGACAGCAAGAAGCAACTAAGTGCCTGTCAAGAGGACAGGAAGAAAAATGTTGACACCAATAGGGAGCTATGTGATGAGAAAGACAGGAAGATTCTCTCACTCCAAAAGGATTTGCAGGAGAGGGACTCCTGGATCTCCATTATCAAAGCAGATCCTGCAAAGGCTAGGGGAAAGATTCCTGAAGCTTCCAAACCTGTGACCAAAATGTTGGAGGAAGATGCAGATGAGACAGTCAAGTCAGAGCAATTGTCAGAGGCAGTTCAAAAGGAGAAGGTTGAGAACCAGATATATCATGGTGAAGGCATTCAGGATGACAGGGGGTTAGCAAGCGAAGAGGACAGTGCTGACAGCAAGGTGGAGGCTGACTTAGAGGACAGTAAAGTGGATGCTGATCTTGAAGACACCAAGGCAAAAACTGCTGATTTGGAGGAGAGTGAACAGGCAGCCACCAAAGTCGTGGGTGCTGAAGACGAAGACGATAAGGACTTAGAGAATGATAGCAAGATGGCTGCTGTTGATGCTGTTGAGACTAATGACAAATCTGCACAAGAGTGAGCATGTAGTACCCCACAGTCACTGTTGTGTGGAAAGTGGGCAAGTTTCAGATTTGCTGAATGCTGAGCTCCATGGCCTCTTTGGAGCGATCGAGCTCATTGACATCTGATTCTCCCTGGATCCTTCTTGAGTCTTGATTGGTTTTCCCTGGTAGTGTAGCAAGGGGGATTGCCTGTGTACTATCCATCTGCACACCCTCTCTACCACTGGTTATCAAACAAAGGGTGGTCTTGGTCCGCAACTTGCCAGAGAATTTAGTGTTTTGGAATGGGAAAACTGTGTATTTCCCATGCCTTAACAGATTCCTTGATTTGGATGCAGTTTTAGGTTGGTCCATGATTTGAGTATATGAATTTTAGGCTCATTAATGTGCAGGACTAAGATACACCCAATTGCAGACCTTTGCTAGACCATTGAATTTTCTTGGTGCAGAGATTCATTGGAGCATTTTGTCATCGTTGCTTGTGGGGGATCTCAGAGCCTGTAGTCTGCTGGCATAATTTTTGCTTTCTGCACATAGTTCCTTCCTAGTCATCTCTCAATTGTAAGTGACATCTTATTATGATAGTTCTCATTGTAGCAATGCAATGGTTGATGTTGTTTGAAAGAAAATTCTTGTGTTGCCTTCACTCTCTCTATTCAGTCATAACAGACTTAACACCTGTTGTGACACTCACCATATTTAAGCACATGTTTACAACAAGGTGATCAACAGCAAAATGACAAGACCTGTGGATCCTTTCTATGCAGTAGGTTGAAAACCATATACAATACAACTAGGGTTAGTCTTTTTGTTGAGTCCTGCAATGCAGAGCCTGGACTGAGGGAGATTGCAGGAAGCCGGCAAGCCAGGCCCAGCACCACACCCAGCTCCAGAGGTAAGAGCAAGACCAGCTTCAAATTTGATGTAATCTGGGATCAAGGATCTGTGTATTTTGCCTCTCCAGTTTCAGATGCTGTTGGGGGTTGTCTGTTGATAGCTATGTCGTACAGTGGTACTAGCAAAAACATTGGTGTAGCAAAAAAGCAAGGAGACAGTTTCAATATGACTAGCAAAACTGTCTGTGACTTTGTGATGGTACATTCTTCACATTCTTGCTCTTGTAATATGAACTCGTGTCCACATTATGTTGGTTTGCAGCATGTTTTGGGGAGTCAACTGAGAGAACTTGAACCATTCAATGGATGTGAGGTCATTAAACACCTCCCTACAAACTTTGCGGGTGTCAGAGTGCACAATCCTGCACAGTTCACAGGGGGAGGTGCAGGACAAAAGAAATTGACAGTTCTTTGTAGGAGGGTGCAGGACCATTCCAAAGACAATTTCAGAAATAACTATCTCATTTTCAAGCTTAACTATTTCATTTCTTTCTTAATGACTAGTTCCTCTTCCTATTAACTTTTTAAAATAATTATCTCCCACCTTTTCTGATAATTTACCTTCATTTTGTAACTATCTCACTCTTTTTCCCTATCCACCAACATGGATATGAAAAACAAATTAACATGTGTTTTTTCATGTCCATAAAATGTATACTAATTTAAATTAAATTTGACATTGATATGAATAATGATGAATTATTTATGGAAAACCATATGAAAACATAAGAAAAAAAACAAAATAGTTGATTGTCACTGGTAGTGTGAAGATCATATTAATTATTATTATTTTGATGCACAACAGCTGACCTGACAAGCTGTTGGCAACCCCAAGTCAAGCTCATTGGCAGAGAGGGCCAGCAGGAGTTTTCAAGTTTCAAGCTGCACACCACTGCAATTGAGAGAGAACCCAGGACCTTTAGTGGGCCCAAGGTCTCAGAAGGGGGGCTATACCAGTGAGCCATAATCCCTGAGGTAAATCTTTCTTGTCCTTGCCTTGGTAGGCAAGGATATTGTGTTCAGATTTCAAGTATAGTAGCTTAAGGGATTTTGGCCCTTTAGTTAATAGGTCTATTTCTAAATGAGGATTTTTGAAAGATGATATTTTGGCTTGAGTTGAAACTTGAGATTAGTTATAGAGTTATAATATCTTGAAGGATTTTGGTTTGTGTTTGAGGATTTTTTGAAGATTATATTTGAGTTTCCATAATCCTTCTTATCCCTTAAGATGCTTTTTAACGTAACTGGCAACGGCACAATGCGATACGCCCTTTGTTTATTCCATCATTCCAAGTTCCAACCGTGTGGGAGAACCATGCGGGCTCTGTGCAGGACTGTGCTCTTACATCTGCAAAGTACATAGGGGGGCGGTAAGTGTCCTGCTTCATGATGTTGTGTCAATGTTTGCTATTGCTACTTGACACTCAGTTATCTTATTACAATGTCAGAAAAGGCCCATGCATCGGATACAAGTATGATTTCGTCCCTTTTGCACAGAGATTTCTCCAGAATCAGTTAACAGGTACCTCCTAGTAGTGATGCTGGTCATGCGGCTAATTGCAGAAAGCTTTGAAAATCAGAATATAAATTTTCCTTTCTGTAATAAGGAGCATTTCCCCAAATAATGGGACTGATACAAGGCAGTAGCTGCATTTTGGGAATGTTCCCCCACATGTAGGCTTTACCCATCAAGAACTAGCCAGTTTTTTCCTTTGTATACTTAGGTGGGTCCTCAAGTGAAATTTTGTGCTGGACCTTACAACCTTGTAAGATTCCAGTCAACTGGTCGACAGGATCTTACAACTTTGTAAGGTACAAGTTTTCAGAAAATAAAACTAGCCAGTTCTTCTGCTTTCAGACCCTCCAGAATTTTCAATACCTTCCACTTGGCCTTCAGTCCCATGAAAGCACCTCAATTTCTGGAAGGGTTTGAAAATACCCTTCCTATTATGTGTCGGGTAATGCCCTAGGAGGGAGGTATTCCTGAAACAAGTGCTCACTTGAGCCTACTTGAGGCAGAGGTAAGGGGCACTTATTTTGGGAACACCTTGCCTTGCCTTAAGGATAATACTCAATGTAAAGCCCTAACATTATTTCAGCGACAAGTCCTAAATGCGTTGCTTGCTTTGAGGCGGTTCAGCATGGGTTTCCATGCATGGGCAACACAGGCCCTAGAGCAAACCAACACGGTTCCATGGCGGCCCAATGTTCGTTTCTGCTGATCAAAAATTGTGCACCACGAAACATGAGCCTCGAAACTTGAACCTTGAAACCACCCACCAAACATGTCACATTTCGGCATGTGGCCTAGCACACATTTCAATGCCCAGGCAACCCAAGCCCCCGCAATATATCCTCACTGAAACATGTAACATTTTGGGAGCTATGTTTTGACCCCATGTGCCCGTCTTCCATGTTCCCCCATGCGATACCCATCCATGCCCCGTGACCCATCCATGAAGCTTTCGACCTTTTTTCAACTTTCCCATGCTTCGTCTAACTTTCGCCGAACTACTCTATCAAGACAATTAATGAAAGTAATGGAATAGGTTTTTAAATTTAGGTAGGAATTGATTACAAGCAGGATGCATTGCATGTCAATCGTCACAACAAACAAATAAGCACACCCACGTTCTAATTCAATTAAGGTTTAGTTTCTTTATAGAATTTCTTGGTTTTTTTACAACTATGAGTTTTCTTTCTTCTTCCAATTCAAGTGTAAGGTGATCCAAGCATAACATTCCCTTCTTCTGGTCTTCCATTGTTTTTAGCATAGAAGCTGAATTAGTCCTGATAGAAGAAAGGAAACATGGAAAACAAAGCAACGGATATGATACTAGAAAATGTGAAAATAGACAAAACAATTTTCGTGGAAACCCACACTCGTGAAAAGTGGCTACGATCACTTAAGGAATGCCACAGTCATTGCCAAGAGGACAAGAAAGAGTTTATTTGTGTTCATTGTCATTGCAAGAAGAATTCGAAGATGAAGATCAATGAACACCAAAAGAAGGGGTGTGACAAAGCTATGGATTCCGAAGGGAATCCTTTCAAACTAAAGTTGTACCCACCATTAAGAAATGCAACAAAGGGTGTGTATATTGTGAAAGGTGGAAACACTCTTGAATATAGGGCAAAGGCGAATGAATTGTCGAAGCCAAGGAATAGTTGCCCTTTGACCACATTAACTTTACATCTAGTACAAACATTTGAACACAAGCACAAGAAGGAGAAAATCCCACCCTTGGAAATTCATGATGAAGTTCAAGAAGAATTTGTTGTTTGTAAGAAACACCTCATGAAACATGAAAGTTCAATAGTCAAACAAATTGTAGTGCCAAAGAGGATTCTTGAACACCCTATTTTGCTGAAACTTATCACTCAGGAAAAATCGCAACATAATGGTATTGGATCACACCTTTTCTATTTGAATCTACACCATTGTAATGTTTTTTTAAGTTTCAACAATATTCAATTCATAATTGTATTAGTTTAATTTTTAATGTTCAGTTGAAAAATAGTTCGTATCATTTCATGTGAAATATGTTTCCATATACTAAGTTTTCTTTCTGTCCCCAAAATTCTAAAAGTTTCAAAATTCTCTACCAAAAATATCATGTTTTAGTTATTGTTTTGAATTGGATTCCATGTTTCAACATTCCATTGGTTCAAATGAAACATGTTACAATTCCAGTACATAAATTTATGTTTTGGTGGCAAATTACAGAATTCCTCAACAATTATCATGTTTCAAAACATGTCTATGGAAATTTCATCCCTCATTCATGGACATAATCATGTTTCAACATTCATAGTCGGCAAACCTAAAATAAAAGCTGGCAATTTTTAATAGCCATGTTTCAAAGGTGCTCTTCACCATTTTTCAATAGGTTTTAATTTATGTGTTTTTGTGGTATGATGTGTTTCATCTTTGAATGCATTTACATTCCAGGGTCTTTACGTTCAGATCGCGATTTGAAAAGTGAGTAGTCAAAATAGACGAACGTTTCAAATAGAGGCTCGCCATCAGGAAATTTGGGTACCAATCTAGAAGAGTTACATACCCCAACATCAACTCCCAAAAAACTAAAAGGAAACAGTGGAAATAGGAAGAAAAAATTAGAGCTTGACAAGGTGTTCTGCGAAAATGAAGCTTGGTGAAAGGTTGATATTGTGTTTCAAGAACTCTTGAAATAAAAACCAGTGTTTTTCGGGAAAATTGTAGAAACACTGGGCATTTGGCATCTGCTATAATGCAATATTCTTGATTGGGATTAGAAAGCACAAAATAAAGAAAAATTTGCAAAGAATTTAGGTACCTTTGTTCATGATCAAAACTTCGACATTGTTTCCTACTATGCATTCAAAAAGTTCATGCAAGGAAACAAAGTGGTACTCAATTACTCATACCATGTTGATCCATTGTAGTACATTCACATTTACATCTGATTTTTAACATATGCATTTGTAGTCACATCAGTCACTTACTTCAGCCTTCATTCCATATCTATGTTTCGAATACATATGCATGTTTGAAATTTTCCATCATCGGTGTTTCAACATCACTTAAGGTTGAAGACTCATGTCCATTATATTCATTCACATTTTATTTCACATTCTTCCTAGGTTTCGTTTGTTCTTATCCATTGTTAAGTTTTCAATAGGTGCCTTTCAAACAAGATGGTCATCTTTTGTTTAGTGGACAAGAAATTCAAGAAGGTATTAGGGAGGAGGATATAAAGGCTACATATGAAAGGTTAATGTCTCCATCTGATAATATGTCTGAGATGTCATTATTTTTCATTGTTGTATAGATTAAAGCAATAGAAGATATGGTGTGCAAGGATATTGCATTGTTCCAAGAAATTTGGGCACAAACAAATGAGGAACAATGGGAAGCTTCACTTCTAAACCTAAGGAGATATCTTTGAATTCATGAAGACATAGACATGGGATGGATAAATGTGAGATGAGGTTTGCCTCAAGTTCCAAATGTTTCAATTTGTTTCCCCCACAAAGCTACGTTTGCCTTAAACAAGGTGGTAGAACAAAGACGTGTTTCCTTGTTCCCAATTTAACTCATAATTGAAAGTGTTCCAACAATGTTATCTTTGGAAGCACTGTCCAACTTTGTGGCCACTAGCTGGGGCATCCAAGTCCATGAAAAAAATGAATCAAAGAGTGTGGACAAGGAGTAGGACGAAAAATAGAAAGCTCACATCACATAAACATCCACAATAGAATGTAACCTAGAGGATGTGAAGGCAAATGCTAATATGGAAAATGCCAATACCTCAAAACTTGTCTCACCTATGAAACCTCAAGTTTTGGACATTTAAGTTTTGAACATGCAAGTATCGGAGGTCCAAGTTTTAAAGGTTCAAGTTTCGAATATCCACGTTTCAGAGGTTTAGGTTTCAGTTTTACAATAAGAGGATGTTTCAAAGGACTGAATCATGAATGTGAATGAAACCATGAAAGCTCCCTTAGATATCAACACTAGCAAGGACAAATTCAAATAGTTCGGTTGGGTAGTTCTTACTGGTTTTGAGTTACACTTGGGTTAGATCAATAGATGCCATGGCAAAAAAAAAAACTTGAACACAAAAGTGAAAAGAATTGGAGGTAAAAACTAGGAGAACAAAGGCCACAGCTAAAGCTACAAGGAAGGAACTTGTGAAGAAAAGGAATACAATCATAGAGAGTTCTTCGAGTTCTAATAATGAAGTTTCATTTCCATCGACAAAAAAAATAATTTGTACTATGTTGGAAGCTACACCTAAAAATGACCAACATTTTGTTCGTCTTGCAAAAGCCAAATGATAGGTTCCTAATTCAACTATGTCTAGTTCCATTTTTTTCCTCCCACAAGGTTTGAAAGTTTTTGTACTTGAAACATGCATTCAGTGAAACATAACATCACCAAAAACCTAGATCAAGAGGAAAATTGAAACCTATACATTGAAAATACATAGAAACGTCGTGACAGATATAGACAAAAACATAAATCCTCATTAATCTAGATACATGGATACTACAAAAACATGAAAGCAAATTAACATTGAGGACCCCAATACAAATTAATATACGCCTCTCTGTACGGTTGAAGCATTTATTGAAGATGAGCTTTGTGACTATGTGCTATTATTTGGGGGTGATATAAAAAGGGAGACTAATCTTTGGCCAAAGGATGACAATTTCAAAGCACTATTATATTAACAAGATGAATTGCAAGGCACAATGCTAGACTTTTATTTACAGTTTATGTTATAGTTGGAAAAACTTGGTATTTGGAAATGTTATTATATTATAGATAATTAGACTATGCCAATATTGAATTTTATGCGCATAGAGGAAGGCAATGCAAGAGAAAAGCTTACATGGCAAGGTGTTAGAAACCTTCGTAATACGAACGGGGTTGGATGACACTTTAGTGCTTCCATACAATGAGTGGAGCCACTAGTCTCTTTTCATATTAGAGCGCCACTACAAATTGCAATTTGATTCTATTCTTAGATATCATAGTGAAAGGTGAATTAGTTTGTAAAATGTGCAACGCTTGGGTGGTCTTATGCAAAAGGCATATTACATAATTCTAACAAACGGGCGGTTCTTGGCATTAGGCCAATTGTACATATCCCATTGCCCCCACAAAATGAAGCATGGGAATGTGAATACTTAATTGTAAAATATTTTTGTTAATACGTGGGCAAGCGTGGCAATAGGGAACATTTTCTTGATGTGAAAGTGAATCTCAAAACTTTTTGCTAGCATATTCTCATAACTATCTCAAATTTGTTCCGACATTGTATTCAACTTCCGCATGTTTCAACCTTTGGGACTAAAGCATAATGTGTCTTTTTGGATTTCTATGTTTCAATGGGGTTTGTGGTTTCCTTCATGTTTATAATATTTTAATAGCTACATGTTTCAAGTTTACGTTTTTGTTAAGTTCTTATATAAAGCCTATGTTTTCATGTTAAGGCCATGTTTTAGTATCAATCAAATCCATGTTTCAATTCAAGGTTACTTGTTCATTTCATTGTCTATTATTTGTTTCTAAGAGTTCAAATGGTCTTATGTTTCTATGGTTGTATGTTTTTGCATCTCTATGTTTCATTATTTCCATCCATTCAAAAAATATTCATCCACAAATTACATTGTCTTTTTGTAAGTTTTTATGTTTCATGTATTATATTTTTAACATGTGTCACATTTTCATTGCTTATACTTCTTCTATGTTTTTCCTTCCTAGGTTTTTTTGAGTAGTGATTTTTTCATTATCTTTTTTGCATACTGGTTGGTAGGCACCTAAGGTCAAACACCTTCAAGCGAAAGTGTTAAAAGTGTTGCAACATGAGCTAATGCGCCCAAGCCCATGTTGCATGCCTCCTTATCACCCTGGACGAAAATTCAATTATGGTGACGACATTGTTATTATCTCGAAAGTAGCATCAAAGATAATTAACTTTGTACTGCAGGATATGGGGGCGGGCAACATTAGTCAGAAGATGTTGAAGAACCCACCTACATATGGAAAGACCAAAAATAGTGTACAAAAACGCCCACCTGTAGAGGACACTAAAAAGAAAACTATACAAAAGAATTCCCAAGTAATAGCCCCAGCAGACAAGGACAAAAGGTTAACTCCAAACCAACAAATGCCCCATTCAGGAAATAATATGTTAAATAGATTCAGGAAAGCTTGAAATATCATTCTTTGGTTTCAAAACCCATAGTACAGAATAAAATTGAATGTGATATCATATTTCTTGTTTATTTCAAGTTATTGAAACTTTTTTTTCATGTTTTCAGCACTGTATTGACTCAAGGGGATTCATTTATAAATTTGAGAGTTTTCAATGTGAGGATGTATCACTAGCATTCATTGATCACCATTGTACCGCAAAAAAAATTAATTGTTTGAATATGTGACAATTTATTTATGACAAGACACTAAGGATTATGAGTTTTGACCTCAAATATTGTGGGTGATACATGATCAAACAATCTTGGCAAAACATTTCGCCCATGTTTCCATAAAAATTATTTTTCTATCATATGTTTTAGGGACTGTATTTGAGTGTGATAAATTTCGAGGTCTACATTTTAATTATCTTTCCTATGTTTCGATAACTTCAAATTAATTTTAGATTGTTTGAATGCCAACCATGTGTTATTTTTAATGGGCCCATATTATATTTCACAATGTTTCATAAAACTCAAAAGTTGTTTTAGTTTTTTGGTAATCTTGGAGTTTCGATGTGCTTATGAATTTATTATGTTTCAATATTTATGCATGAATTTTGTTTGTGTCTATGAAATACCAATGTTTCGACAAATTTCTTATGTTTATGTGAATTGCTTATGTTTATGAAATTTTTGTTTTGATGAATTTCCTATGTTTCATTGAATTTCTTATGTTGCAGAAAGTTTAATATGTTTCATTGTTTTGCTTCTAAAGGTTTTTGTTTCTTGATACCTTGCACACGGTTAGGTTACAAATATGTTTGTGTCCAGATGTCAAGGTGTTGAGGCAAAAATGCATCATATTTGATGCATGTGGTGATCAAAAATTAGCTTTAACAAAGCATTGGAAAAACCGTAATATATCAAGCGCATCTCCCTATGTACATTTGATGAGCATTTATGAAGATTTTTATGGCTAATTTGACACGAGGTGAACAATTGTGGGAGTGTAATGGCTAACTTATGTTTCATTTGTCAGTTTCATGTTGCTGCTTTTTAATTTTAAATTATGTTTTCAATGGACTTTATTCATCGATATGGGGTGAACAATTATGGGATTGTAATAGCTAACCTACGTTTCATTTATCATTTTCATGTTGTTGTTTTTTAGTTTCAAGTTGTGCTTTCAATAGACTCTATTCAACATCCAATTGGATAAACATGGGATATGTTGTCCAAGTTGTATTTGGATTTGAATACACATCGTTTGTAATGGATACAATGCCAAGTGCAACATTTGCATCTTGGAGTTTTTACACATAGGGAGTTGATATGGAGTGTCGATTTTAGATTTGAACTGCACAAAGTCAAGACAACATACATCCCTTTAAACCAAGTTCAAGACTTTCTCGACAAGGACAGCAACACAAATTACAAGTTCACATGCTAACAATTGCAAAGAAATGAAAAAGGGAAATTGCTTTATCCACATTGGGATAGTTAATTCAAATTACCTACGTTTCGAATGTTGAACACATATCGACCTTTTCTCTTTTGGAGTTGTTGTTTTTGGAGAGTCACATTTTTTTACACAACATTAAATTTCACCATAGTTTGAGTTTCTTTGAATTGTTGAGTTGCAGGTATAATTACAATTTTGGCTCAAAAGATAAGACAAATAATTTGTTGGTGCTAATAGAGGACATGGTTTTCATAAAGAAGCCTCTTGATAAAAGAGGTAAAAAAATTTGGAAAGGAAAATTAAAAACTTGTGTTATAATCAAAAGTAACGGAGGGTCCTAAAAGAAAGGCTACCAATGTGCTTTTACCATCAAAACGTTATATCTTCTCCCTATAGTTTCAAAGATATGCTACTATGAGAAAAGACACATCAATGCAATAGGAGGTATTTGCCACGGGAACATCCTCCATGGGGACAAAACTGCATTTGCCACACATGTTTCTGCACGCTTAAAGGACTTCGTACTTAAGAATTTGATATTGGGGCTTTCTATTTCATAAGTGATGGCAAAACATCATAGAAATGTGTAGAAACTTGTAGAGATTGGTAAGAACATGACCAAGGACACCTTTCTATGTGAACAAAACATACAAAACATCAGTGGAAAATTAGCAAAAGAAACATATAAAAAACATGAAGACGATGTCAATAATGTTCGCATGTGATGTGGGCTCAAAAGAACCCAAACGTTCTATTTTATTATCAGGAAAATGGGTTTGAAGTTGGTGGAGAGCTATCAAGTACTAATATTTTGTTCACAACTGGAATTTAGACTCTTTGGCAGGCAACAATGATGCAATAACATGGTCATCAAAGTCTGGTTACAATTGATGTTACCTTTGGAACAAATTAAAACAAGGTAAATTTTTTCACTATAACTTATGTTGCAAAGTCTAAGAAACCTTTGAAACATGATGAAACATGATTTTAATATGTTGACATATGTTGAAAGCTGCTTATGTTCAAAGTTTCCATTGCATACATTGATGGTGTTCGATGAGTGGAAGAATAGCTATCCAGTTGTGTACATAATCACATTTTGGAATAATCAAAACAACCTATCCAAATGGATGGATGCTATCAAAGGAAAGATGCAACAATCAAAACCAAATTGGAAACCAAATACCTTCATTGTTGATGATGTTAATGTGGAAATCAATAATCTAAGGTAACATTTTAAATCCATATAGCCTGGGTGCACAATATCGGATTTAAATATATGTTTAAGAGCTAGAACTTTTATGTTTCAAAGCGACCTAGACATGGATATGTTTTAAGATGAAATTATATCATGTTATAGAGATTATTTCATTATGGGGTCTTTAAATCTAAATTATTTCATGTCTAACTATGTTACGTTAGGTTTCAATGGTTAAACTAGGTTTAAATGGTTTATGTTTCAAGTGAGTTTCAGTGGTCGAACTAGGTTTTAGTGATTAATGTTTCGAATGGGTTTCAATGGTGGAATTAGGTTTTAGTGGTTATGTTTCAATTGCATTTTAGTGGTTTATGTTTCAGTGGATTATTTCGATGCATTTCAGCTGGAACATGGGTGGACTTAACATGGTTTTCGCATAGTGACCTTTACGAAGGAAACGCAGTTTCTTCTAAGATGATTGTTTATGTTTCAAAAATTATTTTATCATGTTTCTAACATCTTGTTTGATTGCAAAAAATATGGCCAAACACAAAGATATTTTTGTGCCTTTGGCATGTAAAAAAAGCTTGGCAGAAACTAACTTGCATTAAAATCAAAGATGTGGTAGTGTATGTAGAGGTCTTAAAAAATATGGGGTGTATCATGCATGATACAACACAACCTGATGGAAAAACTCCTCTAGAGTTCGCAAAGGAGGAGTTGCTAAAACTTATGGAAAGGATTCCAAATGCTTAAGCATTTTGGTTGTATGTTATTTTAGACTGGGTGCCAAAATGCGAAATGTGGGTAATGGGGAATTGGATCTCCCATACATTGGTTAGGATACTAATGTTGCCATTGAAAGTTACCATGCAAACCTAAAAATGACATTGAAAGTGGCAAAGTCGCAACTCTTTAGAAGATGCGTGGATTGGTGCATCCACGAGCTATTGGAAGATGTTTTGTTGCATTATTGGTATCAAAGTTTGAAAAATAATTGGTGTTTTGTCCTAAATGAAAAGTAGGGATGATTTGTTGTTAACGTTGTTATTTGTGTCAAGGAAATTCCAAATAATTATGTGACTTTTCTAAAGGATGATGGTGGATATGCAATTGTGGCCTCTTTGACACATGAACATTTGAATTACAAGGTCTACAACTTGGAATCCAATTGGGCTTACTTTGAATGTTTCTAATTGCAAAGGGGAAACATATGTAAACATCAAATTAAAATATTAATGTTCCTTTGCCCTAATCTAGCAAAATGAACAATTACACATTATTGTGACTTGCTGAGTGGAACATTGAACAATGGTTTAGTAACATGTTCAATGTTTGCCTAATTCTCACACCTTCTTCATTGGAGACACTAGGAACAAGTCCAACTCCTTAGAGGACCAAAGACCCTAAAAAATATATTTTTGATCTCATCTTCAAACTAATTTTGCATGCTATTGAGAATAATATGTTCGTGCAACATTTATTAGTTGATTTGAAGCAAGTAGCTAGCAAGCAACAAATAATGTTGGCAGAATTATGAAGTGGGATTTTGCACTCAATATAAACAACAAAGTTCCAATGATTGATTGATGGCCATGGGATATGCTTAAATGCCTACATAATTTCCTTAGTCATAGTGATGCAATTCAAAACATTAAATCTAAAAGGAAACTAAACTTGGACTTTCCAACTTGAACTTTAAATGTTTTATGACTCAACATGTTTCAATCCATGTTTTAAACACTTCTGCAAATTAAAATTTATGCATTTAAACAAGTTACTTCCTAGTTATTACCATAACTCAATTTCATGTTTTCACAAATCAATTGGCAAATTTCAAAAAAATGAATTTCAGTCCTTCACATTTTGCATGTGCATATTTGTCTTTTACGGATGATAATTTCATTTTAGATGTTTCTTACCCTATGTTTCTAAGTGTATTTTTCTAAGTCCATGTTTTTAAAGTTTATATTTTAAAGTTTATGTATTTAAGTCACATGATCTTTTAGCATTTTGTTTCTCTTGCAAAGCATATCTAGGTTTCAACCACTATGAGCTCTACAAGGTCCCATATTCTAACTTCACAACAAGTTTTTAAACTCATAAATCCATGTTTTGAAATATCATGTTCTTGTGCGAATTCCTATTCGTTTCATCTTTTAGGTTAATGTAAAGTTTTTAAATAATGTTTTTATTTATGTCAGTTAATGTTTCTAAAGCATGCTTCTATTGATGTTGGCTCTTGAATGTTTGTTAGCCCAAAGGGGAAACATGATTAATATTTGAACAAGAACACATAATTTTAAATTTCCTTTGTATGGCTTCATTCCCTGACTATAAAAGAAGAATGCCACCCTTAAGCTCAATGTATGAATTATGCATTGATGAAAGTTTATCAGATAATAAAAAACAAGATGTTGATTGAGGAAAACCTTTTAGAACAACATTACAACATATATTTGATTCCTATCATGTATATACCATGTTTTGAATTTTCCTAGCATCAGTTTTAGTTTCAATTTAACATCTTGCTTAAAAGAACATTGTAAATATTGACTGTATGAATTAGAAGAAAATAGAATAAGAAACAAGCTCTTCATGAACAAACATAATTTTAAAAAAAACAATATCACATCTGGCATATACTTGATCACTCTTTTGGGTCCATTTTTATCATGTTTTGTAATTCATTAATATTAGCTTTAGTTTTGGTAACCATATTTCTATGATGTTTCGTATGATATATTCCAAGCTTATCATCCACAACATAGTAAATTCCATCAGTTGTAAGTGATAACTTTGTAATATTGCAAACAAGCAACACCTTGTTAAAAAACATGGTGGCTGAATACTAGTGTTAATATTCAGTATTTTTATTATCAAGCGTTCATTGAATACGATATAAATAAATAAATAAATAAAATACTACTACTACTAATGATGTAAAAACTCTTAAAGCATTAATATGTCTATCAGATATTTGATTTTTGTCTTGAGTTGATTTCTATGTTTTTTTCATGTTCTGTATTTTCCTAAAATTAGTTTTAGTTTCGATAAGCTTGTTCCTATCTTGTTTTGTAGCGGATTTTCAAAACCCATGGTCCACAACAAATAAATTCCATCATTTGTAAGTGATACCTTTACAATATTGGAATGCAACAACATGTAGTTGAGGAACACTATTAATATTCAATGTATATATCATCGACCATTCATTAGAATAAAACAGGAAAAAAAAAAAACTACTTATCATGTAATGTCCCAAGAGCAACATTGAATCAACCATATACTTGATTACCATCTTGGGTTAATTTGTATGTTTATTTCATGTTTTGTAGGTTCTTAAAATTAGGTTTAGTTTCAGTAAACATGTTTTTATCATGTTTCTGAAGGCATTTTCCAAACAAATGATCCACAACATAGTTAATGAACCATCAATGGTAAAAAATGCCTCTACAATATTGGAACCAAACAATGACTTGTTCCAAAATGAGGTGGTTGAATAATATTATTAATATTCATTGTCTTTATTATCGACTGTTCATTAGAATAAAATAGGGAAAAAAAAAAGCTACTCATGATGCAATGTGTCTCAGAACAACATTAAATCTACCATACATTTGATCATTATCTTGGGTTAATTTCTATGTTTCTATCATGTTTTGTAGGTTCCTAGGATTAGTTTTAACTTCGATACGCATGTTTTTATCATGTTTCGGACAATATTTTCCAAACATGTAGTCCATAACATATTCAATTCCATTAATTGTAAAATATACCTCTAGAATGACAACGAGCAACAGTTTGTTCAAAAACGTGGTGATTGAAGAACATTTTGAATATTCATTGCATGAATTAACTACCACTCATTAGAATGAAACATCCATCACATAATAATAAAAATAAGCTACTCATGAAGTTCCCTTAGAATAACATTACATCTCTCATATATTTGATCTTGTCTTGGGTCAATTTTTAGGTTTCTATCATGTTTCTTTCAAATCAACATTACATTTGTCATATATAATTATTGACCGGTGATTAGAACAAAACATTTATCACATAATAAGAAAGAAGTTTCTTTTTTTTTATAATGTGTCGTGTGTTTCTAGGATCAACTTAAGTTTTAGAATTTATGTTTCAAAGGATGCTTTGCAAACTTAGGGTACATAGCATAATATATCCCAATATGTAAGAAATGTCTCTGCAATATGGGTAATAAACACTTGCTTGTTCCAAAGGGTTGTGGTTTAAAACTATTTTGAAGAACATTGTATAGAAACATGATCTTAACATAGTTTTGGAAAGCAAGGTTTCTATTTCTTTCATGTTTTGTGTCATGTTTATCAAGTTGATAAGTTTTGTTGTTCTTGCAATTTTGAAAAATATGTTTGTTACAAGTTTGTTATTGGTTTCTATCATGTTTTTTACAGGGTCTGTTTTTAGCTTTGTATAGCAAGGTTCTATAATTTTTAGTTTTATGTTTCCAATCTATTACTTCTGGTGCTTTTAAACTTTTGTTACTCGTTGAGTTTTGTGTGACATGGTTTATGTGGTTTTGATTAAAGTTTACCATGTTGTTGGCATGTTTTAGAGGTTTCAAAACATGTTTATTTGAAAAAAAAATTCATATTCTAAGGGCATGTTCTATATTTTTTTCGAATCAATACAACATAATCATTGATGTAACCAAGTTGCAATACATCACACAATAGATCTATGTACAAAAAACTAATTAAAAACATTGGTTAAGACCTGAAGGAAATGGTATTTGAAAATTACCATTCAACTAGATAGTTGAAACTTGCGTATAGAAATAAGAAACCTTTAAAGATGTTGAAACATGGGTTAAACCCTCAACCAAATGGCATCTAAAAATTACCATTCACTAAATAGTTGAAACATGTGTCCAAAAATTTAAAACTTTCAAAGATGTTGAAACATGTAACTAGTTGTTTCTAATGTAATTGGTCATGTTTCGAATGTTATATTTTGTTGAATCACCTCACTTAACTTCCTTCACTCCTCAAACCCATACTTCCCTTGCTTAAGAATGTTGTCGTTTATGTTTTTACGAGATTGCTCCCAATGCCCTTGGATGTTTGAAGGTCACATACAAAAAACATTGAAACATTATCTAGGAACACCCAAAAGTTGTGGGAGAAGAACTACAAGATATAACCTAGTATCCATATTCAAGAAACGAGTGGATTATTGCAAAAAAATGTTTAAAGACACAAAAAGATTGAAAACCTAAATAACAACAAGGGATATGAACAAGTAGAGAATAATAAAACAACAACAAACAACAAGGCAATGCAAACCCAACAATGTGGGAAATGAACACGATACAAATGAATTGTTGCAAAGAAATGTTTACGGAAAAAAAATTGGAAACCCAAACAACAAGCGGGAAATGAACAAGTAGAGAACAAGAAGACAATGACAAAGAATAGAACAACAGAAGCCCAAACAAACAACGTGGGAAATGAACATGATAGAAGCAATAAACCCGTCCATTTTGCAAGTAAATATTTGGTGTGTAACTTCTCAACCTTTGACACAACATGTGTTAATCGCCATAAATAGTATAAAAACCAATATCCACCTGCAAACATCAAGAGGCCTCAATAGGGTGAAACAAGACATGCTATTGGTTCCTAAGATTGTTCATGGACAACATTATTGTGTTTCAAAAGGAAAATTGAAAGTGAAATGGGTTATAAATAAAAGCATGATGAACTATTTAGTGTGGGTGAAAAGATAGAGTTTCCCAAACGTCGCCATGAACTATTTTTGTTGTCAAAACCTTAAGTAAATATATGGCAGGGGAATGGCAATGAAGATGTTAGAGTTTGGTAAAAAAATACACAATGATAATGCAAAGTTGAAAAAGGTCTAAAGTTTCATGGATGGGTCATGGGGCATGGATGCGGATCGCATGGGGGAACATGAAAGATGGGTGCATGGGGCCAAAACATAGCTCTTGAAACATTACATGTTTTGGCGAGGATATGTTTTGAGGGCTTAGGTTGCTTAGGCATTGAAATGTGTGTTAGGCCGCCTGCTGAAATGTGACATGTTTCGATGGGTGGTAAGTTTCAAGGTTCAAGTTTTGAGGCTCATGTTTCGTGCCATGTGGTTTTTCATTAGTGGAAACAAACGTCTAGTCATCACTGAAACATGACATGTTTATATGTTAATTTGCTTTAGGGCCTACACTGCTTGTGTGTGAAAACCCACATTGGGCCACCTTGAAGCAAACGATGCATTTAAGACTTGTCATTAAAATAACATCAGGGAATGTAAAGCATCAACATAAATTGAAGAAAAAAAGGTGAAACATTTGTGAAATATTTCATTTTTTGAAATGACCTTTCATTTGTTGTGAAGGATTTTGCTAAATAAGATACCCTCCCAATACACTAAAAATTGTCTGCCAATGTTATGTGATAATCCTTAAGGGCACAATGTTCTTGAAATAAGTGCCCACTTGAGGTAGAGCTAAACGGCATTTTTTTTTGGGGAACACCTTGTCCTAGGAGAAGGGTGTTCTTGAAATAAATGCCCACTTGTGGTAAAGCTAAATAATATTTATTTATGGGGAAAAAATGGTAAAATATGTTTTCAATGTTTCATTTTTTGAAATGCCCTTTCATTTGTTGAGGAGGATTTTGTTGAATTAGGTGCCCTCCAAATATGCTAGAAATTTTCTTTTAATGCTTTATGTTTAGTAAGGTTCTTGCACCTATACTTAAAAATGGGATGGATCTTATGTCTATGAGCAAATGTGAGACCCCTGTCATTCTTAAAGTGTAGGTTTTATATCTAGTGTTGTTTGGTTATACAAGGTTAGTTGATTATGTATATGCAAAATTCTTGGTTATGCAAAAATGCATATCCAAAAAATTGCATTAGTTTCAAAAAAATAATTACACATATCCTTTAAATATAGATTAATCATTGATTTTGAATTATTCATATCCATGGATGGAAGACACTTCTATTAATTGGATGCATATTTGCATCTAGAGATTATCTAGGCATATGTCTAGTTATGTATAATGTTTTTTTATCAAATTCTTTAAGCAAGTGTAGGGGCTAGGATCCCCAACATTAATTAGCAATAAATGACAATGGTCCTAAAAAGACATTAAATGTTTTGGGAATCCCACTTAGTTCTAATGACTTGCAAGAACACATTGTTTAAATTTGGGAACTTCTAGATTTTTTTTCTCAAGATATAATGAATTTTGTGTATTTTTTAAAAATATATTTGTTGCATTTGTCAACCCTTTTTTTTTCACTAGGTTGTGAAATTTTGAAAAGAAATCATAACTATACATAACCAAAAAATTTATACATATTCAAGATGAAGTTTTAGGGTTCATGATTTTTAAAGATTTGGAGGGTATGCATTCAAATTCAAAACCTTAAACCTTAGTCGGCATTTTGAGTGAGAAATGACAAATTGGTAATGCATATCCTCTATGCATATCCATGGTTTTTTAGTATTTAATAATCATTTATTCATAACCGACAAAGGGAATTTATTTTTTTGAATACATAACCGTCTATATATGAAAAAATGTGAGATTATATATATATATCCATCTCTTTTTGAGAAGTGAGAATATTTTTTATTTATATTCAAAGTTTTGTTTGGAAATTGGATAAGTAGACAACATTGGTTATATTCCTCCTCTTTTCTAAGATAGATATTCATCATATTAGGTTCCAAAAAAAAAATCATGTATATAAAAGGCAAGGATGGGGACGCATGCACAAAAAGGACAAGACAAATAAAAGCAAGGGAACACATGGCACGAAAGACCATAACAATGGGGACACCACTAGGAGAGAAAGGCTGATCATAGTACACTTAAGGTAGGGTTTCTCACCATTTTTGCAGGGTCCCATTGTTTGTGGTGTTAAAGAGTAAATGACTTCCTCTTTGTGCATCTATCACACTAAAAATCACCAAAATTGAACTAGAGGCGAGAAAGTTATGACCCCCCAAATTAGGGGGCCTCATTTTTACAGAAAATTCTTGATTGATAGCTCATAACCTATTTTTGAACCTTTCAAAAAAAGTCTTAATATTATTTTGTTGCCTTTAGAGTTACAAGATGATTTGTAGAGCTTAAAATGGCGATTTCAGAGCAGTTTAAATCACTTAATGTGAACAAAAAAAAATGAGAAAGTTATGTAATGATGAAGTAACAGGGGTCAAAATGAAAAAAAAAAAAAAAAAAAATTTTAAAATTTAAAAAAAAAAATTTTTCTT
>Ga0116227_10001320_pt1 | contig 54744 bp, 48 predicted proteins | sample S1TSphgellanicum_FD_89693 | JGI IMG/M metagenome (GOLD analysis project Ga0116227, IMG submission 89693) | Host-associated microbial communities from peat moss isolated from Minnesota, USA - S1T2_Fb - Sphagnum magellanicum MG | ecosystem: Host-associated > Plants > Peat moss > Unclassified... | reverse complement strand
CTACCCAAAAAGTGAAAAAAAATTTTTTCCGGCCTAAAAACCCTTTTTTTTTTTAACCCCCCGGGGTAAAGGGGGGAAAAAAAAAAAAAAAAAAAAAAGGGCGGGAAACTCCCCACCCCCCCCCCCCCCCCCCCAAAACAACAACTTTATCCGTAAAACTTGAAAAGCAAAAATTATCATTGTCACATAAAAATCAAATCATTGCCGACACTTTGAATGGCCCCCCCCCCGGGCAGGTGAGCTCCCCCGAATATCAAGATACAAAAACCGCATGGGAACCAAGAATTTCTCAGATATGTGTATAGAACAACAACACATTGCACATGTCCGGCCACACACAACCCATTCCTTGTAGCACAAATTTGCAAATTCGAGCTTGCCCATTGGAGGTGCTCGATTATTTTTCTTTTGATCCTATCTCATAGGCCAAAATAGTGTTTTAATGCTCCGGAAATGTTACTTTTGTAGTCGACATCTAAAGTGTATTCAAAGGCCACTTTGAGAGAGAGAGAGAGAGAGAGAAAAAAAAAAGCCACACTCACTTTCAAAGAGCTTTTCCGGTAATAATATGTTTGGTTTAGGAAATTGGCCTTTGTGGCCAATTTCACCCCCCCACCCACCGGGCTTTCAGTTCCAATGGGGACTATGTGCGGAGATCCAAAACTGATTCATTATTATTAAAAGGTAAAGCACTCGGAGAAAAATTCTTTAGTCCATTTGGACAGAACCGGACATCCATCCGTGAATAGCCGTCCTTAAGGAAAAGTGGAGGATATATTTTGCCTACTCCCTAGGCCCTAAATGTGAAGGCAAACCAACCAATTTGGTCTGCTTCTCAATTTTTAATTTATCTTTGTCTAATGTTTAGGGACTTATGGCACATTCACACTTGATGTTAAGTTAGTGTTAAATGAAAATCTAGGTGGCATCCTAGGTGGCACCCAATGTTAAATGGGCAATTAGCTTAATGTTAAGCGAACGTTAAGCTTAACATAAATTATTCATGATAACTAGGTTTAAGTCCTAAATTGGCTAGCATGATGTTAGGGGACTCAGCACTAGAGTCCCTAACACCAAGTGTCAACGCACCTTTAAAGGAGTGGGTGGGATCTTAAGTATCCCTACCCTTTCTATGCTTTGAGTGATTTACATTTTTTTTAAAAAGTTCACGATACTTTTCACCTTGTGCTTCATTAGAGGTAAAACCCATCATAAAGGCTCTTACACCTACATATAGGTGCGATAGGTGTTACAATCACTCCCACTCTCAAAGGAGTAGGTGTAATATCCCTCCCCTTCATAAGGGTTGTGATCCACGAATATATAGGCTCATGATAACCTTCATCTTGTGCTTTAGGATGGGTCGAGTCCATACTAAGTGAGGGACATACCCAAATTGTGGGACCAAACTTTGGTATCGCCTCAACCTAGGCCCTTTATTTTGAGAATGCCTCCCATTCGTGAACTTACCTTACATGCTCGTTCTTTATGCATTCATCTTATGATGGGTCAACTTTCCGTGCTCAATCACACAATTAAAGTGGGGGGTAAAAGGCCCCAAGTAGTGGGTTGCTTTGAATATAAGGGTGGGAGTGATGGGTGGGCCCAAATTTCATTTTAGGGATGCCCTATTTTAAAGGCCTTACACCTCATAGAGCTCGACGGTTGAGATTCGACAAACAACCATAATTTGGCATAAAAGTAATGAAAGGTTCCTACACGCCTATATAGTGAAGGACATTTTTCTTTTACTTAATCTTTTTCATATCTCTATATGATGTCCCTCTATACAAACTTAGGAACTTCTAAGATACGGGTTTATAAGATAAATATTAGTAAAGAATTGTAAGGTGATGGAGAGTTTCCATGCCCAAGAACCATATACGACCTCTAGCCCCTCCCCTTCCCTAACCTAAGATAATTTTTGAACAAAGGAAACCTTGTGGCAATTTGTGAGGAGGTTACAAATCTATCACATGCTTGAAAGGCTGAAGAGGAAAATTTATGTTGTGTGAAGTTCCTTTACAGTTTCATCTTTACATTGAAAAAGTTTCATCTTTGAGTGGTTTCATTGAAGTTGAGGATATGTTGCTAGAAGCGAATGAAAAACTCATCTCTGATTGTGGGGGGTTTTTTCTTAAGAAGAAAATTATTGATTTGTTGTTGTTTGTATTTGAGCTCCAGTTGCATAGATGAATAAATATTGTTGGTTTCACGTCATTTTTTTCACCTTGTTTGGTTCATGTATTTAGAATTTTGGTGGTTTTTATGTCTTTAGATTGATGCAAGAAAACGTTGCAAATGGTTGCATTGAAACATAGCCAAAGTACGATTATTTATGTATATCCTAAAATAAGCTCTCATTTTGGGATATGTAAGCAATTGACAAACATGCTTCATTTTATTGATAAACTATTTTCGCTAAAATTGAGTTTGAACCCACTTTGAACCCAAAATCAAAGGGTGTTATAAAAGCTATACCCATTGGACCTAGAACCAACAATCTACAAATTTGAACCCAAACCCAAAATCGGCAAGTTTTAAATTTTGAAAATATGCCCTAGACCTCCTAGAAGCAAAGGGTCTTGCATAATGGAAAAAAAAAAATTAGACCTAGACCTTATGGATCCATTAAAATCCAAGAACCAACCAACATTGATTTCTATATTTTAATATTTACAAGTTATTTCTAAGGTGTGGCTTTGGGGTTTCATATTTTATGTTTTCAGATTTTTGTGATTTTGTTAATTTTGAAAATGCTACATAATGTAATTATTATTAATTAGTTAGAAAAGGGTGAGGTCCCTCAAAAGATTTCAAAGCACACAATCACAAACCTTTCTTCTATGATTTTTCTCATACATCATTCCCAACATCTTTTCAAGAATGTCAAAACACGCAACACTAATGTTAAGTTTCAAAAGTTTGTCACCATGTTTTAATTTCTTGTTATCTTTCTCTTTTGCAAAAGCTTTAAAAAAAAAGGCATGACCTTCAATTAAAAGCAAGCAACTAATAATAATAATAGTAGAACCCCAAAAGCAAACAAAAACAAAAAATGACAAAAACAATTGGGTTGCTTTTAGTGCATGCTAACTCACCTCATCAAAGACTACAAGATATATCTATTTCCAACACCATGTCCCTCACCATTTTTGGTCTAGGCTAATGGTAAGGGTAGAATTGTGAGAACATAATGTTAAGTGTCAACCTATTAACACATGACAAGTTGTATAATATTCTATCAACATAATCAAGTTGAGATCAAAAGATATGAGATAAACATGTTTACACCAAGAATTGTGAATAAACTAATGAATGAACTTCCTTTATAACATGATTTAAGTTATATAAAATCATTATTTTATTGTGAAAATATTGAGATAAATACATTATCTTTGGATTCATTATAATTCCAAAAAAAGTGATGTCGTCAAAAACAATCACAAACATAAGAAATCGAAGATGTGTCACATAGTTTTTGCAACATTTGTGAGTGGTCACTCTTTGCGTAAGTGATTCAATGATCCACACAACCAATGAAAATGATAGATAACTTTTATGACAAACCATGTGAAAATGTTTACATCTTCATTCATGAAATGTCTTTCAAATACAACTTTTAAACAATCTCCATTGGGAATTTCAACTTTGAGAACAATTATGAAAAAATGAATACAATTAATTCATTGTTGTTTAATTTAGTTTTTATGGCTCTTCATCTTTGTAATCATCAATGTGAATTATTTGGTTGGTTGAGACAATTGAAATGTATCATGTGGAAGATTTGCAAATGAAAACTTTTATTTTTTAAGTTTTATGATTTTAACATTTTGATTATCCATAATTTGTATTGAACTATCTTAATGCAGAAAAATGACTACAATGTGAACAAAAAGGATTGTCTCCTCACTTAAATATTACTGCCAAGCATGAAGTTGCAAAACTTCTCAAGTTGTTTCCATGAGATATTTGAACATTCAAAACATTTCTTATTATGTTTTAACTAACTTCTTCAATTCACTTTAGGTAGTATTAACATTTTTTAAAGTTGATGACATGGCAAGTTACAAAGTCCAAGGAGAAATATTTTGATTTTTTTTTACCAATGTGATCCTCATTACTTACTAACTTCAAAATCAAAAGTTTTCATATTAAAAGGTTTCATAATTTGCTAATATCAATTGTGATTTTGATGTCAAGACAAGTATAGTAGGTTATATATTAAATTTTAAATCAAATAAGAAAAAAAATCTATTATTTTATTGTAGATAGATAAATGGTTCAGTAGCTTAAGTGCCAAATATGTAGGTTTATGGTAGTCATGTCAATAAGTTTTAGCAATTCCATCTTTAGAATCATCACTTGGAACATTCCTCCAAACATGATCAAGTAATGAATTATATTTTGTTGTATTAACATGATTTTCTAAATGTAAGTTATGCATTTGCATAAAGTTTAAAAGATGATTTGAATCATGAAATTGAAATGAAGCATATCAACATTGAAATCATTCCAAATGGATAAATTGTTGGTGATTTTTGAATGAATTCATGCAATATTTCCAAAAGCATTTCTAATATAATAAAATGTCAATGATAAATTAAAATCATGTGAATAGTTTTTCTTGTGGCTACATGGAAAGTAGTTACAATATATTCATATCCATTATATGTTTGGATATCATAAGAATGAAGTACCATATGATTGTCATACATTAAAAAACTTCTTGTCCATTAAAATAGATATATAATTATATCTCATTATATTCATATATTGTGCAGCTTCATTAGTTTATTATTATTTGAGTTTCTTTTAAATGCTTGAGGAGTATGATCAATTCAAAGTCTTCATAATATTTATGTAATGAATTTATATTTAATCTTTGAATGATAATATGAAAATGTTACCATGATTTAAGTCTTAGAATTAAAAATATATAATTTTTCTTTGGTTTAAATGCAAGAAAGAACCATATAGATTAATTGGGAAAACTCATACTTGGGTGGTAGCACTAGGAACCGACTTACCAAAATCCAAGGAAAGATTGACCCAATTTAATTTAATTTGAAAATTTTAATCTTTTAAAATTTTCCTTCTTATTGTTCACTCACATCACATGGGCTTTGTGTTCCCCACTTATGTACACACCATGGAAAAAATTTAGGCATGTACATAAGCTACACAAGTAAGAAATGTGTGTTCATGAAATGTTCCTTACATGTGTTCCTAAGATTCATGACCCCTTATCATAAGTGTCAAGTTGCACCATTGTAAAAAACATTCTTTTTTGTTTATGAACTATAGCCACTAGGTGTGGCCCCAATTGTTGATTGAAATAGAAAAAATGGAAATTATTACAAATTTATAAACATGAATGTTATGGCATTTCAAGACTTCTTAGTATTGCATTAAAAAAATTGCTCAAAAAATTATGATTATTTCAATCCACTATTCATTAATAAAATAAAAAAGAGAAGCATCCTAGGCCCTCCAAAAATTAAAAGCATTAAGAAAAATGAAAAATTATTTTCCTTTTGTGTTCTTGAACAAAGTAACCCAAAATGTTATTTTCATAAAATTTCCCTTGACCATTCATTTGGAATATTGTACTTGCCCACCATGGTAAGCCAGAATTAAATTTGAGGAAAAGTTCTTAATAAATATTTGGCAAATGTGCTTAATTTTGGGGGAAAAAAAGTACAAAAATTGTTTAACATTTCAAAAAATGTACAACATAAAAGTTGTTTGATTTCATAAAAAAGTTAATAGCATTGAAATATTCAATGGAATGAAGTTAGGTTTAGGCATACAAGGAACACAAATAAAACCTAAAGTTGTGACCATTCATATAACCAAATTGAACTGGATAGAGAAAAAGTTGACATTAAATATCATTCAAGTCAAGGACACAATTCTCACTTATATGAAGATTAGCTAAACATCAATTCACACTCTCTTCTACTTCAACATCAAGATTAAATATCAAGTATATTTTTGCGATCAAGATCACTTAAATCAACATCCATCCCCATATCCACAAACAAAGAATTGACCATATTAATGTGCATAGCTTCAATCTAAAATCTACAATCAAATGCCTTTAAAATCCTACAATGTTCCCATCTGGATTTAGTCATTTCTTTACGATTAAATCATTCTGATTGAAAATAACAAACCAAATTCATTTCACAAATTATTGGCATGTATGTAGGTTTAACCAATGATTGTCAAACAAAACCAAGGTAAAATTGCTATGATCCACAACCCTTTTTGCCCCAGGGTTTCTTGGCAATGACCAATTTGTCTTACCCTTGTAAACAACTTGAAAAGGAATCATGTTTCCATTTGGAATACATGAAACAACACATTTAATGACATGCTTTTCTCTTCAACTTGAATTTGTGCCACATATTTCCCATGTGTGTTTTCCAACCATGGGTACAACGTAAATATTCATTTGATCGGTATTAACCACCAAGGATGTAAGGATATTGTATAAAAACATCAACTATGCGATGCAGTATGTCATGTAAGACACTTGAATTTGTCAATCACTAGGGAGTTTGCCATGTGCTGTTGTTGGGCATCAAAAACTCCAATCCAACCACATATACTTATGTGTAAACCACAATGTGACATTGATTTTCTCTAGAATGGAAGGAGCCATTACCTTAAAGTAGCCAAGAAAAATGGGTTGTATTATGCATGCATGGAAACATTGACTTAATGCCCACATTCCTAACAACAATTCACATATTCCTCTTACAATGTGAGGTTCCAAACTCAATAATGGGTTCTCATTTTGTACCTGTGGAACCCAAAAGTGTGAGCATTCCACCATATGTGGCACATGCAACTTCAACTCCCCTTGTGTAGTAAACCAATTGTCAACTTGTTATAAGGCTAATCATGTATCCTAGATCTCTATAAGCCTTTTTGAGATAATTCACCACATTTCTTGTATTCCTATATTTCTTCATGGTAGCCCAAATGGTTGGTTGGGTGAAAGCACACTAAGGGTGACCCACTTTTCACCAAAAAATGTGATACAACGATTATTATAATACACAATAAGTTAATATCTTGATGGTATCCTTTGGCTATCCTAAACATGAGTAAAAAAACTTTCAAATTTGCACAACAACCTTTTGGAACTCAAAGTTTACTTTGAGTCAAAATCAATCTTGATCCAATGGTCAGATGAAGAGGATTTGATAAAATTAATGTACATATAATATATAATTTAAAGTTTTTCAATGGCCATAAGGCCTCATCTTTGTGGATCATAAAACATATCAAACAAAAAAAATTGAAAAAATAATGCAATGCCCATCTATAAAATCTCCTCCTCTTTGATATGGTAGTGGTTTTTTTTCTTAAAAAAAGATATTATTATGCATTTATTGTTCAAAAATGCAAAAAACACACATTTTGTGAATGCAATTTCACCCAAAAACTTTAAATCCTTGAATGGTCCTAGATATAATTCATGTATATCAATATCATACACCATAAAAAAATTCGCCCAAGAATTCCATTCACAACCCTAATTTTGAAATATATGTGCAATTTTTTCAAACTCTGTGACAAGTGTTATTTTGTCACAAACATACTCAATACATTCAAGTTTTTCATTGGTTATTGGATTTAAAAAAATAACTGATTAGATTAATCAAATATATTTAAAACAAACAAAAAAATCCAAGATATGATGTCCATACATTACCAAAAAAATTAATTGCAAAAAGATTATAGTTGTGATTACAATTTTTGGGGGGCTTAGTGTGCTTATGCCTACCACAATTCATTAGAAAGCAAGTTTTGGTATTTTCTTTACCGATGTTGTTTTTTGCTTCTCAAGTTGCCTTCTCCAACTTGGGAAAATTCACTAATAATGTTTTCTCCAATGTCTAGTGATGGTTCTAAAGAAGCAAGAGGTAAAAATTCAAGGGTTGTAAACTTTTCAAATTTTTGGGGACATCCTTTCTTGCACTATGGAATTTGCTCCAACACATGATTGGTGGTATCAGAAGGTAATGACCTCATACCCTTTCTTCACATACAATCCAAATATTCATATTTATTTACTCATTGAAACACATCTAATATGAGTAGAGACTTCATTGTGCCTATAATTTTAAAAACCCAAAATGGAAAAAAAGTTGGAAAGTTTAGGGAAGAAAATGTAATTTCAACTTACAAAACAAAAGAAATGACATTTGTTGCCATCTTTTCGACCTCGAAGATTTGAAAAACAAAACCCTAAAGCAAACTATTATTTCTATTAATCATTCAAATGCATTTAAAAACTATAAGTATAAAAATGTAATATGTAGAACAATATGGAATAAACAAACAAACAAATCTAGAAAAAAACTTCAATGAATTGGGCACAAAGTTCAAGGGCATGAAGAAAAGTGTGTTGGTCATATGCATTTTCAAACAATAAGTTTATAAGGGAGCCATCTTTTTTCTTATAAACTTCAATTGCTCGAACAACAAAATCAAACTCATAACATAATGAAACAATTACCATACCTATGTACCAAGTTAGGAGAAGGAAGTATGTTTAGAAGTCATACCTCTTAAGTTAATGCTTAAAAGTTGCTCTTGAAACTTTCCAAAACAATGATAAATAGTAAGCTTAAAACATACTCTCCAAAGTCATGTGTTATTTCCACTTGTCCTCATTTCATAACTTAATGTCAGAAATAGTAAGAACCTAAATGCTTAATTTTATTGAAATTTCAATCCCTTTTGCATAATAGACTTTTCCCAAATTTAATCAATATTAGGCCACAAAGTGCCTAACTTGGTAGTCAAGGTTTTAAAAAAATAAAAATAAAATCCAATTGAAGTTTCAAATTACAGAACTAATTAGGTAATCTTTTGATATAAAAATTGAAATGAAAAGTCTTTTTTAACTAAATCCTATGTTGTAGATTGAAGTTGGATGGGTATAAAACATTTGAGGTGTGATGTTCCTAGTGGTACCACCCAAGAATGGGCTTCCCAATTCATGTTTTGTTACACATGTAAGATTGGAATCCATTTCATCTAATGATAGACCTTGTAATCAATGAATAGTGAACTTGATACAACTAAGTGGATTGGAAATTGTATTCTTGTCACATAATGAAATTGATCTTTCCCTCTACGAATTTGTTTAACAATTGGCTTTATGGGTGTCCAAGTAGATTCTATAGTTCTTGTTTTGTATCATATCAAAATTTTGTATTATGTAAGTATTCCAACTTTTGTATTAAATTTTTTTATCCATATATAAGTTTTACCATTGAATGTTAATGTTGTTTTGAATAAACCTTTACTCCATTTACAAGTCCATTAGATGTTAAATAAATCCCAACACAAAGCTCAATGAAGATATTAATCTTTATTTCTATTGTTTTCTACAATCTTGTCATTTTACTAAGGTCATCTAGAAGTTTATATGTTGATGGAAGTAGATGAATAAGTCAATTGATTCAAGCATATATGTTTAAATCTTGAATTTTTATGAAAAATTGTAATATTATGATCAATTACATATTGTTTTGTATAAATAAATAGGTTATTGTTATGTTATCAAAAAGAAGTAATGCACATATTTAATCTATAATTTTTAAATCATCATTATTTTGTGAAGTTATTCAAAATGTGTTAAGGATTTTTATGAATTGCATGTCATGTTAACACATTATAGTTTGTAATTCACAACATTTCATTTTTCCTTGCAATACATTTGGTGCTAATACATTAATATTACCTTCAGATGATTTTTTGAATATCCATGCATCTTACATTGGTGGACTTTGGTAAAAATCTTTAGTCATCTAGATCTCAAAAAAATATTATGTATATGTTTTATGCTTCATAATCTATAATTTATCACATTCAACATTCTAGCTCCAACAAGAAGGTGCAGTTCATTATGATTTTTCAAATTATTTAATATTTCTTATAATAATTTTGACATATTTGATAATGATTGATTGACTAAAATGTGTAAAGCCAAATGTATGATAGATCCATCTATGTTGAAGGCCACTTTTCCAATAAATTCCATAAATAATGTCTTTACTCTGTGCATTTGAATGTAATTCTTTATTATATAATCATTAGTTTTGGTTTAAAATGAATATTTTTCTCGTTCATGCATTGCATGTTAGAAATAAATGTATGTGTTCATCAGGATGCATTTTTTTTTTGTGGTACATGATATCATAAAATATTTCTCTTTGTGCTTAATTTAATTGACATAAAAATGTTATATACTATTTTTCATCAAGTACAAAATGATAGGATGCAAATTCTACCATGTCTTTTGCATTCGAAGATGTGCAAATGTCACACTCACTAAAATGCTTGTCCTAATGTCATTTTTTTCAACATTTATGCAATTAGTGATTGGTGGATTTTGTGTACATTTTCATTTAATGTTGCATCGGTCCACATGTTACTATCATTAATGGTTGTCAATTAACATGAATGTTTTTTCACCATGAAGGGATGTATTAATGAAAGAAAATGTGTAAGATACATGATACAATGGCAAAGACAAAACAAGATAAATAATTAAGTGTGTTGGCATTTCAAGCCCATTTCAAAATGCATTTCTCAACTTTAATATCATATTGCTATTAGCATATGTTTCTTTAGCAATACATGCTCATATAACAAAATTAAGTTTTGAAATAATATTTATGTCTACCTTAGTCATGTTAAGATGTACAATATGATGTTGTAGCATAAGGGTCAAATATAAATTGAATATCATTATTTGCATACAATATGTGAGAAATTTGGGTTAAAAACCATTGTATATATATTCTTTGGTGATCTATGTAAAAATATTTGTGGTTTTGTTATTTTTTTACTTAAAATCAAAATATATGTTTTTCCATTTAACTTGAAAATGTTCAAGAAATCATCAAATGATGAATCATTTCCCATTCCCATTTCTTTTTAAGTTTCAAAAAACTGTTTATATTTCTTTTCAATGAATGTCTTAGATAAATTAATATGTCCATTCATTTGTAAAAGTCCCAAAATTCTAATAGTGTGCATTGGTGATAAAGGATAATGAACTCTACATTCAAAATCTTTCTTTTTCCTACATGTTCAAAAGTGTCGATGACATTGTGTTTCTTGTAAGGCTAATGATAATAACGATTTTATCACAAAAATTTATTTATAAACAAACGTTTCAATTTCTTCATTTGACTTTACTTTGTAAAAAAGAGCATTTTATATCCATAAAATTCCATGATCATGTCCATTTCCACATCCTTGAAATTTGTATTGAAACAATAATATGTCCAAATATTTTATTATTATTTTTTGATTAATTGACTAAATGTTGTAGTACAATGGTCATATTATTTCACACATGTTACTAAATCACTTTGGATAACTTAATTACATGTGTAACTTCTAAATTTTCCAAATTTTCTAGTAAATTTTTTATTCAAGAAAAATAAGTTTTTTAATCATTGGTTTCCATAAACATTAAACACTTGTAAATATGACCCAAAAAAGTTGGTGGACAAAGTTGCCAAATCATTGCAAATAAATGTTTTAAATTTTTTACAAGAAATGTTTGTAAATCTTGAAAACTTATATATGATTCAAAAATCTTATTTAAATTTGGTTTATCTTTAACTTGAAAAGCTTCTTGTCTACCACTAATTTTCCTTTTTAAAATTTAATCCATCTTGATTATTTTACTTTTTCAATACATATTTTAATATTTTTTAAAGAAAATTTGGAATGTTGGTAGCAAAATTATGTTTCATATGTAATAATTCCCATTGAGCTATTTGTTGATATGAAAAGAATTCATACACATGTAAATGACATTCACTACTACAAATAACATTGGGAAATTTAATTTTTCACTATATTTGTTTTTAAAAAGATATGGTGGATGGTAATTTTCACTTGGTGTAATAGCTAAAACATTATTATCACAATCTTATATTGTTTATTGTTGTAAAACAATTTGTATCAATGTGTTTGTTGGTTTGATCATCGGGATTTTTCATTTGTATTATCATTATCATTTTCATCATTACAATCAACATGATTATTTTCCATATTGTATTGACTTCAATTTTGTAATTAAATAAATCTAACCATTGAAGTTTAATGGTAATATTCAATTGTATAAAGGATTCACTATTAGGTCTTATAATGCAATCATTATCACATTCATTCTAACATTACCCAATAAATATGGAGATTTATATTATATTTTTAAAAATATATATAACTTCATCATTAGGCAATCGAAGGAAGATAAATTGTGTACATTGAACATTTGTAGGGGCATTGATGGCACTACCTTTTAATTTATATTGGGCATATCTAGGTGATCAATTAATTTGTACAAATGCAAATCAAGGTGAAACAAGTCTTTTTTTAATTTTATAATTTTTTTCATGGATGAAATGGAAGTATTTCTAAATATCTTAGTAAGTCCTTCATACGTAGGTATCAAATTTTTTGTAACAAAATTTAAACATCCTTTGCAAATAGACAAAATTGAAATGGCACAAATTCTACAAAAAATTTCCAATAGTTTTCTTGTAGTTTTCTTACATTATTTTTCAAAAATCTTGACAACAAGCATAAGGATATATAGGAACACTTTTTTTAAAAAATTTCTTTGTCAAATAATTCAACCTAATTTGAGCAATTGAAATTATGTGACAATAATGGAATTTTGTTGATTACATTGTTTGTGTTTTGAATGCATTCACTATAATTATGTTGTTTGATAGAAGACTTTTTTTCACTTAAATTATTTTCATCATGATCATGATCATGATTGTATGCGTGGTCTAAAGAAAATTCGATATAGTTAAGTTCGTGTAACAATATATTTCATGAGCCTAATGATTTGATAGGTTGTGTTGTTATATCTTTTAAATATGTATTCAATTATGTCATCATAATTGATCCATATAAAAGGAATAATCATGGTTTTTAATTTTCATACTTACATTTTCAATGGACAAGTGTTTTTTTATATTGACATTAGTTATATGAACATTGTTCAAAGAGCTTCCAAAATCTTCAAATGAAAAATGTTCTTAAATAATATTGCCAAGATCATTCATATGAACATCATTTTAAAAACTTCTTAATTTTGTGTTATTTACATTTATCCTGTTTGATGTCTTGAATTTAAGTCATTTAAAATGATTAATCACTTGTGATAATGAAAATTTTAAAACAAAATGTTGTCCAATAAATTTGCCTTCAACTTCTTTCATTGTGTGATTAGGATTCTCAAGAAGTTGTATGTCAATGTTCAATTGTTCATTCCAATGAAAGTGATAACTTGTTGTAGGAAATAATTCCATGATAACAAATGAATTCTTGCAAGTTTGAATTATTCTTGGATTGAATTTAAACAGTAATGTGCACACTATTTAATAATAACTTATTTTAGGAAAGTGGTTTAAAATCAATGATTGGATGTGAAACTAAATGCAAACATGTTAATAATAGAAATTAAATGTAAGGATGAAATGTAAAGACTACATACAAAAATTGTGTTAATTGGTTCACCTTGTGAACACTATAATGTAATGTCAATGCGAAGGTTCAACATTAAATGTTGAGGTTGATGTCAAAATTGGGGTGTTCAAAATTTTGATGTGAAGAATGGATGGAAAAATGTATTGGATGTTGATAATTGTGCTTAGATTGAAAATTGAATGTCAGAGTTAGTTGATAAAGTTAGAACTCAATGGTGAATATGAACACTACATGTAAAAATGAGATGTAAATTTAGTTTTGAACAGTACAACATACAAACACAAGATGTGAAATTTGGATAACACAATCAATTGTAAAACAAATTTGAATTAATTTGGTAACGAAAATGTAAAATGTTGAAACTAGATGTGAAAAATAGACATAAAACTTGGATGCAAATGAAATTGAAGCCATTAATTGAATAAAGGACCAAAATGTCAAAGCTAGATGTGATACTAGTTATAAAGTTTGGATAGGGGAAATGGATATGTAAAACAAATCAATTGAATCACTTACCAAAATGAAATATTAAATGCTATATGAGAACACTTAATGTAAACTTAAATGTGAAGACTAGATGTAAAAATTGGATGTGAAGGTTGGATGGAAGGATTTCATTTTAAAAATAAATGAATCATTTAATTGAATAAAATTTTAAAACAATATAATCAAATGTGAGAACATTGTATGTGAAAAATACATGTAAAGATTGTATGTACAATTTTTGTCACATTGTAGGTGAAAATCAAATTATTTCAATAAATTGAATGTATTCAAACAAGGTCGTGTCAACATATGAAAAGAGAAAAAAAATTCACAATCAAAAAATAAGTTGTTGAACTTACCATTTCAAATGGAAAAAAATATTTTACTTACAATATTATGTATGTACAAAATGAAACAACTTAATACTTCCTATGCTTGTGGATTTTCTACATTTTTACCAACATAGTTAATAAATTTTCCCCTTTTTCTTTCTTTCATTACTTTTCCATTTTACATTCCAATGAAATTTCCAACTTTTCATGAGAGAAACCACTTTCTGATGTACTTGGATTTTGAGTTTCTATAAGTGATGTTGGGTCAATCAACATTAAAAGATTTGAATATTCTTCAAACCTAGTTATAAAAGAAGTAGGTATCAAGAAAAAAATCCCTTCTACTTGAAATGAAAATAAAATTTTGATTTGTTGCCCCTTGTTGCAATTTTTAAATTGTCATCCCTCCATATGCAATATAGCTTCAAACCATTACCTTTGTAAAAAAATAAGAGCAATTTGTGTAACAATTGTGATTTCCCAAATATAAAGCCCATTCTTTGCACCTTTTGACTTCATCAACATAAATTGCAATCATATTTATCCTTGATTATTACATTTGAAAATTTCCCAAATTGTAGTTTTTGCAAATATGTTTAAATGGAAGGACCATTAAACTAATTACAAACGATGTACCAAAAACCTACAAAGAGAAATAAATTTTTTGAAGGAAATGTTTAAACCACATATGAGAACAATCATGAATCCACACATGAAAATGAAAACATAAAAAAAATATCATAAATGGTCCACAAAAAAATTTAGCTATCTAATGGGAGATGTACTAAAAATATTCATTTTGTAGTGCATGTTTTGTAGACGTGGTGTAGTTTTATCAACCACATCTAATAATATAATAGATGGTCACATTTGATATGTCAATCTCTAGAAGTTGTTGCTGTAATGTTTTTGAACAACACCATGACACAATGACCAACATTGGATGCTTTCACAATCTACTAATATTCTTTGTATTATGGGGACTAAAACCTACAACATCATCATCATGTTTAATAAGACCATCTACAATTTGAAGTTGATGGGCTCAATTGTATTCACTTCAAATAGCTATGACCACTATCACAATGATTGTCAAAGCCCAAGTTTCATGTGATCTTTTTTTCTTAATTGCTAAAATGTTTACATGGAAAAACTTTAAAGTTGAGCACAATTTGTGGTTCAAATGTTAGAATGACAAAACTATAATAATAGACAAAACTTGTATAACAAAATGCATACCTCCTTTTTCAAACCCTTTTGTTAACTTTCAACACATCCCAAACAAATTTAGCCATATGTAAGAACCCAATTTCAATTTTTCATCATGTTGTTCCACTAAAGGAAACATCAAATTAATTATAGTTGTTGTATATCCTTGCTTGTCCAAAACATCACAATGCAAATAAACGTAAAGTGAACTTTCATGTATCTTATTTGGTACCTTGTCAAAATACCATATCAACATAATTTATTTTCCCTTCAAAAGCCATATCTATAATCCCTTCATATAAACGATCAACACCAACAACAATTCCATCTTGTTCCATGAGACTCATGCTACAAACCAAAAATGAATTGAACACAAAGATTGCATAACCAACAAATGATTAATGGTAGACTTTCCTCAATGATATTATTACATAATCTTGCACATATATTTATAGGAAATTATAATACAAATTTTAGAACCTTCGATATCAAAGCTTATAAATGTTTGATGTCAAAAGAAATTCATTTCACCACAATTTATAGGAAATGACTAATGAGGTTGTGAACTTGAAACCAAGGTCACACATGGTGCTATTACAAAGAATTGAATTGCATGCTAGCTATTTACCAATGTGGAGTGGCATGGTGCTAGCCACTAAACAAGGTGATAAACATTTTAATCTATTTTTGGGACAAAATCTTTTTCTTAGAAAAGAAATCTTGTTGTAGACAATTACTTTGGGTAAAAATTTGAAAATTGAAGTTAATAATTTAATAATTTTAGAAGATATTTTTCTCACCACATTTGGATTTTGAAGGTTCAAAGAAATTGCCTATCTAGACTCCACTTGTCCATGAAGGTTAAGTCTTGAGGCATGGAAGGAGCAAGCTACAAATTTTAGGAGACAACCTTAACTATATGTTTTTTTAAAGCAATCAAAATAAATGCATTAAGTAATACAATTGACTTCCAAAAAACATACAGATAAAAAAAACTTACATTTATGTTTAGCAATATTCATTGAATGCATTTTATTGGTTTTTTTTTACTCATTGGGATTAGAATTTGTAGCTCAAATGTAGCTCACATGTGAACACTTTATTATTGAACCAAAGTATTGATGTACAAATATGTACACACGTCAAAAAAATCACCACCACTTCGATATAAATTATCTTACTTTGAATTATTCAATTTTTTTCACTTGAACTTGTTTTGTGTAGAATAGATAACCAAAAACAAAAGTCATGGAATCTTTTGTCTCAAAAATAATACCCCAACTTTGATTGTACAATTTATTCCCTCTCAATAATTTCAAACACTATTTTTCATGTTCTCTTTTTCACTCTTCCTTATACATGCTTGCTATCAATGTCTAGTCAATATTTAGCCATGTATGGAATTGCCCACTCATTTAAAGTTGCAATCCTAAACAACCCAACTTTCAACAATGTTTAGTGAAACATCAACTTCTAAACTTTCTAAGGTTCCAACCCCTTCATTGTCCATTCCATGGAACTTGGTTTTGGTTTGATGCAAAAGAATGCTTCTTCAAAAAGACCATTTCTTGAGCAAAGCTGCCTCACTTTCAGGTTAGGCTCTTCACAATTCACTTGCAATTTATCTTCAAGGGAATCTTCTAGAAGTTTTTCTCCTCTATTAATAAAGTGTTTATATTCAACTTACACAACATAATCTAAGTACCTTGAATTTTGTCCGCCCTTATGTGAAGCTCTTTGGGATTGAAAGACTCTTATTTATGTGCACATAATATAGTATCATTATGAAAGATGGGTGCCCAAGAATGGAAGGGGGTTTCTATCTTCCAATGAACCATGGGCATTCTTCTTGGAACTTGGGAGGGTCCATGGGGCACCAAATGTAGGTGAATTCAACTAATTCACATGGTATGGTCCACATGTGAGGAAACAAAATTTCTCATAAAGAAAATTTTAATCCATTTCAATATTTTAGAAGATTGGGTTTTGGCATGTTATTCTTTTGGAGATTGTTATAGGTGTTGAATTACAATAAAGTTAACCAAGTTGAAAAATGATTGAAGATTCCCATATTTTGCTAGTTAAGTTTTTGAGGTTTTGGCCACATTTCCACCTTCAAATCTTCACCATGCTATAAAAGAATTGAAACTATGAAGCTTGCTAGATCTTGAATTTGGGGGAGTTAGGGTCATGTTTGGTAGGTAATCAAGTGGTGGAAGCCCTTTCTGCAAGTGAGAGGGAAGCTTTTAGGGTTAACCAAAAAAAGAAACGTGCAACCCATTATTGTTTGGATTTTATTTTTGGCATGGGAAAGAGTATTGAAGAACTATAGGAAGATAACATGTATCCTCTCAATTTTGGAAGCCTCCTCATATAGCCACAAATTGAAGAACATGGCTCCTCATGTAGCCAGATCTGTGCTGTATGGTTTATGGATTGAGTGGCAAAAATCCGAGACAAATATATTGAAATATAACCGAATTAAGTGATTAAGGTTTAAATCCAAACCATTATTTCACAAACATGAAATTTATAATTTTTGATGCCTGGTCTATGGATTGGGTCAATGAAACTTTTTTGTGCAAGATTTCACCAAGTTGCGACACAATCTTAAATTTGCAAATCTATCCAAATTACGTTGAAATCTAAATAGGTTACTTAATTAGCTTGGACTTAATTGTACTACACATGGTTCATACCAAAAAGAGTACCCATTTGGTGTCGAAACATTGCACCATGTGCTTCCTTCCTTGTTGTAGTGTTTTGTTGTAAGCAAGTGTGACAAGTTCACATTGTCTAGGTGTTCCTTCATTAACATAATCAGAGAAATGTCTTAGTGTAATTGGAGGGTGTCGTATATTCATGTGTATCCCTCCTAGGAAAGAGGAGGGGTCTTATGCCTATTCCTTGAAAATGGGAGGATGATTGCAAGCATAAGCATCAAGCATAATTTTTTTTTCAATTTGGAGAATGGCATATCAATTAACTTACCTGTGATGCAATAAATGCGATAAGACCTGTAACTGTAGTAAAAGGGCCAACTGAAAAAGTGCTTAGCCTAGAGGTGCTCTGAAGAAACCTTGCACATTTCATCTCAAGCTCAAAGGTATTCATTCAGTATGGAGCTCATATTGCCCATTTTGGCTGGAATATAATTTGCCCAGAGACATCAAATCTGGAAAAGATAATTATTATAATGGGGAAATGGGTGAGCAAGAAATAAACTATTCCATGCAAAAAAATTCCACAATTTTCCCTCAAAAAAATGTTGTCATCATTATTTGATGGAGACTCTTTTACTTCATGCAATTGTCTAGATTTTTTTGGGGGAGTCAAATTGTAAGTAAAAAAAGGGGGTGGTGGGTCATGGCCAAGTGTGATGCCCTTCCTTCTACTAGTAAACAGATAGAAAGCAAATACATGGATAAAAGGGCAACCCTTGAGAAATACATACACACACATACTCTCACTCTCTCTTTTCATCATACTATATATACTCTTGATTAAAAGAAAGACACCCTTTATGGAAAACACACTTTCGAAAGTACTACAATCAACCACAAAAAAGGAAAGACTTCTCTCACAACCCACTTTTGGAACACATAGAAAAGGTTCACACAACATGCCCCTTGCATGTTCGACTTTTGATACAAAGAAAAAAAAACCTTAATAAGAGATCAAATACTTCCAAAATAGAGAAAATACCTAAACATTGTTCACCAAAAACTCTTTAGCTTCAATGCATTCTTCTCTCTTGCCACACTACCCCTTAAAAACATTATGAAATAGTCAGCAATGTGCGAATGGAATAGTAAAAACATTTGGTGTTGATTCTCAATTCAATGTGATCATCGGCTTTTTCTAGTTCAACTTGTGAAAGGCTCTTTGCTTGAGTTGCTCTAGCACCTCAAGCAAGCAACATCACATTCCAACATTTCTTAATGGACCATGCTTTTGAAGGTTAGAACTTAAAGCTCTATGCATGTAACAAGAGGCAAATGATTTGATATTTCCTTTATTTTAAATATCTGTTTTAATTATTTCGTTAGGTATCACATTTTATTTCATTTTATTTCTAATTTTTAGTTTAGTTACAATTTTAGTGTTAAAGTTGGTGTACATGTGTGTGTGTGTGTGTGTGTTTGTTATAGTTAAAGTTACAAATAAGTTAATCTGGCATGTAATTATAATTTTAAAGTAAATGAAAATAACAAAAATAATCATGGCATGATCGTCATGTATTTTTACACTTTTATTTTGTATTGACAAAATACATCATATTTGACACAATCGATAAATCAAAACACATGAATTGGTGTAACAAATGTGCTCCTTTGTTAGCATGCGCACACACACGCGCACATGCACACACACACACACACACACACACACACACTTGTGTGCATTATTGGATATCTGGTAACCAACATAGCCCCTGAGGAGGCCCACTGCAACTTGCAACTCTTCTTTTGCCCTTGAAAAGATTGTATTCTCCACTTTCCTAGTCAACAATGAACAAGCAAGCACACAATTGTTATTCCAGGAATATGAATATTGCTTTCCAAGATGTGCATAACAACCTTTTTCGGAACTGCAGAATACATAACAAATTTGCATTATTAGTCTTAGAATTCAACTCATCTTCTTTTATACTTTTGTTTTTGCCTTCACTTCTTTTTGAGACAAAAAGGGGCTTCCAACTCCCATTGCCCCAAGATCACTAGGAAAGAGGAATAATAATAATATGTAAACAAATAGATAAATAGATATACAACAACAAGAAGGGTTGTGTCACACGGTGGCCTTGCCATTTACATTAAAAAAGTATCTGAAGGCAAAAGAAGAATTATGAAAACTCAAATATTTCACCATGCAAACAATTATATAATCTTCAAAAAACTCCTCTAAAAGAAACCCAAAATCCTTCAAGATATTATAACTCTATAACTAATCTCAAGTTTCAACACAAGCCCAAAACACACACACACACCCACACACCCAAAGGACATCAAGTGTTTTCAAAGCACAAAGCTCAAAATATTTAGCAAAAGTGCAGATCCAATTGATCACAAAAATCTTCTCCAAAGCTTTTGTGTTCCTGAGCTTGTTTCTGATTTACTTAGTTTTCATTGTTTTGAATTGTATTGAGCCTCATTGTAAGGTAGCTTTCTTTTAAACTTTCAAGCAACTTCAAGTCGAAGTTATAAGCACCTTCCCATGTGTGGAGCCCCATTGAAAGGCCAACCTCTCCAAACATCTTTTAATCTGTTGAGCTACAATCCTCCAACTCTCTAAATTATGGGTCAAACTTTAATTTAATCTGTTCTGCTTCACATAACTATCTTGGTGCTCCTTCTGCTAGTTTAGGAAATAGACTTTTCCAGTTTAGATAGTATATTTTCACAAGAATTCTAGGAAAAGGAACTTGACAATAGTTGAGAAATTTCAAGAGTTGAGTTTCTCCAAAGACTTTTTGAGTGTGTTTTTTTTCTTAAAGCTTTTCAAAGTAATACAACTTCATAATCTTTTCGGAACTATTCATGAAGAGGAAATTTCAGAAAGGTCTGGGGATCTATTCAACAGTTTTCATGAGCTCTTCTTAGGGAGTTAGCCACAAAAGTTTGGAAAGACTCAATTTCAGTAGTTACCTACTTTTGAGCCTTTGACAAGTGTTCTAAGGAGTTTCCACCCCTCCTTCAATGTTTGAGTTATTTCAATATTTGTGAAATAAGGCCAGCTATAATCTCAATAAATGTTCATCATTCCTTACCACAATTGAATTTTTTTTTATAAAAATCTATCATTCTGAAACCTTTCAAACCGTTTTTAACACAGCCCTGTAACTACCATTCAGAATCCACACAGAGACCCAACACCAGAGCCAGAAGTAGAGAAGAAACCAAGTTTAAAACTGTTCTTATAAGTTGGTGGCATCAAATCAGCTTTGTCAACCAACTGAAACAAGACCATAAAATTGGTACAAATTCAGCAGATGAATTAAGATACTGAAGAAGGCAACTACATCAGTCCTACAATTTCATTCCCATACTTACTTTCTCTAAGAGCCCACCAAGGTAAATATTAGTCCTTCATGAACCAGAAAAGGATTCTCCCACCCTTCGCAGAATTGGTTGAGACGATGATGGCTGTAAATCCTGCCAGCACTTCCGGTGTCTTGACTGTCACAAACCAGGCTCACTTCTTCCAGATGCCTTTCATTCAATAAGGAAAAAGTATGGAACAAGGCACCCATCATCCACATTCAAGTCGTGATACAGAAGCCAAAGAAACAATAGGTCACGACAAGACACTGGCATTTGTGAATACTGACAGGTTAGTTCAATAACGAAAAAGTTCATATCAATCTGGACACCAGCTTTCCAATCCTAACATCCAAATGCATTTGATGAGGCAGCCCCACAAAACTCTCAACTCTGTTCTTGTGATGACCTTCAGTGGAAAATTGAGACGAGATTCAAAACATAGCTTCCAGAAATAGCATATCAAGCATGCAAAAGTTAATGGTGTGCAGACCATAGAATACATATATACTTAAGAGGGCCAAAACCTGGATCAAAGAGATGGGTTGCCTTGAACAAAATCATGCAAAATGAAAAAAACCCTTGGTGGGCTTACCTCCATGTGGTAAGGGACAGAAGAAACATGAATGCCTGACACCAACCCTCCATCATCTCTCCCCATCTGACTCCATCTGCTTTTTCGGCAAGCCAAGCTTTCTGTTCTCCTTCCAGACCGCAGGTTAATCCAGCTAAAGCCAGTGAGAGCTCATGAGGTGGCCCACACCCCATTATTCTACAGCTACATCTCTCATATTCAAAGCACCAGCACCAACCAAGAAGTCACCCACACCATTCTTGCTAGAATCATGGAAAAACAACTCCACCATGCACGTTTACATTAGCTATGTTTTCTGAGATCTACCATCTCCACTACATCAATAAGCCATGATCCACGCCAGCAGAACTACAACAAGGTCAACATGAAGGTCCTCCCATGTGAACAGAAATGGTGAAAGTAAACTACAGTAGCTAGTGCAAAAGAGTTGTCAACCACAAAGGCATGCAGTAGAAAACTCCACTAAAAGGTCATCATGAGAACCGATGTGAACAAAACTGCAGTAGGTAGTACATAGGAGTGGAATAGAGTTGTGCTTAACTACTTATTGTGCAAGTTTATACTAGAATCTCTGCTACAGATCATCACGAGTGACCATGCAGCTAGATGAACTACACTGAACTACAGAAACAACGTTGCAGAAGAGCAAATTCAACAAATTGATAATGATGGAAGGCAATGGACAGTGCAGCAAACAATTTCAGCAAACAAAACACAGAGACTTGCAGACACCAGCACGAGTGGTGATGCAAGCAAGATTCTTTTGGAAAACCATTAAGATCGTCTTTAAATGCAAATTAGTTTAGATCTTCTACATCAACTGTGCAGGAAATGCAATAGCAGGCATCACAACATGCTGCATACATTGAGCTCTCAGGGGCAAAAATGAGCTAGTAAGAGTTCCTATAAGCCTTTGGTGGAGCACCAATAGGTGAACAGGGGCTGAAGAGAATACACGATCAAATGGCAGGACAGAGAGGCCTATTGGATTTCACCATCGTCGAGTTCTCCATCCTCCAACTCGTCCCCTCCATTCCTACGTGCTCCATCCCGATCCCGCTTATGTCGCTTTAGCTTTGTCTCTCCCTCAGAGTCTGAATCATGACCATGCTGTACAATGAAGGAAACAATACTCTTAGGCTTGCAGAGTAATTTGAGACTTGACAACTTCAACTTGACACATGAAATCAGGAATTAACTTACAGGACTAGCATCTATATTGTGATTGCAAACAACCAGAGTAAAAATACAGATGATCTAATGCTCACATACAAGAAACTCCCTGCTATGATCAAGTATGTCATGATGGAAACAAAGTGAAACAAAACATAAAAGGAGAAAGAAGAGGAAACAGAACAAAAACACCACTAAAAAAAAAAATTGCTGGATGCTCTTGAGATGAAAATAAGTGACTTTTTCACCACAGCCCCAGGACCATCAACAACAACAGGCATAGTAATGACAAGCCACCAAGACCTCTCCACTAACTCTAATCCCATACAAAATCTAGAAACACACCCACCTTCCTTGAGGTCTTTTTGTGAACAGTGCCATGACGACGTGACTTCTTAGCATCATCCTTATCATCACGATCCTTGTCAGTGCCAACTTCATCACTGCTGCCACTCCGATGCCGTCTCTTGTGCTTCTTCTCACGTTCTCTATCCTTCTCACGATCCTTCTCTTTCTTCTTATCATCCTTGTGAGCAGTATGATTGGTCACCACATCATTGCCATCATTATGGTGCCCATCTTTATCCCTCCTGGACTTTTCCTTGTCTTTCTCACGGTCTCTGTCCTTCTCCTTATCCTTGTCTTTCTCTTTTTCCTTGTCTTTGTCCTTGTCCTTTTCCTTATCTTTCTCTTTTTCTGCTTCTCTTTCCTTTTCCTTCCTCCTCTCCCTCTCCTTATCTTTTTCTTTCTCCTTCTTGGCCTACACAAATGGAGAAAGAGAGCAATAGCTATACCATTGAATAAGGCATCACAAGTCACATCAGCAAGTACCATTATGAGGCACAAACTGAAATTATAGTAAACATAGTATACAGCAAGAAGTGTATGAACCCCACCTTTTCCTCCTTCTCTCGCCTCCTCTCCTTCTCCTTTGCTTTGTGAGATAAGTGGGTGACATAATCATCAAACAACTTCTTGCAAAGAGCTTCATCACTAATTGATCTGGTGATCAAAACCCACAGCCAGATTCAGTTCTAACCATCACAGTCCACAACAAAAAGGCACTGAAAGAACTTGATCAGAAACACAAGAGTACATACTTGAAATCTGGTGCATCCTCTAAAAGGGGTTTCACATCTTCCCACTTTGAGGTTATGGTGACTGCCTGCACAGGCAAATATTCATGTTAACAATCAGGCTTCATCCTTGAAGACAAACTGCTCATTCACCAGAAGTTGCAAGGGGGAAGAATAACACATCAGGCACAAACCTTGGTGGACCTTAGCAAATTTGTGAAGTCATCTGCCAATCGCCGTCTTTTCTTTGCTTCCTTTTCCTCCTTCTCCTTGGCTCTTTCCAATGCATCTTCAAAAACAAGCTGTATAATAGACCCACCAACCCAAGGACCCAACCATATATAATCACAATTAGTGTATCTATCCCACATTACATATCTAGCCATATCAACAAAACTCAATCGTATTCATATCTTTCAACAAGTTCTCTTAGGTACAAATGCACAATGAAGTGGATAACAGATTAAAAGATCCCAAGTACAATGCCAAAAGTATAGGAGTAGAGGTTTTCATAAGTATTGAGAATTTTTCCATATTTATGATCTAAGTAAACCTGAATAGGACTGACAGATGACCCAATAATGCTTTACAAAATTTCAGTGCCACCAATCAAACTTGTCTATAAGGTCAAAGTTTGTTTCTTTGTGTGTGCATCTACTAAATTAAACTTTTCAGGTCTCTCATTCCCTCTATAACAAGAATAAGAGGATACCCCAACACTTGAAAACAGAAAGATAAAAGAAGTGTTGTGAACAACAGCAATAGTTAAATGTATGGGAGTGACCAGCAACCATGACATCCCTGCTGACTTCATCAGCAGAGGGTGGAGATCAGTCTCACACAGTAACCAACATACTGAGTTTCTATCATGAGACCAGAGTAACAGGAAGACTGACATGCAACCAGGAAAAGAAGACAGAAACAACAAAGAAAACTTTGAGAGCATAATCATCTAGGAAAAAAGTGGGTTTGAAATGCTCCCCACTTGGATTAATTGGCTCTTGAGGCTAGTAGATGCATTCTAGAGTCACCAGAGGCACAAATCCCATGTAGACCTAAACAGTATCCTCTGTGGATCATAAAAACTACCAATTACTTTGATACCATGTTCATGCAGATTACATTCTTCAAATGCTTAAGGAGTAGCAGTACAGCCTAAAACAGATGACTGCAACAAGATCTCTCACAAAAGATAGAGGCATGCAAAGCCATCTGCTAAAGAAGAGTACTACAACATTGCAAGTTCTCTATGAAAGGGTCCTCTGGATGTACAATACATATAACCTGATATCACTGCCACCACAAGTAGACTCTCTGAATGCACAAAGCAGACCTCAGACAGCTTCTCTTGTCCTCTCCCCTTCTATTCTTCAGTTGTTCTTTGTACTGTACTCCTTATGAATACTAATGTTATGCACGAGGATGGTGGGGAATAAGAACAAGAAATGGGTACCCACCAAATATACCTCTGAATCGTGCAACGATGAGCATCTGGACCAAAATGGATGTGTGCCACAACAGCGTCAGGCTCGGTGCCCACTAGCAACACACCCACAGTCTGGTGTGTTGCAGAGAGCAGTCAGACAACCACAACCATTGGGAAGTCTTGTCACTAACCTTAAGGTTTGGTTCAGCTATCGCCGCCAAGTCACCTGCTTCAGCAATTGCAGCCTTGAATTTGTCAAATGTCCATGTTGCGCCAACGCTAATCTGCATCCCATCGGCAGATTTCCATGCAGTCAAGTCTCAGTCAAGATTGCTTCTCCTGGTGATAAGGATACCGATTAACTGACAGAATGGAAGATGAGAAAATACAACAGTGTCCCACCTTTCCAGCTTTCATTGTGTCCTTTACACGCGCCTTGTCATCATGATACTGCATCCACAGACACATATACCTTATAACAACACTCACACTTGGCAACACAGATACCCAAACCCCATAAGAAAGTACAATTTCACAAGCTAGGTTAAGCATGCAATTGATCATCACAGACACAAGTTTGTCATTCCAAACATGAGCTTGACAAATTAATGGATAGTGTGCAAAATAAAAGCTGAAGCAGTGGCTCATGGGAAAATCCACAAGAAGGAAATTGAGGATATATATCACAAGTGTACCTGCTTATCAAGTTCTTCAACAAGATCATCAAACAACTCCTTGGGTGTAGAACCAGAAGTGTTAGAAGCCACAGCTTGATATGTTGAATGGTCCTTCACCTGCTTCATCAAGCTCTTTGATTCTCATGCAGAAAACTCACACAACATTTCATTCCAGCAACAATACATGAGGTAAGATCAGGATACACAAGAGGAACCAAGCCTTTATACTAACATATTGTAGCAACATAGAATAAACAGTAATGACCTCAGACCTTTGCCAAGTAGTCTCGCCATAAAGTCTTTGCTGTGAGAAACCCAATACTCTTGTGCTCATCCATCATTTTTTTGAATTCATCACGGATTTTTCGCTCCTTACGACGAAGTTGCTCCTACAACCATGCATCAACAAAAAAATAAGAATCAAACCTCCTGAAAAGCAGAGACCTTTGCCAGAATCTAGCTATGCATGCTATAGACTCAACCTTCTGAACTTTCTTCTCCTCCTCTTCCTCCTTCTCCAGATCCCGGATGTATTCCTGCCAGAAGAGGAAAAGGTTAAATATATCACATTAGGGTGCACAAAACCATTTACAACTGTTGACCGATGTAAAAAATCAAATTTGGACTTAGATTTCACTGTGCATACCTTTGTCAACTAACAGATTGAAGCTGACATTCGTACTTTTCACAGAAACTCTGCAATTGGGATGCACAAGTTTTATACCTGAAACACCTCAAGACGGTCAAGTTTGTCCAAACGTGAACAACGTTCATCATCCTCAAGCCTGTCCTGCACCTTTCTCCATTGTGTATTGGCCTGCAACGGCACCAGAGGCCAAGTTTTGTTCAATCTACACATTCAGGATGGTCCCATTCTATTGCAACTGTATGGAAGGCCACAGTGAAAGGCACCTTGATAAAGTCGCATGATTCCAGGAAGGTTCTGTACTCTGACAAATTCTTCTTCCTCTCTTCCCGGGCCTTTTCGCGTTCCTGAAAGAGCATCCAATGATCAAAATCTCACTCCTCACACCCACCATGCACATAACCACACTTGCAAAATAGGTTCAATGCCAATAGACATTAGCTCCAATCCCCGTCAGTAATGCAGCTGACCAGCTCCATTCCTCAAGTATGCACAAATCTATGATATTGCAGAGAAATCTCCAGGATAACACTTTGAAGGTATAACCAGAATGTTAGTTCCACTAAACCAAACCAAACTCAACAAGAATGAGTGCCATTGTAACCTTCTGAGTGTCCCTCATGAAGTATCACCCATCAGCTTCATCATGGACAGTGACTAGCTGCCATTACCCTCCAATGATTCAATTAACAATAATGTAGATAAGCACATCAGAATCTGCTCAAATTTAGGCAAACACTTATACAAACCATGTGTCCTGAGCTTGTAATGTATTTCCCAAGAAATGGGAAGACTCGATCATGATATTAGTAGCACTCAAGAGACAGCCCTAATGACAAATGTCAGCAGTATCCTCATTTGAGAAGCAACAAGCTTGTGACAGCAGGCTTCATTTCATTTTAGCATGCCACTGTACAAACGAGCATTTAGGTCAAAAGCATCAGAGAGCAGTGGCTGAGGCCCCATGCAACATGAACATATCCTTGTGGCTCACCACAGGTGACTACTTGGATGCAGTACATTTGTCTAGTCACTGGAAAACATATCTATGTGGAAACTCAATAATGAGCATTGGCTGCAGAGTTTCTGAAGGACAAAACATTGCACCTTGCGTTCTAGATCTACCAAGTAGTCCTCAAAGAGTTCCTCTCGTTCACGATCCTTATCAACAGCTTGAAATCTTCGATCATCTTCGAACAAGGCAAGCGCCTTACTGCTCCAAACACATGGTAAGGGGAAAGCCACAAATGAGACACGACTACAATGTGGACAATCGAAAAATCTTCACCATGCCCAAGCCAACCATACAGAATGGCATCATAACCACATCTCTACCATGCAATCAAAAAGACCAACCAATATGAAGCTTTATGAAACTTTCTGGTGCAACTTTTTACAGAGCATGTTAAGGAGATATATAAACCTCCAGCGCATAGTAGATGTAAGCTCCTTTGACTCCTGAAACAACATACAGCTGTCAGTCACCAGAAAAGAAGTTTAACCCAATCCATTTGGTCATGCCTCCCACCCACAGGTGATCGTTCAGCATTCAAAATCAGAAACACAACTATATTTCATTTGCATACATAGAGATACCATGCTTCAACCATTTTCTGTTGGGGCATGGAGACAAAAGCAAACCACATCACCCAGCACATTCTGTAACATCTGGCATCATACTCATCAGCAGAAATAAATGTTTCTTTGCCTCAACTGGTTTGATTCTTGAAATCTTGTTCCTCTGTTTCTTCATTTACAACAAAAAAAAAGCATCAAAGCAAAAGCAGGCAAGATGGGCATACCTCCAGCATAACCAGGAACTCTTCTCGTGCCTTCTTTTGCTTTAGCCTTTTTTCTTCTGTCTCTTGCTTCTTCCTCTGTGCAAGATACTGAAAGAAGACACACCAAGGCACATGATACATGAAGATCATTCCTCTAGACACATTTAAGCTAAAGATGTATGCTAATATAAGAAATGTGACAAATTTTAGCATGACTGAAATGTCAACAAAATCACTCAATCACAACCCCACCCAACTTGACCATACATACTTCATTGAAAGCCTGTTTGCGTTCTCCAAGTGTTTTCAGGGCACCATATCTTTTGTCATTTATTATGACTCGCATTGCCTGCACGCGACCATCCACAACAAATGCTTTTGTAAAACATTAAATTATACCCTGCTCAATAATGATTGAAAATATGTCTTTACTCCTAGTGATAGGCATGTGCGAAAACTCATGAGCTGAACCTTAGCTATGCTTCAACTAATGCCTCCCCAGCCTGAATTCAATGAAAATAAGAGGCTTCGAGGTAAAAGGACAGACCTGCTCCCAGGTCCAATCTGATTCCACACGGACAGACTCCAACAACTCTTTAAAAGCATTCTTCGCCTCCTGAAAATGAAGAAAAAACTGTCAAAACTCCTCTAGAACATGGTCAAGCAGATTATAGTGGTGGCCACTACAACAGCACACAAAGTACTAGAAGAAACCCACTGTAAAAACACAGCATACTCACAGTTTTATTGGAATAAGTCAATGGCTCCTCTGCCATTGGAGCAGGCTTTTCATCTACCAGGGGTGACACATTGATCTTGCTAGTGATTGGCATCACTTTCTTGGCCTCCTGAATCAACCAGCGAATGCAACACAAGATTTGAGTTAACAAAGACTTTGAAGCTGAAAAGCTTCCAGAGAGTACATGATGTGTGCCTTCAGAAGGCACCAAATGGAGATTATTCCCTGACAGATAACTTTGCATATTGCTTTTCCAACACATCATATTGCATACGCAACCAGGTATTTCAGAACAGACAACCAGTTTTCTGATAAATGTTTCAGTTTGTGCAAAACAAAGGTTCTGAATGGCAAACTAACCCATCCTACTCACTGCAAGACCCAACCAAACAGTACTGGTGATCCACATGACACATATATGTACATTCCATCTAAAGCTTTCTGTACATACCTCAATATCCTGAGCAGATGCTTCCTCCACTCCCTCCTCTTTAGACTCCTTAACAGATCCTTCATATATAACTCTACAAAGGGAAACAGAAGGAAGTGCCATCAGATCCACATCTAAGCTGCAATTATCAATGAACCATCAACCTCACATGCTACTGCAAACTTTTGGATGCCCACAGGATATAGAAAAAAAATTTGCCTCTGTCATGTCCACATATCCCAGAAACCCTCATAACCCACAAACCATATGGAAATTTCTCTTGGAACTGAAAGCAGGTAAAATGTAAGGGTCCATACTGTGTGCCCATTGCAGTTGCTGGAGAGATGGCATTACGAGTTATTGGTGTGGGACTTGGTGCAGAGGCTGTTGCACCAAGTGGCTGGGAATTAAAAGCTGACAGGCCAGTTGGTGGCCTTGGAGATGCTGATGTTGGATGTGGAACTGGCACACTTGGTGAAGTGCCTGCTGCTTCAACCATAGACCCTTTCTCTGCTTGCTCTCGAGCTGCCTGTATGTATCCAAAACAAAGATATCAAGATCAGGGTGTGCCAACCAATCAACGAGCAAAATGGGAGCAGCAAAATGCTCAAGATACAAGCTGCCCACAGCCTGAGATAGGTGGTTCTCCATCATTATTTCTCAATCACCACTCCATTACAAATATGCATCACAAAACTGGCTCTACACTTGTGCACTATGACAAGTAGAAAAGCCTGGAGGGCTCCTATCAATCAGTGGAACTCAAGCAAAACTGCACTGAGTCAAAACTTAATAACAACCAATCAGGCTCTGCCCAGTTGCATGTAAAATAATATAGGATTCAAAAAGTTTCAACTTCTGAATGATAGACGCATCAACAAAACACACCTTCATTTCATCAGGCATTGTCCACTTTGACTGCTTTGTAACCTTGTTATAGAAGTACCTGATTGTTCACATTGGTCATCCAAGTTATCAACAATAAACACAACAGTAAATATTTAACTCTAAACCATTTGCAACTCATCATACAAACACACTGCTACAACAATTTCTTGTGAAAAGAAGCAAAGATACTTCACTTTGTGAAGGAAACAGAGATCAAATGTAGGGGCATCTTCTTGAGCTATTCACTCACTTTCTGCCATCTGATGTTGTGAACTCCTTCCATACAGTTGATGCATCCGCACGCTGTGATATAGAAGCATCCCAGATAAGTTAGGATTAACACATAGACTTTGAAAAACTTCTAACAGCAACTAGTTCATCAAGACTTAGTTACGTAGGGTTTGACATACCTCAGTAGGAGTCATGAGTTCTGCTGGTTTTTCCCAGCTTGATTGTTTTGTCCTTTTGTTGTAGTAATAACTGGCAGAACACATGGCATGCCAAATGTAAACATCACACAACTACTACCAGCTTGAAAGTGGCTATTCCAAGCAGCTTGGGAAATTGTGGGACATGATAAAATGCTCATAGTGGTGCTGAGATCATCTTCCACAGATCTTACAGACAAGCACTGGCAATCTTAGAGCATCCAATCCTATCCTTGCTCTGCCCATGAATCTGGGAGCACTATTCTAAAAAGAAACAAAACTAATTACTACATGTAAGACATGCAAAATGAAAAGAAATACACTCACAGTCCTGTTCCAAGCACCTTGCAATTCATAGACATGACATGGGAAGATGGGAGTTTCATACCGCCGGCCATCTGGAGCTGTATGCTCTTGCCAATCTGTTGTACCCGGTGGAGCTGCAGCAGGAACTACAGGTACCTGGTAACAAAACACTTGACTCAGCACACCACCGACTAGAAGACAAGAAAGACTGAATAGAGTTGACAGTCCTGATAGGTTCTTCCACCAATCACTCTACATGGTTCAATTGCTTGTAGAATGACAATCTTCATAGAAGAGGGCTGACTCACAGCTGCTGCAGAGGGTTGGACAGAGTGCAGAGGACCCGGGGGGGTGTTGCTTTGGCTTCCCACCACTGACCACGGTTGGGTACCAGGCTGATGATGCTGAACTTGAGGCTGACTAGAGGCTTGATATGAAGGGCTCATGCCATATGAAACAGGTGGTTGGGGGAACGGCAAGGATGATGGGAACTGCAAAGACATTCACATACAATGACCCAAACAGAAAGAACACTGTGGGTTCTACTGGTTGTACAGAGACTTCCCATAAGCAGCAGGATAGGACAGACAACTACATTACTATTGTTATGCAGTCATGTAACAGAAAATATATTGATCCATTCAAATCCAAAAATGACTCAGAGAATTGACTGTTTGAACTAATTAAGCAACAGGAGATCAGCTCCACTTCACATGCAGCTTCGTGCAATGCAGTAGGAATACGTACAGGGTAGGGAGCTGCTGGTTGTAGAGCATGATTGCCTGGGCCAGGAACTTGTGGCATGCTAGATGGTTGCAGCTGCTGCTGCTGAGGGGGCGGGTGTCCAGTGGACATGGGGCGCTGCTGAACAGGATATGGCATACCCATGCCTTGCGATAACGGTGGTGCCTGGGGTGATGGCTGTGAAGGACGCTGCTGCAAATGTGGTGCAGTGTATGGCTGAGTTGGCTGGGCATTCATACCTCCCATACTAGGTGGTGGCATTCCTATTTGCTGTGGAGGACCCAAGCCACCTCCTGGACGGTATTGCTGAGCACCAGGTGGCATAAACTGCTGTCCTGGTTGTGGTGGACCTCCAGGACGGAACTGCACTCATAACCACACAACCAAAGTCCTGGTCCCATCAACTAGCATCCAAACCTGGAGTTTCATTCCTGGACATGGCCCATTGTTGCAATCTAGTGATGGCTGATCTGGTTGAAACCGATAAAAGAACTTACCTGAATTGATGGGGCACCACTGTAGCTTGGCGGCACTCCAGAAGGACCCAGACCAACCATCCGTGGAGGCTGTTGAAGACATAGAATAATAACATGAATCAGTATCTGGAATGTAATGCACTTCACTCATCATTATCACACACCTTTGTTGGGAAGGTGGAGCTCACATTTAGGGGCTTCAAAATACATTACATAAATAAATACACACATCAACAAATGGTACACATTAAGATATCACACGCACCATAGCTCCAGCAGTTGCTCCATTGCCTTGTAACTGAGCTTGAGGTGGAGGACCTGCTCCTGGCGGAATGCCAGGTGAAGGAGGGCCGCCTGCTCCATCCAGGAAAATTTTAGACTAATTCCAGCAAGGAACAACTATATCTCTACCCAGCTTCTGCAGAATGCAAGTTGAATGTTGAAAAACTGCTTGTTTAACCAACAAACTGCAAGAAACCCTAAAGCTTTAACTCATGAACTTCTTTGTACAAGTCCAGAGACAATTAGTACAACAAGCTAAAAGAAGTAACCTGAAGCCCGTCAATGATCAGTTCAGGTAAACTTATTCACAGATTCACTCTTTAAATTTACCAATGTGTGCCTCAAAAAAAACATCCACATGAACCTCATTAAGTACTGGCATCACATATATAGATAATAACCGATGCAGGAACAAGCTTTAAGAGCAAGGCCCAGCTTCCTTACATGTATGTAACTCTCCATTCTGTGAGCAAATAGCCAAACAAAGGAAACCCTAATGTTTGGTGAAGGACCAGCAAGACTCTTAATATTCCACCACTAATAAAGGACACCACCACAAATTAACAGAAGGCCAGAAATAATGGAAAACCCGTTGCTGGTACAATAATTGAATTTGAAGCACAAATAGCCGTTTGCACTGAAGGCAAACTCTTCACTGGAGTTCAGTAAATTCTAATTCAGAAGAAAGAGAAGAATGAAGCCGTAGCTACTTTGTCCCTCTCTGCCAACTTTGTTCGCTCAAAGATCCAACGATTTCAGACTGCTGCGAAGAAGGTAAAACGGTGGCCACCTAAATCCCTTCCTTCTGGACTTGCATAGGAGACTCCTCTCTGGATATACGTTCCCAGACTTGGGATAACGGACAAGACTTTCCTTTTACCCCCACACACAGACTCCACCAATTGAAGCTGTGGAGACAAGTATATACAGGTAGCATCATCGAACACAAACAAACGCACGCCTTTAAAATCCGGGACTTTTACTAAGGACGACAACAACCAAAGATGACGAGAACGACAGCTTCTTGTAAGGAGGTCATCAGCACTAATGTCGCTGGGACTCTTGGCTCGCCAATACTCTAACCGTGCTTCACAAACTTAAGAAGAATTTACCATCATCGAGACGACGACGACGACGACGACGACAGGTGCATAAAGGGACCCAAGAAAAAGAGGATCTCTCGAATCTAAAAGCGGCAGAAGAGAAAAGAACCTTTCATCCAGGCCGGTAGCGTCATGCCACGACCTCGGCCTGCCGCTTGTTGTTGCTGCGCTTGCTGCTGCGCCATCCCTAGCCCTCTTGCATCGACCGCTTTCTCTCAAACCCTCTCTGTCTCTCTCTCTCTCTCCGTCGCGCGCTCTCCGTGTCGCTCTTCCTCGCTCTCTCTCTCTCTCTCTCTCTCTGCAAAGAGAGTGTTCAAGAGACCCGATGGGTTGCTCGTTCTGATGCCCTAAAGAAAGGAGAAAGAAATGGTTAAGAGGAAACCCTATTTTCCGACGGACTTTCTCTTTTCGCTGCCTTTTAGAAGGCAAGAAGAAGAAAAGAGATGAAACCCTAGGTATCTATTTTCCAAACAATTTTGTTTTTTTTCCAAAGGAATTGTTTATTGCTAATTTCTAAATGAAAGAAAATGATGAAAGTTGAAACTTTATTTTTCAAAGGAGTTTTTTTTTAATGAATTCTCCAAATGAGAAAAAGGAGGATAAAGATGAAAACCTATTTTTCAAGGCATTTGTTTATCTTGTTTGTATAAATATGTTATAATATTAAAGTAAAAAAAATACACACAAAACCTTAGTATCTATAAGGCCAATGACATTGTTACTACTTAGAACCTTGAATTGTTTTTTTTTAATTAATTTCAATAAACTTGCACTTAAATGTTGTAATAATGTCATAGGCTTGTGCTAAGGTGCAAAGAAAAAAAAATTTAAATAAATAAATCCATGGAGAGGAAATCATGGCAAATTTTTTCATTGATTTGAGATTGTTTTAATGGACATTAAGTGCAATAATAAGTCATCATTTGTTGAATATTTGTATTTGCCATAATATCAAATCAATATTTTCATAAATTATCATTTTTACTAATGAATTTGATCTTTGTTTTTTTTTTTTCCGAGTGAAATTAACCATAAAGTAGATCTTAACTTTGAAACATTTTTTTTAGTTTAATGACCAATATGAAGATTTTTTTGATATTAGTACAATAATTTTATGTTTTATATTTTTAATATTTATTTAAGTATTTATTTTTAAAAATTCAAGCAAATATAAATAGGTGTTTAAAATTGATTTCAAGTAGATGAAAATAAGATTTCAATTAAGTTTTTGGTAACTTCAAATTAATGGCACATTAAATATATATATATTAATTATTTTACTTTTACATAATAAAGCTCATATTTTGTCAAAGCTTTAATTTAAAGATAAGTTCAAGCTCATTTTACTTGATTAATTTAAAACCTATTTATTACTTCTTTTTTTTTTTCAACTCAAACTTTTGAAACTCGGTATGAAATTTATTATTAATTTTACGAAATGCATGATGATTTCATAATGATACTTTTAAGTCCTAATTACATTTCTAAGTGCCAATTTTTTTTTTAATTACCAAAGGCCTATAAAAAGATATCAAAATTAAAAGACAATTCCAATCGGCCAAATTTTTTTTAGTTCAAAATTTCGTATTCTATGAGACAGTATTTTTATTTTTATTTTTAAAAATCTTGAGAATTTTTACCAGTAATAACTTTTAAGTCCTAATTAAAATTCCTAAGTGCCAGTATTATTTTTTTAATATTTTTTTATAAATATAGTCGCCATATTTAGAATTTGTGTTCTTGGAGGTCCCCAAAAACATAGCAGGGTTCTAGAAAATGTCTACGGTTCCACGCGGAACTTACGTAGCGGCTTCGGGAAAGAGAGCTATAATACATTAATACACTAGACACAAGTTGGATTGCTAGAATGGCGCATGTAGCCACCGGAACTGTCGTCTCGACAGCGAAGCATGATATTCCGCATATGGAAACGAGTCGTGGAATCGGTCATCTTCTCCTCCTCCTTTCGCTCTCTGCGCCGGTCTGCGGATGTTGTTCCGCTTCTGCTCTTCTGTTGTTGCTGTTGTTGTTGTTGTTGTTGCTCTCTTTTGATTCTGGTTTTTTTCTTTTTCTTTTTTCTTTTTCCCCTGAGAGCTTTAGATCCTTTCTTTTGCGGGTGGCAGAACGGTCGTTTTAAGCTTTTTCAAGCTCTTATAGGAGCGATTCGGTTTGATGCGGCTTCTTTTGGTCTCGTTTTTCTCGGGGTTTCTGCAGACGAGGGAGTCGGAGGAAGGACAAAAGCTGTTGGACTTCAGCAGACATACGGGGGTTCTCCAATACGTAAGGATCGCCTGACCTAGCTCTGTGTCTCTTTTTGGGGGCTTCGTGCCGCAGAATCGGAGGGAAAGAGACTGTAGACAAGAAACTAGGCTTTCGGGAGGTACAAAAGAGATGGTGGAGAGCGAGGCACGTTAGCCGTCTTCGGCAGGCGCGAGCCGTTAACGCGACGATATTTTTGTTTTTTCGCTCTGTAGTTGAAACCGCGGGGCGGTGAATAGGGATGGCGGGGTTGTCGACGCAACACAGCTTGCGGAAGGCGCTCGGTGCGATCAAGGACTCTACCAAGGTCGGGCTCGCCAAGGTCAACAGCACTTACAAGGCAAGTTTCTGCATCTGACCGAAGAAGTGTACTCAAGGGCATTGGAGGCGAGCTCGAAAATCAAAGAAAAAGCTCGCATCCAACCTCCCTTATTCACGATCTGTAAAGCTGAAGCGAAAGAGTCTAGAATCTGATTGCTGCTATCATGAATGCATTTACCAGCTGCTGCAGTCTTTCCAACTTAGGGAATTGTTCCCTAAAGGAGTGCAGACAACATCAGTGAAAGTGCTTTTTTTCTCATCTGCATGTTTTGCATTCGACACTAGGGTATGATCAAATGCAGCCGGGTCAGGTGTGTGTGTGTGTGTGTGTAACTGATTGTATGATGTTGTCGGACCATGGCAGGACCTTGACATTGCAGTTGTGAAAGCAACCAATCATGTGGAATGCCCCCCAAAGGAGAAGCATGTCCGAAGTGAGCAATCTGATCTTGTTAAGGTTGTTGATCCAGATGAGATTTATGTTGAAGTGGTTGTAATTAGCCTGTTGGATCAGTTGTGTAATGCTGTTGCCTATGTTTTCTGACTTTGTGCAGGCATTTTCTTTGCAACATCAGCATCAAGACCAAGAGCAGATGTGGCATATTGCATAAGTGCTCTTGCAAGGCGAATTGCCAAAACTCACAATTGGACAGTAAAGTCTATTCTCAGTTCATCCAGGCCAAAGATTTGATGCTAAAATTATGAATTTAGGGGCAGGCAAAAATAATTGTGTAACAAAAAATAGCTGGTGTTTAGTACCAATTAGGAGAGTTCTGTGACACTTCAGTTTTAAAAGCTTTGGTAATGTTCTATGGTCTTTGGAGGGCAGATAGTTGGGTGTGCCCAATGTTGTTGGGGATATCACCACTAGATAAGGTTTCCAATAGAGCAGTAGCCAAGCAGAGTGGATTGGATGCTGATTTAAATTCTAGCATGCTGATTTGCATTTGAAGGCCAGGAAACCTCTGCTGTGGTTTGAGAAATGAACATCTTGTAGCTGTTGGTGCATACTTAGTTGCATGGCCAGTGGAAGTTTGTTGTGGTCATTTTGCAACCCTACCAAGAAGGCCGACTAGGGACACACCAAGCATCTTCATTCAGGTTTCATTTGCAAGCATTGGTAGGCTGCATCTTGATATTGAGCTTTGTCTACCTGGTACAGGTTGCACTGAAGGCAATGATAGTCATTCATCGGACATTGAGAGAAGGAGACCCAACATTTCGAGAGGAACTCATCAATTACTCTAGAAATCGGGGTCACATCCTGAATCTATCCAACTTCAAGGATGACTCAAGTCCAAATGGTGCGCATGTTTGGTTGTGTGGTTGTTTTTATTTTGCAACATTGCCATCTGGAAAAAATGTGTGTACGATGTTTTAGACACTTACTTCTGAGGTTTAAAGTGAAAATGTGACATGCAGGGTTAGAAGTAGCTTGGTCAATTTAGAAGAAGTTGTTAGAATTGGGTGGTAAAGAGAGTGGGCTTCGGTCATGAAAATGTGGGTGTTGTTGGTACACAGCCTGGGACTACTCAGCATGGGTGCGCACTTATGCACTGTACTTGGAAGAGCGACTTGAATGCTTTCGAGTGTTGAGATACGATGTGGAGTCAGAGCGTGCAGCAGTAAGGCATCTATCTTAACAAGAAGAGACAAACTCTTTTTACTTTGATTTTCGGAGTTACTTATCATGGAATTTGGTGTCTTAGGTTGGCTTCAGTCCAGAGGGTTTGTCAATCAGCATGTCAGGGCAATCAGTATTTTACTCTTGGATTGGGTACATACCTTTGAAGTGCAAGCTTGCTAGGTTTTGTGCTGAGTATATAATTGTTGGAAGCTTTTTGCTGACCATTAGGGACATAGTAGGACAAGGGAGTTGGACACTGGGGAGTTGTTGGAACATTTACCTGCTTTACAACAACTATTGCATCGCTTGACAGGCTGCCAGGTACCACGTCAGATAGTCAGCATTTTTGTCTCTGCAAGAAGAGCCATAGTTGAGACTCCACACAAGAATCTGTAAATTGTTCATTTGTTATCACCTACATGGTTTTAATAACTTTGTCTGCATTTTAAAGAAGCAATATGTTGTTTCAGTTTTTGATTTGATTCCTTCTGTTGAAGGCACTTATTTGAATTCAAGTCAGAACCTGAAGTCTTCATAATTCTTTCAATTCTGTTCATCAGTTTAAAGAAACATTTCCCTGCTTTCTCATTATCTGCTTTTTTTCTACAACTTTGAGATGGAATAGAAACCACATGCCTAGGGTTCAAAAGCAGTCAGTCTTACTTCTCTTGTGGATCTTTCAAAGTTGCTAAGCTCTTCACATTATTCCAGTAGTCCTTGACCTTGTCAATCTGCAGAAAGCTGATATGCCCTCTCAGATTAGTTGGATCTTCTCAAACCTTCCCAGAAGTAGTTGAACTCATCAATTCTTGCACCTATTATGATATAATGTGACAAATCTTTGGCTGGTCGTTGATTTTAAAAATCAGTTTACAACAATAAACTTATTAGATCTGAAAAAAGTTGGAAGGAAAGTTCTAGTGACTAAAGGCTTTGTATCATGTTTGATTCCCATAATTTCAATTCTTAGATGGTTCAAGGGTCAGCCCTTGTCTTCAATGTGTGTAGTTGAAGAGTAAAGAGGAGTCAAATGTCTGCACAGTCTGTGCATTGCTTCAAGACTGCAAGTCCCTATTCTTTCTCTGGTGGAAATGCAGGTTGAGCTTTTTACTGGAAAATGAAAAAATTTTAAAAATGCTTTAATATTTCTTACCTGGCAAAAGAACCAAACTGACACATGAACCTAATTGGAAGTATAAGAACCTGATGGAGAAAATATCAGAATTGACATACTGATAGTTGCTTACAAAAAGCTGAAGTCAAGTATGGGTTTAATATGGAGATTGGACCTGACAGTGAAAGCACTACAAGGTATTATCCCATATTATTCTGTAAACCCAAGAGAGCAAAGGATCTGTTTGTTGTAACTGGTTAGATGAGTGATTATAGTGAAACTAGAAAGAGGCAGATCTGTGTAAGGGCACAATATGTCACACAGGGCAATGAAAAAACATGGATGGAACTGTTAAAATGAATCTTCTTGCAAAAGAAATATGTTGTTTGGTACTTTTGCTCTTGGAATCTTCATAATGAATATTTCAGGGGCTTCTCAATTCCAAGTGGGGTCCTTTCCAAACCCCTCTTTGTCTAGGATTATGCTCTTAAAAAGTCTTCTCTATTTTTTCTCCCTTGTCTTTCTCTTTCTTCATTTGGTTTCCCTTTTCTCTGTATCCCGATCAAATCTTCATTTCCTAGCAATCTCTATCTCTTTTCACTTGTTTGGCTACCTAGCTTTATGCCGTGTCTTCCTGCTGCTGGCAGTGTTGTGACAGAAACTGAATGTTGATTAACATCTGACATTGACCTGCACCCACTTCTGGGAGCTGATGAAGTCAGTGTGGATGTTATTGTAGTTGTCACTACCATGTGTGGTGTTGAAGATTGGTGTGACCATCACTCTCATTCAAACCACTCCTTATTTTTCCCCCTTTAGTGCCAGAGTTTCCTCTTTTCTCCTGTTTGCTCATATGCTGTTGTATCTGAAATCTCTGTAAACTTATTGAGGGCTCCATCTCTCACTTCTATTCAGGTTGCCTTCCCCTACAAATGGAGAATTTCTTTGTACTTATGAGTATAGATTCTCCATGCAACAAGATCTGGCTGAAAGTGTGATTTATACATAGTCAAAATTCAGAATGAGATATGGAAAAGTCTCTGATTCAGTAGCTTTTCTTAATGTGAAATTTTTGTGCTTTTTGTTTCACTCCCATGAGTAAAATCAGAGCTGGATGTTGATCTTTTGCAGCCTGAAGGAGCTGCTATCAGCAATTATGTGATTCAAGCTGCACTGGGTTTGGTAAGTGTTCTTTGTGCTTGGATAGTTCTGGGGATGTTATGGAAAATTGAGAATTTTTTTCTGTCTAGCATATATTGAAATCCAGTCTTTTAGTGTGTCTTTATTAAACAGTTGTTGAAGGAATTCTGGGAGATTTTCCTCCATGGACTCTGGATGACATTTGCAAAATGGTGTGTACAGCAAAGTGAGTGTTTTGTGATGTCTAGCATATTTTGAAATCCAATAAGGGAATTCAAATCTTGGAATGTGTCTTTATTGAACAGGTTTTGAAGGAAAGCTTCAAGCTGTACCGTGCAATCAATGATGGCATCATCAACCTGGTAGATAAGGTAGGCTTGGTGTCTATCTTGCTCTTGAATTCAACACATTTCTGTTCATATGGGAAGATTGTTGCTGCATATATACTAGGCACGCATTTGAATCTTGAGTGGTATCTCAGCCCAACTTATTTTTTCCTACTAAATAGTTTTTGTTTGTGCAGTTTTTTGAAATGCAGAGAGTTGATGCCTCAAAAGCACTTGAAATATATAAGCGAGCTGGGGTACAGGTGAGGCCATTTTGACCAAAGTGGATGTCCAGTCCTTGCAGAGAAAGTAGATGTCTGTCTTATCCAATAGCATCAGGAATGTGCTCTGTTGCTTGGCTCCCTCAACGGCATTGTTCAGTCATGCTTCATGGGATGATCATTTTTGAATCTATTCTCTATGTCTCTGCTGGTAGAGTTGTGAATTAAACAAGCATCTGTTGCTTTTGGCATCACTTTCTCATGGCAGTCAATCCATCAGTTCTGTCATTGGTAGAAGTACTATATTGTCTGTTTGGGTTGGTTGATGACCTCTGTTATGGGTAGCAATCTGAATATATATATACATGTATTGTAGGCGGATCGACTGTCAGAGTTTTATGAGGTGTGCAAAGGGCTTGACCTTGCTCGTAGCTTCCAATTTCCTACCCTTGAACAGGTAGGTTGATAATTTTTCATGGTTTTGTTTGCATGCAATGTATCTTGTTATCCATTAACACTGTTTATGAAGTTCAAGTTCACATACTGAGGGTCTCCGTTTCAAGTGCTTCTTTAAAACTTTGCCACCATTTTGTCAATAGGTCTTTGTATAAATTCTTAGAGCCGGATGTTTGTAATTTGGTTATGACATTTCAAGGATTTGAACTGTGACATTCTGTGATGCAGCCTCCACAGTCCTTCCTCTCCACTATGGAAGACTATGTAAGAGATGCTCCACGAGAAGCATCCAATAGAACTCTTTATCTGAAAGACGTCCCTGTAAGTGACACAACTGTCTCTCTAAAGTGATGGGATTCTTCTGATTGGTGCTATTGGAGTGGGACTGTGTCTGATGCATTTTGGAACATTGTGAAATAGGAGGATGAGGAGCAGCCTGTACCACAAATCCAGCTCACTCCACCAACTGGTGTTAAGGAGGAAGTTTATGAGGATGCATCACCTAGGGCAGACCCTCTTCCAGAAACAACACCTTCTCCAGCTCCACCAGTGGAACCAATTGGTGACCTTCTGGTGGGTATCTTCTTTGAACAGTCTCCGAAAAGGACATGTCTTCTACTGAGCTGCCATAGTAGACTGTGGTTCATCATTTTGTGTTTTTTAGGTATTTCTTGGCAAGTTGTGTGTTTTTAGTCAGTAATGGAACCAATCGTCCTTATCGTTGTAAAATAAGAGCACCTGGTTTTGCTCATTTACAAGGACTCGATTTGCGATTGCGCCAATAGAAAAGGTGGTACATTGCCCTTACAGCGCCACCTAGGCGAGCTGCATCATATGGCTTTCTGCTCAAAGCTATGAAAAAAAAAGTCTAGATTTTTTTTTTTGTTAATATCATCAATTTGAGGGTTTGAAGTTGGTATGAAAATATCAACCACGGTCACTTGTTTGGACTGTTAGTAGTAGATAATGCTCTATCGTCACAGAAGTAGACTATAATTGGTTATTTGGAAGGTTCCAGAAAAGCATTCAGAGCACCATCCATAATAATATTTGGAAGTTCCATAAAAACTTGCTTAAACCAAGATTTATTTGTGCAGCCAGTGCAGCTTCTATCACTGATGTTTCTAAGGGGCTCAGTTCTTTCTAGAAAGCTATAACACCTTCAGTCAATGATCTTTGGGTGTCAAAGCTCAGAAAAGCTCTTGTTGCTTCTGTTGTTAGTTGGATTCTCAATGGCTCTGCAGGAGCAGTGGATGGGATCGAACTCCTATATCTTTCAACATCAGAAGTCTATTTAGCAATTTTCTACCTCTATTCCTAAAAGATAACTTGAAGTAACACCTTTGAAGGTGTTGACCTTCTCTGTTGTGCTTCAGAGATTATCCTCAGTTTGTAGGTTTGTGGATGATCTATTGTCCCAGACTTTGTGGGCTTGAAGAGCTTTCTGTACCTGGACAAAGACTCTTTTGCTGGTGGCAAATACCCTAGAATATCTTGTGAGTTATATTGTACTTCTAATGGCTTTTCTGTCACTGCTGTTTATACAGCTACCAGTTTTATTGTTCCTTTTAGTTCTAGTTCTTCCCTATTATGCTATACTTCTCCCAGTTCTTCAGTCCTTATATATAAGTTTTTCCTTACTTTTTCACCTAGTCCTGGTTTTTTTAATAGTGTGTTTGGAAATTTCTTGATGCTTGTTAGAGTTATTCTAATGGCTTCTCTTGTAACTTCTTGAATTTTGCCATTAACTAAAGGCCTGAAGGTCTTTTGTGTGATATATTTGATAAAGACTCAATTAGAGCATGCACATATTGACATGATCTGTATACCTCATGTTCATTCCAGTACCCCTATTACTGCTAGGTTGGGCATTATCAGTACTCAGGTCTACAGGTTCTTGAGGCTTTGTCTCTAAAGCTTTCTTCAATTCTCAGATGGTCAATCTCATGTCCTTCTGAAGAATAAAGACCATCCTCTAATGATTCTCTTTAAGAGGACCAGAGGTTTGCTCAATAATGAGCACTTTCTTTTTGGAATTTCAGCTTTTGGAGTGTTTTGATTGATTTTTGATAGACCCTTGGAAGTGGGGAGCTATTTTAAGCCCACTTCATCTTTGTCCTAATTCTCCCTTTTGTCTGCTATATTCTGTTCTTTCTTCCTCATTTGCGTTCTCTTTTGTTTTTTGTCTTTCCCTCTATGTTTTCCCTTCTTTGGTATAGGGTACAGATCTCATTACACAGGCTACACTGGCCTATGCCTACTGTAGGGAGCTAATCAAGTCATTAGGTAAGTTGTGATAGGCAAGTTGCTGTCATGCATGTTTTTGATGGTCAATCAACATATGAGAGACTGTTATTGCTGTTCATACTGCTAATTTTGTAGTTCATTTTGAACTAGTTCTTCCCTATGTGTAATTCATCTTCCCTGTACTTGAGTCCTTATTTGGAACTTTCCTTTGACTTGAAAGTAAAAGATTTTTGCCTGGTTCTGGTTACCTTCAATCACAAGTATGGAGATTTCTCATTTCATGGAGTTACAAGTGCTCATCCAGAGAAGCAGTCATATAGAACAATCACTGTAAGTGACTTGGTGACTCTGTTATGAGGGTTTCAGGGTTTGGATGAGGATCTACCAAATGCAGCTGCATTGGAGGAGAGCAATGCATTAGCACTTGCTATTGTTCCAGAAAGTGAGTAGTCTAATAATCTCTCAGGAAGCTCTAGTCAATCATACTGTTCACTGTTGCAGACAGACATCAAACAAACTATGCTTTCATGCAAACAGAGGATAGGACCTCTTTTTTGTTGAAAGTTACATGGGATTGGGGGCCCTTTCTCTTTTCAGTTACCTGCAGTTGCTTAGAAAATTCTGATTAGTGGATGCTCAACTTTTGCCTGAATTTCTGTTTTTGCACATGGGGTCCTTTGGGTATCAACTTTAGCTGACAGTGCTTGGTCATGGTGGTCAGGTTCAACTACCACAAATGGGAATGGATCTGCATACAATGCAGATGGGACCACTGGTTGGGAGCTTGCATTGGTCACAAATCCCACTGATAGTTCAAGTGTTGCCACGAATAGCAAATTGGTATGTACACTCTATTTAATCTCTTTCTCTTGCTCCATTGCAATAACTGGCCCTGGTCATTCATTACCAATGAAGTGAAAGCCCTCCTATGTTGTTTCCTTTGGAGGAACCCAGCAGGGTACTGGTACTGTGTAATGTCCTATCTGTGCTAAATGCAGGGCAAGGATGCCAACCTGGGTTAGTGGCATGCTTGCTGATGTCCTTTATTGGAGGGTCTCTAGTATGTTATTATGAGAGCCTGTAGCACAAAATCTTATAAGTATGTTTGAAACCCTACTGCTGAGTATTTGAAGTGCATAACCAAACAATGTTTGTGTAAAAACCATGCTCTTGTTGGGATATGTGCCAAATAAACAGGCTATTTGCAACAGAAAACAGTGTGAGCACATTTGTATTGATACTGTGCACCTGTGTACACCATATACAGATATCTTGGTCTACATGATTATTGGTTGCTTGTTTTACGTGGATTTTCACTTCAAACTAGACATGGAGGGTATGGTCCTTAAGTTTAGGGTAAGGAACAATGTAGTAGCAGAATGCTTCTCTGCGCTATGGAATAGGGTCCATTGAGTACATGTATGTAACATGGAGAAGTTTTTTTGTAGAAATGTCTGGTGTGCGATGGAAGGTTATGAGTAGGCTGATTGTGAGATTGTGTTTGTAGGCGGGTGGACTTGACAAGTTGACACTTGACAGCCTGTATGATGATGCACTGCAAAGGCGGGGCCCCAATGGTGTAGCTCCAAACAGCTACAACATGGGCATGAATACTGCTGCACCCAACCCATTCCAAGGAGCTCCAGGAATGCCACCTGTCCAGCATATGGATCCATTTTTGGCATCAGACAAGTTTGCCCCACCATCCAATGTGCAGCTGGCCATGATGCAACAGCACCAAGCTATGCTGATGCAGCAGCAGCAGCAACAGATGATGGGGATTCCCCCTACTGGCCCAAACCCATTTGGTAATCCCTATGGAGTAGCTGCCCCCACTCAGTATCCATATGCTGTAGGGGTTTCTCCTCAAGTGCAACCTATCCCAGGTCAACTGGCATTGCCTGCTCCTGCTCAGTATCACAACCCATTTGGGAATCCTGGGCTGTTGTGACACAGCATTTGTTGCTTGTCCCATACATTATCAGGTTCTTTACAACCTATCTACACTGTCATTTGCACTGTGACAGTACTTTGATGTGTTGTTCACATGTCACAGCTAGATATCATGGGCACTTTGTGATCCTTTATTTCTGAATGTTTATCAGGCTTTTTGATTGAAGTCACTTTGAAGTACATCACAGGTATTCAGTAGCTAATAGGGAAGTGGGCTTGATCCTAGATGTGGCTTTTGGGGCCATGGAGACTATCTTATGCTGTTCAAGTTGTGCCACGAGGGTTTAGGAATGAGTGAATGAGCATATTTTATTTGTGAAACCAAGCAGAGGCTGCTTATCCACTTGTGCCCAGTTGTTGACATCCATGGGTGAAAGTGGGGTGGATCCTAGATGTGGCTTTTGGGGCCATGGAGGTTCTCTTATACTGTTCAAGTTGTGCCCCAAGGGTTTAGGAATGTGTGAAAGAGCATATTTTATTTGTGGAACCAAGCAGAGGTTGCTTATCCACTTGTGCCCAGTTGGTGATGTCCAGCATATGGGTGTGAACAGTTTCAAGTTGTCCGTGGTTGCTTAATTTGTTATCGTTGCTCCAGAAGGCAACTATCACTTTAAAATGTTACTTGAACTTTCTGGTGTTCATGTGAGTTGTATGGTTATTCAGTTGTCTTAAATCTGAGAGGAGAACAGAAGTATATGTATCTTGAAGACAGATGTTTGGGTACTTTAGTGAGAGGATATGGAAACCTTGATGTCATTAGACTCTATTTCTTTTCCATTTGTCAGCACAAGATTGTGAAGTTTTCTTGATGTTTTGTCTTTTCTTGATGGACAGAGAGCGAATGGGAAAAATCTCTGTTTCGATGCTGCAGTTTGACTTGTTTTTCCTAGGGGGATGGACAAATGGGATAAATGTGATGGAACGAAAGTGGTAGTCAGTAAATACTAGTGTTTTCATCTAGTGTGTATAAATGTGATTGAATGAAAGTGGTAGGTTTGGAAGTGTACTAGTGTTTACTACCTAGTATGTTATTCAAACCTTTTTTGCAACCTTGCTTTAATGGTTTCTTGCTCTTTGTGACTGAGACTTTGGATGAAGAAAGGTGGGGGTGGGGGGGATTATAGTTGTCAATTTTTGTTGTCCGGGAGGTTCCTGTATGAGTGGGTTCTCCTAAGGGAGGGTCACCTGAGGGCATGAGCCCAAGGGTGTTCCTGAACCTCAGGAGAACCCAAAAGTACAGGAACCTCCATGCACAAAAACCATTGTCTTTTAAAACACAGGAACCTACAAAAATAGGAGGATTTCCCCGTGTCATAGAACCCTAGGGTTCTTCTCCTGGGGGAGATCCATCAAAGTACACAGAAATAAAAAGACAGTCATTTGTAGATTGTTCAGGTTGTCTAAATGTGGTTATGTGCGAAATATTGAGAACTATGTAGTCTTGCTTGATGGTAGTTTTCACATGCCTACTTTGTTCCTCCTTTAAATTCGTTTTTTTTCTAAATTAGTAAAACATGAAAGCTCAATCCATTGAAATATTTATTTGAGCTTTGTTCTAATTGTTTGAAATGTTGTTTTTCTCTTTTAACATACTGGATGAATCGTTGTTGTATGTCAAAGGGTAACAGCTCCACAATATCTTGTATGGTGAGTGAAGGTGGCTATTTTTTGTCATGTTTTGGAAATTTTTGTTCGAATGCTTTTGTGCAGGGTAAAGCCCAAGGATGAGGTTGTTAATGGAATAAGGGCTTGAGTGAGGTGGAGTTGAGCACAGGCCTGGTTAGACAACAAAGAAAAGCATCAAGCCAGAAAAGCCCATGCAGGAAACATAACACTCGGTTTTGCAGTTAAGGAAATCTTATGGGATATAACATGGCCTCCCAGTACACTGACAAATCTGCCAGGTTTCTATGCAATTGTAATGCACTTTGGGAGGAATTTTCAGTATATTTGGAGGAATTTCCAGTATGTTTGGAGGGCACCATGAATTGGATTTGTTTGTGTGCAGGCATGCAGGTACCCACCAACCCAATTTCGGCTATTCTAGCTTGCAGAAGTCTTTCAGCAGTACTCATTGTAACTGAAGTACTGGTAAAAGTTCAAATTACAAGAAATGAGTCACCAGAAACATGAAGCAGGATACTGTACATTGTCTTCAAAATTGCGGGTTGTATTGCATTGCATTTCCTGGGAACATCACCCTTCACTACCTCCAAAACATGCACTATCTACAAGCCATTACAGAATGAGTTGAAAATGTAAAGCTTTCCTTCTTTCTTATATATACCCTCTCCTCGAGATTGTGTGCAACTCAAACCTAAAATACTACATTGCTTGTAGGAAGCCTTTTGAAATATAAATTAAAAGGATGTTATTATGATTGTAAAATGTGATTTACAAAATTGGAAGCAAAGAGAGTGAGTATGTAGTGAAATGTTTTGGAAACAAACAGCTACTGAGTGTGCTAATGGATTTGGGAACAGTGATCTTCAAATTTTCAAAATCCAATAGTTTCAAGTCTTTTCAGAAACATGAAAATATTCATTGAGGTGTTATTTTCAATAATATAGATGAGCTATGTATATACATACTGCTACTTTCTGATGAAAATAAATGTCTCTAGAATTGACAAATTTAGTAACATGTGAGCTGCAAAAAAAGCTTTATTTGCACACTTTACAAAGCAAATGACATAAAAGTGACAAGTATCTACAAAGCTTATCATGATAAGATCCACATGCAGAACAGCTTATGCTTTCACAATTACTTTACAGACATGTGTCTGGGTACAAGTTGGTAGTTCACAGAACCATGCCACCTTGTTAGAGAGGATACAACTTTCATTCTGAGCAAAGAATGGCAACCACAATTTTGTCCCCACCTAATCTGCCTAAACCTAAACCCTAAATCCTAGGTAGTGTTTCAGCCTATATACACCTCCTATAATACAGTGGCATTTTTTTTTCTTTTTTCTTTTTTTTCTTTGGCAACATTTTGCAACTTGCTGAATTTTAAGGGACTTTGTCATTTTTTAAAAGAATAATAATTAAATTAACCATATCTAGATTTCTGCACTTTCTAGGTTGCCACTTGTAGTGACACTTATGTAAAAATGCTATAGCCCACCTAGAACTAGTAGTCATCATTGTTGTACTTGAGGAATTTGAAAAAAAAATTATTCATCAAGCAGGATAGATGTTTTGTGCATTTCTTAATAGTCTCAATTCATAATAATAAATGGCACAATCACCCATGTGAAAAGATTTTGCATCGAAATTACTAAAACCCATTTGAAACATCTTCTTATTCCTCTGGAATCCATGGTGGAATTGTACCATATCATTGACAATGAATGTGTAGAGGAGGAAAGTAACCATTAAAAGCCCAAATGGACATCATCACAGGTTGTGAGAGGCCATAGAATTAACAAAAGAAAGGCACATACATGTAAACATAACATACATAACAAACATTGTTTTTCTACAACAATTTGCATAGTGCCATTCCACAACAGACCTAACAACAATATTACCAAATTGAGGTACCAGAATCTCATGGTTCAAGGACACACTAGAAACATGAGGTTTGTGAAGCTGGGGCTGAGAAACTGACCGAAGATAATTATTTTTCTCTATAACCCACTAACCGAGTGAGAGACAAAAAATGATTTTTAAAAACCATTTTCATTACAAATCCATGACTGGGCCTTTTGGGACTGCCTCTTCTTCTTTCTTCTTTTACAGAGATCTCAACTTCTTTCTGCACATCTTTTGCTGCTTCTGCCGCTGCTGCTGCTTTCAGAGTGAGCTTGGATTTCGGGCGTTTAGAGAATCCAGTGGAAGATCAGAAAGTAGAGTGGGTACACGAACAAGAAAATGATCCCGACGCTGTGAGCACCACCCTTGGGTTCACCGAATGCTTGCCTCCAACCTCCGGAGTTGTTGAGGTGTTGAACGAATAAGTAGATACCGATGATGAGAGAGATCACGATGCCGAGGATACTGTCCTTCACGGTGAGGACAAGGTTGGGAGCAGTCACGATAAGAAGTATTGTTGATGCCGGTAATTCCAAATCTCCTGTCAAACACCCCACGAGGAGAAACAAAGTACAAAGAGAAATCAACAGATTCTCCATTATCAATTGATGATCACCTAGCTCATGACAGAAAGAAATGAATTTTAACACTAGAATTGCAAAATACAACAAAAAAAAGCACTATAACAAATTATCAATGGGTACTCGATTAATATCAATGCGCTAGCGCATGAGATCGTAGCAGAAAGCAATGAATGTGAAACACTAGAATCGCAAGAATAGTCTTCAACGAGTGTTTTTTCTTTTTGGAGGGAGGGGGGGGCGGGGGGTGTGTCAATTTTGTGATGTAGCCAAACTGGCGATAATCCTCGGATATAAATGAAAGTAAAACATCCTTCAACATTTTTAGCTAACATGCTAGAACTTATGCACAGAAGAAATCTGGCGATTTTTCTTAAATTGACCAAAATTTGGCTATTGAAAGTCTCAAAAAGCACTTGACTTACCGTGAATAAGGTTGGGGAAATAGGGGGCAAAGAAGAGACGGATGACAACGGCAATGAATGCAATCCAGCGGCCGATATCGCTTCTCAGGTAGCCGAACAGAAACTCAGGCAAGTTGAGAGCAACGTAGGGGACCAACAGAGCTGTGAGCAAGTTTGTCCTCCAGTTTGTCCTGTCCAATACCAGCAAATATCTGCAAAAATGGAACAAAACGCCAATGCCTACGACTGTCATTAGTAGTGCCGATCTCGTTGCCAACGAGCAAAACCTTCGTGCTAAGCACAGAGATTTTTTTTAAGTTTATTATACTAATAGTAGATTTTTTATTTCATTTTTTCCTGAGTATGGAAACATTTTCAAGTAAGAACATGTTTCTTAGCGTACAGAACCCAAAAACATATTTCTGTCTTTTATCCAGAAAAAAAGACCAAGAAAAAGGTCAAAGCCATGATCCCCCAATTCCCGTTTATGAACCAGCCAGCAGCTCACTAACACTAGTTCTAGATTTCACCAGTCAGTCACGTTCACGTGATTTACAGAGCTCTAGTACAGGCCTGCAGAGATCATATGCCTGTTCCAATACTTTTACTGTAGTACCAGTGCAAAGTTCAGCGGCTTATTCCTCCTTTAACCGAGTCTTTGGCTCTAGAACAACCGCGCTTCTTTGACACATAAGACTCGTACATGAACTACAAACTAACTTGAACAAAGCGAAATATACCAGGAAGTTCAGCTCAAGCAAACTAGATATCAGCATAGCTTCCTCACTCGGATTCAGAAAACTAAGAGAAGATTGGGCCTATGAATCGCACTGTCCAGAGTGTATCACTACATATGTTAGATATAATCAGTTCCATGCCCGCAGCTGGATTTAATCCGTCACAATGAAATCCAGACACCGATAAAACGCAGTTACTGTCCACGCAAACCGAAACTGCCACTACTTCTGCTGCAAGGACCTCCATATCTTTTTTGTCAAAAGAGTCATCACATTTTGTGCAAACGAGCTCAGTTTCTTCTTCGCAAATAATAGATCTAGCAGAGCGGCTGCAACAACACACGCACACGCACACACACGCACACAGATAGACAGACAGACCGGGGAATCGGAGCTAAAATTTTACACAGCAGTGATGAGGGCGATCCAACGAAATATTTCAGTCAAACCGAAATGGGTGTTCTCCAGGGCGAACGTGGTGTGCACTAGCATGCTACGCATCAATTCCCCCATGGCCTGGAAATCGGCTTCCAGTCCGCTCACTGGCTGCACTGCCTGTGAGACATCTAACGCAAATGCTCTCTCGGCCACCATAGCTGCTTTGCTTGCTCGCTCAGCTGCCTGCCTGCCTGCCTGCCTGCTTCAACACTGCGGTTGTGGAGAAGAAGAAAATAGAGTGAATCTGAAACAGAGAGCAGGTTGAGAGCAAGTAAGTAGGGTTGGCCTTTGGCCCCTTTACACACTTGCCCGGTAGCCAGCTGAGCTGGTGGGTCACCACCTGGATAGGTCCCATTGGCTGGCTTAGTGATAAAAATGCCACGTGTCAGTTGTGACAGGTGGCCTGTACCTTTGCATCCCTATTTTCGATCTTTCCCTACTGCAGGGATATTTTTAACTTTAGGCGGAGTTAAGTTAACGATAGTGCCCAATTAAATTAACCCTACCCAACTTGCTTATCCGGTTTGGTAGTGAAACCTAAGTCTACCTAGTCTGCTAAGAATAGGGGAAAGCCCGCTCCCCAGGGCCTCCCCTAATTTGAGGGTCGTAGCCTCAAGGGTAGTAGCCCTGGGGGTGTAGGGCCAAAACTTTAGGGGGAGGCCCATTGGAGCAGGCCCTCCTCTCCAGTGTAAATTATTCCAATGGCAGGAGCTTTTGCATGTGACCATCAGAAGGGTCCTTCAATTGATGAACAAATCTTCCATGTGGAGGCGCCTTCAAATAGAAAAAATCAAGACTTGAAGTGCTGTTATGTGCTGGAGAAGGTGCCCTTGGTGGTCATTTACCATGTTCATAGGGTAATGGTAGGGCTAAATATTTCATCATTTACCTTAGTATGCATATCATGCAAGTATAAGCAAGGGGTTTTTTCAAAAAAATTGGCACAAATATGGCGCATTTCAAAGTGAAGAAAGACAATTACTTGTTCATTGCAAAATGCAAACATGAACACATGAAATTTCAAACATTCTATGTAATCAATAGTTCAGTTTGTATTCAAAGCATTTTTAATTGAAAAATGATAGTAAAATCTAAAATACAAAGGGGTTTCAAGAGCATATGGTTAGAGATTTTTCCAAGGTAATCTAGCAACTCCCTCAAGGCGGAACACTCAGAGAGTCATTGACCACTTGTAGTAAGTGTATGGTAGGGTGGACCAAAAAATGGTAAGAAATTACAAATCTGAAAGTACATTTCCAATGTATTTATTTTGAGCCCCTAGACACTCTCAGTAGTTAACTAGCAACAATCCATAGATTTGAAACAAGTTTTTCCATTCAAAAAATTTCCCTTGTGGGGGCTCACATGTTTGCGAAATTTCAAAATATAATTTATTATTTTTTAAAAGTTGAAATGAATTTTTGAAAAATATCTTTAAATTTTCACCAAATTAAAGTCCATAGATCATTTAAACTTCAATATATTTGAATCATAAAAAATCAATCTTGTTTTCATTATTACATTTTTAAATTAAAATAAAGTCTTGCAATTTATTTGGGTTTATCGTAGAATCAAACCAAAGTTCATCCACTTAATTGCTGCCAACATTACAAACTTTAAATTCCAACTTTAAAAGTCCAAATTTTATACAATTTTATGAGTTGCATACCAATACATTGCACTATGTACAAACTGAATATTCATATTTATGAAAATGAAAAATTTGTAATTTCTAACCATAGATTTGTAACCCTCCTTATCAGAGAAGGAAATTATGCCTACTTAGGCTTGATTCACATCAAGGGATAGGAGATGTATTATTCCATTTAAGCCTCCATTAGTTGGGGGGTTAAAATGGTGAAAATTTAAGGAATAAACTAATCTCTCCATTGTTCAAATAAGAGGATAAATAAAAATAATACAATGGGATTCATTTAACCTTACATTGAGTGGTTTATATCTAAAACATGGAAAATTTTAATAATAAATTTAGATGACATCTAAATTTTGTAAAGGGGGATATTCTAATCTTTGAAATCAAGGGGTCATATTAATCTCTTTATTCCATCCTAACTTGAAGCCCAAGTCTAATAAAAGTGAAGATATTTTTTCTAAAGAATAGGATATTTCAAAATATTTATCCTCTCTTTAACACCAATGAAATGTAACTCGCCAACTCATTATTTCAGTTATTTTAATCTTTTTTGTGGAAATGAGATTGAGTTATGGTTATTTAATTCTCGTATTTTCTTCCAATTATTACCTTGGTGTGAATCTTGGTTTATAGGGTTAAAATCTCTCTCTCACTTTTAAGGAGTAAGCATAAGAACCTTCCCCCTTCCTATGCCTTGTGATGGATCACATCTCAATAACATTTGCCTTGTGCTGTATGATGAAAAAAGCCCACGAGTGGGGGGGCAATTTCCCAAAATTATGCGGGACTGAACTTGCCTATTACCTCCTCCTAGGCCCGTTACTTTGGGAATGCTCCTCCGACCCTAGGGCTTTACCTCACACATAACTCACACCCAAGTCTAGATGTTTAGGATGCACTCCAAAGCTTCTTTTTTTTTTCTCTCTACTTTAGAGCACTTCTTTGCACAAAAGATTCCTTCATCAGTTGAAGGATGCATGCATTGATCACATGCAGATGTTCTGTCATTGGATTTTATTTTATTTTTAAATTGTGCTTTATGTTGGGAAAGGCATGATGATCCATGGAAGATGTTAAACAACCCCCTAAAGAGTTTTGTCTAGTGTTTTTTAAATAAAAAAAAGGCTGATAATGCTTCGGCCTTGCATTGCATAGAGTAGCTCGGGGTTTTATGTTGTTTAAAAAATATTTCTGTAATTTATGGTGCTGGTTGGTCTTGTGACATTTGAGCACAAGTCGGGAAAATCCCAAGTCGTCTCTATACTCTGTACCTGGCATTTGATGAAAAACCAAAGAAAGAGGGCCCAGTGGGGTGGGGACCGGGGGGGGGGGGGGGGGGGAGGG
>Ga0116227_10001319_pt1 | contig 54744 bp, 27 predicted proteins | sample S1TSphgellanicum_FD_89693 | JGI IMG/M metagenome (GOLD analysis project Ga0116227, IMG submission 89693) | Host-associated microbial communities from peat moss isolated from Minnesota, USA - S1T2_Fb - Sphagnum magellanicum MG | ecosystem: Host-associated > Plants > Peat moss > Unclassified... | reverse complement strand
GCCACGTGGCATATTTACATTGGGCCACGTGCCATAATATAAGATCATCCAAGTCTTTGAATTGAATGTCTTAGATTATTTCAAAATAATAATAATAATAATATAAATAATCATATATTAAAAGACGTGGCAGCACATGATTTGCCTTGAATTGTGACCAAAATAGTCGCATATTAGACGCATGTGACAATACGTATACAATGGAGTCAAAGGATGAAATGTATTTGTTAACTTTATACTCTTTGTCATTTGCGACTAGTTTTCACATGCGACTTGTCTTAGGCGACTAAAAGGATTTTAGTTGCAAAATGTCTCTTGCGACTAAAATTTGGTCGCAAAGAGTAGTCGAAAATACATGTTTTTCTTCTAGTGATCTTTGTAGGTTTCTTTAATATATATGTGACATTTGAAAAATTCAAATTTCAAAAAAATAAATCATCCAATGTGTTTCCAGAGTTAAGATTAAATTATCATATCCATGTTGACACAAAAATTTTGCATGAAACATTTTGTTGCATTGGACAACATGGGTACTTGGGAGTTGCTTCATATGACTAGTTTTTTGGTTTTTCTTATCAGTATGGAATTTGAAATCCTTGGAGAGAGAAATGGCAAGAGGTGGCAATGCTTTTCACCCAATTATAAAAGGAAAAAAAAGTTTCATGCAACTATATATTGCCATTTATGACGTCCCCAAGCATTGGAGCAAGAAAGTGAACAACTGCTTCTACTTCAACATTCAACTTCAAACGAACTCACTAATATGATGATTGTGGGGAAGCATCTACATTTCTTGGTGAGGAGATGTTTGCAAACTATGATGATAGTGGGGAAGCATTTGCATTCTTTAATTAGGAGATGCAAGGGGATGACATCCAAGAAGGAGTTGGTTTCATCAATGGAAAACTTCCCCCTCCTTTGTGAAGAGGTTTAACTTTGCAATCAACCATCAAAAGTTAAATGAACAATCTTCAATTTGAAATGGATTTCTTAAAGACATTAATATCTTAATTACAAGAGAAGATTATGTCAAGAGTATTTGGAGTCGAAACAACTTTTGATTATGCATCCATGGGAATTGGCCAATTATGTGCTCAAGCAAGTTTGATACAATCCTAACATATCTATACAACCCAAATATATCCAATCTTAAAGTCGACCTTAGATACTATATAATAACCTTAACATAACCCTATCCCTAAGTAATTCATCATGTTTCATTGATGTGGAAGATGATTTTAATGGTGATCTATATAGGACATAGTACTTTGTATGTAAGTTTAGTCATTTGTTGGTTTCACACACATTAATATGTTTTTTTTAATTCTAAATTCTTGGATGTGCGGATGTAAGGTCTTAAGCTATTGATGTCAATGTCCCTACTTCTTGGGACCAATTAACAAAGGACTATGAGGACTTTGGCATGTCCAAACTTATGAGATGGCGGGTATGTAATGGTAAAGGTGATATTCCTCATCCTCCGCAACTGTTAGCACCAAACTTGGAGGACTTATATGAGGGTTCAAATGTTGTGAAGCATGTTGTGGTAGGGGCCACAAGCTCCAATGAAATTGCCCACAATGTTATGAGAAATGTTTGATGTGCGGTGTCTTTTGAAGGGATATTTTTGCATTTGACTATCTTCCCATTGCAAATCAGCTTGCAAGTTTGTGTCAGAGCCGCACACAATGCCACGAGTTTCCAAAACTATGGTGTAAACAAGGTAAATGGCTTGGGGTTCCAGCAGAAATCAACAAAAATTTTGAAGTTCTAGGGTGGAAAGAAATTGAAGGAATACCAAGCCTTTTGGGACCTAGCCACAATTTTTGAAACACTTGTGATGTGCACAAGAAATGATTGTGAGGAGTTGTTTCAAGCTTTTCCACAACCTTACTAAGAGCTTATTGACAATTGGGATGAAATTACAAGTCAATAATATCATTTCCAATGCCCAGCTTGTTTGACCAACATTCAATGTGGAAAGAAAACAATTCAAGTAATCCAACTCACATTTAATAGACAATTCAAATATTTATTTTTTGATAAAATTCTATTTACTCTTGTAATATTTTCTATCACCTCCATAGAGATGTAATTTTTTTCTCAATGAAGCCACAAGGTTGTGTAATTTTGTTAATAACATCATCTTCCTAGTTTTACAATTCTTGACATATAAAAATTAAAGTTCTGGTTTTTGAAAAATTCTAGAATCATAAAATCTCCAAGTCCATTTTGCAAAGTAAAAAACTTGAAATAGTACAAATAATGTATTATTGTTGGTGGAATTAATGTATTGTTCATGGAGGTCATTATTGTAGTAGCAAGTGTCATTATGTGTTACTATTGCTAGTGGTCACATGAATGTTCATCTAGTATTGTTGACCCAAAATGAACCAACAACTACCAATGTGCACTTCAGAGGATGGATGGTTAGGAAAATAGTCAAGAAACATTTTTTTGTTGGTTTTTAGTTCCTTACCAACCACCTTGTGGTGGTTAATTCAACATTTTTGGAAAAAAACTACCTTTTTAACATTCATATTAATGTGATGATGTTGTTATTGTTATAATAGCAATGATAACACTATTGGCCTAGAATGAATCTCAAAGGATGGATGGGTTAGGAAATAGTTTTTGTTGGTTTTTAGTTCCTTGCTAACCACCATGCGGTGGTCACTTTAGCTGATTTTTAAAAAAAATAATCATATGTTACCCATTTGAGTTTGTTTAGGTGGCAATTCCCCTCCATAATGCAACATAAAAAAATTCCTCTCATCAATTGTCACAATTCTTTTTTTTTTGGGGGTGATTTCATTTTTTTGTTGCACTTGGACTTTGTTTGTGCTAAGAGATATTGTTGGACATAACAACAGTTTCCTTACAAAGTGTCATTTGTAGATTTTCCTATGTAATCTCTCTCCTTGATTTTTTTCAAGGAGAAAATCTTCTACTCTCTCATTTGTGCATAAGAAGAAAAAAACTGGATCTATGTCTTCTTGGATGTGCTAAGAAAGCCTAGCAAACTTGCATTAATTGTACACAACCAAATCTATGGATCTAAGTTCTCTCAAAGTTGTGGTGTAAGAAGGCTTAACCATGACTTGATAAAGTTGAGCTGAAAGGTTTGTGGGTTATGGATTGTTTGATGTTCTCATGTATTTCCTTAGTTAAAAAAATGGAAATACATGCCATTGTTACTGGTGGTCACTGTTGTAGGAGCAACAACAACACTATTGGTTCATAGTGAATCATGGTCAATGATGGGAAAAAAAAACAAGGTGGTTAGCTCAACTACTTTTTATAAACAATAATAAATATTCTTTAAGTAATAAAAATAGTCTTCACCTAATAGTCACCTACCTTCCTACTAATCTCTAGTCATGGTTGTGTCAAGTGGATGGTGTGCAATTTCATGTGGAATATGTTTATATGCAAAAAATTGTGAAATTAAGATAGACTAATCAATCTTGTCAACACATATAGTAAATCAGGTGAAAGCATGATCAAGTATACATTTCGTGATCCTTGTCAAAAAAAGTGCAAAATAGCCATGAATCAAGCCTTAACATATCAAAATTTTAAATATTATTTAATTTAATGATCAATATGAGCATTTTTTTGAATTTATGTCAATGATATTGAAAATTTGCATGTTTAAAGGAGATTTAAATAGATTCCTAAAAAGTGCAAATAGATTTTTAAAAAATTTCTTGGTTAATGGCCATTTAAAATTTACTTATGCACTTTCAATTTCCAAGGTAAAAATAATAATATATCAATCTTTTAATGTAAAAGTAATTTTGAACACAATTCCACTAATCAATTTCAAAAATACTTTTGACCTACTTTTAGTACACTAAAGTTTTTCAAACTTTGTATACAACATACTATAAATTCAATATTGTGCACCATGATGGTTTGACAATGATTGAAAAGGTTTCAACTTTACTTTCTTGCATTTATGTGTAAAAATATGACTATAACTACTCATAGCTACTTTTGTTGTATACTTGATCATGCTTTCACTTTACTATCTCACAATGTCTTATAGTTTATGGAAATCAATTAGATCAATTGAACATGCACATTGAGATCTTTGATCATGTTTGATTATATAATTAATCCATTTTCAAAAAGGTTTGTAAGACTTGTGTATTTAGTGGTATGTGTATACTATTGCAACCTTCTTGACATTTGGGTTGTTTATTTGGATTATGTAGTGTTGGGTTTGTTGGTTAGGAAAATCATATATAATGTTCTTTTGAAACTAATGTTGTTTTTTGAATTAGATGTAGGGTGATCCAAAGAATTTCACCTTGGCATGAACACATAGGGATGGATTCTTATCAGCCACCACAAGATTCAAGGACACTTGGGTTGTTGAGTTGGAGATGTTGAATGGTAGAAAACAAAATGCACTTGGGCCAATTCCAGTGATTTTTATCCTTTCTTCATCAAAATTGATTGTAAAGCAAATGGAAGAGTAACTCCTTATTATCTTTTTTGAACCTCTAATACAAGAGTTAGAGGTTTTGTTCATTGATGGATTTAATGTGAATTATAACTACCCACGCCGTTTGATTTTTCCTTGGTTGCCAATTGATAATGGGGGGTCCAAGCTTTAGGCAATCTTGATGTTATGGATCGGGGATCACCCAACACAATGTAAGGTAGGTGGACTAAAGGATGGTGGTTAATGCATGTCGATGAGATGTCATAGTTGAAGGATTGGTTGGCCGCAATGTTGTATACCTTAATAATAGACACCAAGCTTGGCACCTTCCTCCATCCTAGATAATTCAAAGCCTTCTTTCAAAGGTAAACATCCTTTAGTTTATCATTTAGAAGCCTTATCATGAGTTCTTGATTTTCTTTTCTATAGTAAAAGTGATAAGTTAGAACTAAACTGCAACTATTATAGTTGTGTTGGTCATAATGCATCATGCTATATAGATTACAAATTTCTCAAATAATTTACACATCAAGTGTTATATGGGTCTTTTAGGTCTAATACATCTAATCTTAGATTTGTTTTCCTACATGGTATTTTGGCTTAAAGACTATAGAAATTTACTTGCACATTAGAACTGTGTTATATGGGTGTCAAAACTTTGGTGTTTTTATTTCATTTTATGGGTTTAACTTATCACTAGACTTGGTATATGATGTCATGCACATACTCCCCCTATGTTTGTTCAAAAAATTTGTGGCCAAGTTGAAGGAAAAATGTTAAAGAAGAAAGGCTAAATTGTTAAAAGCCCTCAAGTGGCAAAAAGGAGGCCTATAAATTTAAGGGCTCATTGGCCAGCTCATATCTTGGAGCGCTTGGGTTTTAGAAAGCTAAAGAATACATCATTTTCATCTCTTAGTGTTTATATTATGTCCTAAACTATTTGGAATTCACAAAAGATAACGAAATATGTACCATCAACTTTTTGTTGATTGAGATCTATCAATTGTTTTTATTCATAATAGGACATTTGGATGGACACATCAATCCATGATAGTTGCAAAACAATACCTTGTTGCTAGAAAAGTAAAATGGGGAAAATATGTGGGGCCGGGTGAAAGCACACTGAGGGTCAACCACTTTTCACCAAAAGAGGTGATATATAGCAAGTATCATAGTACGTAGTAAGCTAAAATCTTGATGGTATTTTTTTGGCTATCCTAAACATAAGCAATTTTTTTAAAAAATTGCATGACAACATTTTGGGTTTCAAAGTTCATTTTGAGTCAAAATTAATCTTGATCCAACAGTTAGATGAAAAGGATTGGATAAAATTAATGTACATACAATGTATAAATTGCAATCATTCAACGGCCATAGGGCCTCATGTTTGTGGTTCATGAAACATTACCAATAAAATAAAATAAAATAAAATAATGCAATCCCCATCTATAAATGTCCTCTTATTTGATATGGTAGTGTTTTTTTCTTGAAAAGAAGATATTATGATGCATTTATTGCTCAAAAATGTAAAAACTACACATTTTTTTAATGAAATTTCATCCAAAACCTTTAAATTTCTAAATGGTCCTAGATTTAATTCACGTATATCAATATCATATAGCATAAAAAAATTCACCCAAGAATTCCACTCACAACCCTAGTTTTGAAATATATTTGCATTTTTTCAAACTGTATGATAGGTACTATTTTATCATAAATATATTCCATAAATTCAAAATTTTCATTAAAATGACTCTAGATTAAGTGATGCTACTTCTTGATATGTTAGTCACCATGAGTAGTTAGAAGTACTAAAGATGTATCCACAAACTCATTGTCCATGTCTTAATGAATGCATGAACATTCATGATGAGTCCCTACCAATGACCCTTGGTGTTTCACCATGGATGCATCAAGGGCCTAGTGATATTAAGGATCATTTGTAGGGATTGATTATGTCAAGTTAAGAACACAAGATATCAAAAGCCTGCTATAGAAATTACCTTTCTCTAGAAACACTAAGGTGAGGATCTCATAACCATATGAAAATGGATGAGTGGGAGCTATAAGCATCTTCCCATATGGTAGCACTTTGAAAAGGTGCCCAATCTGAACTCTTACCATCAGCGCATTCATGTAAGGTTGAAATCTTGCAAAGGTGCCCAATCAGAACTCCTGCCATCAGCACGTCCACATATGGTTGGCATTTTGCAAAGGTGCCCAATCTAACCTCCTTGAATTTCTGGCCTTTTATGTGATGGAGTTATCATTTAGAGTGCCCAATCTGAAGTCCTTTGTATGCCATTAGATTGCTGGGATAGTCACCAATCACATAACCCACCTCCTGTTGGAGATTATTAGATGAAGCTGGTACTATTGCATGCTGGGTTTTTGTGAATGAGCTGAATATGCATGCCAAGCTTAGGCTCAGCCATCAAGCTCTTGATTGCTTTAGACACATTTTGGAGAATTTTGATCCTCCTCTAACTCAAAACTCCTTTGATAATTTTTTCCAAATTGATGCTGAAAACTAATTTTTTTCCTTGCACACCATATCTATGACCAAAGAATGCGTGGTGTTCTGATCCTGATAGATCAGAAGATAATATAAGCAGCTTCTGGCCTACAGTAATTCTCATGTCAGGGTACTTGCACACACATTATAATGCTACCACTGTTGTAGCACTCTTCAAAGCAAGTCCTGCAAACAAGGCCTAAGTACAGAAGTGCTTAAATGTGTATGTATCACTTGATTCCAAAATCATTTCAAATACATACTCATTCTGTTGTGTCAGCAACTATATACAAGAGCTCTTGCACCATCTTCTCCAAGAAAACACTGGAAGCTTGGACTACAATCTTTTTAGCAGGTTCAATTCTATGCACTCTCATCACGAGGGTTTAAAACTGCAATTGTATCATAGAAGCTTGATAGATTGGTATTGCAGCTTTCCTAGAATTGTATCAAAACTTTGCAAAAATTCAAGCCTCCAGTAATTCTTCGAGAATTGAAGGACAATGGAAAAACTCAGCTATCTTGATTGAGGATCTGTACGAAAAATTGATGCTCAATATCAGAGCCCTAAATGCTCAGAACTTGAGCTCTCCGGCTTGAAGCTCTCCAACATACTTATCCTATTCCTGGAAAATCCGTTGAGTATCTTGGAAGTAAAGACTTCAAATCTGGAAGGGATTTGAATGCCATAAAATCTCCATGTGTGTAAGCTGGCATGAATCTAAGCTTAGTTCTTGATGTACAGCTGCTGTTTGATCCATGCTCGGGCACCACCAAACAAAGTATGGAATCCAATTTGTGTATTTTGGAAAGGGAAGGATAATATGCGGAAGAAAAAGGATAGGCTGCTGGTCGAAAGCATTGAGGATTGACCATGCTGATCGAGACCAAAATTGGCAGTTGCAAGGTAATATCGAGCAGCTTTCTCAACCAGGGGGTTCTTCATATGGACACTGTGGATGTCATGGAAGGATTGGAAATGGGAAGTGCTGCATTGGCCTCGAAGAACAGCAGGAGAAGAAGAAGCTGGTAATCTATTGGTAGCACTGCCCATGACATCAGACAAGGATGTATACGAATGGGTTCGGTTCATATCCATGACACGCTCAGAATCTCGTCTCACTTGCAACCGGAGATGGCTGTAGGATTGCCATAGCTGCCCAACTGTCACTGCATTTGATTTCACCAAAGTTGTTGCCATGTAATCTTGTTCAGTAGCTGCAAACTTTGGACAGCCAGGTTACTACTGTATTTCGATGTTCTTGCAAATTTTCGGCTTTCGCAATTATGGTCTTCCTTGGGTCTTGGAGGTCACTTGTTCACACCCAACTCCCCCTTTTCTTCTAAATTTTTTTTGGGATGCTGCGAAATTGATCCTGAAACAGAAGAAAAACAACCCGTTCAGATTTTGTGTTCTCCCGGACAGACAGAGGACTCTTCTTCAATGAACCACAATAACAGCAGCAAAACTATACCTTATTGGATCTTCAAAGTATCCAACCGCTCGAGCTGCTGCATATATTCAGAACATAGTTGGGTGTTGGAGCATTGAACTTTTCCTAAAACTTCTGTAGCTGAAAAAAAACACTCCAACCTTTGTTCTGAATCTAGTGCGGCCTTCACTTCACACCCACAGCTCTGATCTCAAGCATGCAACTAAACCCAATATCGTGACAGGCGAAAAAATGCATACCCAAAAAAGGATTTGTTTTTTTGGCCCTTTGTTGTGGTTTTCTTCTGTTCCCCCCTTTCCTCCTCCTCGTCGAACAGCGATCACAAAAAGCACCGCGATTTTCACAATCTCTGCCCTCTCTTCTTGAGTCTCGTCAACAAGCGCGCGCGCACGCACACAAACACGAGAGCAGAAGAAGCGGCCCTGGAAACAGAACTCTCCCAAAGCCTCCAACAAAAACACACAGCTCCACAGCTCCTCCACCACCACCACCGTCGTCAGTCAGTCAGTCAGTCAGTCAGATCTCCAAAAGCCAAAACGCCCGACCTCCCGAATGTCAAATCCCACGATGATGAAACCCAAGAAACGCTCTACGAAAAAACCAACCTTATAAAGACTACCACAGAAATGATGACGAGAGGGAAAAAAAAAAAAACCAACAGATCTAATTGATCTCTCCGCTGCACTCACTCACTCACTCCTCTCCTCTGGGAGTCGCCAAAGATCGAAGAAGAAGGTTTATTACAAAGCCACAAAAGAAGAATGAGGCTGGCTGGTCTTTTGAGGACTTTGAAGGGACATGAGAAGAAGCAGAAGATAAGTAATAATAATACGCTGTTACTAAGAGGGGCAAAGGCAAAGCTCCGCAATTTTCTTGTGCAAGACAGATGTGCAAGCGCGACCACAAGCCTCTTTTGTTGAGTCCAAACAGCGGAAGACGACAAAAGGAAAGACAAAAACACTGCAGCAGCAGGCAGCAGCTGCCGTGTTGTTGCAGGCACCAGTGGCGCCAGGCTCCCTCCCTCCCCGTGTGTTGCCCCTGGTCTGACACTCTTTCACATGCCCAATAACTAAACCCTAAATTAACCCTACACTAATCTGTGTTTTAGAACTACTACCTAATAATAAGCTTTTCCATGGGTTAGATAGATAGATGTAGTTCAAATTTTTTGTTTGTTCTCCCCCGCCCCCCAAGCAGCTTTGTGGTTTTTTCAACCCAGAAAAATTGGACTTTTTTTGAATAATTTGAATTTTTTGGATGCAAGCAATTGAATATTCTTGAAACATTCCAAAAACAGTGTTGAAGATTTCATCCCCAAGATGGAATATTCTTGAAATATTGCTAAAATATATATATTACTGATTTTCCTTCACAGACGTTTGTTCTTTAAGAAAAGTAGTATACCTTTTCTTTTTCTTTTTTAAACTCAACATTACTAGGAAAAAACATATAATTAGGGTTCAAGCTGCCTGCCAAGCCACGCTAAGTAACCCCACTTGTTAAGAAATACCGGTTAGTACCCTACCACGGTATTTCTTAATTCCTAATCAGCTCACTAATCAACAGGGTCAACAAATCAACAACGTTGTGCGCAACTAACGCGCTAAACCGCATACCAAACCCCAAAGGTCACACGTCACAGTACATTAATCTAACCTGAGTTAACCCAGTGGTTTTATTAATGCACAGCAGAGTCTGCAGTCAAGTCGTGTTTCAATGATTTTTGTGGGCGCAGCCGCAACCCGCGTCCGGGCAGCAGCGTTGAGAACGGGCACGTGATGCGTTGTCCTCGGTAGGGGGACCGGTGATTATAAGGGGGGAGGGAACCGGCATTTAGCTATTGAAGGTAGTAAGTAGGTGGGCCTACAGCTAGCTAACTACCTAACCAGGGTCGCCTACACAAGGTACCTACTCTACTCTATTTTTACAAGGGAGTAAAATAGGCAGATCAGCTGCCCAAAATTAAATGGTCAATAGGGTGCTTGTCTGGCACCCTATTGGTTTATAAAAAAAATTTACCCCTTTTGGTACATGCATTCTGAGTAAAGCCCTGTTGCTCTCTTTTTTGCCCTAGTGTTAGCTCAACTTTAATTTTATACACAAGGCAAGGTCCGATAGGGAGGGTGTTATGAGAATTGGGGGTCATGCTCATCTTCACCCGGCGTGAGCCCCTCATTCCAGTAACACTCTCCCCTTAGGGTTACCCTATTTACCAATTCATCCCACCAATAACTGGATACAACATTTGCGATCCATGAACATTTTTTGTGAGGAGGGTAACTTTGGCTCATTGTACAATAGGAAAGGGAGTTGAATTGTTGATTGACTGATTTTTGCTTTCTCTTGATTCATGGTCAATAAATAAATAGGATTCACTATTGCAGTGTTTGGATTGAAGACTACTACTATGCTATATACTAAATTCTTGTTTGCAATTTTTTTTCCACAAACAAATGATCTTTGTCCAGGTTCAAGACTCATGTTCCAACAAGCAAGCAAGGACTTATGTATATCTTATATACCCAAGTGTTAACTGTTAACCTTTGTTTTGCAACAAGTCAATTGATTTTATTTTGCTCATACATGGATGGAACATTAATTGCTGTCTAAAATGAACACAACATACCCATTAGATTATTATTACGGGTCCAACTCAAATTACCTAATACTAATATACTTTGGCAGTTGGACCATGAAGATTGGTAATTTGAGTTGTGTTCCTCTCTTGTGCAATTAGGTGATGTGGCCATTCCATCCTATCGGCAAACCCATCTGGGTCCACCACCACAAAGAATAATGTGGCCATATTCAAGTGGGTCACAAAATTAAGGGCTTGGCAAATCTGGAAGGTTAGCATCCTTATTCGACAAAGGAACAAACAACACACACGTGACAAGCTACCTATGCATTCATCCTTCTATAGACTCCACATAGCTTGCCAACAACTCGCTAAATTTGGCACTTGTTAAAACCAATTCCAAATTAAATCAAGCACAACAAATAATCACTCTCTCAGGCTTCCATAATCTATTCCTCAGGCAATTATTTAGCCATCACTCCTTGGTTGCAAACTTTGTTTAGTAAATTTGAATATAGCTTCCTTGACTCACACAATCTTTATTGCCAAAATTGAAAATGAACCTTTGCCTATATTTGCACGGTTGATTGTCATTAGGGGTGTGGGAATACCAAAAGTTTGGTTGTAGTCTATGGACCATGACTTGCTATCTTCATAACACAACAACACCCCAAAATACCATGACAAGTATGAGGTTTTTGGTTGGGGGGCACATACATAAACCAAAAACCCCACTACACGTGTTTTTAATAGTACATTTGTAGATAACACAAGTGCCAAGGAAAGGCGAAGGAAAGAGGTGTGTGGTGGGGCTTCCAAGTTCACCTCCAAGGGGAACTTTTAACTCAAAGGACATAATTGTGTGAGAAAAAGAAGGAAGTTCAAGATAATTTATTATTCACTTCAGTCCCGTGCAACATGCCTGCAGCATACAACACAAGTTTGGCTTTGAAAAGCCGATATTTGAGCCTTGTAGATTCTCATATCAGCAACATGCCAAAGTCGTGACTCCGTTAAATGATGGTAGAGCTGAACAACACCAATCCCCACCAATCCCCTCACCAGTCCATTGCACTATCTATAGTAAATAGCAAAAGCAAAACTTTGGTTTGCTCAGCCTTGTGCTTATTCTGGCTTTGGTGAAAGGGAAATGTTATTCCCATGTGATTGTTGCTGCAAGGGTTGCAACTTGTATTGAACAGCAAACACGGGTTCCAGCCTATGAACTTGGCCAGCAGGGTGGAACCAGCTAGCACCTAGACTGCTCCCTTCACCGCCTTCAGTGAAGCCCCCTAGACATAGAAGCTATATTTGACCTAAGAAATGGGAAATTTTGGACAAGTTGAGATGCATTATTTTAGTATTAGAATGGGATAGTCATAATGTTTAGAAGCAAATTTTGGAAAAGCAATTGGTGTTGACCATGGTGCTGTTTGACCCAGTGACTAGGAACTACAAATCAACTCCCTTTGCTTTCACACTCATGCATTACAGGCTTTTGTTGTTTTTTTTTTCCAATTTCATGATGTAGCCAAACTGGCAATCACCCTCCAGAAGATTTTGCCAAATTTGGCTATAGACCAGGTATGAAAGTAGAAAGTTTTAAGAACCCTTTCATATTTTGGCTACCTGCTGCAACCTGTTGTAGAAATCTTCTAGAGATTTTTTTTTTAAAAATCGAATTTGGTCAGTTAGGACCAATTTTTTCACAAAATTCCTTAATATGTGTCGAAATCATAAGTTTCCAGGTTTTAAAAAAAATTCAAAACGTCACCCGAACAAAAAACCACTGATGCAGTATTATGTAACAATGATCTCTCGGCATGAAAAATCTGGATTGGGACGGTGCCACTTATCACCTTGCCCCACTTTTGAAAAGGATTGTGTTAGGTAACAAGTTAATCGGTCCAATTTTCTTGAACCCATGAGGTTGCCACCTGCATTGATATTTTCTGGCACACAATTTGTGTGAAACCCCCAATATCTATCAATTTGCCTACACGTAAAGACTTGAGCAGATCTTTTTAGTGTCATTGCACTGTGTGTTCCAGGCAAAAACAAATTCATCCAACAAAAGGCAGGCACTTCAAAAAATGGAATGGCTCACTCTTGTCAGAGTTTCATTCCTCCCATGGTACCTGGTGATTATCCTTTGGACATCACAGGATTTTTTTTTGAACATAATCCACCCAAGTTCTCAGCCATGGGCTTTATCCCAATTGGGCCTGCAAAAAGCAAACCCTTATTGCATCAAAGCTAAGGCCTCAAGCATAACTGTACATTGTAAGTACTTCTATATGGTCAGTACATTGTAAGTACTTCTATATACATACATTAGAACTTGAGGGGCAATTTCTTTGCACAGTACAAATATGTTGCTGTTTTGTTTCATGTGTTCATGAGGGATATATTAGAGTTATCCGTAAGGTAAGGAAAACACAGCACCAGAACCTTGAGTTCGGTCATACACAGGTGAGATCCAGAAAAACCCTGCACAAAAATACATTGGCGTCCAACAACGAGGGGTGAAACTCAGAAAACCATCATTTTTTTTTGGTAAAGTGAATTTCATCTTGTCTTTTCCTGAGCGCCTCTATTGCGGCTACATATATTTTCAGCGCTCCTACCTCTACAACTACTATACCCGTACAACTACTATAATTATTCTCAAACCGTGTGCATTAAATGCTCCTTTTCAACATTTCATACTGAGATTTAATAAAATTTCATTACTTTGAAGTTTGTGGATACCACGGAAAGAGGAGATAGGGGGTGAAAGGAGGCCCAAAGACAGGGTTACTTTGTGGATAACTCTATTGTGAGGTAAGATTTTGCTCAATTTGTAAGTGGTAGGCAAGCCCTTGTGTTTGTTGCTTCACTAAAAATGTGGCCAAGGGTTTTAGCATGTATAATGATCAGCGTTGGCTGTTTCTTCTTTCTTTAAAAGAACCTCGAGTCTTAGTTTTAACATTTTAAAAAGTTTTGGTAGGCTCTCCAAGTGCAAGTTATAGAGCCTGGTTCTTCAAAGTTTTTAAACTTGCAATTTCAGTTTTGGCAAATTTTTCAAATTCAAGAACATTTCAGTCTGGTTCGAAAACAGGATCTGATTCCATATACACATAAACACTCCAAGGCTGAAATTTCTATAGGTAAGGAGTCTTATATCAAGTTAAAACTGAAAATTGTGAAGGTACCAAGTTTAAGCAAAGTGATCATTTATGTGTAAAGTTCAGCTTACTTATTCAAGTTCTCCTCACTTTAATAAGAACTTGAACCCTAAGTTTTACCCTTGTAACCTATATAAGGAACCCAAAAGAGGAAATTACAACATACCTATTTTGGGATGGTCCAAAGTTTCATTAATTGTTTTTGTGATAGGCCGATCAAAGATGCCCATCCAAAAGAAAAATAATCGAACTTTGGGGGTCCCTATAACCAATTAATATGAGTCTCAGGTCAGATTTCTCACTACTCAAATGAATAAATCTTCTTCTCAAAAAGTCATTTCATTTTTTCATAATGAAGTTATTGTATTTTTCATACATTGGAACTTTCAATTTATTTGAAATGCATCATATGTTAGATGTACATGCAAAACTATTGGATGTATGTGTAGAAATGTAACTCTAGATCAATAAAATATAAAATATAAAATAATTTTCATAGAGATAAAAAAATAATTAAGGATAAACATATTTTCATCAAAATTTTAAAAGAATTTTGATTTCTAACTAGGAGAAATAATTTTTACAAATTTTGTCATCAGAATTAAGAAATAATCAGCACTTTCATCGCCTTGACTGGAACATTTTAGAGGATTATATGAGTTATTTAGTGACAAAACTGATTCGAGGCTACAGTAGTATACCTAGTGTGGGGGCAGCGGGAAGGAGAGGGGTTGAGAGGCTCTTGCCATTTGCATTGGTTGCTCACCTGCACTTCCTTCCTCTTTGGGAAAAAATGGAGCCTGCCCATCCATCGTTTATAGTAGACCCAAGTTCACAAATGGTGGTGCAAGTTACAACCCAAGTTATGGTTCTATTTCTGAAGGCATGTCTATAGCTCAGACCTTCTGTAATAACATACTTAACAACAGCTTATACCAAATCAAGATCCTTGTTCTTACATAAGGCTCCTCTTAGTGTTTTACATTGATAAAGTCACCCTCTTTGTGAGTCCTATTTGACACTCTAAACCACCTTCCACGCCCAATCAACTCTAATCCCTAAGTGAGCAAAATTTGGTACTGTTTCTGAAACTGGGTATCAGTTCTGAAGATTGGCAAGAGCTTATTTTGACAAAGTCTTGAGTTAATGAAGAATTTGTGCAGCAGTTAAGAACCCGGTAAGGCTAATCCAAATCTTGGGGTAGAACTCCCCTGAGGACCAATTTAGGTGAGAAAACAAGTTTGGCCCCTGTTTGTTCTTGCATGCGTGCAATTTTCATCCTGACTTCTCGGTTCATCCCCAGTTAAGGCGAAACTGATGATGTCTGGAAAAGGAAGGATGACAAATTATGATGAGATTTCAGTAACTATTGTTCCTCTGCTCAGAGCTTCAGGAACCTCCAAGCAGGAGGGCAAAGGAAGCAAAACAAAAGGGCTCCCAGTTAGATTCATGCTAGGAACACCAGGAAACTTTTCAGCCCACAGACAGAGAAATCCATGAAATATGGAAAATGATGAGAATGTGGCAAAGAAAGTAATAGCAAATGAAAGTAAGCCTTGCAAATTAATTAATTATATTTTCACTCCCATGCATTGCTTGTATCAAAGTGTTCTCCTTCCATTTGAATGACACTGGAAGAAAATAATTTGGTTTTAGTAGTCTGCAATTCCAAGGTGTGCTCAGAAAACCTTGCTTGCAGAACCCTCTACCTATAGTATCTTAATACCAAAGGAGACCAGATGCCAGACCCACATATGATTGTCTATTGAAGATGCTTCGGAGGAAACTAGCCCCTTACTACTGCATGGTGCAAAATTCACTACTTTGATTATTTGGGTTATCCCCATTCCTGGTTAATTCAAAAATTCATAGCATAAATAGGTAAACACAAAACTTGACTATGCTTGAAACAATATTAGATTATTGGAGGGGAGCCTCTTTATTTGTTGCAAGTTGCAATCTTATATGTGAAACAATTGTTTGGCACGTTAACATGCACATTTGAAAAAACAATTACTTTGGATGCAATATCACTCGCTACCTTTTGTGTTTATCCTATGATTGTTATTGTCAACCTCAAAGACATTCTTGTCTATGGTATTCTTCCCTATCCCTCCCCCAAACCAATGCATATTATTCTTCACAATGAAACCATTATAGCCTAGTCTGGGTTCCTCCACCAATATATATATATATATATGTCTTTGTTTTAAAAGTTAAATATGCAGATGATCATGGACCCCATGTGATGAGAACCTCAACCACGCAATTGAAGTCCCCCATGCAAAAGAGTGGGATTCCCCATCAGTCAGTCAGGAGAGCTACTAACCAACTATATATGTTATATTCAATCAGGTTTATGTCCCCCTCTCATCAATTGATACCCTCATTGTAAGAGCTACGAACTTACTATGTTATATTCTATCACATCTATGTCCCCCCTCTCGTCAATGGATATGCTTGTCGCCTTTTCATTTTGAGATTCTAGAGGATAGCATTGGTTTTTGGTGGATGATGCAAGTGTAAGCTGGCAGGCTCAGCCCATCACGAACAACACAAGTGTGTGAATTCTGACCATAACTGCAAATTTTGACATCCTAAAATAATGTGATTCTTTGTATAATCCTCATCATGCGGCAAATGTAGCATAATATTTTATTAGACACATGTGGTTGGGTTGTATTAATCTAACAGTCTCCCAAACTCATCCAGGTGTAAATCAGAAGTGGGGACATTTAGCACTACAACAACTGCAGCATTTGAGGTGCGTGTAGAGGTTTGGATGGAAAGATTTGCTAATGGAAATTATCTCTTAGAATTAGCCAGCTGGTTCCAAATTATCCCTGCCTGTGTCAGCTGGTCCTTGAATCATCCTTCATAAACAGGGGGTGATTGTAATATGAAGTCCTGAAAATTAGAAAGCAAATCATCATCAATATACGTAAAAGAATGAATGTGATGCTGCCACAACTTGCAAAACATGCACAACATTGATTCAAATTAGTATCACTACTTTCCCTGAAATGTGGGTTTCCTCACATGGTTTGAAGAAGCCTTATTAGAGCAACCCCAGTGATGCATTCTCTATTTGAGGTAGTATCATCAATATTACCACATCCAAATTAGTGTTAATGTTTATCCCTCCCAACCCACAAATAATAAAATATTGAACAATTGCTCTTAGAATTGTGCAATTGTTTCTAATGAGATCTCTTTATAGCTGGTAGTGCAAAAAAGACTATTGCTTTGGAGAGTCAACAAATTAGAATATATGGGATTGAGTATTACATATCCATACATTAAAACTAATGCTAGCTATTTAGATTTATGCTGTAGTGACTTGAATTGGAATGACCTTTCCTTCAATGAATCAACACAATTTAAATCAAGTCTCAAGTCTAGGTGGAGTGATGTTGTTCTCACCAACCAATTTTGATGGCAAATTTGATTATTGTAATTAATCTTTCAAAAATGACAATTCCCATATTTCAACCAAATATTACAGAATTGTCATCTAAGACAAAATCTTCATCCATCCATGGACATGGCAGCAGGTCATTCCAGACCCAAGATTAGAGTTTAATTCTTCCCAAGGGCCAAGACCCATCACTTCTTCCTATATAATAATGTATACCATTATTACCCCCACTGGGTCATTGGAAGCTAATTTCCTAGGTTGCTGGAGCTTGGAATGCTGTGCATGGACATCCTGATCTGGAACTGAAAAGCATGGGAATCATTGGGAATTTCCTCCTTTTTATCCAAAAAGAATGATGTCATGGATGATGGTTCATGGCATCATCTTTCTCTCTTGTGTGGGTCTTCTCTGGAGGGACTCTCTCCTCTCAAGGAATATTTATATATCAAGTCTTTGGCTAAAGTACTATGTTGGTGAATGGGCAAAAAAACCAATAAAAACCAATGGCTGGAACGATCACACGCAAAACAAAAGGGAAGGCCAAAGAAAGGCCAAAAGATGCCCAGCCCACAGGAACCAAAGAAGGTGGAGAGCTAGTCCCTTTTCTGGTAGGAAGGTATCTCATCCATCGCTCCTCTAATGTCATCCACATGCAAGCTCTGAGGTTTAATAGTATTTGGAGGTCTAGAACAAGCATTTCCTGTCAACGCAATCTTCCTTTCTATAGTAAAGGCTAAAGCACATTGAAGAGCAATACTAACACATCGCATGAAAAACTAAATGCAAAAAGACAAGGATAAATGATTTCTTGATCGTCTATCATGGAAAAAATGAGCACACTTCCTGATGAAACAATCCATATCTGGCTCGGGTGTGTCATGCACCTTCATGGCCATTGGAATAAAATGGTGCCTCTCACAAAACTTTCTATACTTGTGGATCTTAATAATCGCACTAAGTTTCGCAACTACACCTATTAATTAATTAATAACATTTGTAACCATCATCTTTCATATCAAGTCAGTAACCACCACAGCAACAAAAACTTGGTCCTTATGAATCATGTAAATGTCGATTCATAATGAAACTCCTAATACAAGGGTGTACCACAGCTCTCTCCATATAACATGCCCATTTTTTCAATCAAAAACATACATGACATCTCTAATGATGTCATGTGTGGCTATCTACTAACCTTTAAACGAACAACATGCTAGATGCATGTCAAATGCATTTAACCCATGTTCATATTCACACATGATAAGATTAAATGTTGAAAATTGAATCAAACCGAAATGAAAACGCAACACTGAAATGAAAATAAAATGTGTGAGACAAAACAAATAGATAAATGGCTTGACAATCAACCATAGCCCTGCTCCCTTGCCCGAACATTGTTGGTGAATAAAATTATAGAATGCCTATTAAATATTCCAAAAAATGTCTAATACATGGTATAAATTACAAACAACTTGTGACTTTTTATTTGGTGTGCCCCAATATTTTTTAAAGGTACATTCACACTTGGGGTTAGGGACTCCAATGTTGAGTCCCCTAACACCATGCTAATCATTTAGGACTTACACCTATTTACCATGAACATTTTTTGTTAAGCTAACATTCACTTAACATGAAATTGTCACCCATTTAAACATTGGGGGCCACCTAGGATGCCATTTAACATTGATTTGACATGAAGTATGAATGCACCATTAGAGGGTTAACGTGTGTGCTAGGAGCTAGACCTAGGCCTCCCATTTTAGAACACAAGAGCATTCCCAAAAGAAGCTACCTACAATCCAGTGTTTTTTTAAGGAATTCTTTTTTGTAGCCTCAATTGGGATCATCCATAGGAAGACATAGAAAACAAGACAATCATCCATCCCTAGGTGATGTAATCAACCTTTGATATTTATGGCTACAAACTGAAAACCAAATATAATAATCTGGTTTACGAATTTTTACTATTTTTTTTTTCTCAGTTTTGGTAATTGAGACCCTCCAAGATCAGTTTCATGTTCAATGTCGTGAAACTGGCTATCATCCAGAAGACAATTTAACCAAATTTGGCTGTAGACCATATATATATATATATATATATATATATATATATGAAAGTTAAAAAATTTAAAAATACCTTAACATTTTGGCTACCTCCTGGAACCTGTTGTAAAAATCTGGCAATCCAAAATTGTTCAAAACCTGGCAAATTAGACCAATTCCATTCACAAAAATCCTTTCAAATGTGCTAAAATCATATTTTTCAGCTCAAAAATGCAACAATTTGCCCAATTAAAAAAACACTGCAGGCTACATCCCAAAGTAAAAACTCAATGAGAAAAGAAACATTTCCTAGCCTACTCAATAGGTACATCGCTCTGGTCCCAGTTTTAGAACACTAGCCTAGCCTAGCTTTAAACCTGGGCACAACCGGGTTCACACTGCGAACTCTTTCACCGAACCCAACCCACAAAAAGTAGTGTGCGTGTGGCGGCAACCCTCTTTTCCTGAGTAGGTACTAGGTAGCTACGACAGGCGGTGAACCTATATCCGTGCACCTACCTCTTGTAGGGAAAGGGAAGTAGGACCTAGTTGTCTGGTGGTGGGACCTGGAAAACTTTCGCCCTTTCGCCCTTTTGATAAGTTAATGCTTGGCTTGTAGACTCGAGGCATCATGAAGCTTGCCAATTGGGGATCTCTTGTTGAATGGCTTCTTGGGAGCAGAACTAGGGCTTTTACATCTGATTAGCCAGAATTTTGGATAGGGCTTGTCTCATGGGTTCTTTTTCTCAATTTTGTGATTTAAAAATTTTGGCAAAATTTCCCAGAAATTTAGCAAAATTAGTTGAATATACACTAGGAAAAACTTGTTTTTAAAATAAAAATTCCCAACATTTTTTTGTTTAAAAAACAACAAAATCTTTCCCCAAAAAAAGTCACTGCTTGTGTCCTTTCATTTAAGCACTTTTTTACACATAATTTTGCACCTTCAGAGGTAGCCCAAACTAAGGAAAACAATTACCCTCATCACCATGTAGCTCATGAGTTCCTCCTGGGTTGTTTGCAAAATAGCTGATCATTTTCATTTCCCCTTTATCCCTCTTTATCTCTCATGTAGTTTTATATTGCAATAACTTTTGGCAAGTGCTAACCATTCATTTAAGAATTCATTCTCTAAAGTAAAAGAGGTAGTTTTTCGTCTTTTCTCTTTCCCAATTTTGTGATGTAGCCAAAGTGGCAATCATCCATATGTGGATTTAGCTAAAGTGGTGATCAATGACGTGAAGATTTAGCCAAAATTGATTATAAAATAGAAATGAAATTAAGAAAAAAAAGGATCCTTCTATATTGTCGGCTACCTATTGGGTTCTGACCAATGTTGGGCGGGTCTCTAGTTTTTATGAGAATAGTTGGGTCCGGGTATGAGACTATTTTGAAAGACCCAACCTGGTTCTTTTTTTAAATTTTATTTTCATATTTTGAAGACCCGGGCAAGGTTTCAAAAATTTGCAAAAAACATTTCACCCAGGTTTCAAAGCATTGGTTTTCAAACATGTGATACCACTTAGTTTCAAAGCTAGTTTTTGCATACCTATTATTAGAAATTTTATCATCTCAAAAATTAATTTTTAATGTTCAAAAATAACAAAATTACACGAAAAAATGAAAAAAATTCAAATTAACTAGGGCAAATGGGTTTGTAATTGCTTCCCTAAATTTTAAGCACATAATAATGGCAAACTATAATGCATCAAAAAACAACCAATGGCTCCTAAATTGGTTCAAAACATAAGCAATCACAACAAGAGATAAGGACTCAGAGTTCTGCTAAGTAATAAAAGGAAGCATTCTTCCACTTATTTTGACAATATTCTACCTACTATAACAAAAAAAATAAAATCTTTGAATTACAACACTTCCTAAAACATAATGATTTTGCTAACAAATCTACAAACCAATTAAAATTTTCAATGTTAGAAGATCTAACTAAAACAAATCAATAAGAAACAAAAAAGACAATAGTTTTGGAAAAAAATTACAATAGATTAAATAATCATCTTGTCTTCATTGGAGTATTTAATTTCTTGGAGGCAAGTTCAAATCTGAACAAGCCTTGTTCCATTCCCATCTACTCTTTTCAAAAAATTTAGGCTAAGTTATACATTTCTACAAATCTGATTAAGTAAACTTGATTGAAACAAACTTGAAATTCTTACAAATTTTTTCCTCAATAATAACATATTGACATGCTTTGGAAAAAGCATGGCCAAAACAATAGCTACATTCATGGTTCTCTTACTCATTGCCTTGCTAATTAGCTTGTTTTTTTTTGTTTTTTTTGTTTTTTTGGTGAAGATGGTTATGGTGATGGCAATGACAATGATGGCAATTTTTTTTCCTCCTAGTGAATATTTTTCCTATTCATCCCCTTGCCATCATCTTCCTACTCGTCCTTGTTCCATTTTTCCCTTGCAAGTCCCAATTTGTTTTTAGAAAAATAATAAAAATAAATTGAACTTGCAAAAATGAAGCAAAGGTGATGAGTAGGAAGATGATGACAAGGTGATGAAAAGAAAGAAGATTCACTAGAAGAAAAGTATAATCATTGTCTTGCAAAACCAAAACATGGACTCCTTGAAAGAATAAATAAATTAAAATTAAAATTTCGAAAATAGATTATTATTACTATTATTTTCAGAGAGTCCATTTTTTGGTCTTGTCAACTTGCACAACTAAAAACTGGACTCCTTTTTCTAATCCCTGAAAAGAAATCCATTTTTATCTTGCAAAAAATGAAAATTTTCAAATTATTACTATTTTCAAGGAGTCCATTTTTAGGTCTTGCAAATTCACAAGATTGAAAAATAGACTTTGTTTTTTTGTATTTTATTCTAATCATTGTCTTTTTGTATGTCACCTTGCTATTCTTCAAGGATGATGATAGACCATTCAAGGTGGTAGCTACAATTTTGAAAACCCTAGATATGGAACTACATGGCAATTAAATTTTTTAAAAAAAGAAGCTATCACTCTTGGAGAGACATTTAATGTACATTACAGTTTTAAAATAAGTTAGTTTATATTAATTTTGGATTTTTAAAAAATGTTAATCATCTTTGTTTTTCTTGAAATAAAAATTCAATTTGTTAACCAGCACCCACCAGTTCACCATGAAGGATGAATGATAAGTGGTCAGGAAACTGTTTTCTGTTGAGTTCCAGTTCCCTATCTAACTCTCGTGGTTAGTTTAGTTGCTTTTATTTTCTACCTAACTACTAACAACCCACAAACAGGTTGTAAGTAGGTAGGTAATAATGAACAAAGCCCTTGCCAATGTATAAACCATCTACTTACCTAGTAATTACCTATTTTCTTAGCTATCTACCTATATATGTGACCTATTTCCTACAGAATTGGTTACCAAGGTGAAACCAACTATTAACTCAGTTGAGGGTCATCCACAACTGAGTTATAACAGGCATCCAATGGATGGTGCACTGGTGGGGTGTTAGTTCACTGGTGGCCCATTTCTAGGACTGGGTTTGGAACTGAAACAATCTCTTCTTATCTTGCAACAAAATATAATCAGCCGTTTTTTTACTGGTAAATTTTTGCCAAACAGCAATTTTTTTTTTTAAAAAAGGAATATAGTATGAATTAGTGATTTTTGGAGAGTTTTAATGACCAAATGTGAGGGGGGAAATCTTTTTAACTTATCAGATTTTTATATTTAATTTTTGGTTTGTAACCATAAATATAGAAGGTTCATGAAAGATTTGTCCTTCATATTTGGTTTATAGCCAGATTTGGCTAAATCTTCACCCTAGATGATCGCCCTTTTTTCCCACATCTTGATATGGGTTGCCACTTATATAGATTGCCATCTTCATATAATTGCCACTTTAGCTACATAGTAAAATTCCTTAAAAATACGCTGGATGGAATAGAAGCCCCTCTCCAAACTTCATTAGTGTAAGGTAAGGCCTGAGGGCAAGGGTGTAAAACAAAGGCCCTTGCTGAAGGTAGCTTCTGAATGTGCAGCCCCTCGGCCGCACCCCTCAAAACGCAAAGGCCAATGCACTTTCCAAACCATAATGTCCTTGAGATCTGGAACCTATGCATAAGGTGCCATGTGCCATCCTCTATAAGACTCAAATTGTATCAAGGGTTTTTAATGGCATTGGGCAAGTGTATATTTATAACACACCTATAAGGTAATGGTATAGGAAGTCTTCAAGAAATTTTTAAAGCTAAATGGATATTGTTATTACTTCACATATATTGCAATGATATAATTATAATTAAAACTAAAAAAATTAGAAATAATTATATTATACAAATAGCTAGGAGACCAATACCAATAAGTATTACACATGAATAGTAACATTATGTGAAAAACCCATTATACTTTTAAATGTATTCCATTTCAATTTGAAGCCATTACAACAGAAAACCATATCAAGTTCTAAAGAATAATGATATAAACTTTGTAAACCACACACTTATCATCTAGGTGATGAGTGCAAAACACTTAACAACTTAACAACACCCACAATGCAAATCTTAATCACTACCTTCATATCCAACTTATATCAATCATGGTTTTTGTCTCTCGAGTGCTTGCTTGAGAATTGAATTTGGTGGTTCTTGGTCAGTTGCCACTTAGTTTGGTTCAGGTTGTTAAGTCCAGATTAAGGTTATATCAAAGCCATCAAAGCACAACTGAAGTCAATTAGGGTTAATTAAGGGGCTGATATCAAGGTTATTTGAAGGCTGCTTAAAGGTTGCTAAAAATGATGTCAAGGATATTTGGAGACAAGTTTCTCCACTAACTCCAAAAGAATAATGCAAACTAAATACCATTATATGGTCTGAAACAAGGACAAAAATGTGACTAAATGCACATAGATGGCGAAAATCACTTCAAATTTGTTTAAAGGTAGCAAAACACTCCAACTCAATCCTAAAATTCTGATCTATGGTTCTTGTACATAAATTTCACCAACATGACCTTGACCTTGGCATAAGCACCATCAAAAATGTGCAAAACCCATGTATCATGAAAGTTGTCATCACAAATTTAAAAAAGACATTTTATCATAGTCTCTTGAAAAAGGACATACCATGGTCAACACATGAAAATTTTAAAATTTTAAAACTTGAACAATGTCTTCTGGTTTCAACATTCATTGCACAAAACAAACAATCATCATGCTAAAGTCATGGATTCAATGACTACATTTTATGTAAACTAAGTGTTTATATGTCATGACCCTAACTCGCAACCAAGCTCAAGGCATAACAAGGAAAATGAGGTAATTTGGCAACCCTTCATTCAAATAAACTTTCACAAGTGTGAAAAAATTCAAGGGAGCAAGTACCAACACTTCCAAGAGGGGAAGAAAATGATCACTCTTCTCAAGTAAGGTTATGGTAAAGGTGCAATCACAATAAAAAGAGCCAATGGTAACAACGTCAAAGTCCTTGCCAAGGATTATAGTAAGTGGGTTTTTTTTCTTAGTTATGCAATTTCAAATGAGCTCACATAGGAGCTCAATGTCTTAATTTCATCCTAGAACTCCCACACCCTCTTCCTTGTTGGGAGTTAGAGAAGGCAAACTGGGTTTGCATTTCCTTGCAAAACTAAAAATCAACATGGTTTCTTTTACCATTGATATAATTTGAGGAACCTAAAGGTGCATAGTTATCCAACTTACCACGACTTCAACATGTGACCCAAAAAATGTCAATGCATAATTATAAGCATGTCCATTTCAAATAGCTCACATATCAAAAACATATCTCACATTTTATTTTTAAAAAATAATGAATATATAATTTTGAAGAATTCAAAATCCATGCATTAAAATAAAATTAATTTAAAAATTCCAATGATGTTTTAAAATCTTGACTTGAGCCATAATTTCAATCTAGTCTCTTAAAATTTCAAATTATTTATGTAATCATGTAGTTTCATGATTGAATTAATTTCACATTTGTAATTCGTTTTATGTGAGATTTTTCCAAAAAAAATATTTAAAAAGATAGAAGGGAATAATTTATTAAAATACTCACTTTAAAAAAAAATCGCCAAGTTTTGAGGGAAATATAGGAATTTTCTTACCATACTTGGACTCATAGCATTTTTTTAACAATTTTTAAATTTAGATATTGATCCCCAGTTTCACAGATGTTATGGATAACTTTATTACATCACGACTAGTTCCAAAATGACAACACAACTTCATCCATGAAGTATCAACATTATCATCTTATTTAGTATTTGCACACTTGGACCATAACATCATGTGACTTGTGTAGGAGGTACCATTGAAAGGGCACAAGGGTGGTGGTGGCATTGAAGAGTACTAATAATTCCATCCTTTTGGTCTCCAACTTCTCTCTTGAAACCCTTGGGCTGGTTCAAGTAGGGTTCAAAAGGGTGAAGAAACTGCACCTTTCACCTTCAACCAATCATCTAGGTTCATTATACCCGGGTTGAGAACTAGGTCAAGGTTCAGGTGCCTAGCAGTGTTTTGTGGTTTTCTCTTTTCATGAAGAAAGAACTAATGGGGAAGAGTCGAGTGAAATCAAACAATCAGTTGTGACTATTAACCGGCGGTTCTCAACAATTGAATGAACTATTTAAAAAACCCTACCCTAAATCATCCCTTCCTTCACGAACCCAATCAGTTCTTTGAAATTTTCAAAACCCCAGAACTGGAGGTAATTTTATTGTGAAAGTTTTCAAAGGACCAACACCAAAGGTTCTTTGATTCTGAAATTTTTGAAGAGCTCAAAATCAGAGGTCATTAACAAAATCAGAGAACCGCCAAACACCCATGCAACTATAAACCCAAAAAACTATTTGCCACTGTTAGTTCTGTAGTGACTATTGAGCTTAAATATTAAATATTAAATATTTTGTGAAGCTTCATACCATTAGATATCCTTCAATGTATATTTCTCTCCGTAATATGAGTTCTTTGATAAACAACACTCAAAGGTATCACATGTTAGATAGTACCATTTTTTGACACTGGGTTCATACAACAACAATGCACCAATAATGTGCACATTTGGCCAAGAGAACTTTATATATACTATGAGTCTGGTTGTCTAAATAGAAGGGGAAAAAAACATTTGGATCTTTTTTTTGAATTATTCAATTGTGTAGCTTCTTATGAGAATTGAGAAAAAGTATTTCCCATTAAGATAATTTTATCCCCATGGCATTCATTTGTATTTTGAAAGTGGGGTTTTTTTGTTTTTCAAGCTATGAAAAACACAGACTAAATGTCCAAAAACTTATGGAACCTAGTAAAATTCAAAATTATTCCAACTCCAAAATTCAAAATGCTTTTATGATATTTTAAATCAAACTTTATATTTGCTAATTGCCAATGAGTTGAAAATAAATTTGTGAGACTTTCCCCAATTTTTAGCATCTCCTCCAACTGTTGTTGAGTATATTGATGCTAACCAAGATACACAAGATGGTAGGACCAATTGTTAATTCCATCAACCAACTACGTTTAAGTCTTGTTAGAAATATGCAAATTAAACAATAATGTAATCAAATCTTTCGATGGACAGATTTTCAAAATTTGTGATCAAATGTTTTCCAAAACCAACTCATTAGGTAGGTTAACACAAAATTGTCTCATGCCATCACATTCATGCCTCTTGGATTTTAGGTTGCAAATCTACTTCCCACCTCTAGACTTGCAAGCTTGGAGGAATTTCTTCGTGTTGGAGGAAGGGCATGGGCTTTGAGCAAGGGCATGATTTTGGACAAAGGCTCAGGTGGTATGACCGGGTGGGGGCAAGTAACAATGTTCTACTCTCAAAATGTTTGACAAAATAAAAAAAGGATCCACTAGACCAATGGGGAGGTAGTCTTTGTAGGTTTTGTAGGTTTGACAATTCACATTGACAAGCTACCTTACTATGGTCCTTTTTGAGTGCCATCTCTAATTTTGGAAATCAATGGTGCTTGATTTGGTGTGAGCCTATTTGTTTATTTGCTATTCTACTTGGAATAACATAATGTACTTGTAGGCTACAATTTTTAGTCCCAAAAAAAAAACCTTTTTTCTTTCCCCAAATTAAGTTATAGGAGCTTGTTGATTATGGTTTACTAGTTCTAAAACTTATTAGTTTTCTGGACTTCAAAAAGTAGGTTGAAAATACATGAGATCATTTGAGCCAATTTGATATGTACTTTCTTCCATCTTCCCACCATTTCACTAATGACTTGATGTTCTACAATGTTACACCATATGCCTACATATACATATGTATACATTTTTTCACCTTCAATTTATATTAACCTATTTTCAATGTACTTTGCAAAAGTGTAATGAATGTTGTGTGTCATAAAATAAAATGAAAACAGAATGAATAGTTGGTTTCATCTTTGGTTTTTTCTAAACTACAAGCAATGTAAGCTTCCTAGACATGTGTGCAATTCTATTAGTGAAACATATTCATTAACCTACTTTAAAATTGATTTCAAAACACACCATAGACTTGTAGTGAGGTGGATTACATTATTTTTGTTTACTTTAGCATGCATGCACCCTTTCATGATTTTTTACCCTTGAAGAAGAGAAACAACATATTGATTTGTTGAGCAACATTTTAGATGTCAGGAATGTGATTTGGTAATTGTCAACATGCTAGACGTGAAAGGTATCTCCGTTGGTTAAAGAACCAATCAATAACTACCATGGATATGTGAAATGACAAGGTTCTTTAAACGAAAAAACCATTGTATATGGTTACACTATAATTTTTAGTTTAAAAATAATCAACTCCATAAGGAACCTTCACATTTGGAATTTGAAAAACTAGTAAAATTGGATAGGCTCTTCATTTCCCAAAACATTCAAAAAAATCTGAAGGTTTTATGATTTAAATCTTTTTTAAATTCCCAAAATTTGGAGGCTATTTAAAAAATGAAATAACCACACAACCCTGATGTAAACTTTTAAAATAAAAAATCTAACAACTTTCACAATCCCTGAGTTTTTTAGCTTGAAAGTTGTCACTCCAAAAACTCTGTAAACTTATTCTTATGCTATCTAGCATTTTTGGACACAAATGGCTTGATGTCCATGCTTGCCTTCAAGAAATACTTGAATACCAATTTTGGTGACTCGTCCAAGAAGCCAAAGACATCCAAAAATGAGGATTAACTACAACTCTCAACATACAATGTACCAAATAGTCAATGGAAGGTAATTTTCCCTCTTAGGGTGAAATTTTTCCAATAGACATCCCACATTTAATAACCCTTGAATATCTAGTCATATGTAAAAGGAAATTTCTTCATATCCTTAATTGTACTGATTTTCCATTGGTGGTCGACCTAAACAAAAACATCTTCACATATATCTAAGGTGAGTTAGATCATCACCTAACATTAGAGACCCTAACAAATATGTTAGCCCCTTATGTCACTAATACCAAGTTAACAACTTACCACTTAAATTGATGTTACTAACTTTGTCGCTAACATTAGGTTACTATCTACATGTGTGTCCAGACCTAAAGGTAAGTTACCTTTAGGGTTTTAAAAATGCAAATTATCATGGAAAAATAAAAAAACTTTATTCAAACTACATGCCATGTTAACTTGGCGGTTCTTTCATTTGGCCATTGCCATCTGTCCACATCATGTCATTGTTTTCCTTCATCCCAAGGACCTCCCAAGTCTAGCTATTAATACCTAGTCATCATGCCTTTTGTTTTCTCATCTACATGTACATCATTACAAGATGACCTCAATGCACATTAAAAAAAATTATTAAGTTGCGATTGGTTTATCTAGCTAGATTTGGGGCTCCCAACTTTTACCATTGCAGTTTACTCTGTAATTTTGTGCATGGACAAGATTTGATTGACATTTTTAATGATCTTATCATTTAAGTTAACACTATGTTAACATGACAAATTCCACATCATCAACAATGTTATGTCTTAACACTAGGTGTGGAGTGTGAATGCACATGTGGAGTTAACAGAATTCTGACAACTATTTGTCACCTACTTAGTAGGCTAATTAGACCCGTGCACACTCCTTTAGCTTACTAATATCACATTCTAATTACAGTGAAAATTGTGGGCAAATTACCATCTCCTTAAAGACCTAACAATAATGACTTCAAAAGACATACTTAATACATCAAGCTATAGAGAAGGCCTCCAAGTCTCCATCTACAAGCAATCTTAATGTGTTTTAGGTTACATATTTTGCCATAATTTAAGGTGTAGTATCACTACCAAGCAAACTACACCATAAGTTGTGGCAAAATATGTAACCTACAACACTTGGATGAAATATGAAGTAGAAAGGGTTGTGTGCATTCAAGGCTAATAATCAATTAGAGTGCAATAACCGAATTCGGAGATGAATGTTGCCAGAACTAAGATTGATGTGTAACCAACTTTTGAAACCAGTTGAAAGTTGTCTGGGATTGAGTGGTCTGTGGCTGCAACAAAAAGAAATCAAACAATCTGAAGATCAGCCAAATTGTCTAGTAGTTGGTGAAGGTTATATACAAGGTTGTATGCTTTGTGCCACAATTAATGAAACTTAGCTGGAAGTCTTTTTGCCTTTTATCATTAGCTTGAGTTCCAGTTAGCATTGCATGGGTAAGACTCCTTATAAGAGGATTTGGACACGCCCTTTGCAGTACTCCAGATGTAATCAGGCTAGAAACTCCATTTCCACACTATCAACAAAGTAAAAATCTGACACCCAAATACTATTCTAGAGCAACCCTCCAGATGTAAGTGTAACAAACAAAGAAGAGTCTCACACACATAACTGAACGGCGAGCAAACAACCAAAGACACAAACTAGGGATCCACCTGAATAGACTCTATAGGGACCTGAAGAAATTGGGGCTAATTAGATCACTTGTGACAAAGTGCAAAACTTAGAAAAAAAGGGTCTTGTACATGATCTTTCTTTCCAATACAAGTTCTTGGTGAAGCACACTAATGCATGTGCATTTTCCATCTGGAATGGTGCCTTGATGCTAGAGTCAATGAAACAAAATATGTCACCCAGGTGATTACTAGTGGCAAGAACAGGAAGAAATTGCCAAGGGGAGCTATGTGAGATCTGCAAAAACCTACATCTCTGCTGCCACAGCTGGAAACTGGAAACTACCATGCACAAACTGCTGATTTTGGCTGTGGCTATTGACACCACTAAAAGCAGGACAATGTATCCAGCAGTGTTCAAGGATGCATCCAATTTTTCACAATTTGGAAGAGATCTGCACATCTTTGTAGTTGGGTTCCTCTGAAGCCTTGGAACTTCAAAAGCCCTGTGACTGTATATAACACCAACATACGCATATACTATGTGAAGCAGCTGGGTATGATGAGCAAAGGAGTGAAAATCTAACTTGGAAGGCGCTGCAGCATTTTACAGGATGGAAATGCACAGCATTGATAACATTGGTTTTTAAGTGCAATGACACTGAAAAACACACAATTCATCTGCTTCCTCATAAGCAGTCTAACAAGGGAAGAAGTGGGCAAAAAGTACACCAGATGAGGCACCCATGCAGTGGGGTACAGAACTGGTCCACATGAAACTGCAAAGACCCACTTCTGAAAAATAGATGGTTTTAGGGTTTAAGGTTTGCAGACATTCCAAGCTTCTAGTGAGCTTGCAATGCATCATCACTGGAGCATATAAGCACTAATAATGAGGACCACAACCAGTGAGGATTGATTGATTAATTGCCTGTTTAGCTACTGAATAATGGGGAAGGATGGTGTGTGACACACAAACTCCAAGCTCCATGCTCACATTCTCCCCGTACAGTGGGCCAGTAAAGAGGAGGAAGTGGTTTTTTCTGCAAATCAGAACTGCTTGTGCAATACAATAAATGGACAAGAATCAGACCTGTAGAGCAGCTGCCATGCATCATAAGAGTCAGTTGCAGCAGCATCCCCAGGTACATGATCACAGTCTCCTACAGGGAATTAATTCACAACTATTGCTTCTGCCTCTGCAGCAGCACTAAACGCTAAACCCGAAACCATTTGCCTTATGGCCTTTGTCATGTCTGTGCTACTCAAGCAACAGAGTTTCTATATCCAACTCACCCATCACCTTCTTTTTAAAAGAATCTTATGTTGGACTTTCAAACCCAATCTTCCATCTTTGCACTACTATTGAACTAGTGATTTCTGATGTCTCCAAGATCTTCAGTAAAATCTCTGGGGAGCCAAGGTTTCTAAGGATGGCCATACATGTCCCTGCACATTAATCAGGTCTGCTGTGGCAGGTTATGTCATTTTCTTGACTGCATTACATGACATAATCATCTGGTGATGATCATAAACTTGTAATAATGACCAAAATGTGTCTGCTGAATGTGAAATTTTCTTTTAAATTATAGAATCTGCCACCCAAAACCTTACTGTTATGGAATGACCTGACCATGCCCTTTGTGTTGGGTGTGTCACCTAGCTTTCCCTAACAAGCTCACCTGGTGTCTTACCCCCCAAAATGGGTAGGGCTTGACCATTCCACAGTGGATCATCATCCCTTCTCCTGCACCCATTTTGCTTCTTCACCCAATCTGTTCTCTGTGTTCGCATGTGGCACACTTTCTCCAAGAATGTTAATGCAAAGGTCATTGCCATACATAAACCACTTGTTAGTACATATCCTCCAGCACATTCCTCCCTGAAACCACCATTCATATATATATCCACACACCATGTCACGAACATCATCCTCTGCAGCAAAAAGTCATGTGACAACTTGCACAAATTCAAAATTACATTTTTATTTCAGTCCTCACATTTTCTTTCTTTATTTGAAGAATCATAGTTTGACTTGAATTTGTTTTTTTAATGAGCACCTAACTTGGTCTTTGTCCAAAGTGCCATAATTTGTGGTGCGTGGATGAATGTCATGGACAAGTTTTTTTTCCTGGCCAATAAAACTTTGGATTCACCCTCGAGCAGCACTTTCTTGGTCTCACAAGATGTCAAAATATGGCTTTGCTATCTCATCATCTTGGCTTGTCAACTTGGAGTCAGCTGAAATTTCTTTCTACCAAAGACTTCTAAGTATGTAAACTCTAAACCCAATAAGTCATTTTGTAATCCCATGTGTGAATGAGTAGATTGGATGGCTTTTCTAACTAAGTCTTCAAATAGATGTAAAATGAGTGTCAAAAGGGCTTATGCTCTTAGGAGATAAGAGCACCAATTAGGCTAATCTATTTAGCCAAATGGAAGAGAATCCATGTCAGATTTGATTGTTTTAAAGCATATGTAGGCACCAAATCAACAAGTCCACTTGCTACTGTGATCGAACTACAAAACAAAACCAACTCAGAAAAAGCCAACATTTGGTGGAGACATCCAATATTTTATATTCTATAATTGAAGCGGTCATGGTAATCTAATCTAGTAATCCTTGTACACCTTTTACATGTTGAAGCATATGAGTTCACTACTAGATAACTTTTGAATATGGTAGTGGCCATCCCTTGGTCATACCTATATTTGAACAACTTTTTATTTTGCATTCCCTTTTAAAATGTTGTCTCACACCTATAGCCCATGAATAATGCTACCTATCTTGAAAGTTCATCTTAGAGTTTGAATAATATGTCATTGCCGAATGGTTTATAAGTGGTGGAATGTCTTAACTTTTTAATTGACATTTGACCAAAACCAATTCGCATAGTACTATCAAGTAATCAAGGCATTTTGAAGGAGACCAGAGTATCAATGCTCCACTTGAGTCATGTTAAAGATTTATAAGCAAACAGGGATGTGCACTATGCTTCATCAATACTTAAAGCCAACATAAAAGAGGATCAAGACTTTGCATGGCCATGTTCCTTCACATATGAATTTCTTGGGCCATGATTACATACTAGATGAACAACTTCCAAATGAATAGCAAGGAGGTGCACAAGAAATTTTTGCAAACCTGGATGAATATGCACTATATCAAACAGCGACATCTATGATTTGGACATTTTTATAACTATGACTAAGTTCTAGTCATGTAATCATATCTTTAGTCATGTAACATAACTTAGTCATGTTTACAACTACATATTTAGGTCATGTCATGAAGTTCACAATTACATGACTAAGGCATATGGTTTGATTTCAAAATAACATTTGACCAAGTAACAAGACATATTGGACATGTTAAGAAGATGGGAAATTTTTATATGAATATAATTTGTTGGTTAGGTTCATGCATTTAAAATATTATGTTCATAATTATGGATGATTTTAAATATTATGATTTTGCACATGAATCACAAAAATTGACTTAATCCAACATCATGTCATTGAACCTTCTTCTTCTTCTTGGAACCAATATTAAAGTACATTCACACTGGGTTTTGCTTAAGTTTGACCATGGTCAATTTAGGTTTAACCTAAATTCAACCCAAGTTTAACTTTTAAATTTAGCTTAGGTTTAACCTTTAACTTTAACTTGTAGGTTTAACTTTTAGGTTTAATTTTTAAGTTTAGCCTAAATTTATCCTAAGTTTAACCTTTAGGTTTAACTTAAGTTTAACTTTTAAGTTTAGCTTAAGTTTAATCTAATTTAATTTAAATAGATTTAGGTTATATTAGGTTAACTTATAATAACCTAAGGAAGCTTAAATCAATCTAGCTCAATTTAAGCTAGACTTGGTGGGTGGCCTAAGTTAACCTAGGTCAACCTAGGGTGACCTAGGTTAGTTTAGGTTTGCCAAAATTTAAATATGTTAATGGTTATAGCTTTTTGATAACCAAATATGTTACAAATAAAAAGTTGTGGTGCAAGGGTTAAAGACTTGAACCTTCAAAGTGAAGGTGACAAATTTAAATCTTCACACTTGCAACTTAAAATTACCTAAGATCCTTGCCTAAATGGCTTACTTATCCTATTCTAGGTTTTTTTTTAGTCTAAACATCCTAATTTATGTTCTTTTTACTAGGCTTCGTAGGCCTTGGTTTCCATATGGCAACACATGATTGAGTAAAATATGTTCAATTCTTGGTTTTTAGGTTGCCACGTGACAACAAGAAATTAATTTTTAAAAATTTAATTCATATTTTTAAAATTAAATCTCAACCATTAGGTGCATATTTCATGATTACTATTCAATTTAATATTATAAAATTTGATGACCATGCATGTAAGGAGGATCCTATTTATCTTTTGGTGACAAGCCTTTTTTATTGGCTCATCATAGATAATATTTGCAGTTCAAATATATTTGGTGCGTATATTGTGTGTAGACCAATGCTTTTTCACCTACTTGTATAGTTCCAAAGTTGAACTTGTTGACAAAGGATATGAGATAAATTTACAACATTATCTCACATCATCCTTTGTTGCATACAAAAGTACCCAACTTTGACCATTATTATCTTTTTCATACTTTGTCCAAATGAAAAGAAATAAATTTCATTTTAAAATATTTTTCCAAGATCTACACATCTATAAAAACATTTAACAAAAAAATCAAGTAATTTGACTGAAAATGCATTTGAATTTTCACTATTTCATACATTTGCACAAGAATGATATCTTGAAGATTTTCTTTTTCTTTCATAAAACAATTTGTAAATAAACATATTTAAAATCAACACGATTTTTTTGGTATATATATATGAGTCCTACCTACCTACGTACTTATATATGGGTAGGTAGGTAGGGTTATGAATAGGGTATGAGTGTGTATATATATATATATATATATATAATATTTTCCCACCTTTTAAAAATATAATGAATCAATTAAAATGTGATAAATGTGTATTTATTACCATGTGTTATATTTATTTGTAATTATAAAATATATTTTATAATAAAATATGTTATCTATGAAACATATAATAATATTTTCAACATTTGAAAATTTTGTACAAAGTATTAAAATTATTTAAATGTCATAATTGTAATTTATAAATTTTTTCATTTTTAAAATAAATTTTATTATGAGTAATATATTTTAATCTTTTATTTATTAATTTTCAATTCATTAAATGTGATTCCAAGTTGTATGACCAAATATTTTGATAAATTACTAAATATCAAATTTTATATTCTTTGTTACCCATCACATGGAAACATGAAAAACAATGTCATTTTGGGACATGTGGATTTCTTTTGAAATTCATTGGATATCAATAATAAGAATACATTTCATTATTTAATGTCAAAAAATCCAAAATATATATTCATTTAAATAAACCTTTGAGTATAAGTCTCAACTTAAATGTCTCAATTATATTCTATGCATCAATGTTTTATTTGATTTTATGGTTTCAAAAACTTCGGTAATTTGTTTCCCATTTTTTGGGATTTTTTTTTAAATGAAAAAAAAATCCCCAAAATTTGTTTTAGCCACTGTCTAGAAATTCACATTCAATAAATAGTGATTCAAAAGCAAAAATTATAATATATTATAATATATTATTTACTTCTTCAATAATTATGTGTTTGATCATCTACAAGCTTATAATATGCTTATTAAGTATGTATATCTACCTTCTAGTTTTTTCCCTTTTAATTATTTTTAATGTTTGAAATTTTATATTATTAAATAATTATATGGTGTTCATGAAGAAGATTTTTAGTCACGTGTTCTTATCCATGAAGACTTTTAGTCATGTAGTCATATTCATGGTTACAAAAATACAACTAGGCAAAAAAAATGGCATATATGAGTATATGACTAAAAATGGTCACTAATCATATTTGTCATAGTCATAAATGTCAAGTTTTGGGATAGTGAAATGCAACTACACTGTCTTCATAACCTTTGATGACAACAATAACACCTTGAAGCATAAGGATCAAACAAAAACATGCAAATGAACCCTTTCACCAATAATCAAAGAAACATTGAACAAAAACATGTTAAGGGCAAATTAAGGTAGACATTAAAGAGACTTTTGAATCTTATTTTTGGAGGGAATTTTTTAATTGTTCTTATTCCATGTTGATTTGGAAGTTTATGTAAATTGTATAGTGAAAATGGTAAGAAATACAAGGGTCCATTCTAGATTGGGGTATACAAAAACAATGTCTTGCCCCAAAATCACTCTCAAGACACTACCTTGAATGACCATTACATTTATGAAATAATTTAATTGGTAGACCTTTTTTTTTCATTAGATACACTCTTTTTTTATATTAAAATGATGGTGATATTTTGTGATTTAGATGATTAAAACATGTCCTTATGTGTCTTAAAAGATGGCTCAAGAACCATGTCCCACTATGTAGTTTTATCAAAAAGGACTCAACAAGACTAATAATATTTCTTCAAATTGTTCCATATTTTGACCATGAATAGAATAAAATGTGTTCTATATGATGGCACAAATTTTTGGTATGATAAATCACCAAATTTTGTAAAAATTGATGTTGGAATCTTGGATTTTTTCCGTAGAAAAGGTTGCGTTAATAAGGACAATCAAATTAATTTTATTAATTACAAAATTACATTCCAAAGGTTTGGAAAGAAGTATAGGAAATGTGGCTACAATAAATAGGAAATTATTTTATGTTTTTAATAGGTTTTTGGCTCTCCAAATGAGAGTATGTCATTCAAAAAAATGTCCAAATAGTCCTACATTCCTTTTTAGTTTATACTTGAATAAAATGTTCAAAATTTATTCAATTGATTTGAATCATTCATTTTAACATTAATTGGTTGGAAGCTTAAACATACATATCCCCCTTTCATTGTTTAACATCTCAAAACATTCATTTTGTTGAGTCTTTGCTTCAAAATTCAAGACACATGACAAAAAGGTGTTGTGGTTCTTGTTGTGATACCCCAACCATGAATGCACCCACAAAGTAAAAGCTTAGACATGGAACATAAACTTTGTTTTCGATAATGTAAATTTCTATTTTGAATTAGGAAGGGTTGAGAAAACTGTAATGTTTTGATAAGAATTGTGTAAATGAAATATAGAATCATTATTATAATCATGAATTGTATTAGTTCCTATATGTTTCTTTATGTAAAATACATCGTGTATGTTTTTAGATACAAATTTAGTTGCAAGAAATATTACAATATAAAATTTTTGTAAAATAAGTACATACCATAATTTTATTTAATGGAAACAATGGACCACATTAACCACACACACCTCAAAATTGGAAAGTGTTGCATGAAGATCTCCAATAATACATTATCAAAAACCATGTATTTCAAATTGAAAAACACAATGAAATCCACAATAGAAGTTAGGACATGTTACATTTTCTTTCTTGGATTAACACCACAACATATCATGCCTTCATTAATGACAAAATATTTTTACTTACACCCTTGCAATTCGCATTAAACTCATCAAAAGATGATGTAATTCCATAAATTTATTACATTTGTTATGAAATCACACAAGAAGGAATCATGGGTTTTGCAATTGTCCAAATTCACTAGGGTTTTAATGAAATGGGACAAAAATTGACTAATATGTAAATTTTATAGTTTTGGTAAAAAAGATTAGTTGATTAGGGATTTTTTTATGAATTTTTAAATTTTCATTTTGGATAGTCACATGTTGCACTAAGTAATTTTTAAATTTTGACATGAATATTATAAGGTCCCAAGTTAATATAATGTGGATTAAAGTGCCACATCATCATACAACATTTTTATTTTTATTTTTTTCAGATCATTAAATCAAGCATGATATTTTTTTACAACATGCCATGACAAAAATGCATGTCATGAAATTTATTTATTTATTTCAAATTTCATCCACAAAGAGTTTTGGCACCATTCACCACCACCATATGTACATGTATATATGCTACATTTGTACATGATACATCAATGTATATACACATTATACATTAATGCATGCATCCATCAAGGTTTGAACCCAAGACTTCATGGAAATGCACTAATGTTTTAACCACCAAATCACTTCAAAACTTTAATAACGTAAAAGAAAAAGTTAACTTTATTATGTTCTACATGAAACTATTTAGGAAATTCAATTTTTAACATGCGTTTTCTTTTTCAAAACTTATTCAAATGCTACAAATGAAAACATGATTTTGAAGCTTATTCAATAATGTATTCAAATAATAATAATTTGAATTTATAAATAATAAAAATAAAAGTCTTAAAAATAACTTAAATAACATGTTATGCGTAAATTTACAAATATCTTTTTGTTTAAATTAAATTATAATTTTTGTAAATGTGATTCAATTCAATATGAATTCAAGAATGCCTTCATCGATTCTTTAACAATATATTTTTTATAATGTAAAATATATTTTCATTTTTTGAAATATTTTATGTTTTTAATTTTCCCCAATATGATTAGGTACAAAACTTTTTTTTTTTTGGTTTTTTTTTGTTTTCCTTTGTTTTTGTTTATCTCATTTTTGCAATGTCATTCAAATGGCAACCATCCATAAGAAAATTTAGTCACATTTGCCTATAGACAAGTTATGGAATTGAAGGCTTGTTTAAATTCTTCAATATTATGGCTACCTACTATAACCTATTGTAAAATTTTGATGATATATATTTTTTAAATTGACAATTTTTATTTTATTTTAAAGTCTTTTGTTGACGTTGTTGCCCCATTAAATTGAAAAACATCAACCACAATTTTTTTTAATAAAGTAGTCAATATAGTAATTTAATTTTCAAAACATTATTTGTTTAACAACATTAATCATACAATAATACAAAGGATTAATTACACAACTGTAAAAAATTTATTGCACTATATGTTTTATAATATTTTTGTTCCCTTTGTGGAAGTAAAACAACATAATTTGGTGAAATTTTGACATTAAATAGTTGGATCAAACCCCCTTTTCTGCCCCCTTAACCAATGTTATTAATTTTTTAAATTTTGGTGGTGAATTTTCACAACTTGGTGACTCTTTTTGAGAAAAAATTGGAAATTACAAACAATAATAATTAAGATTTCCTCAACATCAAACAAAGGATGTTTTTAATTAAAATAATTTTTTTTGGTTCTTTAAAACCATAATTTTACAATTGGTTTTTAAATGTAGATATAAAAACTTCTTATTAATTTTATATTTCCATATCTGATCTATAGCCTAAAACATGGTTAAATCTTCTTATGGATGATCTTGAACAACACCACAAAATTGAAAAATAAAATTATTAACAAAAAAATTTGATGTCATTATTATGATCACCATATTAAATTCATCCATTTATTATTTTTTTGAAATTCATCTTTAAATATTTAAACATAAACATGTAACAAAACAAACATAAAGACAAATGTTAAATCATTGTAAAAATTAAAATTAAAATTATTAATAAATTATATATATATACAAAAAAAATTCTAATCCAAAAAATTTGCATGGATTTTTTTCCCCATATGCCAAAAGAAAAAATAGGAAAAAAAATTAAGGATTATTTTTGGGGTTTTTCTACTGTGGCATTGTGAACATTTGTAATAAAATGAATGTCCATGATGCTTAAAACATACAAGGGTAAAAGCATGCATTTGAATTTACGTAAAATGTACATGAATTTTTGCATGTTAAAAATTCGTAATTAAAAGGTTTACATGCACCTTGGAGTTTGCATGCATAAACATTTTGACATAATCACTAATCTATTCAAATATAAATGTGAAACTTGTTAACATTTTATTCATCTATTTCAAACAATTATAATGAATGCAAACTGCAACTTATAAATGATGGATTTAACACATTCAATTATGTGCAAATGTTGATAGTTCAAGAAATGTGAAAAAAATCACTAACCCATTCAAGTATAAATTTGAAGCATTAAGTTCTTGTGCATGTTTCAATATATATTAAGTGCAATATGCAACATTTGGATAATGTTTTCAATAGGTACAAAGTGATGATTCAATTCATGTATATATGTTGATAGTTCAAGAGATGTGAAAAAATTCATTAAACCATTCAAATATGAGTGCAAAACATCAAGTTGCATGTGTTTCAATATATTCTAATAAGTGCAAGATGCAACCCATGAATAATAATTTTAACACATTAAAAGTGAATGGTTCAACCCATGTACACATGTTGATAATTGAAAAGATGTCAAATAATTATTAACTCGTTCCAATATAAATGTGAGGTCTTAAATTGTTATGTGTTTCAATAAATTATGATAAATGTAAAATGTAACCTATGAACAATGGTTTCAATGTGTTAAAAGTGAATGGTTCAACTCATATATCATTTTGATAGTTGAGGAAATGAAAAAACATTTGTTAACCTATTATAGTGCATTGTGTAAATAAAATTAAAATATACTTCAATTTTCACGTCAACAATTCAAAATCATTAAAAAAAAAGGTCCAAATTATACTCATAAATAAACGATGTAATGATTGTTACAATTATAAATAATGTTAATCATTAATTAGTGTAGCAAGCCATTTGCAAACTTAAAATGGCCAAATGTGATTGAAACATGATCAAATTGGATAGTAGTTACAATGTGTGAGGGTGGACAAGGACAAGATTTCTTTTTGTGCCAATTGCAAAAGTGATTGATTTAAAATCAAAGAAAAATGATTCAACCCACACATGTTACAACCTTCATTTCTTTCAGCTTTGGTGCTTTAATGTAAAGTACAAGATTAAAAAAAAAAAGTTCAAAATTTCAACACCTTGCAATTATGATTCCACTCCATTACTAGTAACATGATTTATAAGAATCCATTGTCTTCAATTAGTTGGATTCAAATTCATAAAACAAAAGTAAAACTTAATGCACTTGTACAAAAACATTAAAAAAAATGTTTAAACAATATCATCTTCATTAGACTCATGTTTTAGTTACAAATTAAAAACTTGGTTGCACCACCTAAAAGAACTTAAGAAATAAAAAATTGGAGAATTTTGATGCAAAAGAAAAGAAAACTTACTAAAGCAAAATTGAAAAACAAGTTCAAGTACATACACAAAGATTTTTATTTATTTATAATAATGAACTAGCACATTCATTATTCCATCACATCAAATCATAGTATGAATGCAACTAATATTTAGAATCTTGAAAAATATTTCCTTAAAGTTTTCTCTAATTTTTACATTTTGCCCCTTGCTTAGTTGAATTTTTCATTCTTTTCTTTCCCACCAAACCTTGTGCTTGTTTTTAGCTCAATTTCCTAACATATTTCAACATTAGTTGTGAGCTTTAGATATAAGGTCAGTGAGAATAAAATGTTATTTTGACTTAATTTTAATTGGTTTTCAAACTTGATAAATTGACAATGATTAGGTTTGTTTTATTAACATGTGATGTCGTCATTGATTATCATGTGGGAAAGGAAGAATAAGATTTACCTAGGCAATTTGATAACACATGTACACATCATGGTTGCACACATGCCAAATTGTGTCATTGCCTCTTTATACAATATTGCCATTAGGTATATTGGGATTGGAACTATGGAACTTAGGTCCAAAATGAATGTACCCAAGAGCAAGGTTGAAATGTTATTGTGTTCCAACCTACAATTCACCTTTTATAAAACATTTTCACATTTTTCTAGATTGGAAACCTTGATTTTGGATAGAAGAATAAAACATTTGATCATTCTTGGATGGCCTACTTTTCCTATTAGTTTTTACATTGGACCATGCGCAAAAATACAATAGATTTTAAGTCAGTAAATTTTTTCTATCCATTTTAAAACATTCATTTTGTTACATGGACTCTTATGTAAAACATCTATTTTTTTGAAGTTGTGAAAATATGTTCACATTCACATTTTCAATAAAATTTTGAAAACTTGCTCAAGAAAATAAAATGTCGATTACATAAGCACCAAATAAAAGCACATCATACAAATAATTCAATGATCTTGGATTGCAAAAAGATGAAAATTGTCAAAGATAGTTAAAGTATGTGTGTATATATATTCCATTTTTTTGCACTTTGTCAATTTGCATAAAATGTCTTCACATGTGTCATTATATATAAAAAGAATCAAAATCATGAACATTTTGAATTGCACTAGATTGTATAGCCTTCCAAGGTACACATGATCATTTTTTTCAACAAACAATTATCATTATAAAGTCTTAGGGTTTCAACTTTTGAAAAAAATGACATTTTGTGGTTGTGGGCACAAAATTACCACAAACACAAGGTTACATGGATGGGCATTAAGGTTACAACAAGCTATAATCAACAAGCTTAAATATAGTTTTAATCACATGTACACAAAACATGAACTATGAACATTCACAATTATACAACTCACACAAACATGTACCCAAACAAATTATATTCATAACAATAAAAAATGAAATAAAGTGAACAAAAATATAGGACACATAATTGTCCATTAAATCAATGTTCATTTGCTTAAAGACAAATGTTGCACTAGCTTGATTTACACCTATTTGGTTCTTAAGTTGTAGGATTTTTCATAAGATAATTATCATAAGTGGAATTCATGCATCATTTGAAAGGAGTTGGATTGGTTCCCATGTATGCATTGCAACCTTGTTAATAAATATATTATTGTCCTTGACAATTTGAAATCTTGGATATTTTGACTTAGATATCTTAACTTAGGTTAAATTTAGAAACTTTTCAAGGTTTTTTTTATCAAATTGCAAGTTCAAATCACATCATTCATTAATACTATCCATGGGATGACATTAATTCAATTTCAATGTTAATTATAATTTATGGCCATTGGGGAGGTTAGTTTTTATATTCAATGGGTACCCACTATCTTTTAGAGGGTATTAATTTGTTACTTTACATGATATATGGGACAATTGCCAATAGATATGCTTTCAAATCTATTTATATGTATTTAATGTGCATTTTCATGTCGATGTTTTCTATATATTAAAATAGGTGTTTTTTTTATTTTGCGGCCACAACCAAGCTTTGGGGCCCCTCCTTTTGCTTTTGATACTAGTGGAAAGTTCTTGATGAAACAATGTGCGTGTTGGTTGTTATGCAAATTTGGGACCAAGAAAAGAAAAAAAACTATTGAATTGAAAATGATTTTTGTCATTGAAAATTAATTAAAATTTCAACCAATCAATGCCTATTCATCATATTGGCCCTTTGGTTTGCCCTTTCACCTCCCAAATTTTAACACCTAGGACCAATGACATTCGAGTTTGTGTTTGGGCCAATAATATTTTTCACATTTTTATAAAAAAAAAGTCAATTGTTTTTAAGAGTTTGAAGATGATCCCAAATTTTGGGCCAACAACACACTTGGGCCCATTAGTCTATATTAAATTAACTTAATAAGCCACCTCTTGCAAGGCTATATTTACTTAACTTTTTTCTTTTGCATGTTACATGCACATGAAAAGGCAATTGCACATTAGGGTGTGAATAACTGAAAGTCCATTATGAAAGTCCATATCCAATGTATTTTCAAGTCAAATTTTAAATGATGTTGAAGTTAACATTTGTTTCTATGTCCAAATTCAAATCATAATTAAAACCTTCTTATAATTCATATAAAAATATGGGTCTTGAAAAAATAATTTCAAATATCTAAATGAATTTTTTGATTTTTAAATCTCCATTTAAAATATTTAAAAAAATGAAATACCTTTTATTTTTATTTATTTTTCATCTTAAGTATTAAAAACTTTCAAGTGGAATCCCCCAAAGTTGTGAACACATTACAACAAAAGGTGTCCATGTATGCCAAGCACTATTACAAAATGTGGGTGCAGTTCACTAGTCCCTGTTCACTAAACTAGTGAATTCATTGCTTCTTCACTGATCTCCGTTCACTACAACTAGTGAATTCACTCAAAATCCAGTGAAATCACTTGGCGTATAAGGACACCTTTTGTTGTAGTGAAGTGATTTCACTAGATTTTGAGTGAATTCACTAGTTGTAGTGAACAGGGACCAGTGAAGAAACATTGAATTCATTAGCTTAGTGAACATGGATTAGTGAATTGCACCCACATTTTGTAAAAAAACTCCATGAATCAAAATACATAGATTTTTTTTGTCATCCAAATTCTCTAAAAAAGTTTTCTTTAATATCAATGTCACCATACCATCTTATCAAATTGAGTCCTTTATTCAATAAAAACCATTATATGAAGGTGCATGAAGTCCATATTCATCAATTATGGATTATTATAGGTTTTTGGGTATTCTTTTAAAAGTTCATTATGTTATGACAATTCAAAAACTATTCAAAAAATTCATACAATGTGATTATAATATATATAACATTGTAATGTTGAGTCTTTTAACCTAATCATTTATATTTAATCACATGACCAATTACAAACTTCACAATTACAATGTTGCAAAAATTGTTTTGTGATAACATTTTATGAACAATGTAATGTGCTTTGACCTGCAAATACATAAGAGATGCCTTGTAGACGACCAATGACCACCTCATTCTTTGATTATATGGATTGTGAAAAATTTTACAAAAAAATCATTTGGTGACAATTGGGTAATTCATATGTAAACATGATGGAAAGTAAACATGTTGTTTTGTAGGCATGTCATGATGTGTCCATTCATTAGTGTTGGTGTGTGCTTGTGTTTTTGAAGTGCTTTTCTTTCCCACTTCTGTGTTTTTGTACCTTTGTATATAACCTAGGTTATTTCTTAAAATTTTAAAAGAATAAAAAATAAAAAATTGTGAGGTAAGTGGACTGGAGATCATCCAGAAGTGGACTTAGCCAAATTTGGCTACATGTCATAGAGCAATGTAGAATTTTTTGGTAACCCTCCGTATTTTTGGGACATCTTAAAAGCTATGGTCTAAATCTCATGAATTTCAACTTGTTTCCCCTTGAAATATGCTGACTTTGTGTCAATTTTTTTCAAAACAAACCTTTGTAGGATTTGGAGCACTTTTTTTAAATCTTGAAGTGGTGGAATTTTGCCCTTGAAAAAAGTTGTTTTAAACAATCCATTTGACCCAACACCCACAAGTGCACCATGGTCCATCCATTGGAAACCTATTATGGATGAACCATGCAACTGATAAGTAACCAAATAAGCTTTCTTGTAAACCATCCTACTTCCCCTTCCGTCTGCCTATGTAAGTGTGTAAGTATCATAAGCAAGTAGGTTATAGGAAATGTAAATGAGTACAAAGTAGATAGTTAAGCAGGTCAAGTCACTTTACATTAGTTACATGCCTGTGGATGGTTAGTACATAGCTAACCACTGTGGTTATCTCTGGGACAGGAATACAACCAAAAAAGTGTATACCATGTATCCATCCTGCATGGTTCACTCCAGTGGCCCTATTTGAATGCCTACCAGCTGTATGGTTGAGGGATGGACTACTGGATAGCATTTTTTTTGTTTGCTGTTGGGAAAAATCAATTTATTTTGTAGGGGGAAGCAGCTGCTGTGTTTGTAGAAGAGATGTTTAGAATATAGATAATAATTATTTTTTAGAAATTCATAAAAAAATAACCAGCTGGAAACAGGAAACAATTCTCTTTATATTTTAAAAAAATCAGAAAACTGATCAAAGCAATCATTTATATATATATATATCAGTTTGTAGTATTGATAAAAAAACAAGTGTAAATTTTGAGGTAGGTTACTGCAGGTACATCTTCTCAGGCCTGATCAAAACAACTACCCAATTAAGTACCAGTGTTGGATTATGGTTCTTTACTTTTACAAAGAACCTCCAGTTGCAGATCTAGAAAAAGAAATTAAAACTGTCTTGGTTCCAGTTTCAATTTTAATAATTCTGAAAATCAGACCCATGGGTTGTTCATTCTGACCAACCAGAACTAAAACCAACATTTCTGGATGTTTTAAAACAATTTACAACAACTGTCTTGGTTCCAGTTTCAGTTATGAAAATCAGACCTGGATCCGGTTCCAATCATCTTACTAATTATAGGAACTGGAATCAAGGGGTTCTTAGTTCTTATAACCTCCAAAACAGGTATGTATAAGCTGGTACCACCCAACACTGGTAGGTACTTCTCATAACTAATCAAAACAAGTGAAATTTTTGAGCTGGGAGGAAGGTACCTACTTCTCAAAGGTGAGAATTAGTAATTTTTTTTATAAAAATTTTTTTTTAAGAGAAAAACACTTGGGGAAATTGCAGGAAGAATGTTAATGAGTCATGAGGTACGTCGTTGCGGGTACGAGCTTCACACGTAGCCCAGTGGGGGTGTCGCGAGTAGAGCAATAAAAGCAAGCAGCTGCTGCCGCTTAGCCACAAAACGAAAACCAACACATGAGCTAATATTACTAAAGCTTATTTCATTTCATTATTCATGCTCCACTGCTCCTCATCATGATCATGCAGCATGCTTGGGGGATTGCTGAGTGATGATCATCATGATTCAGCTGCTGATCAGGTACAAGACTAATTGTAGTGTACCTCACACAAGTAGCTCTTGGTCGATTCCCCTTGTGAGAAAATTGTGGAACTTTTACCTCCCAAGAATAGACTAAAAAACCACACCTTACAGGGAATTGTGCAACACAGGAAGTTTTGCAACATTCCCAGGGAACCTCACAGACAAATTAGTTCAACTATGCCGTCTAGAAGGGTAGACTGTGAACCGATGTCAGAGGGGAAGGTGGTAATTGTTTTCTGGTTGGAAAGCACCTATTGGGGGAAACGAATGAATTTTCCCTCTGACATTGGTTCTAAGAAGGGATTTCTGACAGAGATAACTGAGAGCTTTCCCACATTCGAGCACACAGGGAGTTGTACCAAAAATCCTTGTTTAAGGAGTAAGACAACATAATAACAACAGTCATAGTTGCAGTCCTAATGATCATCCCCACTACTTTGTGGATTACAGTGATGTGTGTTCATTGGGTTTGGGTGGCAGATTTTTTACTTGCATATAACAACCATCCCTGAGCTGAATCCAAGCTGTAGACAAACTACACACCATGTGAGAGACTAGTTTACAACGCCCTGGCCAATTAACATCGGCTGTACTGATCACTATGATGAATCCCACCCATTCTTTGTTCCTGCTTGCTGGACTGACAACTGGCAATTACTTCTTGCAAGGACAGCTGCTGCAGGTGAACGTAGTTCTTATATTAGATGACCAAGTATTTGGAGTTTTCTTCTTGCTGGTACTGCACTACATGATGACGGTGCAACAGATAATTAATTTCTCCAGCACACAGCTACCATCAGACTTTACAAGCTATGATGCTAATTCGTTTTCCAGCTTCACAACGCACGTAAAAAATAATTCTACTACGTTCACATGAGAAGCTGGATTGCATGAGAGGTAGAACTGGCAAACAAGAAGCGAAGCTGCTGCAAGTGACGCGTTCAATAGCTAGTTTTAACGTTTTTAGGTAGTGTTCATGATAAGTGTGTTATAAGTTGTACATGATCATGCTCATCACAACTGGAGAGAGATCACACCAAATAGCTAGAGCTACTATTTATAAGGCTAGTTCAATGAGCTACTTCTGTTGCAATTTGTCATCAACTTTGAAAAAATTGTGCAAACCAAAAAGATGCACATAACAAACCAGTAACAAATTACATAGCACATTGAAACTCTTTAGGAAAAACTGGTCAGCACCAGGATATATTGCATCTTTAACAATTCTCAAAGACTAGTTCCATATTCTTGTTGTCAATGAATCTCATGATAGAAAAAGTGAAATTAAATCACAAGATGCAAAATCCATATTCAGAATATTCAGAGGTGGTTGGTCTTCTGCATGGCATGCACACATGAACTAGATTTATATCATTTGAAAGGATCCACTGCACCTAGCTAGCAGCTGCAGCCCAAAATGAATTTTCTGAGATCCAGAAAGCCAAATAATACTGAGTTTCAGAAAATTCACGAGATGTGAACACCCTCATAGAAAGAGCCCCAGAAAAATGTCTAAACCTGTAGGCCTTTAATTCATTTCATGAAACCCCATGAGATGCAAAATTACTAATCTCTAGTTAAACCCCCTTGTTTAACTAACAAGTCCATAAAATCAGAGCCTGGACAAACGTGCACTGCAGCAGCAGCAGCAGTGAACTGAAATCCAATACAATAATAATGGTATTGCAGTAATAGTTTATCCTGCACAATAATTATATAATAATCTTGACCATAATAATCTTGGCCGACCTCAAATACCTCAACAACACCACTACTATTCAAAATCAAAATCCATCCCAAGTGATCAGCAGCTCAGCAGCCCAACAATTACAGATTTTAAAGCCTTTTTGGGTGCATCTAAGTCTGAGTTCAAAGAGAGCTTAATCTATAAGCTGTGGCTTGCTTTTGAATCCCAATTTTTCTGGACATATTACAACCCAGAACTAGTTCAGAAAGTAAAAAGAATCAGACTGCAAAACTATGTATTTAATCTCTGAATTTATTAGGACTTTTGACATATCAGATAATCAAGTTCCAAAGCTGGTCTTCTATGTCACCAAAGAGAAAGAATCTGCAGCAGTCCAACTGGTAATTGCAAAAATATATATAAATCATCAGAATCAACAGCTTTATCAGAGTCTGAGAGATATGCATGCTCACCTCAAAATACTACTGGAGTCTAGGCCGAAGCTGGTAATAGACTCACAGTATTTATATAATAATATTATAGAGGAAAACTCCAGTCAGTTGCTGCATCAGACAATCCCACCTGGAGAAACTTGCAGCTAGCTAGCTGCTGGAGAGTTTTTTTCAACCCAGCATCAAATTCTTCACTTCTTCCTAGCTGCAGCTCAAGTGACAACTCTTGACTGTACAGGATCTCCTTTTGAGTAGGCTGAAGCTACTACAACAATCCCAAGCTGCCAGAAGCTGGATAATTAGAATTTTCTGAAAAAAGGGTCATACTGCACCAGATCTGATCCTGTCAGCCGGGTGCAACTGTTGGGGGATATTCTCTAGAGGCCAGCTGCAGCTGCACTATGTGTAGAATAACATCGGGTCAAAGAGAGAGAGAAAGAGAGAGCAGGCATGCACATATATAGATCAGTCTAAAAGAAGACAAGATGATCAACTACAATTTTCCAAGGATGAAAATTCTACCATTGCTGTATGCATGCATGCATGCTGCATGTTCTTATAAATTAAGAAGAAGCAAACTGCAGAATCTATAACTGCACCTGAGGAGCTGGACCTGCAACAACAGCTGCAGCTAGCTAGCTAGCTAGCTTCAGGTGCCCATGAGGAGTTCACAAATTGATTGAGAAATTGGTTATGTGATCAGCTGCATGCTTGGTAAGCTGTAAGCTGGTAGAAGCAGAATTAGAGCTGAGCGTCAATGTCAAGCCATCGCAGAGACCCAGCTGCTGCTGCTGCTTCTTCTTCTTCTGCATCTGGTTTTGATCCTGAACCATATTGCATAATTGCTCCTGGTGTGCAAGAAAAGGAGTCCTAGCCTTTAGTTGCAGTGGCTGCTGCTGCTGCTGCTGCAGCCCATAAGAGGCAGATGAGTGGTGATCTACAGCTGCAGCTGCTGCAGGGCTGATCAACTGCTGTTGATAATTCATACTATAATCCTTGCAGGACTTACTGTTGCAATGCCGGCTGATCAGCCCATGAGATTTACAAGCAACTGCTGCAGATGCTGGTGCTGGTGCTGTGCCACCCAGGAATAGAATATGATCATTGGATTGTTGCATTGAAGTGTTAGTATAAGGTGCAGCTGCATAAGAAGAAGCTGCAATGACAGTAGCAGGAGGAGACTCCAGATCATCTACTAGACTTGCAGAAGAGTCTTCTTGAAGCTGGTCAAGTATATTCACGTGATTGGCAGCTACTGTTGCTCCTGAACCACAATGTTGTGGATCTACTGTCCTCCAGTATTGTGGTACCTCCAGCTGGTCCTCCTGCACCAAACCAGCTGCAGCAGCTGCTGTATAAACTTCACAGCTCATTAAAGGAATGGATTGATGAGGAGCTGGTGGTGGTTGTTGCCGATGTTGTTGATGCAATGGATGATGATGTTGGCTAACCCCCCCAAACAGGAAGCTTGCAGATCTTCGACTGATCTGCCCAGTTGCAGCTGCTGCTGCTCCATAAAGAAAGTTGTCCGCTAACTCCACATTAGAAGTAGCTGCCGCAGCATGTCCATGATCAGCAGCTGCACACCCCTCACGAAATTCATGTGTTGATCATGCATGCAGTCAGTGCAGAAGTGGAAGTAGAGAAAATCAGATAATATGATGGGGAGATCTACTTCACTGATCATGGAGTCAGTGAACCGATGATGCATGTTCTTGCAGTAAGTACCTGCAGAAAACTGCTCATGTGAATAAAGAGCTCTGGAAGAAGAATTGGGGATTGCAGCAGCAGCAGCAGCAGCATTTGCATGATCAGTTGCATTCTGCTTCCGAGCATCGAATAAGCACCCGCGGGAGTGGAAGAAATCCCACTCTTTTTTGGACAGGGAGTGGGTGGCACTAGCAATCGACAGTCCCGTAATATTGGCGTTAGCTGCTTCCGGCTGATGCATACATGCAGCGATTCCAGCTGCTGCACGTCCACCACATGCAGCAGGAGGAGAAGATGTTCCTGCTGCTGCAGAAAATGATCTTCTGGGGTTTGATTGCTGCTGCATATGCCCCTGCTGGGCAAGGAATTGGTACTTGACAGGCGTTTCTCTTGATCCTGATTCCCCTTCAAACTGCAGTACCTGATACTCGTCGTCTTGGTCAGGAGATTCATGATTCGCCGCCAATGCTAGCTGCTGCTGTTGGTTGTTGTATTGATCCACCGACGGACTTAAACCGCCGGTGGTGCTCTCAGAGTTCTGCTGGAAGAGAAAACCATGGTGAGCAGCAGGTTGTTGCTGCTCATACTGGCAGCTCCCCCCGCTTCTTCCAGAGCATGTGCCGCCCTCATGCAACTCACTGGTCGCAGGACCCGCCTGGCTGCATGATGTGGAAGGACTTGTCTCGGACTTCAACGAGATTTCGTTCATTTGGTTTCCTTCTGCTACATCGTTTGCTGCAGCAGCAGATTGATTGCGAAAATGGTGCGGATCCTGTAAACAAACAAACAACCCATGCAGCAAAAACTAGATCAACCATTGCTGCTACATCATCAAACTTAGAGGAACAACCGACATGCAACTACCGGCTAGCATAATCGAGATTCTTCTTTCTCTTTGTCTTGTGTGATCTTACTCTGCGAGAAATGGTACCGTCTTCGTCAACTTGCCATCCAGCTTCTGCGCACAACGCTTTAAGAACTTCGTTGTGGTCGGCATGCTTGGGAAGACGGTAGTTCCCATGCGCGCGCAAGCCGGCGAAGATTTTGGCAGCGATGGCACGACGTCTTCTCTCTCGTCTCTTATTGTTTTCGCGCTCTCGAGCCGACGGCATCCGCAGCACTGCAGCCGCCGCAACTTGGCCGCCCTTACCTGCTGGTCGCCGAACTATCCAGGGTCCCGATGTTGCTTTGATACACCCACGCACTGCCGACTTCCTTGTTGCCCCACTACAGTTATTGTCTCCCTGCAGATCAGCACTGCGTACCGGATCTGCCATAGGCATTATTGTCGGGACTCGAGTGGGTTCAACTTCGATCCTAGTGCCTCCCTACCTTTCGTTCCCACATGCCAGAGGATTGATCAGCGTCGTCGCTCGTTCATTCTAAACCAAATCATACAACTTCATCTTCAAAAGGCAAAAGTCTGCCCACGGAAGGAGCAAGCAACCGGGAACTGCAGCTTTTCGCTGCTTGCTCGCTTGTACGTCAAAGAAGTAGCAATATCAGGAAAGGAGAGAGATAGAAACAGAGACAGAGAACCGTTACAAAAAGCTGGTCATGTACCTTTTTTCTCTCCAAACCAGCTTTCGTCCGACAGCTGCGACGCCGAGAACGCGTTAGTCCCTTTTGTTCTTGTTTTGGCACCGTGAGAGTAAAGCCAACTCCGCGGGTCCTTTTGCAGATGCCTGCTGCCTGGTTGCACCCAGCTAAACCTGCCCACAGCTACTACTTTCCACTGATCAGCTGCAAACCCTCCGGTACCAACAATAACAACAACAACACATTGCAGTCCTTGTCGACCACGACCCACGTCTGCTCTCATATGTCGGGCTGCTGCTGCTGCTGCATGCATACTGTAGTATAAGCTAATGAACTGCTGCTGTAGAAGAGCTGCTGCTTCATGTCCTCCCTGCAGCTACTGACTTCAATTAGAAGCAGCAGCTTCTCGTTCTTCTTCATTATGCTGCTTGGATTAATGTTTTTTGCTACTAGCTAGCTTCCCGTCCTTGCCCTGCCTCCTAAAACTTCCGGCCCTCAATCCACCTCCCCTCTCCTCTCTTCTCCTCTCCTCTACTGTTGACCATTCAGTTCTAGACACACCCAGCCCATGAAAACAAACCCTATGAAACCCACCCACCACCCACTCTCTGACTGTTGCAGCTGCAACAAACGACCTGTGGGATTGTAAACGTCAAAAGCACGAAGAAGACCGAATACGATCTATACAACTTGCTGCAAAAACCACAAAAAGAAGCAACACCCGGCACCCATGAATCCAACCCATTATGAATGACCCAACGAAAGCCCGACACTAGACCTCGCCACAACAACAACAAACACCAAAGCAAAGTTGCAAAGACAACATGATCAGATCAAAACCAACCAAACCAACCAACCCAAAAAAACAAAAAGAATTCTCTTTTCTTAAAAAAAAGACACACTCACACATAGAAACAAAAACAAAACGATCGAACTGAACTGGACTTGGATACGACCATGACACAAAGAAAGGGGGACGATCACGAGTTTCTCTCGAAATGGAGAGAGAGCAACAACAGCAACAAGGCACAAAAGAAGAAGAAAGGAAAAAGAAAGAACGGAGGCGAGTAAAGTTTGGCTAAATGCTTGAACAAGAAAAAATTTACCAGCGAAATAGGTAAGCAGGGCAGTTATCATGTAACCAACCAAAGGCTGCCCCACCCAAAAAACTTTTTTTAATTAATTGATTAATTAATTAAGTAGACACTAGGCTAACACACTCTACTTACAAGACAACAGATGGCAACATTCTTTCTTTCTTCTTGGGTGACAGTAAAAGTACAAAATAGGATTTTCTTATGCCACAAACAACAAAAACAATCCATAAAGTTCTTACTGTTGGGAGTGGGAGGTACAAAGCATGAATTCTTCACCCCAATAAAAAAACAACAAATACAATTTTAGCCCAGCTGCTTTGCTAATCTTTGTTGCCAACTTTGACACTAATTATATTCTTCTTCAGAAATGTTTGAAATTTCTCTATTTTAGAATTTTCTTTTCAAAATAAAACTCTTTTTTTCTTTTTCTGTTTCTTTTTCTTTTTTGTGAAGGAACATATTGAATGTTTGAAGAATATTTTATTTTGTTGAAATAAGAATTTTCAAAATTAATTTTTAAAAATTCAACAAATAGATCTGTCCAAGCTGCCAAGATACACTATGGTATATATAAATTTTCTTTGCTCAACAAATTTTTTTGCTTTTTCTTGTGTGAACCAGTGTGTACAGAAAAAAAAAATAATAATAATTATAGGAATTATTTTTTGGGTTTCACAACAAAATAGAAAATTCTTGTGCAATAGAATTTTGTTTGTTGATTCTTATTGTTGTAGCAAATTAAAATAAAACAATTTTTCCTTGGGCTAGCATTACGATATATATTACACAATTTCCCCTTTTATTTTTCCTTGCACGAAAATAAAATAAAATAAAATAATTTTGCCGCAGATTTTTTTATTGAAAACATTTACACGAAAATAAAAACTAATAAAATAAAATAAAAATTCTTGTGTGACATCATAATTGAGACCACCGTGTGGTACTCGCTGTCGCGAAACCGTCGCGGAGGTAAATTCTATTTTACCCTCGGGGTATTTGTTTTAGGAGGGACGGGGGAGAAGAGAATCAGATCGCTGGCTGCGCGGTTGCGGTAAATTTAATTTTGTAACCGTGGGAGAGGAATGTAAATGTATAAATCCCAGGGGGGGGGTGGGGGGACTTACTCAATCATGAGTTTTTACAGAATCGAAAAACACGCACATTAGTTAATTAAATCAATTAATTACTGACCATCAACTACTTTATTTTAATATTTTACACATTCCAATCCATATCCTTTCACCCCCCTACCCCCCCCCACCCCCCACCCACCCACCCTCCTCCCTCT
>Ga0116227_10001318_pt1 | contig 54760 bp, 40 predicted proteins | sample S1TSphgellanicum_FD_89693 | JGI IMG/M metagenome (GOLD analysis project Ga0116227, IMG submission 89693) | Host-associated microbial communities from peat moss isolated from Minnesota, USA - S1T2_Fb - Sphagnum magellanicum MG | ecosystem: Host-associated > Plants > Peat moss > Unclassified... | reverse complement strand
CCCCAACAGATCCCCCGGTAAGCGGACGCCGCTCCAGGCGATAGACGTGAAAAAAACCCCCCCCTGCCTCCCGGCGCCCCCCGGCACCCCCTTCCCCCCATCGCGCGTCTCCCCCCCGCCCCCCCCCCCCCCGACCAATTGTTGTAAAATTTCGACCTCTAAAAAAATAAGGAATATAGGTATTCTATTGCAAATTTTCGCCAAATTTGATCAGGCCCCAGAAGGAATTTCGCCAGATTTGGACACATCTCTAGTATCGATGTTTCTTTTTCTGGCGATTTTTCTTCATGGCGTTTCTGTTTTTTTAGTGCAATTTAGACTAAAATATATATTTCTTCTTCTTATTTCCATCATTTTCCAGTGCTTTGACCTCACAAATTTGTTTTGGGGGGGGGATCACTGAATTCTAGTTTTTAGTGCTACTGTTCTTTTTTCTTTGGGCTGAAATTTCACACTTTTTTTGACAAAAAAAATCCAGTGTGAAGCATACAAAGGATTGTTTTGAAAAAAAAATGCCAAAGTGACCATATTTTGACAGAAAAAAGTTCCCAGTAGCCATATTTAAACATTACATTCTTGAAGGTCACCAACACAAAGCAGGATTCTAAAAAAATTCCATACATCTTCCTGTCTGACCTCTAGCCAAATTTGGTTCATTCCTCTTGTGATGATTGCCTATTCACCTACTTCTCGAAATCGATGAAAAAAAGAAAAGAAAAATCCTGGTGAGTTTTATGCCAGTTTTTCTACTGTTTTGAAAGTTTTCCCAAAACTTGTCCCCCATGAATGCTAAATCTCTTTTGGGATGAAGATCACTTTGCTATGTCACCAAAAATGAAAACAAAAGAAATAGCTCTGGGTGGGTCTTCAACATGCAACTTTTAAAAGTGCATTCACACTTGGTGTTAAGGACTCCGGAGTTAAGTCCCCTAACACCAAGCTAGTCATTTAGGACCTAAACCTATTTACCACAAAGATTTTATGTTAAGTTAACATTCACTTAATATTTAACAATCACCCATTCCACATTGGGTGCCACCTAAGATGCCACCTAGATTTTCACTTCACACTGACTTAACATTATGTGTGAATGCACCTTTAGTTGAGCCGTATATACGAGGTGGCTAGGTCATTTTAATGCAGGGGTGAAGACTCAAAGTGAGAATGAATTGATTTCTACGTACTTTATCCTTCTTAGTGTACTTTACCTTTTCAAGCTACAATAATATGAAGAATGTTTCAGAGCTTTGAAAGCTTCAAACTTGGCAGAAGGTCCAGGTATCAAGAAGCAACGGTCCTTTAAAACCGCTGCACTAATGCTGACTTGACTGACCCATAATCATTACTCATGCCCTTTTCCTTCAAGTGTGTTTTTTTTTTTTTTTTCATTTTTGTGATGTAGCCAAAGTGGCGATCATCCACTAAAAACGGTTTAGTCAAATTTGGTTAGAAAACAGCAGATCAAAGTAAAAAAGTTTAAGCATCCTTCACCTTTTTGGCTAAATGCTAGGAACCAAATAGACAAATGTAGACTTAATTTAATTTATTTCAAAATTTGATGACTAACCCCCCACCACCCCCAAAACACATATTTTAAGTCATTTTGAAAAAATATTTAGCCATGAGGTGAACAGGCTTCCTGCAAACGTGTAAAGTTCAAATGCTCTGTCGGTCATATGGGGTTCTGGCCTAATGTCAATTAAAGGTGACTGACGAAAGTGCAAATGTACAAAGGGGAGTGGCCGTGGCACGGTATACCATACCGGACATTAATGAGGATTTAGACATCCAGATTGGCTATTAGATCATGAATTACACACAATAACCTCTGACCTTTGGATTGCGTAATCGGCAAGACCAGCTTGGTTACCAGAAAAAAATGAGCCACCAAAGGGAGCACGAGTTTTGTTTTCTAGTAACTGGGCTGCTCGAGCCGTATTACGAGACAAAACTGGTTCCTCTATAGAAAGAGGTGACATGGCATCACCCCATTGGGAAAGAAGTCACATGTTATAACCCATATTCATTCTGTGCATTGGGTCAGTAAAATGAGCGTGTAAATCAAAAAGTGGGTTTAGGATTGAAACTATGTATATTTATTACATAGTTATGAATAACTAGTTTTGTCCCATAACATGGTTCGGACAGGTCGGTTATAAAAAAAATCTTGCTGCTCATGTGGTTCGACTTTTTCCTATAATTGACTTGTTCTCACTAGTCAGTTACGTAGTCCATAACTGGTGACTCTATGGATGGGATTTCACCTGCCTGTAACCCATGATTATTCAAATGTCTGGGATGAATGCTATTACTGCTGTCCAAATAACACCCTCTGCCTGTCTGGCCGACCTAGTACACAGCAAATACGGGTTGTAACTTAAAACCTCTCCACCAATGAAATGACGCCATGCCACCGATTTCCATGGTGGAACCGGTTATGATTCACTAATGACCTACTACTCACCACAATGTTGGCTCTCACTGGCCCTATGATCCTGTAAAGTTATCACTTCTTGGATGAAAAGAGGTTTCTTATTACGGTCCATTTTGCGTGATAAGTGCCTAGAGGCCATCAATTACTGGCAGGTAATCTTGCTGGTGATGTAGTCCATAGTCTACAACCCAAACACTTCATATAGGTTGGAGGTCTCCTTGCATATTTGGGCCATATATTGGTACCCACAATGCAAAAGTTGTTAGGCCATCTCCAACTTTCATGTGAAATGGCCCCCTAACAACACTTTTCCATTTTATTTTATTTTTAAATTTTTGGAAATATTCCCAAAGACTTTTCATTTTCCTTCACAAAACATTTCTTTTTGAGAAAATGATTTTTTGAAAATTTTAGCATTTGTAAAAGTAACACAATTTGTAGTAAAAATGCCAAGGTATTATGGTATTGCGTATTGTATTAATTATTGTACACAAACAAAATAAGGAAGAAAGATAAAGGGAAAAGGAGATGGCAAAAAGCCAATGGGATAAAGACATGGCATAAATGTAAAAGGAGATGGCCAAAGAGGAGGACATGGCTTTAAGGGAAGAAAAAGGAGAAAAAAAAAATCTGTACCATTTTCCTATTTCCTACTTTTAACTCAATGAATTGGCATATTTTAGTTTCGTGAAGTGGCCTCCTAGTTCCCCCCTCCAAAAAAACAAACAAAAAATCTCCCACCCTCCCCCCAAAAGGAAACGGATTGAACCCTCTAGGTGCATGCTGAACTATTTCGTTAGTTGCATAAAAAAATTATTCCTAAAATTATTTGTCACCATCTTTTACCTAGGCTAAAATCCCTTCTTAGAAGCATGGATACCTAAATTCACCCTCAGTTTGGGTACAAAACTACATCTCTTCCTATGCCAAATAACCAAACTTATGATATACTAAAACATAGCATAGTAAAAAATTTGTGGGGAAATATTTTGTTCCAAACATGATGATGTATCAACAAGCTTCCAAGAACTAAAGGTCTGTTTGCCCAAAAATAAAATTATTGTAGAAGATAACGTCTAAATGGTTTGTTTGCAACTTGTTGTTAAATATGTTCCTCGCCATTTTTGTGATAATCAAAGTTTCATAATCAAGAAAAAATATTGAATTTTGAAAATGTTCATGCTTTCCTATTGGAATTATATACTTGTTAATTCATTGTTCATTATCTTCTATCCTAACCTACAACTTCAATTTGAACATCTTTGACCTTAAAACATGGTCAACATGTCATTTTTCGGATGAAGATTGTATCATGACAAATAGTTTGTTCCATCAAATTATGCCACATGGCATGAGTTTCAAAAGCCATGGAAAAGAAAACTATTTTTGTTCGTTGGCTAACCAAAATCATTGATCACAAGTTGACTATTTTTTATTGGCCCATTTGTAATTATTACATGTTAACTAGGAATTTATTGTTGAAATTTTATTGTTTTTGGATGGGGGAGGGGAAATGATTTATACTAAATATTGGATGTGGAAATTAGTGATGGCTTTCCATTTTCTTGCTACCCCTAGAGATGCTCTTAAACCCCCATTGACATGTGATAAATGAAGGACTTTAAAAACCCGTCAAAATAAATTATAAAAAATAAAAATTACATGTTATTAAACAATAGCATGAGTAATTTTGTAGTGTGACTTTTAGTTTCTTATCAACCTTTTTTAAAGCCGTCAACAAGTTTGTATTTAAGGAGTTTAAGGGGCAATTTGCAAAATAGTCTTAATTTTTAATGAGGTAATCAAAAACTTAATTTTTTTCTAACACAAACCAAAACTCACAATTGAATGAAATTATTTTAAATTTGTAGTGACATTCATATTACTCATTTAGCATAACTTGTCAAGATTATCATGATTTTTAAATGGCAACAAACAAACATATATCTATAAACAATGGTTTGCAATTTTCATTAAGATTTGGTGTTTTTGTTGGCTCCTTCGAAGTTGATTACATCATAATCTTTTATAATGTTTATTCAAATGACAACCTTCCCCAAATCATCCATAGGGCTCAAAAATTACGACATTGAAAAGATTTTCACTTACATAAACATTACAGTAAATTACAATTGAAGGGGCCAAGACCTAAGTCCAATCATGTACACAAAGTATGGTCTAAAACAAGATCACAAGGTATGCAAAAAATATCTAAACAAAATCTCATTGATAACATGTGAAGTTTGGAAACATAAAATAAGAAGAGTGCAAGGTCATACTTTAGACTAGATTTGGATATTTTGTAAGGTTGTACCTTAAAGTCCATATTGACCTTGAATAAATTAGAAGTTATAATGGGAGTGCAAGAAAACACCTTTATTTATACCAATTTGGGGATCTAGATTAATGGAACTTCCATATGGCCCATTGTTGCAAGAACCCTTTAAGCACCTTATTAGATACATGTTTTTGAATGATTTTCATCATAGATGAAAATGAAGAATGATATGTGTGAATTTCATCATGAACAATGAGTTGAGACATATGGAATCAAATGTCTCATATTTGTAAACAAATAAGAGATAAATTAGCAATATTTTATAATATATTATTCACCCCTTAATATAACATTATTAAATATTAACATATGTTTGATGACCTACATTGAAGTTGGTCATTAAATGTCATCTATGACACATAGTGCTCACTAATTTATTTAATTCTTAAACAATGAAAAGTACCTTATAAAGGTAAAACTTCTTAAACACATGTAATAATTTATACAAATGTTGTATGGCTTAATGGATTTTGTCTTTGACAAATAAACATAATGCTTAGGTTCAATTGTTTGAGCTTTGGATCAATGTCCACCTCCAAGTTGATGGTTTAATGAAATGAAATATTATTTTTGTTAGGACTCAATAGTGTGAATGAATTCTTACATTTTCTTGGGTTGAGGAGTTTAGGGCAAGGTTGCAACTTTTGAAGTGTCATCAAGGCATGTTTAGGTGTAGGATGTAATAGGTGTTGAACAACATTGCTTATGAATGTGTGTAATTCTTGAACTTGGATTTCCATTATGTAGATTAGTTTGATTTTGCTTTTGTATGCATGTTTAAGTGTGTGACTTTGTTGAGTTTAATAACATGAGGCCCTAATCAAATAACACATTATAATTATGACATATCTCAAATATAATTGGCAATAATATAAACCTCTTATAAATGGAATATAACATTCCATCATTTTTTAACAACATAACTTTCATCATTTAAGAAAAAGGATGAAAAATTAAACTTAGGACATACTAAACATTATTGCAATAGTTGGAAAATTACTCTAATAAATAAGGCATTTCATGAAAACAATATTGAATGGACATTTGCTTTTCTATTTATCACTATAATCATAATTTGTTAAAGCAAAATAAACAACTCAAAAGGTTTGTTATTAACTAAACTATTTGGTAATTTTTTTTTCCAATTATCATTTCATGTTAAAATTGACTAGTAGGAAATGTGACTTAACTTTCACTATGTATTTAATTGATTGAATGTGATTACAATAGAAATAACAAGTCACATAATGAATTTGATTTGACAAACAATTGGTTGAATAGAAAATTTACATGTGGCAACAAAGTTTAGTTATATATCACTTATGTTTATAATATTGAAATATTACAATAGTCAATCAAAGAGCTACTTGAAAACATGAATATGGACAAAAGAAAAATGTTAATATACATATGCAATTAATTGTGTCATTTTAAAAACTGGTGATCACAAATGAAATTGTTTCCTTAATTAGTTTAACTCAAAGGTTCATTATTTCAAAATTGGATAAGAAGATTAATTAGTTAATGACATCAACTCATGAGCTATTTTTTACCTTGCGATTTTTATTTAAAAAATGGAATTCCTTACAAGCCATTGTCACTATTTCGAGCCCCTAAAAACAAAATCATGGACCTAAAATAGGGTCATCAACCATGTTATGAAGCTCATAGTCTTTAATTTGTGCCATATTTATGGGGGTATTAAGAGGAAAAATCATTTTTGAGAAACATGGCTTGTTTGTAGGTATACACAATGGTTCAACTCCTTTGTATTTCTTCCTTTGTATTTTTGAACTTTGTTCTTGTACTTTAATTGTCATCCCATTTTGGATTAATGGTGTGTAATGACATGATGTTATAGGCTTTGTCAAAGCAATATTTGAGTTCATCATATGTGGTTCTAGTTTAGATTGAATGGTTGATTCCTTAATGACCTTTTTTGTATGAGAGAAATCAAAATTGGATGACATGGGTTCTAAATTTGTTTCTAATGTATTATGGATTCTACAATGATAATCATTTAACATAAGGTTATTATTGTCAAAGTTTGTCAAAATGTTTTGAACATTTGTGGTAGATGATGCAATGTGAGATTTTTTGATAGTATTATTTTTGTTAATATTCTCAATTGTTGATAGTGATGGAATTTGAAGGGCCTTACCAGTTGCATTATGAAAAAATACTCCCAAATGTGAACATTCTTCTTGTTTTTGTTTTTTCAGTTTGTTTTTCAATTGTCCAACTTTTTTATTACCATTAATTGTGTGATCTTTATGACTTGCACTTGTTAGCATGATGTTTTGTTCAACTTGCAAACACGATTTTGTTCCAAATTTCTTGTTATTTATCTCATTTGAAATTATTATCAGAGATAATGGTTGTTGATTCACAATTCTATTGCAATCACATATCCTTTCTTCAATCTTGGAAGTGTTTAACATTACATTTTTGTTAAAAACATCTTTAGATAAAAATTTGTCGAAAACTTCATTTAGATAATCACGCATGGAACTATTTTGTTCAAGGCAACCTTCTTCATTTTGTATTGATTTAAACTTGTTCATGTTTTTAGCCATTTTTTGTTGAAGTTGATTCATTGCTACCAATGCTTTTAGTAGTTCTGTGCCATCAAGGTTTGTTGATTTTTTTTGAAAATTAGCCAATGACAAATTTGATCTTGATTGGTTTTGCATATTGGTTTTGTCTAGAGTTGTTGGTGATTGTACGGGCAACTTTTCTACACTTGTAATTAATATCTTCATCATGCCATTTCAACAAAATCAATGTGTTATATTGATCCTCAACTCTAGAGATCTATCATATTTTGATATTGGTTTGATAAAATCAAAGGTGAATTACAAGGAAATTCTAACACCAAAACATTGGTACTTTCAACCTTACATCTAAAAGTTTACACATAACAAATTACAATTGATGAAGGTGAACATAAAGGGAAAAAACATTACTTCCATGTCATTACACATGCTCTTGTTCGCTATGGAGCTTGGTAAATCACTTGTTACTTCTTCATTTTCCAATAGAGAATTATCAATTTCAATCAACCCTTCCACTAAAAGACAATTGTTGAAGTCCATTTGTTGTTTCAATTTTTCATGCACTTTTTGCAAATCTGCCAATTCTGTTTGAAGTGTATGGACAAGTTTTTCCTTTTCCCATAAATGTTGTCCATAGCTTGTATATTGACGTTTGAAATTGGGATTTTCCATGAATAGTTTGAGTTCTGTAAAAAGTTTGTAATATGTTTCAAATTTTGGTTTCACAAGCTTGATTAATTGTTTATGCCATGCATCCAAGACATCACCTTGTTGGATGATGTCTTCTACATGTAGTCTTTTCATGGTTAGGTTATTTTCTCTCTTCTTGATAGATGTTATAACAATGTCCAACCCCTTCAAGAACTTGTGTTTCATGTCAGGATCTGTAAATAATTCCACTTGTTGACATGTGCATTCCAAACCTGCCAATCCCCCCATATTTGGTCTTGCTATTTGTGTACATTCCTCCATCATGTTCCTTTCTTGTGTATCATGAAATCTACTTTTAACTAGAGGTTGGTTATTTGTCAAACTTTTAATCTTAGCATTTGAGATAAGCTCTAGGATCATATTTTTCCCATTTCCTTCTAGTTTGTAATGTTGTGATGATTCTAATGTCATGTTTGCCAAACTACACTTAGCACAAGAAGAAGCATGAATTTTCTTAGTGAAAGTATTGGGCATGCATTCATTTAATGCATTTAATGCATTTGAAGTATCACTTTGTTTAACAAAAGAATCAATTCTGGAAGTTTTTGGGTTTGGATTTTCTTTCATATTATCATTCTCTTGTTGGGGAGTAAACAAATTCGTATTTGGTATTGAATATTCTTGCTTCATTTTTTGGATGATGGCACAACTGTTGAAGACATCTTTTTTTTCATTACAAATTTTTAGCATGGCATTGCATTTTGTTTCTGGCAATTGAAGGAATGTTCCACTATCTTGCCTCTGTGGGATTATCTTTCCTTGCCCATTAGTGTTGTCAATGTGGATTTTCATTTCAAATTTTTGACTAGTTTTGCATACTAGGTGTGGATGGTGCCAATTCAAATCATCAGTATGCAAATATTGCTCCTTCGTTTGTTGTGTGAGATTGGCTTCCACACCATCTTCGCTCAGAGTTTGTGGTACAAGAGCCCGAAGACCAGCCATTTGAAAGTCACAAGATAGTTTATGTTTGGTTTGTTGCAGATTTTGATGCTCCAATGTTTCATTGGCATAACCAAATGCATTGTCCATCATGGTACAAATTCTTGAATGGTGCGATCAAGCCATTATACTCATTTTTGTCTATGTAATCCTATTTTCTTAAATGCTTAGGAAAAAGGGGTGGCCATTGGCTCAACTCAAATCAATATATCCTTTTCTTGTGTAATGGATATTTGTCCTTCCCCTAGATACTGTAATGAAGTCAGACCCCTTCAGTTTGTTTCGAGTAGTGTGTCAGTGTCTTGTTCAAAAATCTCCTGTCTCAAGAGGAGCTTCATCTATGTCGGTCAACAACTAAATGATTGCAAATGATCATCCCATTGTTTGATCCTTTGCCTGCAAGTGTCCAACCTTTTTCAGCCAATTTTTGGAGTTCATTTCCTTCTGTGCAGTCAAGTGAAGATGATTTCACTTGTCACTCCTAATTACAAGAGGTGAGGCTCCTTCCGTCCTTGCCTGCTACAATATCAATTGATCAGGGCATTAAGGTCACTGCATTGATATCTCTAAAAAAGAGTAATAAGAACGTTGAATTCCAGTGAGGGATTGCGTCTCCTGGATATGGTGTCGGTTGGAGGATATTTGAGATTTGGGTATCCCATATGTCTCTTGGAAAAATCCTAAAACTCTCAAGTGATTTATTTGGGGGCGAATTTTCGCTCAATTCTGACCTGAAAAATATTATTTTTGACCGATACATACCAAGGATTTTTCGCATAAAATAGCCTAAATTCGCTAGATTTCAAGATTTTATTTTTTTTCAAATCACTAGATTTCTATAATAGGTTCCAGTAGTTGGCCAAAGTGATAGAAGGCTGTTTACTTTTTAGAACTTTCATATCTGGTTTACAGTCAAATTTGGCTAAATGTTCTTCCAGATGGTCACCACTTTTGCTACATCACAAAGTTGAAAAAGAAGAAGAGAAAAAAACCACTTCTCTGAGAAGATGATATGGGGCCCAGAATAAGTCCACAATCAATAACAATTGGTGCCCTCCCAAAAGTGCCTCCAACTATTGTGCAGGGGTACCTATTCTAAGTCGGTCAACCATGATTTGTTCCGTGAACCAGCATCTAGGTGGCCAAAAACTCACCAGTTTCCGGCCTCTTCCCAGCCGCTCCCCACCCCGCTCCAAAAATCCACACAAATCACAAAAATGTGCATACTTTATAAAGATATTCGCAAAGTTAAGAAAATGCAGCTCGAGTCTCCCCACTTTGGTCATAAAGGGAATGAGATATTTTTGAAAACAAGGGAAAAAATTCATTGGGCTTAAATGGGGGATAGAGATGCAGATTAGCACCAAAATTGACGCTAATTTGAGATTTTTTTTTCCTTTGATTGATTTCAACTAGTCATAACTGTTACTGTATGTACTGCAGTTGCAAATGTTTTGGAGTCTTGAGCATTTGATATTAAATTTCATAAAATTTCATTACTTTGCAAATAACAGCAACACAGGTTGAATGAGGGGTTGAGGAATGAAAGAAGGGCTCAAAACGAGTGTCACTTTACAAACAACTCTTTTATCCCAAAGTTGACCTCTCATAACCTCTATAGGTCAGCCAAAGTGCAGTACACTAATCATTTTGTTTTGAAAATACAGGCTTCTAATGAGAGCATTGCTCAAACTGTTAAGTTTCAGATTCTTTTTCAAATAATTTGGTATGCACCTCACAACTAATTAATAGTACTAGCAATAGGCAGCCCAAAAGTTGTGGTTCCCATGAATGTTAGCTAGATATTGGTGCTTCACTTTTTACAATGAACCCCGATATTGAGATGCACAATATCTTCAAACCTCTGACACACCCTATAGGTTTTGGGTATGGAATACAATATGAATTTACATGCCATTACTCACTAAATGCAAAGCATTGTCTAATATATTTGCTGGGCATCAATTTAAGGGGTTATTGAAAGGAAATTTTGCTGCTTTCTTCCTGGCTATGACCATGCATTGCAAAAGTAAGATACTGAATGGATTGCAACACATTGGCAGAAAGCTTGCTGCGTATAATTCTTCTCCAGATCAATCTTTAGATACAAGATATAACCTTTGTATTTGGATCACAGTTCTCCAACATGGTCATAATTGGCATTTCTCAAGTTGAAGCAACAGCCATCACAAAAGCAGTCACATGTCAGCTCAATGACATCCATAATTATCAGCCTGGTCTCACTAGATTGTCCAGAGGGCAGAGCTGTATTGGAAGAAGTCCCCAGAATACTGCCACAAATCAGTTACCCTATAGAGGAGGAACTCTGGATCAACTCTCACAAAGTATGGGTACAAGACTCCAAAACAAAATTTACACCTGAATGGAGTCAAGAACTTATGCCTGACAAGCATCTCTCTTAGTTGTTGGCATTAAAAACCCTAGATATTGGGACCTTCAGAATCTCAAAGAACTACAGAGGAAGTCTAAGACACCTGTCTAAAGCAACAAGAATTTTGAACAGTCTGCAAGAGGCCTCATTCAAACCATCTCTTTGGTGATCATCGAATTGTGTGCACGACTTTCAGCACAACTTGGCAGGTTCAAATCTTCAAGGTGGCATACAAATCCTGGAGGAACTAACAATGACATGTGTAAGACTGATCAACATCATTCAACACAAACAATTGACTACATCTAGTTTATTCAATTGCAGTGTCCAGAAAATAGAGAGATGATAGAACCTGGCTGGATGGTCTATAAGGGTGATGTCCATTCCTGATATAGATGTAGGCTTCCAGTAAAGTCTGTGAATAGACCATCAACGCAAATTGTGTGAATCCAGTAAATGTATTCCTGAAAAGGATCTTGGTGGAAGTCATAATGTAAATATCCATACTCATTTCGGAATGTGTAGGGATGCACCTGAAATAGCACAAAAACGTTGCTTCAGATATCATCATGATCACCAAAACCAGACTTGGCATACATCAATGAAGAACAAAACACTTGAGACTTATGAGATTGGAAAAATTTAAAAGTCCACATCTTGGGGGCCTGCAGGGGCAGGGAGTGGGGTTGTGTGGGGTAAGGTTGTGTAAAGAGTGGACAGTGAAGTTGAATAGAAAGGGGAGACACCTCATTTGCCAGCTACACATGACCAAGTGATTCTTGACCTTATTGGGCACTCTATAGGACTAGGGCCTCCTTTCAGAGGTGGTTACTATCTAATCACTATAGCAAGGGCATTGTGGTTGCCCAACCATCTCCCCAGGTACCCACTTGGTCTCCAGTGACTGATTCACCCAGCAACCCCTACCATAGCTGGGTTGGCTATTGTATATAACATCTAACATGGCCCAGGGGTCAATTGAACCCACAACCACTTGGAGGCAGCTGTGGGTCTCAATCACACTGGCCACAAATTGAACCAACACAAAAGGTGGGAAATATTGGGTAGACACAAGATACTCATCAGGAGCAAACAAGATGGCATAGATTGCACAAACAGATGATAGTGGCAGACTGCATCAATATATAGAAGAAAATAACCTGTAGATTGTGGGCATGAGCCCTAGACACCAAGTCAGTAGGCAATTTCAGGTAGTTGTTTGCATCAGGTGGCACAATGGTGTCCTTCCCAGGGCCTATGCCAACCACAAACTTACTAATGTACTGCAAATATTCATCTGAAGTTATTTCAGCATAAGTCTGCAATGTTCCAGTCAAGCAGGAAAGTTGGTTAGAACAGGTTTTGGCAAACTCAATTTGAAGTATTATGGAAAGGACAAAGCCATGCAACTAGTAACTACATCAGCATTAGCAGGTTTTATATTTATGGTGGCTCTATCTAATAATTTTCTCTCCCTTTTTCTAAAGAACATTCATGGCTATAATCAGCATGTGAAACCAAAAAACTTCAGAATCTGTCTTTCTCATCTCTAGGTGAAAGAGCTACCTATGTACTAGTCTTAAGACAAGTAACATGCAAACAGAAGTGGTAAACAACCTGATTGGTATCTTGAGTAGGCACGGTCAAATCATCAATAAGTAGGATCAATGGGGAATTGGTTAGACTGGATGAATAAATCAATGATGTAGGTGCAAATGATTGTATGAACAAAGGCTGCCTCCGCCATTCATCTGATAAGTATGTGCCCTTATACCCATTCTTCAACAGTGTCTCAACAAATATGTCTTCATGTCTCTTACCATCTGGCCACTTTACCTGCCAAACTATGTCATGAGATTAGTGAAGGAAAAGCAGTCTTCTGGAGACAATTGGTGCACTGATACAAAATTTCCCTTTCCAGCACATCTGATGACAATTTGGTTGAAGCTTCTGAGACCTGTGGTGGGAAAAGAAGACTCACATGTTGGTTGATGAACACAGGGCTCTTGATTTCAGGGTAGATTCCAACAACCCTGGTAGCATTGAGAGCAATGGAGATAAACTCCTCAAACGTAATGATCTGAAACTTACCTGCAAAACAAGAAGGTTTCAGTCAGCATTCACTGGCTCATCATGGATAAGTATTGACTATTTTCTATGGAGGAGACAAGTCAAACTGCTGCTATATTGAACAAATGTTGTGAGCTAGAAAGAATCACAGAAACAATTTGCAACACCTTGCTAGTGTAGGTGATGAAGCTGTCATTATTGTTGGGTTCTATACTGATTTCAGCATAGAACCCACCTCCAAGAGCGAGCCTTGGCTCTCTCATTTTTGTGGATGTTCCCTAAGAGGAAACTCTTGATCATCAGCTTTGGCTGCTGTCCTCAGAAGTATAAGAAGAATGAGATATGGCTGCCAACCAATCATTATTGATTGTCATTATACCATTAAGCTACTGTTTCCCTTTCAATGGTGGACACTACATAACACAACTCTTAGGTGCAACACAGTCAGTCATCCCCTAAGGCACCCTTGTGACCCATACATGATTTACCCATTGAACCCCAAAATTAACAGTAACATCTACCATGGCCTACTGGTCATTTGCAAGGCCGCCATAAATATTAGCTAGTAGGCTAATGTCCACATACATGTGTATGAGGGTGGATGTATGTATACACTCATTTCAGCAGTACAACATTAGATGGTGTGGTGCATGCAAGGGAGAATAGTGCAACCCTTACCATTAAAAGACTGATCTCGGAACTTAAAGCGCTGGCGAGCCCTCAAAGTCTTAAGCTCATCTAATGTGAAGTCCACTGCAGACATAGTTGGCAGTACTAGCATCAGTAGTAGACATTCCTGCAGTTAAGCATTTGCACTATTGCTTTGTCCTCCTCTCTTCCACCCTCACTTGATCTCTCCATCATTTAAAACTTGCTGCTTGATCTTGGTCCCTGATGCCTAGAAAGGGCCAAGAGAAAAAGTACCTGCAAAGTAGCCAGTGACATTTTTTCCCTCATCCTCATAAGTGTGAATACGGTCCTGAAACTCTGCATGATCAGCTACATCTGTTGTGTCGTCCAAGATCAAATCATGGAAGCATATAAGCCTTCCATCCTTGGTAGCAGTTATGTCTGTCTCTATAAAATCTGCCCCCTCATCAATGGCTCTCTGCAATTGGTAATCCAGCACTCAGTTAAAATACAAGACAACCTGACGAGCAGCTGAGAGTGATATCTCATGAGAAGAACCTCAGAATCTTCTTATGAATTATCCATAGAGGCAAGGAGAAGATATGTACCAGGAAAGCTTCAGCAGTTGCTTCTGGAATTTCACCGTTGGAGCCACGATGTGCAATATTGAAAGCACGTCGAGTCTGTATAGGCTGTTTGCCCTGCAGGCCATCTATGTCTGGTACTGAGAAATAAGGATAGCGCCGAATTGCAGTAGCATATGAAAGGGCGGAGACTATCAATAGTGTCAACACTGCACCTGTTCACAGAGGAAAGTAGAATCCCAGACTCAAGTTTTTTGAAAAAGAATTCTTTGAGAGATTGCTGTATTCCACTTGAGAGATTCCTCTTCTAGGAATTTAAGCTTTGCTCATTGTCTCTCACGATTCTACCATATTCCAGCCTGGCTGTGGCTGCATTGATAGGACTAACAAAATGCATAGATAATAGGATTGCTCCAACAAATGCAACCAGACCAGTACAATAAGACAGTAATTGGTCTAAGATAGCTAACACTGCCATTCTGTTGAAGATATCTGCACAATCTTCCAGCGCAGCAGACTGACATTTCAAGAACGAAAAAAAGTTTGGTACAAAAGTACAGATCCATGCAGCTGCAGTGCACACAGGTGAAGAAAGCCACTCTTACAAGAATAAACTGAAGATATGGAGAGGCAGAGAGCCATGCCTTCGGACCTTCACTTGGCAGCCACCAATTCCTGCAAATCCTGGTAATGTATCAAAATTCAGATTCACAAGGTTTCCAACTCGAATTGAACAACTTTACCACCTGCATAATCTCTCTGGATCGAAGGGGAAAACGCATCATAACATTGAGAAAATCTTCTCAATTCTCTGATCCAGGCAAAATCTATGGAATCTCCAAACTACATAGCGAGATATCCATTAGGATTCACCTGAAAGAATTTGTGTTGCCGACGAAACTCTTGGATTGCACTCCTCGATTTTGAATTGCGTCCGACTAAAACCTTGTGACCAACACACCTTGAACGAACATCAGCAGCAAGGCCAACTCCCGAAGCTGTTCCCTACTCCGATTTTTCTCCATCTTACAAAGGTTGCAAATGGACTCGCAAAGCTCGCTGTTTGGCCCGCAGACGTCCTGTCGACGTTACCGAAGAGCAAAAGTTCGACATTCTTGAAACCCTAATTGCGATCACGCTTCGTATGTAGCTACTGCGTAGAAGTGGACAAAAAGAAAACCCCCATAATTGGGACTCTCAGAGCTTTCACGTGTTTTCTTTCTTGAATTTTCATAGTTATTTGTGTAGGGTAAAAACCCAAGGCCAAAGGCTTTACCAAAATAGGTAGGGTGTTCTTTGCAAAGGGTATATAGCCCAGGCCAAAAATGGTGACAAACTCTTTTGGGAAGAAATTTTTTTTGCAGCCTATGGGAAGGCCCAAGCATGCACTCAAGGTGCCTTGCTTTTTTTCCTTTTAAGTTTGTGGGGGAGGAGGGGTAAAGGAATTTTTTTTTTTTTCATTTTTCCCTGGTTCCCAATGTGTTCCCACTATGTTCCCTTTAAGTTCTCAATGGGATTTATCAGACTCTCAATATGTTCCTCAAGTTCCCAATGTGTTCCTCAACATGCAATAAATAAGCTACCCACTTGGTATATAAGAATTCAAGAACTTATCAATAACCTAACCGCTGGCTATTGAATTCTTGAAATTTGATAACCTGCCTCAATGTTTGACAATTTCATCCCATTAGGTTATGAATCTTTAAACCCTTTTTTTTTTACTTATATTTAGAACTAGGTAGGTTATCAATGGTTAAACCCTAAACCTATTCTTTTTGCATCATCTCCTTCCTTTTTGTGTTGGAATTGCGAAGTACTTGGGGATTGAGCAATTGCCCTTCTCTCCCCTTTGGCTTGAAGGATACAAATTTGGAGATCAGAATTGAAATATTGATAAGAATGGGATTGGTAATCAACAAAAAAGTTGGGTTTCAGTTCCCTAGCTAACCATGGTGGTTACCTCAGTTGGTAGGTTATTAGTAGGTAGGTAGTAAAAACTAAAAACAGCCCTTATCTATGTATAAACCATCCATTTACTTAGTAGTTACCTATTTTCCTACCTACCTACCTATACATGAGACCTATTTCTCACAGAATTGGTTACCAACGTGAAACCAAATACTAACTGAGTTGAGGTTCATCCACAACTGAGTAATAATGGGCATCCAGTGGATGGTGCGCTGGTGGGTGCTGGTTCACTGTGGCCATAACAACTGACAAGACATGAGAAGATCACATTCAAACTGAGGGCCTCACCATACATAAAACATAGAAAGAAAATTGTCTTCCTTGTTTTATTTTCTATTATTTTTGGATGAAATCTTTGATTTGTTGATAGGTACTATGAACTCATGGTGAAAATTTGTTGCCAACTATCATCGTGATCTTTTTTTTTTAATTTTTTTTTCTCAAAGCTAGCCTATGATTTGGTTTTGTCAAATTCTTCAATGGAGTTATGGGTTAGTTGTAAGAATTTTGTAAATGACAGTTGTTTTGGTTATAGAAATTCAAGTTCTTGCACAAGGATGTTTTGTGAAAAACACTATTCATTGTTAGCATGGAGAACTCTTCTAAGATTTGAGTCATCCTTTTTAGATTGTTGCCCAATGTCGTGCTGAAAAAGATTTGGAGTTGGAACCTCTTTGTTGACATGACATCAATACATAGATGGAGAGGAAATCTTGAATCCCCCATCATTTTCCAACCTTGAAGATGTAATTGCTTTAAGAAAACTCTTAGTGAAGAAATTGATGTTTGTCTTCAAGAGTGGATGTTGTGTGTAGTTTGGCTAAAACAAAAGCTAACTTAATAAGATTGAAGATTGTGGCACTCAATTGACACGCTTCTCTCCAACATTTGTGTGACAATTTTCTTATTTCACTTATTGTCAATCTATTTTCAAAGCTTTATGGCAATATGACTACACATGGCATCAAGATTCATGGTCAATCAACATAATCACAAATATTGTTGTAATGAGAAAAGAATTCACAAAAATAAAAATAATGAAAGATTAAAGCTTTAACTTCTAAAGAACAAACTTCATGAGTTCATCAAGCCACATAATAGACATGGGATTTACCAAAGTCTTCGGTGTTGTGACATGGTAATTGATTTGACAATATAGTTTTGCATTTGAATAATTGCATAGTGAGAATTTGAAGGTGTCTAGTTTTAAATATTGTAGGAATAGTCGAGCACAACAAACAAGAATGTCAAGTATGAGTAGGTGAAAATTCTTGAAGCATGGACAATCTTGATATTTTCCTTTGATGGAAATATTCATTTTTCATTTTTTGATTTATGTTTCCCATTCCTTTTGTTTTATTTAATTTTTTTAAAAAGAAGCATTACATTTTGTACATACAAACATTTTAAAACATAATGCTTGGAGCAAGGATGGCAATTGAAAAGTTGTTGGCTATTCATGGCAATCTCATTTAATGCCTGGTGCCTAGGTCTATTTGGTAGTCACAACAAAAAGGATCCATTGGCTAAATAATGTTTACAGGAGAGAAGCATCAGTAACGATTGTATATCATGATCCATGACCATATAGTAAGCATAATCGATGATCCTACATCATGACATTGCAAGACTAGTGATCATAAACTGTGAAGAAGCAACATGAAAGAGCTCTGAAGCACTGACAGACACACCATACAACCCTCCACTGAAAACCCAACCACATTTTCCCGCTCCTGTTTCCTTGGAGGCGAAGGAGATTACATGTAGTACCATTAGAGCGGGGAAGATTTGTTGTAAATTGATATGCATAATGTGTGTAGATTGTCCTCATAATAGTGCACCTTGGTTTTTATGAAGGGGGAGCACTACTGTCAGTGCCTTCTTACCCATTGACTGAGATGGAGCCCAAGATTGAAGGCACCAACAACAGTGCCTCTCCCTATGCATAGTACATGATCATGAAAGTCTAAATAGAGTACTTAGTATGCAGGGGATTTACTTACTGGCAGCAAAGACAACTCACCAGAGGAATAAGCTGTGCTGCCTCGAGAAAGTGATGATGGCAAATCGATTCCTGATAAGTGCTTCCCACTAGCACCTAAAATGAAGCAGAATGGAAATTGATGCTCCATACTTTTTGGGGTGAACAGTAGCCTAGAGCCAATTTTTTGGCTGTGGTACAGCAGGGCAGGCCTTCTGCAATCACACTAACAACCTTGGCCAAAGAAACTTCTAGTTTCCACATGACGTGCCTACATCTCCTGCCTTCATCCTCATGGACAATCTATTTGCAACATGTTTCCATGCCTGTTTGTTGCACATTGAAAACTTCAAAAAACTGCCTCAAAGCTCTGAAAATGTGGAATAGATATGCTGCTGATGCATGCATTTCCTACATGAATCCAAGTTCCAAAACTTTTACACAAGCAAATAAGCACACAATCCACCAACAAGATTTGGAATCAGGTCATTATTGTGTTGCACAAATGCATTTTGAGTGCTTAGGGAACTGATCCTCGCAAAGAATACCTGTACAAACTCTGTTGCAAACCTCATGTGTGCACAATAAGCAGTTCTCTCCCAAATCTCTTTGTATGATTTCAACAATGACAACAAAACAATGATAGCCTTCCTATTTTCTGGATGTCCCAGGAGAGTAAAAGACATGGATAGTTTTGTCTTCCTGAGTGTCCCTAACCACCTGTATCAACAGTGTTTCCAAAAAGCTGATGCAGTAATCTAACTGCCAAACCCTAGTACAAGACATTCAAAGAATGAGACCAACTGAAACATGAACTGTAGGACCATCTCACCCTTTTGCAACATCAGGCAGCACAAACAGACACCTTGAGCCAAGCAAGAGCTGAGACCACTTGTATCTTCTCTGACTCAAATATTGATGAGATTCTCTCTCCTGCTTGGCGAAGAGAAATCTTAATCACTTCTGACAAGGAAAGGAGCTTCCTCAAGAGAAAAGAATACAACATATGGCTTTCCTAGGTAAACTGCAATGCTCTCAACTGCACAGAAACAAACAGGTCTGGTGTATGGTCAAGGAAGAAAATCAAACACATACAAACAAAACAAAATTATGGGGCTTCAGACATGAACATGGTCAATGGACACAACCCAAGCTAAGTGTTTTGGAAGGTTTGAGGCTATCAGGTACCACTGAACTTGTGGTCAAGCCCACTAGAATTAGTTGGAAACAAAGAAGACCAACATGCCCACCCAAGAATGCATTGCAACTACATCAGTATGGCCTGTTTGGTGGCTGAGGATGATATGTTGCAGCCACATGAGCAAGAGATGGGAGGTCTTGTGGAGGACTAGAGGCACCAGTTGTTGCTATTGCACAGATAGACGAGCTGTGAAATGATTGTGGGAAGTCTGGCTTCCAGCCTGATGTTTGTTGTGTCCTCAACTCCAGAACTGTGGAGGAAGGAAGGGATGCATCCCGGGCACTGGAGGAATCTGTATGCTGAAGCTTGTGAGTTGCAGGAGGGTCTGTATGGGCATGGAGCTCAAGGTGGTTTGATCTTGGCTCCTGGCTTTGAGTTCCATGTAGAGACCTAGCAGCTTCCTCTTGAGCTCTTGCACAGGCACTCATACGTCCAAGAGCTGCCTGCATGGGACATTTTCCTGATGCTCCTCCACCTTCTAAACTGGTACTGTGGAAAGCCTCTTTTGCTTGTTCGTAAATGTGCTGCATAGTTCCACTTATAATAGGTGAGGACTCCATAAGTCTCCGCATAGGGCACACGCTGTTTAGTGGTTTCTGTTCTTGTGCTTGTCCTGCACATGATGCAGGGTTTAATCCATTCTGTCCTGAACATGAAAGGCTTGTTCCTTTCTGCTCTGGCATAAGCATTGAGGCTGCTCCTGCTGCTGAGCACAAAAGCTCCATCTCAAGCCTCTGAATCTGACTGTCTCTGGCACCAATAAGTATATTAGTCTCTTGCAAACAGGCCTGAGCCTCCTGTGCCTCAATCCCACGCCTTCTGACCATCTCCTCCAGCTCTCTAATACGCTTATCCCGATCATTCAGACCAAGCACCAGAGTATCATTGGTCACTGTAAGTTGGTGTCGAGCATCATCAAGGAGCTTGAACTCCAATTTTCCCAGACCACAGGCTTTGCATTTCAACTCTTCTTGACAGATACTCAAGCTTTTAGCCTGCTCCAAAGAGACCTGGTTTTCACACTGCTTCACAATCCCCTTCACTTCTGCTACAAATCTATCCCTAGCACTCAGACCTTGCACCAGAATATTATCAGTCATTGCAAGTTGGTGTTGGACATCCTCAAGTTCCTGGAGTGTCTTCTGTGGCTGACAGCCTTCAGCTTGTAAACAACAGCTTTCACATTTTATACCATCTTCTGTAGTGGTCATCAGACCTCTTGAACCATGTTCTGCAGCATTCCTCAACCTGGTCTCTGAGATTAATGCAAGTTCTTCCAGCTGCTGTGCTGTTGACATCAGAGCAAGCTCATAATCCTTTAGCTGCTTACCTTTCTCAGCCAGTTTGGCCCTGAGATCCTCTACTGCTATATGCAGATCCATATGCTTCTTCTCAGCTTCAGATTCAGCCTCACTATCCTTCTGAAGCTTCTCAACCACTTGATGGATGGTACCTTCAAGGTCATCATTCTGCATCAGACTGTGAAGCTGCCCAATCTTGCTCTCAAATGCTGTAACCAGACTATGCTGCGTCTCCTGCTTGCTACCTGTGCTTGCATTCTTATCTGGTTCCATAATCACTTATGACACAAATTCCGTGCTTCTCTCGTTGTGTTGTTGCTCATGACAATGAAACTTGTAATTCAACTGACTGTTTGGATTCTTCTGTGCTTGTGGAGAACTGTAAGCTTGCTGTGTCCTTTACACCTTTTGCCATGCATCTCACAGACAATGACATTTGGTTGAAAGATGGTATGAAAAGGTGCACCCCCTTGTTTCATGCATGCCTCTTGGTGGAACTGGAATACACCATCAAAGTGACACATGACCCATCATCTTGGAACTAAAACAGTGACCAGAACAACTGTCTGACTCAGATCCAGGAATTTCTGGGGCACTGACCATTCAAAAGAAAAGTGGAACACAAAGAGGTAAAGTCACCTTGGTCTGTGTTTGAATGCCAGACTTGCTTCAAGCTCCTGCTGCCTCCCACACCAGTCCAGACACTTGCTTGTCAGAAATTTTGACATCTGATCTTCTTCACAAACTTCTATGCTCGGACAGCAAAGTTCTTTCTATCAAGATGGCAAAATGTAGATCACCTGTGCAACCAGAGAAACAAAATCTAACACAAAACTGTCCAGAGCACACGAAGGAGCAATAGAGGTCAAAATCTGGACATAGGAGCTTTTGGGTGAACAAGTCAGGCAAAAGGTTCTCAGCAACCCAACTAGTGTTAACCATCACCTGGATACACTTTAACCGATATGTTGCTCAGTTGGTGCCTGAAAGATGGTGACATAGTTCAGATGTTTGTATAATCTATGTGTAGCTCCCCAAATGTATCAGCACTTCAGCTAGTGAAGTTAGTCAAACTGGGCTGACTTTTAGAGAAGAAAGCCAGCCTTGACATTCACCAGAGCACATCCCAAAACCTACTACAAAAACTTAACAAGAGCATTCTTTAGATGATATGGATACATGAATTTTCTTCTAATATTGAGAAGCATCACCTTCACACCATCTTCAAGTCCAACTATCTTCATACAAATTGAAAAGTTCATCTAGACACAAATCACTGACAAAATGCACAAAAGCTCGATGAAGATATCATGGCTACACCCTAAACCCAGTTGCCCCACAAAAACCTGTATCCCAAACATAGAAACTTCCAGCCCTATAGCTATGAACAAGCAAAGATAAGTGCCACAAGCTAAATAACAAAAGGCAAACAACAAAATGAGACTACAACATAGAGTTTGCTTCCAAAAGACTCCATTTACTGTGCACACTGTAGTGATGATTCACTGTACCAAGAAACACAACAGCAACTTTAGAAGGCCTGGAACTAATTTAAATGGCTAAGAATCTCATCAAGTCAAACTCAAAAAGACATCCACAGACTAATGCGGAGAACACAAATTCTACCTAAACAAAAAACTACACAAATAGCAAGTGTACTAGATTGTTCCAGCCAGTCCTTGTGGCAGCCCACTTTGGGAAGCCTTCACATTCGCGATAATCCTTGAGACATTGTTTACATTGTCCTGTACATTGACATGATACCAAAGCATGATTAATGCCTGCTTATCTGCCCAAATGCAGCCAACAAAGCTGATACACAAAGTTGCCAACACATCTGACATAAGTACCTTGTTTCAAAGACAAAGGAATGAAATTTCTATACCTTCCAGATAGTAAGCCTTCCAAGCAAATCTCGCCATTGAGCTAGTCCAAAAACCCTCTCTATACACCGGCTGCAATTTGTCCAGACCAAATTATATACAATCAGTTCCCTTTTGAAAGCACAACAGGCCATACAGCATGTCCATGACACACTTGATGCAAAGGTCTGGGTCACACCAGAGGTCACAGAACCAGCACAGGAACATAGGATGGCTTGATTTGACACAGAAAAAACTTTCATAACACTTTGCATGGCAAGAACAAACCTTATTATGACAACCTGCCGCAGTTGGTCCATCTTGGCCTCCAATAGCTTCAACCCAATTGCCCTTACTATCCAGTACTCTACCTCATCATCTGTGATCTATGACACACACAAGTAAAGTCCTAAACCACCTGTTTTCAACAAAGAGCTGTAAGTGGGACAATAAAGCAGGAACATTGTCACAGAAAAAAAAAATTTAACGTCAACATGCAACATCCACAGCACCTGTAACACTTGATAAAAAAAAGCTGACCTTTAGAGCCTCTCGCACAACAGCATACGTGATCTCACCAGAGCCCTTGGAAGCAAGTCCTGTTAATGACATAAGTCGCATCTTTGTAATGCACTCCTCATGTACAAGCCCTGGACATAAAAGCCCACACAAAGGAGCTTGTAAATCTGACATCCAAATAAAGGTTTAGTAAATATATTTTCACAAAGGAGAGCCGTTGCAGGTGCAAACAGATAAGCAGCTCCACCAATTATAAACTAGAACAACAGACATAGATATTGCAAAAAACAAAGTGGATAGAGAATGAATTCAGGGGCTTGACCTTGCAGGAAACTGATCAGTTACTACCAAAGCCTATAGACATTTCAGTGGCACCTACATTGAAAAAGGAAAAATATTTCCAAGTGTTTCCACAAGTTAAAGATTTGCCACTTTCTTAGTGTAGACAGAGGTCACAAACCTACCATAATTCTTAAGAAGGGCAGCATTCGCATTGTGGAACTCAAGATAAGCATCAAGGCGCCTTGTCAGAAAGATGTCCAGTAGACGATACACTGGAGCATATTTGGAATCCTTGCTCAACTGCTGCAAAGCTGGCATATCCAATAAATCGCACTGTTCATCCAAAACTATCATTGTATCAATACCATTGCAAAGAAACACAGCACCACATTGCTGAAACTAACAAATAGGTCATTTCCCAAATTCTTGTGCAAAATTCAGCCTGCAAAACCACCTTAATAAATGCAGGCAATAAAGCATAACCTTCCCACCATCCACTGTCCTGGCAGGTTCTCAACAATGCCTTCTATCTACATCATCTGAACTACTAAACCTAGGTAAGACACAAAATCCAATACCCACCAGATAGATGGTGTGATCGCCAGATCGGTGTCTCTGCATTCACCGGACTGCAGGAGTTAAAATGTCTCGATCAGGAATTAGACTTTGAGAATCTCGGCATTGTTACATGCAACATTACTCTTCCAGCTCCTATATTTAACATACAAATAAAAACTAGCCACATGATTGCTTGGCTGCTCCTTACAGTCATAAAGAAAGCACATGATCTAATCAATTAGGCAAACTAACAGTTCTCCCTTTCTACAGCAAGCATTAAGGGGCAAGGCATTCCTTGTCAAGCTAGCAGCTACTCATAATTGACATCTTAGAAACTTTTACAAGGTGAGGTCAAAAGTCACAAACCTGGAACATGTCAGGGGATTTGACAAATTCAATAACTGCTCTCACAGCTTCCTCTTTAGCTTCACTTAGAGTCACTGCATCCTCACCAGCAAATGTTGCAAGATACTTAACAAGAAATGAATATGACTCCTTTGAAGAGCTGCAGACGAGAACAATACCATGGTCAAATTTGGAGTTAAATCTCCCAACACAGATGAACCAACTTGATGCAGGAACCCTAAACTCAACCCCAGCAGACATACATTCCAATGTCTAAATAATTCATCAAGAGAGTTCCTTCCTGATAAATGCATCTAACTCCCACAGCTCATCTAACATTCAAAAATGATGTACAAGTACAAACAAAAAAGTTGAAGGACATGAGGGACAAGGGTAAAGCAAGATCATACCCCTTCTGGTCCTTCAGAATGTTGGTGGCAGAGAGATATAGGTCCCGTTTATCACTCTCCCCAATATTCCACTCTCGGAGGAAGGCATCAATGCGTTTGAATGATGGCACAATAAGGTCTGTGACCCTGCCCATGATAGCAAGCTTCACAGCCCTTTTGAAGATCAGGAACCGGCCATATGGGTTCCCAAGCATATTGTACAGGTGGAATAGGCTGTGACCAACAAAGGCCCCAAAAAGAGAGGTGACTAACTCAAGAGCTACCATGCAGAAGGTAGATACCTACCATGAGGGAGTCCACACAATAGATCCTGCAACAAGAGGAGTGCTTCCCAAAGAGCTTCAACATTTTCATCTATATAATCAAAGCAGGACAGCCAGAGTCAATTAGCCATACTGCAACCCCTGTGGACATGGTGAATCCTCAAACACTGACAAGATTCAGGGAATCAAAAGTGCAGGGAAATGAAAGCCTACATTTTCAGGCACAAAGCAGGCTTTTCTATAGGCTGGGCAGTCAGCTTGTTTGCAATCTGGTCAGCCATGGCCAAAGCTTCATCTGGACTCTGTGCTTTTGAGACTAGATTGCAAATGACAGTGAATATACACTCCAAATCTGCATCGTCGTATTCAAGCCCATAATTCAGCATCAATACATGCGAAACCCTAGCAGCAGCAGACCTAAACGTGCATCTCAGCCACATATACCTGGCAATAATGAGTCAAGACCTACATATAATCTGCGAGAGTATTCACACAAGCATGGTAGCAGAGAAGTTAGCGTTTCAGTGGAAGCCAGTCATAAGTAGGCTGACCTTTCTCAGAAGCATTAGCCAGCACAAGGTCTGCAGATGTGAGTAAGAGGTTGACAAGATCAGAGTAGCGACCTCCGATTAGGTACGACTCCGCTTCCTCACAAAACTGCGCAACGGCAGGCTCTGCTATCTGTACATGAACCAGAAAATCAACTTTCGACAGCTGCTTCATCTACCTGGTGGAAAGACAAAAATTCAAACCTCTCTCTTCAACAAAAAAAGACATGGAAATCACAGACCACTTACATCAGCACCGCCCTGAGACCACGCAATTTCGGCAATAGCACGGGCGACGGCGAGTGTTGGATCCTCCTCCGAAGTCTCCACCAATGTTGTCATGGCTAGCAGCAGATTGCCTCTTCCTGTTCTACCTCCGAACTCCTGAACTGCAATTCCGCTACTTCCTTCAAATCTCGAACGCAATTGCAAAATCCACGACGAGAGGGAAAGGAAACCACGACAGCCTCCGCATCCAGCGAGAATTTCCAGAACTCCTTCAATTCAAAGCTCTCACAGACCAGCAAGAGTGGCGAAAAGTATACGAACTGCCGTCCGAGTTCTGCTAACCCTAAAATACGTAGAGAACACAGGTCCCCTAAAATACGTATTTTTAGTCTTTCGTCTGAGATACGTATGAGGTATAATGTCAAATATAAGCTGGATTCACACCAAGGGTTAGTAGAGATAATTTTATTCCATTTAATTAACCCTCTCTTGATTTGAGGCTTAAAATGATTAAAATCTAAGGATTAAATCGACCCCTATTTCATTCACACAAAGGAGATAAATTACAAATACATAATAATGAGTTTAATTTAACCTTTCATTGAGCTATTTGGAGCTGGGCTGAAATTTTTTATGGTGTTTTATAGATGGATTCTACAAAATTAATGATTCAAATGTTCAACTGATTAGGGTTTACACCTATTTTATAAAAAAATTAGAATGTGATTTAATTAGAATGTTTTCATTTAGGCATTAGAACATCTTTTTGTGTTTTTTTTCCTATTGAATAACAAAGTCTTTCAACTCCAACCAACAATGCATATTAAAAAGCTACAAAAGGATGAACACAAACAATGCAAATGATGAAGAACTTCTTTTTATGACCTCTTTGTGTGATGGTTTTGGTTGCATCAACAAAATTCACCATTAAAACCTTCATGACCTTCCCTTCAACTACATTGAAGAACAATGTTCCAAAATGATGGAATCTATCTATGAAGGAAGGTAGTTTGTTTTGATTTGTAGATATGAGATCCACCAAACCAAGATGCTTCAGATCGTGTTCTTGGAGGACGGGTGCATGGGCTTGGTTCCATAACATTCAGACTTGCTGTGCAAAAGTTCTTAAATATTGAATGATTTCCTCACTGAAAATTAAATTAAATCGTAGTTGAAAATTTCAGAGGAATTGGAGTGTGTCTTTGGTGTTGTTGGAAAGATCTTGATGAGCAGGATTCAATGGAATTTATTTGGTAAGAGGTTTGGATTCAGAATGTGGGAGATATTGATTTTTAAGTGATTTCTGCCCTTGAAAATTCAAATAAATTCCAAAAACCCAGGGTTTGGAAGGAAAAATCAGTTGAGAACGTGGTAACATTTGAAGGCTTACCATTCAATTCCAGCATGATTTCCTTTCATATTTGGCTGTTCAAAAAATTCAATACATACATTTGCAAAACAATGTTTGCATGTTGAGTTTCCCTATTTTGTAATGGGTTCACTGTAGTTGTGCAATGAAAGGAGACTACTTAGAATTCAAAAAATGTGGAAGACAAAATTCAAGAAAAGACAATCATGAGAAAGATCAACATGAGACTTTCTTTTGGGAACATCCTTGAGGGTTATTTTGATCCTTTGAAATCAAGGGGTCAACTAAACTTCTTATTTCACCTTAACTTCAAATAAATTTAGGAGATTTGAAGATCCTTATTCCTAAGGATAACTTATTCCCAAACATTTTATCCTCTTGTCAGCTTTCTTCCCCTCCCCACCCCTTTAACTCCAATCACATGCCACTTGTCAACTTAGATTTATTTTTTTTATATGAATGGGATAAAGCTAGGATTTATTCATCTCCTTGTTTATTCCTTTTACTATCTTTGTGTTAATCTAGCTCTAAAAATCTCCACCAAGACATTACACAACATATTTTGGATGAAAACAGTGGTTCAACAAATATAATAAAATGATAATGGTTCCACATTTTTGCTCAATATATTGTGGTTGGCAAAAGCCATAACATAGAATTACACTTGCTCTTGATTGGCTACATGTATCAATTGGTCTAGGTGGTTCACCTTTTATTATTCCAAGTTCATGTTTATAAGTGGGGCTTGAAATCAATAAATAAATAATCTTGGATGTAAGAAAATTCTTGTAGGGCCAAATGTCAAATATAAGTGAAATTGTTTTAACCATTCATAACCTTCATGTTTCATTTCAAAAATCACACTTAACAAAGAAATAACACCCAAAATAGTGGGACATTTCAAAAAACAAAATGCCCACCAAATTCTTTTAATAATTTTTATGTAATATTCATCAAGTATCATAGGATTGCCAATGTTTTGCATTGAGTGACATCTTAGTGGGGGTGTATTAGAAACAAGCACCTCTTAGCTCCCCTTAAGTGAAGGTTTATTTCTTAAATGCTTAGTTCTTTGGTGTTGAATATCAACTTCTTATTAAATTAGTTAAGTTATTTTTATCAAGTTATATTTGAGATATTTGTGTTATGTGCATTTATTTTTGGGACTATGCAATATGTTAAATAAGTTTATTTAAATATCTCTAGTTAAATTTAGTGTGAAATATCTCAATGCATGAGATGATGGGCTTGTGCATGTGCGTATGCATGCATTTTGAAATAAGTAACATTTGCATGGGGTGTTCACCTCCTATTTAGATTAGGCTAAAGCTCCAGGTGAATCATAAGTTTGAAATAATATCTCTGGGATCCTAAGGTTGGATGAAGAGCTCATGGTAAACAAGTGTTTTTATTATCTTTATTCTCTCATTGATTTAATATCAATTTCCAACACTTGGGTGGTACCTTACACTACAACCTGTATGATTTATTTATTTCAAAATTATGGCTATTATTTTCCTATTCATGCCTATTTTGATTATGGTATGACCAATAATTTCAAAACCTTGTTGTGTGCTATTAGATTGACACCCAAATTATTGAAATTTTAAAAATCACACATATAAAGGCATGTGCACAAATCATTCCTTAATGAGATAATGATCCTCCTACACCACACAACCAAATCTATGACCAAATCAAACATAATGTAACAAAGATCAAATTTGACAAGTAGTTTGGTTCAAAACATGATTCCAAATATAATTGCTTACAAATTGTCAACATTCAAGTTCAAAACGCAAACCTTAATATTAGCACACCATGGACCTCCTCCTCATTTGGTGTGTTTGGAATCTCAAATAGCAAAAGATGAGACTTTAAAATTACACCTTGAAAATAAACCTCACAAACACACAATATAATTAAAATTTCATTTGCATTAAATTAGGTTCCAATCACAAATCAAATCTTACAAGAAAAATTAATTCTATGTTAAAAACTTGACATAAAAAACCAATTGTGTTGAATATTCAAGAAAAAAACTAATTCCACTTATTTCAAAAAACATCTAACAACTCTAGGTTTCATGAAAAAGCCTGGAAAAAATTAGTATTTTTGGATAATTATTTGACTTTTTAAAAATTTTGAGAACTACAATTAAAGCTTTTAATTATGGTTTTCATTAGCACAATTTAAACCTTAAAACCCACCTTAATACCCAAAAGGGTTTTGATGCAATTTTTCATACCCAGTCAACATTGGTCTTAACTCTTGATAATCTTTTACAACCATAATCCTATCAAATCAATCTAATTATAACATCATTATACCTTGATTAATCATTATTTATCAATTAGTAACCTTAACAAATCTAGCACAACTTAATCAATCTTATGTTTTAAACAAGTCCAAAACAACCCTAGTGTTTTGAGACGATAGTGTTTTATATATATATATATATATATATATATATATATATATATTTTAATGTAACATCATTGGTGAGCATCACAAGAATGATTTAGTGTTAAGGGGAGAAAATTGCTCAAAAATGGTTTGAACAAAGTAGACAAACTACAAAGAAACAGGTCCCCCAAAAAAAAACTAAATTTAAATCTGATAAAATTAATTTTACTCAATTTTTTATTTTATTTTCATAGAATTGGCAACTTCTTTCTAATAATTCAAGGAATTTTCAATAGAATATTTGCCTTTCTACTTTTTGAGGGAGCCGAATTCTGTGCAAAAAGAAAACACTTAATAGGAACAATGATCTTTTTTGGGAATTTTTTTGTCATTTTTCAACCCAAAATTTAAGTAGTATTTGAATTTTTATTTTTTTTCTAGTGTAATTTCGACTAATTTTGCTAGTTTAGGTGAGGAAAAAAACCAAAATTTCAATGTAAGAAAATTGGGGGAAAAAGCCCCAAAAAATAATAAATAAAAATAAAAATAACAACCCTGATTGGGACCTGCACAACTGATTCTATCAAATAACCAAGACTTGGGAACCAAAGAAAGTTTCATTAATACTTACATCCAAAACCACAACTGCATTAACAGAATCAGGATGAGAAACAACGTAGGTGCTGGCCAAAGAAGTCCTTTTTGGGTACCTAGTCGAAGGGCCGACGTACATCGGTCGGGGGCCGGCAAGCACACCGTCATAAGGGGTTTTGGACCTGCTCTGCATAAGGGGCTTTAGGTGCGTCTCTTAGCGCTAAAGGCCGCCACTAGCCACGCACCCCACCGTGTAATTTTGAAAGCCGAATCCGACCAACCCACGCTTTATTCGGGTGTGACCGTTGGTGTCATCATCATGAGAGCTTCGCTTCTGATCTTCACCACAAAATCACACTCGAAATCTCGCATTCTTTAATTCAATTTCAAACTCAGCTTTAATACCCGCATCTTAGAATTCAGGAATTTGGTACTAGTTAGCTGTTGTTGTTGTTGTTGTTGTGTTCTGTTTTGAGTTTTCTTCGTTGAGGCGTTGGAAGCAGCGCCACGAAAAAGCTCTCTCTGTGTTGTGACAGATCTGTTATAGTTTTTGTTGTTGTTGGTTTTTTTTACCCCTGTTTTTGGAAAGAGTTTACCTACAGCAAGCAGTAGCAGCCATGAATGAGTTGTTGCAGAAATCTTTTGCCAAGGGTATGAGCTATGTGGACCTGAAGAAGAGCAATCTGCCTGATGTGGAGATGGGGGGCATCGACGCGGAGAAGAATTTGGCACATTTTTTTGAGGAGGTGGGGCAGATCAAAGGCGAGATGGAACGGGTGAAGGAGCTCCTAATGAAGTTGCAGGACGCCAATGACGAGTGTAAGACTGTGCACAGAGCCCAGACAATGAAAACTCTGCGGGAGCGTATGGACAAAGACATTGCGATGGTGAGCGAGTTAACGGCTTCTCTTCTCGACCCTTGTTCCTTCCTTCAAGTCGCACCAGATGCATTTCTCTGATGTCTTTGTGTTTCGGATGCAGGTCAGCAACGTTGCAAGGAGTATCAGGACAAAGCTGGAGGATCTTGACAAGGCTAACCTTGTGAGCCGTAAGAGCCCTGGGACCGAGGCTGGCACTCCCACTGACCGCACCCGAATGGCCATCACCAGTACTCTGAGAAAGAAATTGAAGGACCTCATGGGTGAATTCCAAAGTCTGAGGCAGAGGATGATGGGCGAGTACAGAGACACAATCGAACGCAGGTAAAGGCAGCAGCAGCTACTTGACAAACTTCTTGTTGAGCTGTTGCTGCAAACTGTAATAATGTTTCAGGATCCTTAAGGTTGTGAGAGTATTTGCCCCTCTTGTGTATGTACCCAACAAGTTGCGACAGGTTTTTCTCAAGCCTTCTGATTTTGGAATGTGCTACAATCTCAGGTACTTCACCATCACAGGAGAAAAGCCAGATGAAGACACCATAGAGAAGATCATTGAGACTGGTGAGAGCGAGAATTTCCTCCAGGTGGCAATTCATGAACAGGGGCGGGGTCAAGTCCTTGAGACTATTCGTGAGATCCAGGAACGACATGATGCTGTGAAGGAGATTGAGAAGAACCTGCTCGAATTGCACCAGATTTTCCTTGATATGGCAGTACTGGTGGAGGCTCAGGGCGAGCAGCTCAACGATATTGAGTCCCAGGTATATACCAACAAACCCTTCCGAAACTGTTATTTTCATGTGCATACGATGTGATAAGTTTCTGCAACATCAAAGGATTTTTTTAAGGTTCCAAGATCATGTGTTTGTGGGGACTTTGGCAGGTAAACAATGCAGCTAATTATGTGGCCAGTGGGACAGGTCAGCTGAAGACTGCAAAGAACCACCAGAGAAACACACGTAAGTGGGTCTGCATTGGCATCATCTTGCTCCTGCTCCTGATCCTTCTTGTTGTTGTCCCTGTTGCCAAGAGCATTCATGATGCTGAAGTTGCTGCTAGTTCAGGACATTGACAGAATCCAGATAGAGAGAACCAAGCTTTCCTGACTAGTAAACCCCATGTTTGCCTCGTGCCCTCAATACTAGAGGCTTTGCATCAGAAAGTGTCCAATAGACCTTTGTGTAGCAAAACCACCACAGACCCATAATGTACACTAATACAGTAGCAGGAATGTAGTCACTAATGGATGGCAACTTTTTTTTGTAGTACAATTGATACAAAGCAAAGAACCCTCTTTTGTAGAATTTCTTTGTCAAAACTTCTCATTGCCTCCTACCTGGTCACCATCAGTGTTGTAATACTTGACTTGGGTTTCAAGGTAATGCTGTGAATTTGAGGCAAAGTAAAATGAATGGTTGTGCAACAACTGGTAAACTAGGAATTGTTGTGCTACTTAGTGAGGAAGAGGACTCTTTCTTCATCACCAATTGCCACTGCATGATCCTGCTGTTCCCTTTGCAGCTGATCCTGCAATCTATACATCCACAATGGATACACTATTCAGATGTTTGCAACTCTAGTGTGCTCAGTAGGAAATGAATGTGTTCACAGCTCTTGATATAAGCATGAAAGTACAAACATAGAATGCACAGCATGCAAACAGGTGCATTCAGTGAGCAAATGAGTCTTATGCTATTGCTGCAAGTTCCTCCATAGCTTTCTTACACAACTTAAATTCACACATTTCCTGCAATTTAAACAAAGAAGCTTCCATCTGCAATTACAGATTGTTCATAGTGAATTCATTGGCTTTCTCCAGGCTTCATGATAATCATTATGCCTCTCAAATTTTTCTCTGACTTCTCTAGCTTTGCTTCTAACTTAAGTGATTCTATTATCTTTTGCAATCTAACTGAATATTCTACAAAGCATTAGTAAATTGATGCATACAGAGTTGGTTGAGTGTAAAAGACACATTGAAGGTATTTGTTTGAAGCAATTCTATACCTTTTTATTGTCTATCATGGTGATGCCAGTGAAAATTGAGATCTCTCAATCTATGCAATCTGGCAGATGTTCCATGCATTGTTTCCTTCGTTCCAACAGATCCCTCTCCTTTGATGATAAATATAACCTATTAACCTTCCCCACCAGAAAAGTTTCTTGAACACCATCCCTGTGACAAGTACCTTAAATCTTGGGGAGAATTTGAAGATACACACTTCTCCTATTACAAAGCCATGTTATTTTGCAATTTGGCTACCTTAGATTGATCAGTGTTTCTTTTACTTGCCTGTTGCACTGTGCAAGGTTTCTCAATTTGAGATTGCCCCAGTCCTCAGACCTTACCCTATACATACTTCCAATTCCAAATGCTTTGCATTGCTTCGGTTTGGTTACTTAAAAACCCTATTCCCTGATGAAAATTGCTTGTAGCAGAAATGGCAAGGGGAAGGTCCACACTGCAAATGCTCTTTTAAGCAATGTTTAGGAAACTAAAGATTTTTCAAACCAAGCAAGAATTATTGACCCTAAGTTTTGCTTAAGACTGAAAACTTTAAAGGGCCCTTTAAGTTCCGTTCTCTTTCCACAATGGATTGCAATCATTCTTCATCTTAAGTTAGCTGGTAGCAATGAGATTGACCTCCCAATTCCTCCACCCTTTGGATCTGTGTCACCATGTAGATCCACCTCCAAGCTCATTTCCCAGACCATGTTTTAACCAGTTTAGAAAACTGCACTGATCATTCAATATCACTTCTTTTGTTGAAGGAAATCTTGAAGAAAATAAAAGAAAACAACTTAAATTTTACTCTGTGATTTGATGCAGGGGCCAAAATGTAGCCTGCACTTGGCCCTTTGTCACAGGCTTGTTCATTATTTCTCTTATATCTTCTTCTTTGCCTAATTTTTCCCATGTTGGTTCAATATTTATGTATATTTAACTAGCTTAAGGATGTGCAAAGAGAGTCAAAGCTATTCTTTACCCTACAAAAAGAACTTTTCAAATTTGAGGTACCTTCAAAACTGCAAGACACCTATCTGGTAGGTTCTGGGGCCTCCAGTGTAGTAAGTCCCTCTAATTTAAAGTGAAACTCTGCCAGAGTAGGTGCTTTCACCTACAGTGACCACATTTGGAAAGATTTTTCCCTACATTTTTGTTTTGTGTTGCATTTTGGTGTTTCAATTTGTGTATAACATTCACATAATAAACAAAGTCTTGACACTTTGATTGGTATCAAAACCTAAACTCAAATCAAGTTTTGATTTTCTTTTGATGTGTAAGATAACTAAATATTAGTAGAAGGTAAGCCTAAACATCTCACTGAAAAAATTCAAACTTCAGCACTAGAGTGCCCAAAATTTGCTAGATGTTGCTCTCAGTGTCACCATTGGAAAACAGGAAAAAACATCAGCAGTAAACATGGGGTTTTCACTCCAGCTCATTCAAAGAATCTTGTAAAACCCTGTCCTGAGCACTTTAGGGTTAATAAATACACATGAAATTCATCGATAGCACAGAACTGCAGGCAAGCTGTGAGAGAGTTGGAATGGGTTGTTATATTTGCAAGCTATACACCTATTTAACTGAACTCAATGAGTGATTCACAAATGACATCTGCACATATGTTAGTGAAGCTGCTCACTAACCTTTGCATTACAAGGATCAACTTGCAACTGACTGAATGTCACAAACACATCATCAGAGAAATTTCCACAAATCCTTTGCCCAAGGCAAAACACTACTCATCAACAACACTAGTAACAAGAGGAAGTTATGTTTCACTCGATCAGCAAATTGCTGAAAGTAAAAACACCATCAACTCCTCATAATCTGTCATGGGATTTTCCACTGTCCTTCCTACAGACCCAGGCTACAAAGAAAGGCTGCAGTGTACCTGCATATACCACCACTCACATAGCAAAAGTGAAGCAGAAAAGAGGGACTTGTACCTAAAAAAGTCATTCAGAACACCTGCACCCTGCGCAAGACAAAAAGGATCAAAGCAAAAACAGCTCTGGAAAACCTGCAAACCTGCGCAGGATCAAAGTATACCAATGGGTTACATTCTCTTCTTGCACCTAGACACATGACATTGAGGAATGCTGCACACAGCAGAGTAGCCATCCATGTTGCAACAAGTTTGTGCTTTTCTCCTCCACCTGCAGCAGAAGTTATCGTGCCTGCAATCTCCACACACATAGGGAGGAAGGGAAAAAGGCTGACAAGTTTGGCTGCATTGGACAGAGATTATCCACTTTCCTCCCCCGTTCACCTGTACACAAACCATGCATTAGCTTATTACACCTCCATGGATGTAGCTCAGGCCAATCTTAACACCTGAATCCTGCACCCACCTCCTGCAAGATTGTAAGCCCCAACCCACCATATGCCTTTATCCCAATCCTTAGAACTCCTTTTGACCCTTACGGCTGTCCAACCTGCTTGACTATCTGAACTTAAATATCCTGCAAGAATCTCTAACTGAAGTATGTATTTAGCACCCAAGAAAACCCTGCAAAATATTGTTAACATCATTAACCCAGTCACTGCTGAAAGAATACTTTGACCCTGCAAATCTAACATCTATAGCAATTACCCAACTCCATTGTAGAAAACACAGCATCTTCTTCCTGCAAATCACCTGCACAGAATACAGTGATCTGTGAGGGCTAACTGCAAAAATGAGACCAACCTAGAAGAAATTGTCCATGGACAAGAGGAGATGTGGGAGGAACATCATTATGTAGGAAGGGAACAAACCACTCAAGAGCCTCAATGCCTCAATGCCCATGATTCTCTTCATACACATTATCTTGATCTCCAGTTGGCTTTCCAGCTGCCTTTGCCTCTTGGTTTTCTCGCTCACTGTTCCATTGTTCTATTTTTGCTCTTCTTTCAACACTGTCCTCCCTGCGTGAAGATTCTTTGCGTCTCACAGTAGGACTTCTGCTTCTGCTATATCTACGTTGATGGCGACCAGAACTCCCCCTATCATATTCATCATGCCTCCCATTGTATCTCCATCCATCACGATATCGGTATTCATGACCCCGGTGGTGGTAATCCAAATCACGGTAACGTGGGCTTATACTTCTGCTCCTGCTTCGACTCCGACTAGGGCTGTGGCTCCGACTACGCCGCTTGGAGGTTCCAAACAACTTCTTTCGGAGATCCCTGTGGAAACCAATAATTCAGATGAATCTCCTCATAACAAATCAATGCACATACCACCATAGTCCAGAATTGGGCCACACAAGCTGGAATCATAAATGTTTCCCCAAGTTATCTGGGGAGGCCCTGAGACTTTATCTTGTCTGCATTTAGGACACAATGCTGTGGCGATACACAATCCTGGACAAATGCCTTCTGAAACTTCATAAGGGTCCATACCAGTGAAGATGAAGCCCCATAAGACCATAACAAAATATATGCTACACAATCTATGCTGATAAGGCTTGAACTGTAAAGGTATTTCTCACTGTGTCATAACTAGTGCAAATCCCATACAAAGCAAATTATATCCCCTTTCAGCAGAACATCACAATATTCAGTATACTGAAGTGCACTATGTTGCAGCCAACATTTCAATTGCAACCTTAATTATAAATTTGACAGAAAGCATGACACAAAGATTTATAATGGGTCTAAGAAACTGACCTACTGATCTTCTTCAAATGCATGAAGTTACAGTAGCCACCACGATTGCATACATTTTCCTCATACTGACGACAGGTAGCCTCTCGGAAGTCAGTTACAGGTGAGAAGTCCACAAATATTGGTCTTCCTGTTATACAAGGAAAAAATCTGTGAGCCCCTATGTCCAGCACATCAAATGACAATTTAACAAATATACATATCTGAGTGAAAAGTGTTGAAAACAAATCCAATTCCAATGCAGAAACTACTGATTGTAATGAAAAAGAAAAGAGTGCTCTAGAAAATGGCCACAGAAGCAACCCAAAGCAAACAATAGTCCTAGCAAAAACATAAAACAGATTGCAGAAGGTTGTGGCAGGCCAACCCTTAAAAGAATACCTAGATTAGTTGTACATCCTACCCTAAACTTGTAAGGTTACAAACCTGCATAGAAGCGGCCTGTTAAGGCTCGCAAAGCTGTTGCAGCCTGCTCTTCCTCTTTGAAAAGAACATACACATTTCCAACCTGAACAACATAACCATACAGAAAGTAAGAATTCTCGCTTAAGAAAAGAGCTGGCAAAAGAGATCATATCCAGAAATAAGGTATTATTGCCAGTGAGAATTCTCTCTTAAGAAAAGAGCTGGCAACAGAAATCATATCTAGAAATAAGGTACTATTTCCAGCTAGAATTCTCACTTAAGAAAAGAGCTGGCAGCAGAGATAATATCCAGAAATAAGGTACTATTGCCAGTGAGACCTGATGTACAAGTTGCAGTGCCTAAGTTGCACTTAGCATGATATTCAACAGCAGCAGTGGAATGGTACTCAACACAAACAACGTTTACACATATTCAGGATCCAAAGCATTTGACATTGAGTCTTTAACTATGAAAAAATGCCATCTTGCACTACAGTTCAGCACTTTAGCAATGGGGAATAGGTTTTCAAATACCATGTGGTCAGCCAGATTGTCACACACATTGAGGCTTTCAAGTTCTCCATACTTGCTGAGTTCTTCAAACAAATCCTCATAAAAATCCTGCAAAACCAAAAGGCCAACCACCTCAGTAAAAGAGTCAAAAAATAGTTTCTTGGATTTCATGTGATGCACAAAAGCAGGTGGCTGTGATAACCTATACATAACCTATACATGTCACAAGGCTATTCTGACAATCAGTCATACAATAAAAGGTTGAAATCACATAGGTACTGCTCAAACTTGTAAGGTTCGAAAGACAGTGAATAGGCTAAACACTGCGAACATATAATTTTCGAAAGCTCTCTTCAGACCTGAAAACAGTGATGAAAAATTGGAAAGGAATGGAGGATATCAAAATCAGGATTACAAAATAACTGAGATTAAAAAACAAAAAAAGGTTGTAAAGGAGAAAAGATCACCTCAAAGTGCTCTTGCAATCTTCGAGGGTCCATGTTCTGCGCATGAGGGTCCGTTCCAGATATAGCCATATCAGGCCTCTGGTACATGTTGGAGAACAATAAAGTGGGACTGATAGTAGGTCTGTTATGCATCCGAGAGCATCGATCACCATGTCTGCACGCCCCAATCTTGAAATAGAAAGGACAGTTCACCCGATCTTTTTCAGTGCCAAAGATGGAGGCCAAATGCTCCGCCATGACTCTGTCGTCTGTCTCGCCACCGAAGATGTGCACCGTCAAGTCTCCCGACTTTGGATGATGAGGATATAAAGCTTTCAACCCTAACGAGACGATGGAAAATGCTCACCTTACTTCTACGCTTTCCGAGACTTGTAATCCGTGAACTGCAACGGCGAAAAAAAAAAAACCAACCGAATCGGACTGAAATGCCGCTCTTAAACTAAAAACTCTGACACCAAATCGCAGAACACATCTCCAGAAGTCACCTCTCACTGTATGTCTCTCTCGCTCTCGTCACTCTTCACAGCGAAGAAAGCTTCTGGAAGCGACGAGAAACACGGAAATTGCCGTAGAAAGAAAGTAAAGCTACAGACCCAGGCAACGTGGCATCTGTAGTAACCTAAAAGATTTGGGTCTAGTTAACTGCTGCAGTTAGTTAACCGATGTCCTTCTGTAAAACTTTTAACACAACTGCCTAATTTCCAAGCCTAACTATCTCACTTCTTTCTTAATAATTATTTTTTATTTTTATAATTATTTCACTTTTTTTTCATATTATCAACATGAATATGGAAAAATAAATTTAAAAATTAACATATGCATTTTCATGTCCATGATATTTATATTAATTCAAATTAAATTTGACATTGACATAAAATAATAAAGAATTATTTTTAAAAACATATAAGAACTTTTTCTTTTTAAAAAAAAATTGATCATCAGTGATAATGTGTGTGGAGCCCAAGTGAGGAGGAAAGTAGGCATCAATTTCCCAGTTAATTTAGCACAAGTATTTTTTATTTTTATCTTTATTCTTTATTTTTGGGTCGCAAAAATGTTCATATTTTAGCAATTAATTCAAGATATTTTAGTCAGATTTGTTAAATATTATTACCATTTGTCACAATACCTCTATGATTGTAATTCATTGTAGCGGTTCTACTAACACCAATAGTTGCAAACTCGCCACAAAAACCAGTACTTGGTACCTATGCATGTACATGACACCTTTAGAGAACAACTATTAGATATTCATCCATTTCATCTGTTGCTCAATGGGTATTATTTAGTTTAGCTCGATGACAGTTTTTTTTGGCTGGATGGAAAATCCTTCTTTAAAGTGATGGAAATAGTCAACTGTGGGAGGAATAATGACTAATTAAAATTTGGAAGTCGTAGCCGGTATCGAGTCCCTAACTGTCAGTGGGGGTGTAGCTCAAATGGAAGAGCGCTCGCTTTGCATGCGAGAGGTACCGGGATCGATACCCGGCGTCTCCAAGTGGTTTCTCGTGGAAACTTTTTCTTTTTTTTGAGAAAAAGATCAGATGGACACCACCACCACGACCAACCATACAAGGTTTCTTTCTGGTTTTGGAAACGCAAAACAGTAGCATGTACAGCTTGCTGATTGAATCTACAGATCTGTTGCAAAGGTTTGTACCGTGGTTTTTTGGCAGGTTCCTTGTGTGCACCTTTGCTTCAGTGAGTTTGATACTCACATCACTGTAGAATATGAGCTGCATTTTTTTTGGTTAATATTTGTAGGGTAAAAGCACAGGCCCAATTTCCATAAAGCCCAACCCCCAAGGGCTCCTCTACATGGCATAAAAACCACTGTGCTGTTCTTTTTTTTTAATTCCTGTGATACCCAGCAAGTAGAATGATAGGCCTTTCAAACAACGAAATGCCTGTCTCTGCAGGCATTTTCATTTTTCAAAATGCCTCAGAGCACATATTACACCTTCTACCACACCCTGCAACCACACTAAAAAATACAACCAGGTTTTTATGACAAAGAAGGGATCATAGCATTCTGAAAGAAATCAACACAAATGTTTTCAATCACACATTTTCTGCAAGTCGCAAACAGATCTCAAATCCCAACTTCTAGTGTTGTCACCAAAACAACAGCATCGACAAAACCCCCAAAACAGTGGAGGTATCGCTCTTCAGTTGGTGTTATATCTGTGCAATTGGGTGTATTGGCTCCCAAAAGATCTCCCAGGAACACAGCATGTGCAGCTGGTGTTGGACTTTGTCACATAGGTACTGCGAATGCTCATGCTAAAAGCAGCTATTAAAGAATCTTCTAGCTCTTTTGTTCTTGAATGAACTTCATGTCAACTTCAAATAGATTTTGTGACCTAATCTTGGTGAAGTTTAACATATCTATCAGATTGTGGAGAAGTTCATTACTACAACACTTTGAAGACAACACAATGAAGTTTCCACACACCTCCGACATGAATGTGGTGGCAAGCACATTCACTGATTATGTTGGTGAAGAAAAATGGAGGACTTCGGACACAAATTTGACACTCGGAACAGTCCTAAAGAGATAAAAGGGAGTAACATTTTACTTTTAGGCTAAGAGAGCACTTTTATCCTCTTAACTTGCAATTCATGACTCAGTTGGTTTTTCACAGACAAATGTTCTTACAGGAGTTGAATCATTTGACTTGCTTTGTCCTAACAATGCCTCAATCTCTGCAATCTCTTTAGGCACTGAAGCTGTTAGCACCTGCCCCATGCAACAACCATCATTGCAATTCTTTTAAGTTTGATTCCAAGCAACCATCATACTCAAATCACTTTCAACTATTGTTCACATAAACTCCTTGTACTCTCTAAATGTCTCATGGTTGTCCCCCAGGCAACCAAGATTCTGAATAGTAGAGTTACATCAGACATACCCAGGCTTTCAGCAGAAAGTGGTGCAAGGACCTACTGTGATGATTGTATGTGATGGGTGTTGCATGGAAAAGAACTTACCTCGTGTCCTGATCTTGTGATCAAAACCTCGTCCTCAATCCTAATCCCCATACCCTGGAACCTGCATTTACAGCAGCACCCCTTCACAGTACTGATATGTATCTAGTTGCTCAAACAAGTTGCACAAACATGCAGTGATCAAGGCAAAGTCCATGTCATGTCTGGTCCTCACAAATTTCAAGCCTAGGTGAAAACAAACATGGAAGACTCTTCTCAGTAAGGCTATTCAGAAAAGGCCATCATTGGAACCACACCTTTTAGGAATGCCTGGTTTGACAGGAATGTACAAGCCTGGTTCAATGGTGATCACCTGTTCGCAAAAAAGGTTGAAGTCTGATACCAATTGTGAATGTACTTATGGAATGGCAATGTCTGAATAATTTGCTTCCAGAAATTCATGCAAAAGTAAACACTTTTCATTCTACCAAAACTCACAATTTCATTGTGAGTGTTTGACAGGAGAAAACAAAGAATCAGAAGAGGTGGGTCTACAAGACTCCTTGCACAGGATTTCTTACCACACCAGGCTTGAGAGGCCGATCCAGGCTGACAGTAGAACAATCATGCACATCCATACCCAAGTAATGTCCTGCCACCAGAATCACATTGTACTGAAACTCAAACCTCTTGTGCAATGTGCACATATGTAATGCTCTTGTCCAGGCTATAGGAAAGTGTGGCCAAGACCCATTGCATGCTCTAGCCTGGTGGCCACAGACCAAACCCTTAATTTTCAGAAGCAAGAGATGGAGACCAAGGATGAAAGTTGTGAAAGGGCAGAAAAGAAACAGTAATGGATGCAATGGGGTAAAACCACAAGCACTTTGAAGCCAGGTGTCAGAGCAAGACAAACACTGAGAGAGCCTCAACAGAGACTCACCAACTTGAGTACGGTTAAATTCATAGAATTGAAGTATATCAAAATTGCCCTGTGCAAGTCCCAGTTGCACAAGGCCTTGCCAGAGCAACATAACCTGAAAATGCCCACATCAATTGCTTCCACTTTATTGCTCCAAATTACAGATTAGGCTACAAACCTATACCTTGCAGCAGTGAAATATGGGAAAAACCTCAATAATCCCCTCGTGAAAGACCAATGTATTCACACATATGAAACCATCCAAACAATTTGACAACTCTCCTCCTTGTTCAGACACATAGGAAGCTGAAGATATGAACACTTCCAGAAGAGTGCCATTAACATCTGACAATGTGAGATGATGCCTGTGTGAGATCTGCCTCATATGGGCACCACTGCAGAGAAAGCAAATAGAGATAGTTATAACTATCTTACAGAATGCTGGTGAATTTGGGATAGGGTAACACCAGGCTTGCACATCTTGAAACACTCCTTCATAACATCTAGCACAACTTCATATACTTCTCTCTGAACCCAACGCCCAGATACAAAACACGCCACAGATGGCATCAGCAGTCCATGTTCAAGAACAACAGGAGGAATACATGTTCAAAGTTCTCTTTAATAGTATACAAAAATTTACATAAAAAAAGCACCTCCACATTGGGTTAGATAAAGTAAATGGTAGCCTGATCCACCATACTGATGTTTGACAGCACCTGCTGATCCTGCAAGTGACAGTGTACCTAAACAAGTTGATTAATGAGCTGACTGTCTGTAAGTATGCAGTGAGGCTTTTGTTTTACTTGATCTAGAGTGCAAAGACCTTCAGAAACAACTTAGAACTGAGGTAACAATTCAAATCCAGACTGATGTCACATTCTAGGAGCATTTAGAGCACAATTAGAAAAGCATTCCTGAAGATAACAGCTACAATCTTCTCTTTAAACCCTAAGTAGCTGCATGATACTCCTTATTGATATGCTCAACAATCCACATATAGAACTGCAAAGTCCGGGGTGGTAGGGAGATGAAAAAAACCTGTGTAGGGGAGAAGGTGCCACAAGGTGGCCAGGTACGAGTCATGTCACTGACATACCCGTGAAACTCACATCCCACATCCATGAGCACCAGAGATTTGTCATCAATCTGCTTATTGCAACCCAACACCCGTAACAGGCAAACTTAGACCAGCAGAAACAGGAAGGTCAAAGTTGATGTGCAGGCGTCAGAGTAATTCTCACATAACTCTTATTAGGGTGCTGGGATACATAAAACAACATCAAACATTCATGAGAGAAACAAAAAATCACAGAAACATAACCATGCTAGTCAACACCATCTATCAGCACCATACATAGAATGCACCCACCCACCTCTCTGAAAAAATTTAAGGATTGACTGGATACTCAAACCAAACAGTAGTCAAAATTTAGTGTTGTATGCACATTTCCAGAACCAGCTTGCAATGTCCTCACGAACACAGGGCCCTCCTTTCAATGCAAATGAGTCATCACACGACCACTCCATGCACAGATACACCAAGTGCTAAGGTGTGGTACAAAACTAAGTAAATTGCAAGACAAGCTCAACACTGTTTGATGGAAATTGGAAGTACTGGCTTATCATTACGACAATAGTGAACAATGCGTCCATTTGTTCCCCCACCTACAACCGATGGGAACCTGTTGATAGAAAATATACAGACACCAAATTGTCAGAAAAACCGATCAGAAAACTACAAAGATCTCTTCATCGCAGGCTTGGTCACATCTCACTTAGTTGCCCCAACCGTTCTCTAGTGACTATGGGTTGGTTCACAATTAAAAACTTTCTCCCTTACCAGCTGCCTCCATGACTAGATAAGTCTACTCAGAAAGTCTGTCTTGCTTCTTAGTGATCCACTGACCCATCTAAGATAAAACTACTCAATAGGCTGTCAATATATCAGGCATTCCATTACCCCTCTGCTAGTCTGAACTCAATGCATGCCATATTTTATTTCACTGATGTTATCCTTTTGCAAAAGAGGAACCTTGTTCCTCACAAAAGCTTCTGATGGCATTATCCACCTCTTGAAAATGTCTAGCAGGTATTAGGAACTTCAAGTCCACACATAAACATTTACAAATCGCAAGAGAAGGGAGACAGTCATCCTTACGCCATGCGCTGCGCTCCTCTTATCTTGCACTCATACTCCACTGTGGCTGCTAGCAAATGTTCATGACGGTACACTCTAGAGACCTTCATGCTCTGCAACATAGCCTGCTCAAGCACATCATAGCACACCTCTTCAGGCAGTTTGCACACCACTGAATTTTTCAGGCTCTCTATCCCCTCAGCAATAGGACAGGAAAACCTGTGCTAGAAGACATATTCTCATATTTGCAAAGGGGACTGTGCATGCCACTGCTTGGACATGAGAAACAAGCGTGCATAATTGAGTCATGGAAGGCAAGGAATACAACTTTCCAGGTCTAAACAATCAATCCTAGTCCACATCCACAATATTTTGAGCTTCTCAAAACCATTGGCCAGTATGAGCAAAAAGAAACACAGGATGGGTGACACCCTAAGCAAACCTTGCTAGTAATGGCTGCAGCCTGACGCATAAGCTCAAGTTCTGCAGATGATTTAATCCAGCGCACTAACTGGGAATACTTGTTAAGACTCCGCACTTTACCCTGCCGAATGGCCTCCTGAAACTGTGGTAGTTCTCCCACAATTGGATTAAGGAACCCAAGGTCACAATATATTGATTTTGCTCGTGCTATAAATTGTGGTAAAATCTGCACCATGTCAAAATTATCTATTAGCAACACACTCAACTCCTGTACTCTCTTGCTGAATGCAAATGTGCAGAAATATGTGGATTTTCACAGGGCTTGATGATCAATTCAAACAATGAGTCAACAAGCAAGAGCACAGAAGATACCTCTGAAAGAAGTTGCAATGGATAACTGCAATCCGCTCCAAAAACCCTGATAGCCTCCTCTGTGCCTGCTGCATGACCAGCCCATGCCTCCGTCTGCAAAAACCAGGTTTCTTTTTATTGAAGCTAGCATCTAACACTTGTTGAGCATGACTGCATAAAGTTAGTGGGGGAAAGAATGAATGACATTGGAATATCCAGATCCCATATCTCTGCAACCTTAAATTCCAAAAGAGTCTGAAACAAGTTCAACAGGGAACCACCACGTAACCTTTTCTGCAGTTTGATTGTATGTTCTATGCCTAAGAGCTCATTTCACAAGAGATGTGCTGAGCATTGATATTGATATTCCCTGAAGTCGGTTGATTGATATACTAACTCCAACTTGCCAAACATGAAACATGAAATTTTCACTCACCATCCCCACATGGTTTGCAGTACCTCGGTATCATGTTCAGGCATGAACATGCACAATTCAGCCTGATCATCAAGCACAGCAAGGCCCTCAGGTTGCTCACAACCGGTGAAATACAGGTAGTCAGCATCTTGTCGGAATGGGTATGGTACCACTTCTGTCATCTGCTTCACAGTAGCTGATCCTAGAATGACCATGCTCTCTGTGGGCAGGTAGGACTTCAAGGCCTTCCTCCTTTGTGCAAAATCTGAAACAGAAATCCCCGGGAAAATCTCCTGAGCTGAGAGCAGCTGCAGCCATCCCTCGCCCCCCGCAGCCAAACCGGACCATCGATCATTAGGCAATTTATATAACGTGATCCAGAGAACGGCCTCGCGACCTTCACAACAACAGTTTTCAAAGAAAAATTTCACACAAACACGCATGCAACAACACCACAAAGGAAAAAGAGGAAGTACCTCAGGGTGCGATTCATGAGTCGGTTGGCCTGCATCAAACGGAGACACACATATAGAGCGAGAATATCCCCGAGAAGAAACCTGCTGCCATTCAAGATTCTACTCAAGACAACCCATCAGACACCGAGCCTGGATCACTAGATACTTGCTCTCTTGCATAGCTACGCTCACCACTCTCTCTCTCTCTCTCTGTGCTTCCCATACACTCTTGGAAGAAGCTAGCTCGATACAAAGTCCTCCTACAGCTTGCGATCTCATGAGAGAACTTCGTCACAACACTAGAACTTACCACAACAACAGATTGCTGTGTGAAAAAGAGGCGATGCAGCGAAAACGCTCGCCTCCATGCAGCAGCCATGTGTAAGGTCGGTCGGTGGCGCCCCTCGTGTGTGTGCCCTCTACCGCTGCTTGCTTTGTTCGATGTGTTGACTCTTTAGGGTTGCTGGTTTCTTCCAAGCTTCAGAGAACTGGGTTGTCATCTCTCTGGAAGAAAGCCTGCAAGCCTTGAAGCAGTTCTTTTAGTAGTGCCATGGTGCAGCTTGAGATGGCTCTAGAGGGAGTTGCTTGCCAATGTTAAGACTTGGTGGATGCCAAGCTCAGAGCTTTGTGAATGTGAAGTACACAACTTGTGAATACAACAATGAGCATAACTTGGTGGATGCCAAGTGCAGAACTTGGTGGATGTCAAGTGCAGAACTTGGTGAGTACAAGAATAAATAACTTGGTGGATGCCCCATGCAGAAGAACTTGGTGTATACAAAGTGCAAAATTCCCCAAAAGTGTCATTTTTGCATGAAATGCATTCTCTGGCAGGCCAAACATAACATCACAGTAGCTACAGGACACTCTAGTGGACAGGGCCTGGACATGTCAAGAGTTGTAACAGACCAAACACAAACTTTTAAGGAATTGAGGACTTGAACATAAATACCTTTTCTTTCATTTAGTATTCAATGTTGTTCTCTGACTATTTGTACACCAAAAGGTACCGAAATCCCTATAAGGTTCCAAATATTTATGGGTGTCCAGTGGACACTGCTATAACAAAGTTCCGTCAGCAGTCAGTAAGTCTGTCAGCATGCATACTCAGGATTTCTTGGTGGTATTCCAGAACTCATTGCTTTACCCATTCTCACTTACTAGACCAAGGTTTTATTATGGGGCTAACACAGCTTGTGTGACCCAAAAAACTTTTCATGTCAAAAGGAATGTCAAGACAGTTTTTCTTGATCAAGGCAAAAGTAAGAATGAAATTTACTCTTCATGTACAGCGATTCATTCATGTAGTAATCACAATGAGAAGTAAAACCTCATTATCAAGCTATAACACATGTCAATGTATCCGTAGCTCCTGTCTGCGGGTACGGACAGTAGGTCTTCCTACCCGCCGGCGTCTGCCAACTAAGGCATCAGAAAGACACTCTATCGAATTGTCAATTGCATCTGCAGTTTTGTCCAGACCATGAGTCGTTTGGGGATTGCATTCATGAAGTTCCCGAAGTAATTGTGCAGCTGCAGCAGCTGTGCAGGTTCTTTCAATTGAAGGCTGTGGCCTGCCAACCAAAAAAGAAATATATCATTGCTGAGGGGAAAGCACATCTGTGTTTATTCATAAATGACTCCTCAGACAATTGCATACATTGCATTAACCAACCGCAGGACTCATTCCTCTTACATGAGCTGCAAGATACCTATATAAGACAATACCAAGATAAAGCAGGGCTCACCGCAAACCATGCATTGCTGATAGAGCATCTGGTGAAAGTGCAAGACATGGTATCTCTCTCCCATTCCACAGAAGGCCAGCTCGGTCCTACATCAAGATATACGTTCAATTGCTGTTACCATTACAAGTCTCTAACCATCATTCTACATCTGTGTGCCCAAGTTTGTTGACATCGTGCATGTAGAAACAGCTACTATTCCTGGATGCAACACTACTGGAACACAACTCTGTTGCGGCAGCTCTAAATTGCACTATCCTGCCCAGTGTATGCATACCACACAACAGGAGATAGAAAGAGACCAACCTGGAGACGGGTGACCATGGCTTTGGAGTTGCTCCAGGTTCCATCAATCAAAATGAAGTGTAGCTTATGTGCTTGATTATCCTATCATGTACCCACCAAGGAAAAGATAGCTCACTTCACATCTAACATGGTGTGCACATGTTTGTTTGTTTGTTTGTTCTGGTCACACGCACAGCTACACATATCTGAGTACAACAGTCCTGGGAGACATCAAGATACATTCAGCATCAGAACTTCTGCATGGAAGTGTTAAACATTACAGAAAGACCTGACAAAGTATTTACTAATTTATGCTACCTATCTCCAAGATTCATGTCCGAAAACTTACATTCTGTTTCTCCTTGTTTGATGCAGCAAAATCCTCAGGGATTGTTACTGATTTCACCTCATAGTCAAATCCATTACTTACAGGATAAACACACCAGACAAGATCCCTCCCTGTGGATAACAAATGAAAGAGCCATCAATTGTTGTCTCCTTGCAGCTACAGATCCCACACCCACAGTGGAAAACAGAGGTACAGCAGGAAACAGGTTATCAAAAGGTGAGGATAGCTTGTGACTTTGAGAGAGAGGGATAAAGAATGTGCATCAGATCACATGACCAAAAGATGCTGGCTGATTGTCCTCAAAATTGGAACAAAACGTATGACCCCAACTCTCAGCCTCTGTCCTTCCAACCCAGTATTTCAAATGAGCAGCTTGATACAGGTCTACAAGAGCAAATTGGCCCTTAAAATAACTGACTGTTGCATCAGGGTAAGAGGGTGAGCATCAATATGTATTCACACAAATTATGGCAGACCTGTTTGACTAGCTACAGAACTAGTCTATGACAGTTTAAGAGGAGCACCAAACCTGCCTCCTGGAAGGCAGCCCACATCACATCTTCATGTTGTTCAATGCCACAGATACACAGTCGAGCCCCATTTCCCAGTGCTTGCCACAAGAGCTTGCCCGTGTTATTTTTCCGAAGAAAATCCTGCCATGGACATTGGCCAGGAAATTTTCTTAAGAGAACAAGAGCCCAACAACATGTACAGATTTCCTGCAATGTACACCTTAAACCCAGAACCTCAACAATTGCAGTACTAACCACTCATACCCTTTCCATCATGTATGTTATATGTTTTGTGTGCAGCCAGGTGAACAATGCAAACAAATCTCCTGCTATGTGTTTATCGAGAAATTGCACCAATTAGTCTGTGCCAGGTGAGTCTTTTGGTCTCTTACTTTAGGGTGCATGTAAACCCAGAGTTGGACGCCCTGCCAAAGGGAGGAGCCTGCAGGTAAGGCTGCACACATACAGTCCTGAAGTGGCAGCCAACACTGTACAGCACATTGAGAAAGTAAGCATTAGAACTAAACCAATTGACAGATTCTTTCCCATCCACACAAGGTTTTCATCACATCAGAATATGCATCTCATCATTTGTTTCCCACAAAATTCAATGCATAGAATTATCACAAACCGTCAAGCAGAAGTTTTCAGGTATATTCTTGAGAGATGAGAATCTAGAACTCACGTCATGGCAAAGATAGCCATGGCTGCCAAGAATTCGACAGGCAACTTGGCGAGCAGCAAAGAACTGCAGTTTTGCCTCAGAATCCGATAGAGTGTGGTAAAATGCCCGATGCCGCTGATTCTCTGCCACAGCAGGCCGTCCCTGAAGAACAAAGACAACTCCTTGCGTTCCCATGTTTACCATCAACAATAATCTGTTTCTTTTTTGTAAAAAAAAGCTACCTGCATTGCAGACAAATGAATCGATCAATAAGACATTACAACGTACCTTAAGAGATCCCCGGGGACCTCCAAACTTGAGCTCCTCTCCCAACTCCTGTTCCAAACTCTTGGTATTCTCCATCACTTTTTTCACAAACAACGGCACCGCTTCCTGCGACCTTCCAAATGCTTGCCACATCTTGGTCAACAGCTCCTCGTCTTTCACCGCCGGCCCATTGTTGTCTAGAAAGAAATCAACTTCGGAATCAGCCCTGACTTCCACCCTCCGGTGCCGTCTACCCATTGGTATTGCTACTATGGCTGTCAACAGAGGCGGGAGAGTCGTCGGAAGGCGCGTATACAGAAAGTTGGAACATCTGGAGAGACTATGGGAAGCAGGAGCAGAAGAAGAAGAAGAAGATGATGATGATGACGATGACGATACAGAAAGCAGCAGAAAGGAGGAACGACGAGCCAGAAATGACATGCACGTCATTGAAATCTCTGCTCAATTCTCTTGCAGTCAGTCCGTCCTTGCACACATCGCAAACGCAATCTCGAGTCTTCTTCCACACTCGGTCTGTCGCTCTTCTTCAGTCCCATCAACGAACCCTAACCCTAACCCTAATTTTAGAGTTTCTTTCTGTTACAACTTCAAGCTAGTCATAATGTACAAAATAGGTATTTGGATTTTGCACAGAATGGGCATGTGGAATTTGAACAATGGTTAGATCATGAAGATCCAAGAAGACCTGTACATTATACCATGTAACAGGACCAAAAATGGGCAGAAAAGGCCATATGAAAACCATTCTGGAATATGTCAAGTACAAGCAATTGAGTTTCCATAATTCTTCTTCTTTTTGCCTTAAGATACTTTTGAATGTAAATGGCAAGGCCCAAGTGTGACACATCCCTTGTTTTTACCTTGTGATACCTAAACATGTCTTGGGTCCATGTCATATACATGTTTTGAAACATGTTATGGGTACTAGGGGTATGTAACATGTCATATAGGCCATGTTATGTGCCTTTTGGAACATTCATGTAACATGAGAAGTTATGAGTGTAAAACGTGCCCAGGTATCACCCAATTGTTTTTAGAAAATATGAATGGGGCCAAGGGCAACAAACTAGGGGAAAATTTTGCAGTAATACTTTTGTATTGACTACATTCAATTTTTTTGGTTGATTTATATATTTTCCATGAACCATTATGCTTCATTGTATTTGCCTCCTTTCATTTTTTTTAATATGACATTAGTGTTCTAAAGTACATTGATAATGAGCCTTTCATTTTGAAAGCTTTCTTATTTCTTTTTAATTAAGAATTACCGTGAACTTGGGGGTGGATCATGATTTTCGCACTATGGCCCTAAGGTTGGGTGGAAAGTTTTATTAATTTCAATTGTAATTTTAATTTTTTTTGTCAATTGGCAACTTGACAACTTTGGTTATACATTGTTGCAAATTTTAATTGTTAACTACCCTACACATAGTTAATTGAACTGAACCAAGAATTGAAATATCAATCATTGAATAAAAGCAATATAAGTTTTTTAATCGCCCTTAGATCATGTATCACCTTGAAATTTCAGTTCGGGCTCTAAACACAAAGACTTGAATCTTTCTTATTGGATTTGTATGCAAGAGGTGACATTCATATTGTTGCTTCTCAAAATTACTACTAAATTTTAGTTGCAAACCTAGTTGTAAAACACATATTTTCTCATTGTGATTGAAAATCACTTCAAATTTGACACACCCCTTACATGTCTTGGTTTTCCCCTTAATACAAGTTGGAACGATGTGTCAAATGAAATGTGTTCCAAAGATGAATTTACTTCCTTATTTCTACACAAGTGAATCATTTTAAATTGGTCTCGAGATTATGGACAATGCATTTGTTAACAAAAACAACATAAGATCTATGTGATGTTTCAAAATTACAAACTCCTTATTGATATCATCCTTTGATACATGTTGTTAAAAATCAAAACAACTACAAATTTTATGTGGTCAAGACAACTACAAAAGTTTGTTGTCCATTTAAAATAGTTTAAAATGTCTGAAACAACATTTTTTTAAGGGGTTGTGACGTGACAAATTCTATTATAATAGCCCCATCCCATTAAAATTCCAAAAACATCTTGTAACTATTAATCAAACTAAGAATCAACATAAGATGACACATGTCTAATTTTGATAAAAAATTTGTTGAGAGTTGTTATTATTATTACTCACAAAATAACATTCCTAATAGTATCCCAAATTTTCCCATAATTCGAGGTCATATTACCAATTAAGTGGAGCATGTACAATTACAACAATGAAGAAAAATGGATGAAGAACATGTAAGTGACCATGGTTTATAACCCTTAGGTGTATCCAAATATTTCAACATTGGGTAGTTCAAAATTATGGCATTTGTACCAATTTTTCGAAAATTTGACAATTAAAAAAAAACCCAAATCCAATAAAATATTGTTATACAAATCATTCCAACCATAAATGTTCAATTGTACAACATAAACATGAGCAAAAAAAGACAATGACAATTGACCTTTACCAATCAAATATTTGTTATTTAAAAACCATCCTTGCATAATAAAGTTAATTAAATTGTTCAACTAGGTCAAGTAATTGAATGAATGGTTACTAAAAACTTTTAAGTGCCAACAATTAATTACTCAAATTAGTCATGTCAATTCTGTTTCAAACATACATTACATAACTTGTTATTCCATACTAATAAAAAAAAATTATGCTAACTAATGGCCTAGTTCTTAAATTTCAAACGAAATGGCAAGATGACACACATTTGTTTCATTGTTGCCTATTATGACATTGCAAATATATTAACATTAAAAGAATAATGGGGTGACCAATCCAACGTGTAAGAATGGGTGTTATTCATTCATGTAATGATGCAATTGTGTAAGTTTCCTAATGAACTTATTGTATAATTGTTCAATTGTTTATATGTGACCTATGGATGGTGACACAAACAATGGACCTTATAGGCCACCAATATCCAAATTTCCATCCATGATATTATTGAAATGTGATGCATGATGTATGAATGTGTTGGTTCCAAATTATAGTTTATTTTTTCCAATTGAAACATCTATAACAATATCAACTTGCTAATGAATTGTTGAAGCTTTTACTTTAAACCTATCCACAATAATGTTTGCACTGGCCCCATGTGCAAACTAATGTAACACTAGTTCCATATGATATCTTTAACAATATTGTTATAAACATAGTAATTTTAAACATAATAAAATATTATAATTCTCCTTGTAAGTACATATAATCTTGATAGATCATATAATAAATGATTCATGTTCTTAAAGTTATATGCCAAAAATTCATTTTGTTAAATCCTACTAATGTGGAGATTACTCATTTTTTTTCCACCAACTTTTATGTGGCTTTTATCATGGTGAAGTCACATTTGGAATTAAGGTGCAAATGTAAAAATGACTTCACACCAAGTTAGAGTTTAAGGTGATATGTTTTGATACTTAACTTTGATGTTACCTTTCAAATTTAACTTTTGTTTTCAACTTTGTTCACACATAATGGCATGATGCCATGTATACCTTAAGCTTCCCCATCACTACTACCAACACAAGTTATGTTCACACTACATAAATGAAAGGAAAATAATAATATTTCCAAAAGATGTAACCCTTCGTCTATTATTTCTTAATCTATTATTTTAGCCATGATATCGATTTGGCACAACTTCATCTCTCTCATGCTTGTTGAATGATTGTTTCTTATAATTAAGGTTTGATTTCATTTTTTTAGTCACATTTACTAATTGTCTCTTGTTATTTTAATATTCAACATTTGTCTTGAAACAATTTTGTTGTTCATGTTGTAGTCATCTCATGTTTTCTAATCATTCTTACTTGATTTATGGCTCCTTTTTAAGCTTTCTACCATTCTATTTCTACGATAGATTATCAATAATTAGCTTTAACAATGGGGTTGATTGTGTTGTTGATTGAATTGTTCCATAAAATGTGGAAATCACGTCCTTTGATTGACATGCCATTATTTGTTATTGACATTCATAATATGAACATGAATAACATTTTAAAATATATAATCATTGTGTTCAAAAGCATAGGGCATGTGAAGTGAAGTGCATATTGAAACACCTATATGTAAATTGTAAATTGTTGAGATAACACCCCACTTCTAGAGGGGTTATGTACCAATGTTGTTTTGATTGTATGCTTGGGTGTGTGAAAATTAACAAATTTCTAATTTCTAGGTATTCAAACAATTGGTTCAAATTCTTATTTCAAAAAAAAAAAAAAAACCCCCAAAATTGGACTTAGAACCAAAACCAAACCCTAAACTGGTTTTTATTGAAGGTCCAATTTTTCATTGTTTCAAAAACTAAAAAATAAAATTTTCAAATAAATATTTTTTGGTTAGGGTTAGAAATGTTGTTAGTGCAAAAGAAATGATCCAATTATACTTGGGGGTGGCATGGGGGATTGGCATTAGGAATGGGGATGTTATTTCTGGATTGAAACATGGTTCAAATATGCAAGTTTTTTCTTTTTCTTTTAGTGTAACCATGTAATTGATATAGGTTGTCACTTTTTAGTGGTTATGGAATGCATGTAACTTTAAAAAATCGATTTTGGACTATGTGTGTAGGTAAAACTAAATTTAGTTTGGAACTATAGTGTGTTTAGGGATTTTTTTGTGAAGAACCAAGAATTATGAGTTTTAAAAATGTGAAAAACTAGGTTCACAACTAGACTATAGGTTTTAACAAACATATATATATATATATATATATATATATATATATATATATATATATATATGAAATAGAAGAGTGGGTTTTTCACAAAAAAATTTAAAGATTGGAATTGACAGAGGTAGTTTTTTTGAAAAATAAAAAAT
>Ga0116227_10001317_pt1 | contig 54775 bp, 44 predicted proteins | sample S1TSphgellanicum_FD_89693 | JGI IMG/M metagenome (GOLD analysis project Ga0116227, IMG submission 89693) | Host-associated microbial communities from peat moss isolated from Minnesota, USA - S1T2_Fb - Sphagnum magellanicum MG | ecosystem: Host-associated > Plants > Peat moss > Unclassified... | reverse complement strand
TGACATAGAAAACAAAACCCATCAAAAAAAAAACAAAAAAACAAAGGTCCGGGCAGTGCTTGGAAACTGCCCGGACAGACAGACAGACAGACAGACATTGTAGCTTTAATCATTAACTAGTGTGAACCTGGTGCATAATGCACTCGTCGTGCTTCCCCCCGCCCGTGCTGGCCCCCCCCCCGTCAGTTGGGTAATAACTGTCTGTCTGTTTGTCCGGGCAATGCCTGGAAACTGCCCGGACAGACAGATAGACAGACATTGTAGCTTTATTAATCATTAATAATGGGAATTTCGTCAAGTGGCTAAAAATTGAACTTCATGTGTAATAATCATTTTCAACTAGTACATCTTGTACAACTCATTAGGATTCTAATATTAATTCTTCAAGTGTTTAATTAATAATTTGCAACAAGGTTGGAAAAAAAAAACCTACAACTATAGATGCAAATGATGACCCATTTGCCACAACTAAAGTGTTGAAGGAGAATTAACCATTGCATGCATATTTGAATAGCCTACAAGATTTTCCAAGGGATTACTTGTTTAAGGAATTTACTAATCATAAATTTATAAAGACAAAATTTAATGTTATTGGGGAGGAAATGTCAAAGGACGATGAAATTTTGTTTGCATATTGTAATGACATGTTGGACAATGAACTACATGAAGAAGATATTGATCATCCTCAAGTTATGGCACAAGAACCAAATGTTTTTACAAGTCATATCACAATTTAGCCTTTTTATAAAATTGTTCATAAATTTCAACAGGATGGGTAGATGTTTTAGAAAATGTTGTGATGAAAGTCTCAAATGATTCCTTTGATCAAATTGAAGTATGTGTTGTAAATGTAGTCCCCTTTGTAAATGAAGAATCATGTTCCTTTTATGAATGGACAAATGCATTAGTTGATGACAAAATTAAACTTCAATAATATGAAGAGGTTCAAATTCCAAATTTTTCTATATGGTGAAATTGAATGTAGTGGCATAGTGACTACAAATGGTAGAACCTTGATCTTCCTAACAATAAATGCAATGGCAAGGAAAATATTTTTTATTCAAGTTTGATTCAAAACATTTCCATTAGAGTTCCTATGTCTACATTGGAATTCAATGCCACTCTTCTAATGTGAATGTAATGTTGCACCCATATAATGAATGTATCATGACAAGGAAAGAAATAAGTTTTGGAATAGATTGTCTATGCAAATGTTTCAACATGGAATCAATAATTAATACAACATAAATAATGTGCTTAAAACTTGGTGATTATGTATCCAATAGTGAAAGGGTGAAATATTCTTGATACTTTATTTTTGTTAATGTTTTTTGAAAGGTGCTAACACTATATAACTATTAATGCGATATTATTGAGACATTATTTTAATTAATGATAATGAATTTATAACTTGGGTCACATTGATTTAAAGATCACATACCATTTACATCATGAGTTTGTTTATGATGTTTGTTAAAAACATGTATAAGATAATATTTGGAACCATATCTACATAATTACACATGAAAATATTTACAACTAATGAATGTTGTTAAATTAGTTTTCATGTATGAATTGTTGTCCTCCCATATGTGCAAAATCAATTGAAAGAACATATTTCAAACTTGGTACTAACTTGATAAGAGGTTTTTAAATACATACAACACCTTTGGGAGTTGGGTTCAACATGCATGTTACTATTTCATAGAAGCATTGGTCAAAATTAGGTTTGATATGTTCCATGTTTTTAATGTTGTTGCAATGTAAGGGATGGTATGAAGATGAATTTATTGCTATGATTTTGAATTTGATTATAGTATCAATGGCTCCATCCAATGAAAAAGTTCATGAATATATGTTATGAAATTCATGTTTATAATCATCTTTTAGTATTCTTGATGTTAGGCAACATTCTTGATTTACTTGATGTCATATTTATAATCATATTTTATTCCATGGATTGATGTCATGTAATAAAATTGTTATGAATTAATAAACAACCTTACATAACAATGGTTTGTTCTTCTACATGTAAATCATAGAAATTGCTACAAACCTATATAGAAATTGTTGATTTTCCAACAACACATTAATGGAAGCTTTCAAGGGTGTTTTTTGTGTCCATGTTGTGGAATTCAATGGTCATATTTTATATACGTGATGTCCCAATGTCCAAAAGGCCCACATCCCCTTTGTACTAATGGTACCTAAATTGATGATGTTTCTTTACAATGTATAGTTGAGCTCAACAAATTTTCAGCATGTAGTGTGGCTAATATGAGCGTGTGTATTTTTTATTTGTTCATTTGCATATATATTTATGATAGACCATTTTGTTTTGGGAAAATCTACATAATTAACTTTCACATTTAAATGTTTTAAAAATTACATTTGCAAATTGTCATTGTAATGTAGGTTTGTCCAAAATTGGAATTTGAACTATTGCATACCTTAGACTTAATCAATTATTTATAAAGGTTTTAATCTTCATACTTATTGGAATGTTGATTTTACTCGTTTGTAATTTGTTATAGGCATTGATTGGCCACAACTAGGATTCAAACCAATGGAAAGAACCCAAGAAATAGGTCAAAGGCTTGCATGTTTTGTACATGAATTTGGGGTGTGTTGGAATTCCATGGCATTGTTAACAAAACAATTGTTCACAATCACCTATTTTTGGGGAAATCTGAAGTTCTAGGAATAAATTGTGTATTTGGGGTTTCATCACATGATGGATGATTAATCATTGTTACAAGCCCATGTACTTCATTTCAAAAGAGGATTCAAAACATAAAACCCAAGGTATGCTAATAGCCTCATGTTTCCAATTGCAAGCGAAGTCCTAAATTGGTTGTTCATCTATGAAAAATACATTTTTTTTGCATTACATCTTAGTAGTAAATTGGTAAACTTTTTTATTTACATTATTTTGTGACACCGTCCCCACACATGTCTTAATTTGTATTGAATCCATGTGAAGGTATTTGTTCAAGCAATGCAAGGTACAATTTACCATTTTTCATATATCATTTCCAAGCAACTCTAGATAATCAATTTGTATTTTTTGATTTAGTGGACACATTTTTTCTATTGACTCACATAAAAAAATACATATGGAAAAAGCCTTGGGCTACACAATGCTTAATGTTGTTGCTTGTGATGGATTAAATGCAGTGGAACAACTAAAAACTTATTGAGAACATGATTCATGCACTAAACATGCAAGTTTTACATAATTACCATTTAATTCAACCACTATTGTTAAGTTGAAAGATTTGTTCAATACTTTCCATAAAGATTTTGTGATTCAAGAAGAGAATAATTGGCTTCTTGCAAAATGGAAAGGGCATGTCCTACATGGATATTTTACTTGGGGGTGCCATAATAATAATTGGATTGACATGTGCCCATTTAGGTTATTCCTTAAAAAGGGATGCTCTAATCCATTGAGTTGTCATGGTAAATTGGGATTGGGTAGATAGGGTGGTGAATTATATAGCCATGATATTTGCAATGGAAAAAGTACCTATGATAAATAAAAAGTCACATTTCAATTATTGTTTGTAATTATTTCATTTTCAAGTCATTTTAAGTCAAATTTAAAATAAGATTAAGCAATAAAACCATTGAGTACATTACTTTAAGCATGTCTTTTATACTCATTGTATTTAATTCAAATTATTTTCACAAGAAACAATAACATGTTACAAGCATTGTTGAACCAAAAAGATTAAACACTTTCAACATTAATTTAATGTTTGACCTTAAGACATGTAACATTGAACAATTGTTACACTTGTAGTAGTACTATGTTATATGTTATTGTGTTTGAACCCTTGCATTGGGTACCAAAAGATCAAATCTTTTAGATTCATGGTTTTTTTAATTAAAAAAGTTTTTCAAACTTGAAGGGCAATTTTCCATTATGTGACAAGATTTTCATCTAGAAAAGGTACTCCTCTTATTTATATAATCAATCTTATAACCAAGTAATTTTTCACATCTTAATAGATATAAATGCCATCCACATAATTATTATTCATCAAAATGATTTAAACTTTTAATTGAGAATCATGATTGTGGGTACTTTATTAAAAGCTATAGAAAATTGCCTGTCATGATGTTATTTTGTCTACACCATACCATCCAACAACCCAAGAGAATAAATCTCATATAAAGACTAGGAATCAAACTTTGATCTTTTGATAATTTTATATGAATGTAAGATAACATCTGCTCATAACATAGAAAGGTGCATTTTTCTACTATATTGCCTTCCTCATTTAGGTCATTGAGTTTGGAAATCAAGATTTCCTTTTGCTCTTCATAAGATGACTTCTTCATCTTCAAAGTTTTCTTCTTCGAAGGAGCCCCTCTTTTTAGTTATCTAGGTAGTGGGTCAACACAAAAGGCCATGATGCAAGATAATCAACCTCCAAAACTCCTTTCACAATCCCAAGTTGGAATGGATTTCATACTTCAAGCAAAGTTCTTCATCCAAAACTCCTTTGACAATCCCAAGTTGGAATGGACTTCATACTTCAAGCAAGTTCTTCCTCCAAACTTCACTATATGGTCAACAATGTGGTCATCTAGGATATATTTGTGGTGGGTTTCAAAATCCAAACTCTTGCCCTTGTCAAGTATTTTACTATAGAACATTAGTCTTATATGTAGGGGTTTATTTATTGTTGGACAAGACTCAATTCAATGTGAATAGAGTTCCAACTTTTTCATGCTTGGTGGGTTTTTATCCCAGGGTGTTAAAAGTTGTGTGAAGTTAGAATGTCCTATTATGTGATTTATGAGAGGGAAATGGCACTAATGTGGATGGAGTTTTGGATGTTTTGTGGTTTGGGTGGTGTTCAGAACATCAAAAAGGCAACAAATTTGGCGACAACAAGGTGTTGTTAAGAAGCTGAAATTGTAGTAGTTCCAAGCCTAGTGTATGAAAATCAATGGTCATTTTGGTACTGTTTTGCTTAGTGCCTTGAGGCATTCACAGAATGATGTTTCTCCATCCATTAGTTCCCGCTGTGAATCGCTTTTAAGCACAAATCATGTAGGTTCTGTCATATGGTTTACCTTTGATCTGTTGGAATACATGTTGAGGCCTTAAGTAATTTAGTTTCAGATGTGCCGTCATTCATAGACCTATGTGTGCTTGGGGCCTGAGAGTTGCGGTTTATAATCTCAGGGAAGGATGATTTGTCTGAGTTGTTGAGGACCTACAGACACTTCAGAGTATCTCATTGCAGAACCAATTGTTCATCAACAATTGTTCAAGCAATTCACAAACTCTGTGAGTTAGCAGTGACCTTGCAAATGCCATCTGTCAAAGAGATAAGCTTGATAATCTTGGACGTGAAACTCATTGAATAACCAGTGTAATGTATCTGAGATGATACGTCAAAATGTTCTCGAGATGTGCAACATCAGTTGATCATGTAAAAAGAAAACTGCAACTTTTACATTGTATCCAACAGAGAACCCATGATGGATAGCTGACAACAGGACTGGCATACTTCTACGTTACGAGTCAGTTGCACTACATTACAGTTTCATATAATTTGCCAATACCCAAAAGTTGTTTCAGTATAATTCCATGGTTGTGCAAAAATCAGATAATATCTTTTGAAATCTTGGGAATCATGCACACCATTTCTCCGAGGTCGGAGCTGAGTTCAAAGTGTGGAGAGATTCAATGTGAAAAGGAAAGGAAATGGGAGAAAATGGCCCTGGTAATTGCCTAAATGGGAGTTATTGTAGCAAGCAATGGATGTACTCTTCAAGGAGTTCCAAGAGTTGTGGGTCAAGTTCATCACAGACCTTCAACTTTTTACTGCTGCTCCAGCACTTTGGACTACAGCTTCTACAGCAACTGCCATATAAGTCTAAAGCATTTTGATGTTTGCCCAAGTTCTGTCAATGACTTGTTGATCCTCACACCTTGCAGATTTTGGTTTCTGTACACAACACATTTCTTCTCAAACTCAATTCTCAGCACTAGCTTCTGCCTCTTGTTTCACAACAAATCAGGCATTTGTGTCAACTTTTCTGCAAGTGCAGATCAGAAATGCAGGTTTGATCCTCAAAACAACAAGACTTACCACCTTGGACTCTCTTCAAGATGGAAAAGGAAATTTTGCTAATTCGGAGCTGTATTGGTACCAGAGCTTAAGAGAAGGTCATGGGGAGACAGACCTTGACTTCTAGGCATACAGTCTAGATCTAGAGTCATGGAGGCATGGCTGCCAATCAACCCATCATCATATGTCCATATGCTGCAATGCTTAAGCTGCTAAGGCTTCAAACACTTGATATACTGGCAGATTCCTCACCATAATAATGCCATATCTGTGCTGTCAGGTCAGCATGTCTGCTTTGGGGACAGTCTTTGGAAGGATCTGCATTTAACGTCATAGCTTATTCTCCCACTTCTGGAATGCCAGTGACATTGGATGAACAAGTTGAATGATACAAATGCTTGAATCCATGATATAGGCACTGTGTGATTTATCTACTATCAAGGTTTTGTAGTACAACAATTGAAAGACTTGGTATTGAACACTTTGGAAGTTTTTCATGATGTCTTCCAAAATGATCAACAAAACATATTCTGAGGGCCTTTCCTTATCCAAAGATATGTTTTTTCCAAGAGAAGCATTTTTGCAGCCTAATGTTCTTAGACATCTCTTGCTGGCAATGGAAACATCTGGTTTTGGGGGTGCCATTTTGAGCTTGCTCAACTGCTTTGTGGTCAAAGTACTCCACCCATGCTGAGCTGCATCCTGTAATTTGCACCCACAATATGCACTCCTAAGTATAAAATCCTAACAATCTCAAACAGTCTGCTTGTGTAAGACCCAACACATGGACAGCAAATTGGCAACAATATATATCAAGTGTGGATCATGAATGATACATATGTATGGAGGTCATCAGGACCAAGTTTTGCTTGCAGGATCTAGTGCAGAGTTGTCTGTTCATGCTGGTTCACTCTGTCCCCAGCATTGCAAGCATGAATACATTCTGGAACAGACCCTGGTACAACCTGTTCCTACCTAATGGAACAGCAACAAGCTCGGTACCTAAGGGCAAGCCCTACCAGGCTCACCATGGGTTACCACCAAACTGAATGGGAATGGCAACAAGCCCAATATTGAGGCTGAGCCCTACCAGGCTCACAATGGGTTACCACCAAACCAAACGGGAATGGCAACAAGCCTGGTTGATACCAAAGGCGAGCCCTACTAGGCTTGCCATCTTCCTAAGTGGAACGGATCTGGTAGCCCTACCAGGTTTGCCTCACTGTGTTCCTAGGTGGAACAGGTCTTACTGGGCCCATTCCATAGTACAGAATCCCAAGGGGATGAACTCCTTGGAAGAGTGAACTCATGGAACTCTGCAGTTGCACTTGTTTTCTGAGCTTCAAAAAACCATCAGGATCTTCAACAGCATGGAATTGAAATCAACACATTGCTCCACACAAACCCAACTAATAATCCATCACAAGTTTCAACTAATCTGCTCACTCAGTCCCACAATGGTGAAACATTTTGTGGGCATAGCTGCAAATGAAAGACTATGAAAAACTGCAAATGAAAGAGATGGAGTCTGAGAACTTACATAATGTGTTGCAGAAGTGTGTAGTCAATGCAACGGACAACACATGCCTGCATCCCTCTGAATTGTAGTACATGTGAGTATGATACAATCCCTCAAGCATAAACTGTAAATTGGAACTCTGTATCTTGATGGGGGCAAGGTGGAAAAAATCCAATAGTTAGACAAGGTGCACAAGTGCAATTTCTCTTCAGGAATCAAGCTGGAGAGCATATAATGAGCTTGCAAGGCAATGAATTCACTGCAAACAGGAAAGAAGACAAGTGCCTTGCAAGTCATAATTTCCTGTTTCACAAAACACAGGCATTGCTTTCTTTGACTCACTGACTCTGAGGACACAGTACCTAACACTTGTGTGCATGGGACAGTGAATGGCATAGAGATAACCGCCATGTCAAAATCAAAAACCATGGATACCATGGATTGCCCCTTGATGTCAGCAATCACTAAGAGCTTTACACCACCAATTGCAGCTCAAGACATTGGTGAACAGGAGACCCTTTCTTGTCAATATGCTGGCAACTGCTCAAGTAGGGAAGGGTATCCAGAGTGCACATGCACGGTTATTACTCATGATCGGCAATTGCGAGATGTGCAAGGGAGCTCCATGTATTTAGCAGATCAGATGTACAATGTCACACTTGAGGAAAAACTGGCTCTCAGATGCCACAAAGCAAATCTGTAACTTATGAAGTTGATCTTGTGCAACTCCTAGGTTATCCTCCTGCGAAGATGGCAAGTTGATTCCTGCTGCTCATTCATTCTTTCCAGACATTGCAGGTTTTTCTCACAAGACAACTGGAACAAGGAGTCCAGTAAGCAGCTTGTAGGAATCTTGACCTTCAAAAGGAAAGGAATTTGTGTGCTTTGTTTTATAACAGATGTGCATAAGAAATGTACTAACCCTGCAATACAATTGATGTGGCATGCATGCATGATATGTTCAAGAGGTTCCAATGACAGGCTTATTCTTGGAAGAGACACAAATGTCATTGGTAGAGAGATTTGACAACCTTCACACACAGATTCTTGCAAAAAGTTCTAAGGGTTTGTTATAATCCAAGCATGCATGGATGGTCTATGGCAAACCTATGCATGAATTTCTTGAGAGATTTTTCCACAACACAATGCAACAAGATTTTGCAATAAGCTCTTAAGGGTTCGGTATAATCCAAGCATCCATGGATGAGGAGGACCCTTGTCTCTGGCAAACCCATGTGTGAATTTCTTGAGAGATTTTGCCAGAACAGAACTGCAACGAGATTCTTGCAAAAGCTCTAAAAGTTAAGTATAATGCAAGCGTTCATGGAAAGGAACCTTGTCTCTGGCAAACCCATGAATGTCTTGAGATTGCCACAACAGAACTGCAACAATAGAGACGCAGGCAGGCAAGCAGGCAGAGATTCAATCTCTTGGTTCTGGAATAACAAGTACAAAATCATTCCGGAATCTTGCAGTCTTACAGTATTGCATGCAGCTGCATTTTTCTATCAGCATCAAACAACAACCACCATCGAGAAATGGGCACCAAGGTTTTGCTGCATCAGAAGCCCGTGGATGCGGCGGCGCTTTCGCCCTTGTGTTTGGTGGACTTCTTGGGACTCTCTGGAAACGCCGCTGAAGACTCCTGGGCTCTTCCAGGAGCTGCTGGTTCCACATAAGGAGTGGCGATCTCGTCGTCGGGGTCGTAATCAGGATCCAAAGATCGGTTCAGTGCGGAACGGCTGGTCTGCAAGCATGGCTTACAAGCGATTTCTATTGCACCCCAGCCCAGCAGAATGGCTACAACCAAAATCACGGCTGTCTCCACTGCACCCATTGTTCTCTCCCCTCTTCTCTTCTTCTTCTTCTTCTTCTTCTTCTTCTCACACCCTCCAATTTCACTTCCCTCTTGTTGCAATCTCCAAGCTCATATGTCGAAGAGGAAGCCCCCAGAGCTTACTAGATCCAAGATGTGTTTCTTCCAAGACAAGGGCTCTGCAACAACAAACCAGAATCATCTACCTTCGCTCTCATCAGCGATTGACATGGTCGTCGTGGTCTTTTAGAATCGTCAATGCTTGAGGACTCACATCGCGCAACAAATCCCAAGAATACTAGGTCGCAAGAGATCATGGATGCGACAAAGCTCGACACGTGGGGCGCCTGCCGGACGAAACATCCGCCGTCGGTAATGAATAGGCCGAAGGAAAAGGTCGAAGGAAAGGAGCGTTTCTCTGGAACTCCATCGAAGTTGGGGTAGTTCCATTTTCGCCTTCTCCTCCCCTAAACCCTAGCTCCTTTCCCTCCTCCTCATCTGTTTGCAACAATGGTTAGAGGTGCATGAGACACTTGTTCTTGACTAATCGTATTCTTCTGCTTCTTCCTTTTTCTCTTGTTCTTCTTGTCTTGTGTATGGGATTTCATAAGTAAAAAAGCTTTGCATAGGGTTTTCATCAAGTTGGAAAGAATCTGCAGATCCTGCGCATTTGAGAGATGATGATGATGATGTCAGAGGAGTCTCTTAGTTTGTGACAGGATGTTTTGATGACGATCTTGTTGCTGCTGCATATACCATCTTCTTTTTGTCCATAGTTGGTTCTCCGCTGCTACCTGTTTTGAGAGGAGTCCTGTCGTGCAGTTTGAAGCAAAAGTGCAGGGACAACAGAAAGAAGAAGAGCAAGTGGTGAGAGAGAGATGGCTAAGGAAGAAGGAGCAAGATGCCAGAGAATAGGCTGTGATGCTCTTTTCACCCCTGACAACAACCCAGAAGGTTCTTGCCATTACCACTCTGGGGTATGATTCTCTACACTCTCTGTCTATCTCTGTCTTCTTTTCCTTTTGGTGATCTTTGCACGTTTGAGTCGTGTTTCTGATCTTCATTTCAGCTGGATTGTAATGTTTCAAAATTGAACAAGCTGTGATGGGGTTTTGCACAAGCTTTTGTGGTTGATAGGTTTTTGGCAGTAGAATGAAATGGAATGCAATGTGGGCATGTCTCACTGCCAGTACTTTGCAGAAGGTTTATGAGAAGATGGGGATTTATGTGCTTGTTTGTTTTTGTTGGCAACTGCTGCAATTGTCAGTATTGATATACACTCCTTGCTTGTGTTGGGGGAATTGTGGAGATAGATCTACAAACACTTGGGGTGTGGGAAAAGATGCTGTTCAAAGGAAGAAGAAGAAAACCCTAGCTTTTGGGAAGTATAGAGGGACTGGGAGCTCTGTTTACTCATATCAGAAGCTTTGTTCTAATCTCTGCTGCTGTTGTTTTACCTTTGGATATGGCTCTCTCTCTGTGTTCCTGTTTTCGGGCATGACATATGTTGGCAACAATTACCATCACATAGCCTGTAAGTTCCTGTGCCATATGGCACACCCTACACATTGTCTTGGAGATTTGTTTGCTGAGAAGGTCTTTTAGTATCGAAAACATGAATACTTGCAACATCAAATGAGACAGATTTTTCATTAAGTTCCGCTCTGTGTTTTCTTGTGGAAAATGGAGTATGTTAACCAGCACACTTTGTCATACTGTTTTTTTGGTGGTGGGGGTGAAGTTTTGTCTGAATTAGGGTTGTGTACAGTAGAAGTATTTGCTTGCTAAAGATTGAGTGGAATGTATACAGCCCTTGTTTCATGATGGTGGAAAAGAATGGAGTTGTTGTAAACAGCGCAGCCATGACTTCAGCCTCTTCTTGAGCATTCCTGGGTACAGATTACAGACCTCCTACAATGTTCCAGTAACTGCTGATGTATGTGAGATAAGATATGCGCACCTCTTAATGCTGTCAGCTATGATGTGCTCTGAGTGCAAAGTAGTACATATATGACTGTTTTTGGCTTCATCTCTCTTACTCTCATGCTTTTGGTTTTTGGGCCGTGTTGCTGCATACAATCCATGAAGATGCACAACAGGGAAGCATACATCAGAAAAGCCTGCATCAAAAGCAGCTCCAAGTCCAAACAAATCCAAACAGGTTTCATCTGGTGGGAATACTTCTCTCAATGCTGCTCAAGCAGCATGCATCCGATGTCGCCAAGGCTTTTTCTGCTCTGATCATGGTCAGTCTGTGTGACTGTTGTTGCTCTCTGTGTATGACATCACTGCAATGTTTTTTGTGCCAAATAAACACTTGCCCAGAGAGAGAGAGAGTTTCAGAAACTTTGTCCATGTTCAAAAGACTTTCCACTGAAACATTTTATGTGGTTTGTAGGTGCCAAAGCAGGAGTGGGAGCTGCTGCTCAGCTTTCTTCCCAAAAGCTCACATCATCTGAGCCAATTCCAAAACCTGTGCCACCACCAGTCACCAAGAAGGCCAGTGCTCCAAAAGTGATAGATCTGAATGCAAATCAGGTTTGCAAGCATAAAGGATGCGGAAACACGTTCACTGAAAAAGAGAACCACTCAACCGCTTGTCATTATCACCCAGGCCCTGCTGTTTTCCACGATCGTTCCAAAGGGGTAAAGCATGCTATGCCTGATTGTCCTTGGAATATCTGTGTAGAGATATATGAGCGTCAATCTCTCATACACAGTGAAATCTTAAGGTCTCAATCTTGTTGTCTACTTGACAATGTGCCCATGCAATTTCTGTGTTAGATCTTCTTCACTGCTGTACTAAACATGTTGTGGTTTGTTTGGCAGTGGGCCTGCTGTGATGTGCATGTGAAGGATTTTGATGAGTTTTTGACCATTCCAACCTGTGCCACTGGCTGGCATGATGCCAATGCCACTGACAGTGTGTAGTTCTGCATGGATCTGAGAACATATTCTCTTCGGTATCAATGTCCAATGACTTCTTGTCACCATTCCTTGATAGTCATGTGACATGCTGAAGGTCAGCTTTCAATCTTTGATAAATGCACCAAGTGCTTTAGATTTTCTTAAGAGTCCTGCAACATGGAGCATTATTACTTTCAGAAACCCAAAATCATGGGTTCTCAGACTAATCAGCTGGCTGTTTCTTGTGGTCATGTCTCACACCATTGGAAATGCAAACTTATGAGTGGTGAGACAAATCATAAGGCAATTTCATCCTTATTGAACAGTTTTTGATGCTTTGGTCATTCAGCATTTGTGAGTCCTTGTTCAATGGTTTCTTTATGTCCAGCTTTTCTTTGCAAAAACTGTGACAAAACAGGCAGGTATCAAACTTCAGATATATATCATTGAAATGGATCATGGAATACTTGACAGACCTGATATTGAAACTACTTCAGCTGGGGCAGACAAATTCAACATGAAGTCTCACTTAATAGTTTCTTTGTATGAGATTGTTGCTATTTTCTCATTTCTGCACTAAAATCTCACCAAGCTGAAAAACTGCCACCACCATTTCTCCTGATGGAGCATGATTGGAGCACTTTGCCAATGGGCAGAACATTGTTATCTTCAAGGGCTTGGGGGTGGTAGTGGTTGTAGTTGTCTGGCTAACAACATTAAATCTCCGAAGAAGATATGAGACACCAACAAGGCTAATATGAAAGTGTGAAGGAGAAGTGACAGGGATGAACATGTAGGTGGCTGCAATTGGTGGACATGGCAGATGCAAAGTTTGAAAGCACTAACAGTCAGCTGCTTTGATGTTTTCTAATGACAACATGAAAGAAGGAAAATGTCAATAATCCCTTTAGAAATGATGGGTAGCTTTGATAAGCATTTTTGTCAGAATGCACACCCATGAAATCATCATCAAAACCTTTTTGTGTGATTCATGGTTAAATGTGTCATTTAAAATAAGAATTCCATTTTATTGTAACCCAATGTGGTTTGCATAGAGTAAGGTCCTTTCATGGAACACTCTTGATCCATAGTGTTTCAATTGGGATGATGATCGTGTTAAACACTCTCATGCCAAAATGCATACGATGTATGAAGACATCACTAATGTTGGTAATTAGAACATGGGTATCGGTAAGTATTTTAATTAGAATGCACCTAGGCCCATGAAAACATTATTAAATTCATTGGGGCGCAAACAATTTTGAATGTATATTTAGGCTAACAAAAAAACCCCATTTTATTAACCTACCATGGTTGCCCTTGGTTAGCCACAATTTGGTAATTAAAAGCATTCCATGGGCAAGCTTTAAACTTCCACAAATAATTGCATAAAACTCCCAACAACATTTCAAAGTGGGACAACGCTTATTGTCTCAAAGTTTACATTACTTTCAAAAAAGTATTAAAAAAAAAATTTAATGCCTATGTGACAAAAAGAGTGTGCATTGGAGTATTTTCTACAATACCTTTCAATATAATCAAAGGTGCATATAAATTATACAATTTATCAAATACAAATTACTTACACCCAAAGCCATTTAGATATGGCCTCTTCTATACCATTTCAAGTTCCTTTGAAAAGGTATTGTCTATCTCTTTCAATAGCAACAAAGCACAGATTCCAAATTCAAATCATCAATAAATGCAAGTGTGATCACATAGGTTTTGTTTTAATGCCTTTTGAAGTAAATGTTAGCAAGCTCTTCTCAAACTTTTTAATAAAAAACATATGCATCATCCTTATGGTTTCACATTGTTCAAAAATTCTCACAATCCATGAAGGGATCTTGTGTACTTACACATCTTTTGTTCATCCTCTTGATCAAAACACATTCTAAATGCATTCAACAATCAATCTCCACAAGGTCATCATACATATATTAAGATTCTTATAATTAGTTATAAAAATATGATAATTCATATGATTCATGTAGGGTCATTTATCATTCACAAGTGAAGTTCATCCATAATATATTAAAAACATTCATCATCACAAAATTTTGTTTTTCATGGATTAAATTCATCAACAATCATGCACAATTGATGAAATTCATTTATCAATATGTACTTTTCATTTATAATTTTGGTGATGAAAATTTGTAAAGAATTGGTATATGGGAAATTTTTCATATTCCTTTGTATGGTCATCCTTAAACAATTCCAAAGATGATCTTGGTGGTTGAATTAGTTTATTTATTTCTTAGAAACCATTTTGTAGAATCTTGTGTGTTCTTTTCTATTAGCATGTAGTATCATTGGCTATTTGTGTCAACAATCTTGGGTAAGCACCTTCCAAGTTTTTTTTTGTTTGCCCCAACTACTTTTGTTGTGTTGCATTTGTATCAAATTTTGTACAAGACCTAAATGAGGCGGATGAGGTAATTGCCTGTGCAAAGCAATTGCACTTTTCCTAAGCAATTCAAATTTTTTATTTGAAGTTTATTTTGGATATATGGTTTGGATTTTGTCAAACCAAAAATTGGTTTGATTTTTGTAAAAATAGTTGAAAGGTTGAGAGGTGGAAAAAGAGGTTAGGGGAAGTGGAAGGGGGAATTTTTTAAGAAGAAGACAAGTGACGCACCCCCAAATTCATTGATAGACTCAATTGCGAGTCCAAAGGTGAAAACAACAGAAAAAGAAGGAGTTGGGGTATGTTTCTTAGTTTATAGCATTTCAAAAATAGAAAGGTGTGCTAGAGTTTCGGGATGGGGACTAGGATGAACAATGGGTCAATTATTCACATGGACTTGTACAAATCAAACAACAAGTTGGTCAGTGCATAGTTGGAGCATTTTTGGTGCACGAATAAACCACAAGCATACATGGACTCACAAAACTCACCATAGCCCAGGCTTGGAGGAAACCACCACCTTCACCCTTATAGTATTCTTTGTGCCTGGCCATGGGGGTTGCACTCAAATGTCATTTTGTCCCAGGATTCCCAAGTTGCGAGTCTCAAAATTCCCAAAATTGGGACTCTCGTAACTCAACTTTGGAGGCCCATAACATTTTGTGAAAACTTCCAATTGAGGTGAGGTCTAAATAAAAGTTGTAACCCTCGTTAAGATCTTTCCAACCATATGTGGCACACCACCTACACACAAGTAAATCAAGGTGATTCCCAACTTTTAGTGGTTAGAAGTCAAATTGGCACTTTGACTCCTAGTTCTTATTTTCGTCATAACTTGTGTTTTAAGTACTCAAATGGGACATGAGAGCCCATTTTAGACATCTAAGTTTCAAGAAACCTTCAATAGTATAAAAAACTTTTCAATCCAATGAGTTTTAACCCCTAAAATTATTCTTTAAAAATTCAAAAATTCATTTGGATTTTAACTCCCAAAGTGAGAACCCATTTGGGAATGTGTGGGTTTATTCCCTCACATTCCCTTACACTCCCGAGAGCATGAAATGTGACTCTTGGGTTTCACTCTCAACTTGCACCTTTGCAAGCCCTTACTTTATTCATGAGTTCAAGGTTAGGGTTGTGACAACAAGAATATTTATGCAATTGTGATCAACATAAAGTTTATAATATAGTTGCAAACTTGCCAAATGTAGCAATATTTCAAGAAGGAAAAAAAATCAAATTGCTTCCTATATCATGTGATTTTTTTCCATTTTCATATGTAACATTGCTTGTGTATGAAAAGGTATAATTTTCCACACTTGTTATCCACAACAAATTGCAAATTACTAAATTTTAAATAATGTGTTACTTTTAAAGAACAATATTTGTTCCTTGTAGCATTGCAATGAATTCACATTGCAACTCACACCTAAATTTTTTTTATGCCATCTTTAAACTCCAAATGTAACAAACACATCAAAAAACAAAAAGGTTGAGTAGACTTTGTAGCATGGGGTCATGATGGGGCACTATGGTTCTAGACCACCATAAATATGTTAAATTCTTCAATTATTTTAATTTTGTAGGAGGAATTGGATGATTTGTAGTGGAAATGTTCTTAGGGATGCTCATTAATAAATTTTTATTAATATTTAGCACATCTAATGTGTGTTGATTATTTCTCCTCCATCTCACTCACAAACTTGAAAAGATGGATTGTACAAAATGAAAGATTATTTAACTCTCACCATCTAGGTCAATCATTTTCGTTGGTCATTGAAAAGCGATCAATTCTTGCTATATGCATTCTTCCAAAGCACTTTGAAAGTTACCACCTAATGAAATGGTGTTCCACCTATTAATCTTATGTAGATGGAACAAGCCTCATCAGACCCACTACGTAATACAAAAAATGTTGATTTTTTTATTAAAACTCCCCATATTAAGAAAAAGTGATAACCAGAATGTGTGATCCCAAAGTTGACTTAGATATGGAAAACATTATTTGTTATTAAAAAATCACATAATAAAACAAAAAACACAAGTACCACTTTTCATCATCCTTTAAACCCCTACCCAAATTTGTCATTTCATAGATTAATTTTTGTTAAGCCTATTTATACATAGACATGATTTATAATATTGGTGCATTAATATGGGATTAATATACAAAAGGGTGTTGAATAGGCTTGGGTGTAGGTGTGAAGAAAAATATTATGATCAATGAAATTGTTGGATTTGGTAGTTTAGATTCAATTGAATTAGAATTCATAAATTGAACACAATATTATTCTCTTTTGGATTCATCAAAGTTTATCTCATGGCAATTTCAATTCAACTGAATCAAATTATATTCAATTCAATTGGATACAAATTGGTTGAATTCAAATGAACCAAATTTAATACAAATTAATTTCAATTGAATTTTTAAAATAATTTTATTGAATTGAATTCAACAAAATTATGAAAATTCAGTTATGAGAAGCTGGATGTTAATTTGTTTTTTTTTAATCCATGTGACTAGCTTGATGAGAAGAGCGAGATACTTAGATAGTTATGGAATGTTTTCATAATTCTAAAGTGAGCGACATTTAAAATTATCATAGTGATGATCGATCACTAATGAACCTTATACATGTTTCACTTAAACCAATTCTGATTATTATTGCTACTGAAATTGATATACATAGGTGTTGAATAAGCTTGTGTGTAGGTGTGAAGAAAAAATGTTATGACCAATGAAATTGTTGGATTTGATAGTTTGAATTTGTTTTACTTAGTTTATTTTGAGTGAAGTGTAATGGGGTTTGGTAGGTTTGTGAAAATTTCAGAGGAACTGATGGAAATGCTAGAAAAAGATCATTATTTTCAAGGTTCAGCAGAATAGGTTGTTTGTAAGCCTGAAGATTTGTTCTTCTGCAGTCCCATGGGATTGCTCCCTGTTTCTGATTGGGTAGATGGTTTGATTGGTCCAAGTGGGTTGCTATTAGTAGTCTCTCACCTGCGTGCAGTCCCAGTTTCACTTTTATGGTGGGGTTGGAAAAAAGTTAGTAACTAAAACTTGGATGTGAGAAATATTTTTGCAGGGTCACATACGGAGCTTTGGTGGAGATGCTCTAATAAGAGTCAACATGTAAATTACCTACCCTAAACCTTAAACCCTAAACCAGGTACATGAAAATGTAAATGGCTATACATTGACTTTCCCTTTACTAGATAAAGTGCACAAGTGATGTGTTCACTGCTAGAACCCTATAAAAAGCATCTCCAGGGGTGCTCAGTATGTGACCCTCCACAAATATTTTCACATCCAAGTTCAGTTATATACTTATTTGCAACCCCACCCATAAAAGTGAAACTGGGACAGCAAATAGGTGGGGGGATTACTAATAACAAACCATCTGGATCAATTATTATATGATGGGCCAATCAAAAACACGGAAAATGTTAAACAGGCCAAAGGAAATGAATGAAGTCAGTACAAAAGTGTTGTTGCGATTTTTTCCTCCAGTCTGCCCATTTGCCCCCATCCATAATTTCTCAAGTGACACCCAGGCATGTTTTGCACTCGTAACCTCATATAATACGTCATGTTTTGCACTTGTAACCTCACACAACAACATGCCAAGTAATAGGTTACATACCCCTTTATACCCCTAGTGTGTTCATAACGTGCATAACATGGACTCAAAACATGCCTAGGCATGACAAGGTGAAAATAAACCGGGCAAATGGGCAGACTGGAGGAAAAACTCGCAGCAGTACTTTTGTACTGACTGCATTCATTTCATTTGGCCTGTTTAATGCTTTTCTCAAAAACACTGAGTAGCAGTCAGATCATATTTATTACACTCTTTTCTGCAGGTGAACAGCGTTGCTAGGCCTTTTACCGTGCCATGGCAAACTCTAACATCATGCTGACCCAAAACCAATTTCCTGAGCCAAACCGGCATATTTTGACTTTTCTTCATCCAATGTTCCTCTGCAGGACCACATACTGAGCACGGCTGGAGATGCTCTAAAGCATTAGGTCAAAGGCATTACCCGAAGAAGGGCCCACTGCTGCTGCAAGGCAGAAGCCCCAACATGGGCGGCGGCTTGCTTCTCTGGTAATGCCCTCAACCGCCGCCGAGGGCCTTACCGGAAGAAGCAAAGCACGAGGCTAAAAAAAAAACATGTCACATACATGTCAGATTCCGCACATACCTGTCAGATTCCGCATTAGGAGGTGCACCTCCTAAACTGGAATCTCACATCCTAATGCGGAACCTGACATCTATGCTGACATCTAGTCTCCAATTACACTACCAAAATTTTCAGACTGCTTTTACAGGGATCTTTCATATTTTTGTAGGTTTTTTTTGGGAATTGGTGGTAATTGCCAATTCCAGTATTCCGGAATATATCTCATTTCCATTGGTTTTTTTTTAAAAAAATTATTTAATTATTTTGGGGTTATGTAGTCAAAGTTGCTGTCATCCATAGAAAGATGTAGAAAAAGTGGCTATCATCCCTATGAATATTTAGCCAAATCTGGTTATGCACCAAATATGAAATTTAAAAATATTTAATTATCCTTCTATATTTTTGGCTACAACGCTGAAAACCCAAGTGTATAGAGATGCGGTGATTTTTTTCAATTTTTATTTCTCACTTCTCACTATTGAAAACTTTCCAAAAGACTTTTAAAAGTTTCGATTTTTGAATTTCGCTTTTTGGTAAAATTTTGCCAATGGAGGAAAGGTTGCTCATTTCAAATAGTATAATATAACAACACAAATGCCAATTATTATAGTATTTTTCATTAATGTGAATTGGCATATGTAAATCAGCATTTGAACAACTTGGACCCACAAGCTGGAGGGTTTTTATTTTCAATATTATGATATATAAAAAATTGGCGATTGAAAAAAAAAATCAGCAAAAATTAGTCTTATCTGAACTACAAAAAAAAATCCAAAAAAAAAAAACCCCCAATTTTTTCTGAAAGAGAAACGACAAAATTTGTCGATTAACAAAATAAATAAAATCACTCTGAGGCTACCTCCCTTGAGGGCAGTACATACGCGTATTCTCCTCAGGCGTATGTACTATGGACACAGTGGGATACGTATAAATACGGCTTTCGTCAGCGCTTTCCTTGGAAGTCTTGTCTCTCCGCTTCTTCCTCTTTTTCTTTAGCAACTTCTCGGGTGGCTTCGTGAATTTTGCACAGCGAATGTTTCTCACAGAACGCAATTCTGGAGTATCCACCTTCTTCTGGACCTTCTCTGAATTCTCACAGAAGCGCAATCGACTCGCCTTTTCCCCATTTTCTTTTTTCCCATCTGTCGTCGATTTTTCATACCAATTCATGCGAAGAGAAAGTTTTGTGTGCTCAAGATCCCTTGAAGGAAGAAGGGCTTTTGGCAAGCGAGTGTCTTTTTGTTGTTGAGCGTCCACTATATATTTCTATTCCAGAACTCTTGGTGGATTTTCATTCAGAGCATTAATTTTTCTTGTGCAATTTTTTTAGGGTTTTGGGTATGACTGACTGACTGACTGACTGACTACTAGTTGTGGGTCTGGGATTCGGTGCTAGATTCAACACAACAATGCCGATTACATAGCAGTATTTCTCATTCATGACAAAATGCCGATCTATTTGTCAGAGTTCTGCTGTAAGAATGATGATCTGATCTGATTGAGCAATTGCAACAAAAATGAATTAGGGTTTTTTTTTCCTTCTTTCATCTTGTTGCCATGGGTTGTTCCAATGTTGTTTGCATTTTGTCGTCAGCTTTCTACTCTTCATTTATGTTTTTGCAGCTGCTGGTTGACCTCAACTCATTTCGTCACACGGGCATAGTAGCATTGTTCACTAAGACCTTCTTCAGTACTGACCTGTTTCTCTCAAGCCCTTTTATGAATTTCCCCCTTTGGTATTTGTGCTAGGGGAAAGCCTTTCCCTTAACTTGGAAAAGTGTTGACAGTAATTTGCACCTCCTCTTTGGGGTTTTTTTCCCGTTTCAACACAGGACGGTGCACAGGTATTCATGGCTTCTCTGTACCTTTGTCAGGATTTTTGGTTTAGAGTAAACCTGTAGTATTGGATCTCATAGCTTGAGTGCTAGCCAACATCATGTCTAAGTCTTTGTCATCCCATTGCTTCCAGTTATGCAACAGAAAACTACTCATGACACAGATTTTGTATAAATGGTTTGCCTGAAATTTGTGTGGATTATATATCTATACTTGTGTGCACCCACAGTCAAGAGCTGATGAGTTAGTGGGTAGTCACGAGCAGCTTGTCACTGTTATTCTTCTTAATGAAAGTGATGGTCTGAAGATGCTTTATGAGCAACTATCAGAAGGTTATGAACTGTACTCATTGGTTTTTTTACCTTCAATCTGTTGTCAGTGGAGATCTTTCTGCAATCTTGTGGATATGGATCTGATTAGGGTTTGATACATATTCTCCCACTTTGATTACATGTGGGCATACTCAGCTGTCTGTGAAATTGTGTCAGTGTTCTGGAACACTTTGAGACTATGGAACAATTTGTATTCTTGAATTGATCCAGATCAGGTTGTGATCAGTGTCAAGATTTTCCGCTGAATTTTTTTTTCAAAAGGGGAATTGCAGGATTTTAGGAGGGGCTTAAAACACCCTGCAACCATGTTTGCACAGGCAACACTGGCACGGGGGTGTGCACTACGGCTCCCAGTACAGAGTGATACCGATTCAGTACATTTATTAAGAGCTGCAGACATTGCAGAGATGTCAATGGGTTTAACTGCACCACATGCAAATTCTGGGTGCGTTATAGTGCGGGGCCCACATATTGTGGGAGAGGGGTTCCTGTATGGCCAAGGCTCTAAATCAGCCGAATTGCAAGCTGTCGAAAGAGCTGGAGAACATGCCCGAGGTGGAACAGCCTACCTCAATTTGGAGCCAGGAGACTGGCTTGGTGACAATTCTGCAGTTGCTTCGCTTATACAGGTAAGTAATTTATTCTCCACTTTGGGTCTCCAAGCTTCATGAATTTTAAGGGCTCTGGAGCCTTCTCTTACAAACCCTCTTGTATCTGATGATTTCATAATTCTTGAGTTCATGAAGGATATGTCAACACATGCTTGGCTCCAGAAGTTTTTCACTCCATCTTGAGCTTTTACTGATTCTGTTGCTTTTGGATCTGAATTGCAATTGCTGTCATAATTTTCTCTAGGTCTTGAGATTTTTGTGTGCTGTATTAGTGGTGGAGAGTTTGAACAGGAGATGTGGGCTTGTTTACTGGGCAGGCTGGTGTGTCCCGTGTGGTGGTGGGAATTAGGAATCCATTTGAGCATTTACAAGGCAGAGGTATAACTGCTTTAAGACATGCAGGCCTAAATGTTGACGTGGCTGGAGAGGACTTGGTGGATAGCAAAGGCAACATTGCAGTATAGTCTGAACCCTTCACATTAACACTGAATTTCTTATGTGCACTTCAATAGTAAACCATCCTGTCCCTTCTGGGAATGTGACAGAAACACAGGACACAGAATTTTTGTATAGTTTTTTTGTCCTAGATTCTGAGCAGAGTATTAGACACTCAAATCTACACCTGTTGTCAGGGGTTGATGAAGTCACTTGGGAGCAATGGCAGCTAGTCACTGCCATTCATGATTGAAGGTGGTGGTCTGAAAGTTTCTGAGTGTCCTCCTGAGTTTCTCATAATCATGTAATGCACAGGCAAGCTATTTTTTCCGTTTTAAGGGAGTTCTGATTTGTGGGTTTGCACAGGTAGCTCTGAAATCCTGTCGGGTTGTCAATGCACCACTCCTTTATAAAGCTGCTTACAAAATCCCATTCTCTGTTCTCAAGTATGCCATGACACTTGATGGTAAGATGCCCACCATTGCCTGTTCTCTTTTACATGTCTATCCTTTCACACCTCTACCATTGATGGTGTACAATCATTGCATGGTCTGTAGCCTGTTCACCAACACATTGTTCGTTGTAGGGAAAATTGCTGCAAGTAGTGGGCATGCAGCATGGGTGTCGGGCGAGCTTTCTCGGGCACGGGTGTTCAGAATGCGGGCACAGAGTGATGCTGTTATTGTGGGTGGAAACACTGTTCGTCGTGATAGTATGCTTTCTTGAACCTTTCTCCCTTAGGATTGTGCAGATTTGCAGAGGATGCATCAAATGTGAATATGGCATTCTATTGAGTCTCCTTTTTGGAATGCAATCAGTTGAAGAATATATGCTGGTTAGATTGCTAGCTTACATTGTGCCCATCTACTACTTGTCTCTCTAGAAGTTTTTCTTACTGTATTCACTTTGCTTATATGCTATAAAACCAGATCCAAGTCTGACAACAAGGAAAGAAGAAGGGCATCAACCTGTGCGGATTGTTATGTCACGTGGGCTTGATTTACCAGAAAAGGCAAATTTGTGGGACATTTCTAAGAGCCCTACAATTGTCATGACCCAGAAAGGCTCCAAAAAGGAGTTCCAAAAGATGCTAACAGACCATGGTGTAGAGGTGGTTGAGTTTGAGCTTTTGACACCTAGAAGAGTAATGGAATATTGCTACACAAGAGGATTCCTTCAAATCATGTGGGAGTGTGGGGGCCTGCTCTCTGCTCCTGCCATTTCTAGCGGTGTTATACACAAGGCAAGTTTGAAAGGGCTTGTTCAAGAAATAAATTTGTGTTTGAGAATGTTGCTATCTGCAACTCCTGCCATCAACTTTTGTGCCACTTAGCAGGGCTTGGTGAAGAAGAAGCTTGCTTTTAGAAACCCAGTTGCAATGTTTCTGTAGAGATTGTTCAATAGGCATGAGATTTGATGTTGTAATCTTTTGTGATGAATGGTCAATGCAGGTACTAGCATTTATTGCTCCAAAAATTGTTGGGGGTGTTCTAGCGCCAACTCCAGTTGGAGAACTTGGAATGCTGCAAATGACTCAAGCACTAAACCTTTCTGAGGTGGAATTTGAGAAGGTATGATGATAACATGCCAGCTTCTGAAATTTTTTGTCACAACCTTCAACAATTGATGTAAAGTAGGAAACAAAGCTGTCATAACTTGCTGTTGCTTGTGGAAGAGTTGGAATCCACTCCCATGGAACTATTTTCCAAGATAACATGGAGCACTCTTTCTTTCTGCTGTCTTTTGTAGGTAGGACCAGATATGCTTGTAAGTGGATATTTGCAACCACTACCAGATCTTCCATTTGGTAACTCCTATGGTGGTCAGTCCAAGGGTCAGTTAACTTTTGCTTGAAATGAACACGCATAATTGAGACACCTGGGTTTTCTGGCACAAACCAATCAATCCAAATCCGATCCAACTATGCAAATGCATGAAGGCATAACAGCCGAGACAAGGCATTCAGATGATATTTACATGGGCAAAGCAGGTGATTTCTTCTAGTGTGCTGAAAAAGTCTCTCCATTGTGACATTTTTCATAGCTGGAACTCTTTGTGGAGTTCAGTAGTTTCTAAGGGTTAGGACTTAGGGTTTAGGGTTTGAAGGTTTTGACAAAGTTCAGTCTTAGATTCAGTTGAAGTGAGCCAGAAGCTCACAAGGATAAATCCTATATTCACAGTGGATTGAAGAACCCTCTATTGGGTCAAGGTTTCCAGGTTTAGTTTCCTCTAATTAAGGGACTAGATTCTAGATTTACAGCTTCTTCAGTTACTACAGCTTGGTTTGGGGGCCTCTTCAATCTTTGTGGCCTCAAACCTTCCACAGTATTTTAGGGTTGATGCTTGCACATTACAGCTGATTGGATTTTTGCTAATGAGGTCTGATTTGCATGCATTAGGAGACTCATTCTTGACAATGTGCTAAACATTTCTAGTTGATATATGACAACAATATGTGTGAGGTAGAGCCCCAGGATGGGTGCATTCCCAAAGTAATGAGCCCAAACGGTATCATGAACTCAAAACATACATTGATCATAAGGTGTAGGAGGGGAGGGTTCTTATACCCACTCCTTAAAATTGGGAGGGATCTTACCTCTATAAGGAGGCATAATTTCCCTCCCATTGTGAATCTGTAGTTGTCAAAATCCTCGTCCTTTTCTAAGATGGATATCCATGGATATAAGGTGCCCTCCAAATACACTAGGAAATTTCTCCAAGTCCTTTACAACTAATTAATGATTTAATGGTTTCTTCTTGTAGATTGTACAATGCTTTTGACATGGGAGATGCTTTTTTTTTTGCAAAAGGAATTGTGTGAATGATTTGATCAACAAATACTATTGGACTTTGTTTATAATGTATGTTGTGCCTTTCTTTGGTTGTGAAGTCCATAACAAAATTGGGGACTGCTATTTGGTGAGCATGTGAGAATGAGTGATGAATAGGTGAATAGAATGAATGATTTTTCAAAATGGATGGAAACTTGATGAATATTCATCAAATGAAAAATGAATGATAGCAGAATGATGGGTGAATTGAAAACATGGATTTCATGGTGCATAAATGAAATTTATGGATGAAAGTTGGATGAATAAATGATGAAAGATATATTAGGAGGAACCTTGGATGAAAGGTGGATGGATCAAATATACAGACCAATGAAAACTTTGATGGAATGGAAACTTGAATGATTGTAGAATGGTAGATATATGAAAGATATTAGATGAAACATGATGGATAAATGAATGAAGACATTAATGCATTAATTTTGACCAAAGAATAATGATGGATGGTGGATGACAAAAAGATGATGTTAAAAGTAGGGATGGATGAATGATAGGTGAAAGAATGAGGAATGAAAGAACTTGGATATGGAAGTTGGGTGAATGGAAATAGAACATAACTAAAAATTGTGAACTCAATTGACATTCCTATGTGTTTGGTTGTTATGAGATCTACAACATTTACATGAATTCCATTATGCAAAAGTGCAATTGTTTGCTAACATGGTTGATATAATGACACAAGTGGTTATGCAAGATGACGACCTTTGTTGTGATGGTGTTTGTTATTGTATAGGTAGTATGGATGAATAAGTTGCAACACAAAAGGAAAACTACAAGATGGGGCAAACATTTCATGGTGCACATGTGAAGTTGCAAAAAGGTGTAATGTAATTGAGACAAATAATGACATGATTTACATTGAAATGAAAGAGGTGTTAGAATTTTGTCAACAATCATTATGGTTTCATATTGTAGACACAACAATTCATGTGAAGGTAAAACATGATAATGAAAGGTGCAATGAACTTTTATTAAATATTGAGGTTGACATGCAAACCTTATCATTATTCTACCACAAAACGTCAATGTCATATTGATAGGTTGTCATAAGAGAAGGCGAATACTAAAACAAAACCACCATAATTAGAACAAGGGCCTCAACATATGGTGGCAACATTGGACAAAAAGATTCACTTTGAAGAAAGTTTGTATGCCCAAAGAAAGGAAAATTTTGATCCTCAATGTAAACATGTTTGTAAAAGTATAAAAATAGTTCAATAGGCAACCCACAAAAGCCCAAATATGGAAAAACAAAACAACAATATTTAAAATAAGAATACAACTTACTCATAGTCTGAAATGCTCCTTGCACATTTTTTGACCAAAGAATTGGGATACAAAATATGCGCAAATCATGGCTTTACAAGGGTAATGTTGACTTAATAGAAGGTTTCAAAAACTTGTCGAAGACATCTTCATCAAGCTCCATTGCTAGGATGTGCCTATCAAGGTTTTAGCATGGTTTGATATTTTCATTAATATATGAATTGATAATTTAAAAATAAACAAATAATTAAAGGATGAACAAAAAAAGAAAAAATCCATCTCTTGTTAAAATTGAAATCCATCATGAATGAAACATGCATAGTTAGGCCTCAATAAATGCTTACATTGCGAGAAAGTGAATATCTTTGGGAGCTTTGGAATGCATTCCAATCTAGGATTTGGGGACGGAACTCAAGCTAATTTAATTACATAAAGCATAATTGTTTCAAACATTGATTATTTGATTTAAGATGTCTTTAAAAAGAATAACAAATCCAAAGGTTGGATGTAAAGGAATATTTAACTACGGGTTGGGCATTTTGATAAGAATAATAGCCTTGCCCACAAATGTTTAGAAGTGGTATAAAATGTTTTGATTAAAAGACAAAAGGAAATTATATCAAAACCTAGAAACGAAAAACTAAATGAGATTGGGATTTAGGATTAATGTTTTGTTTTGGGTTTACAACCAAGGTTAAGGCATGAGAATGGATGTGAGTTAGGAAAATGTCTAGGGGTTCAAACACACCCACATGAATATGGGAGAACATGTTTCAACATTCTTAAATAGTTCATAGTGGTTTTTTCATATTGGGAGTTGGAGTCCCATGGTGTTCTAAATTTTTGGGACAAAAGTGTAGGTAGTAATTTTGGTCCAAATTGAGCCTCCAATGTACCATTAGATAAGGTCTTGGAACATAAATATCAAAAGTGAACTCACATTTTCCATTTGGAATTGTGAGCTAGGAGTTGAAACAAAGTTTATGTTACACCTAGGTAGAAATCATTGTGTTTTAATTTTGCTCCAACTCCAAAAGGGTAACATATTGAACATGTCCTCAATTTTAACACTATCCAACCTAATGGTTTGGGAATTCCCCTTTTTGTTTCTAGGTATTGCATATTTGGAATAATTATTAATCATGTTTAACATAAACCAATTCATGAAATATTCTTATTCTAATACATTTATATTCAACTTTTGCAACACTATGCATGATGTTAACAAAATCCAACTCAACAAATTAACAAAAGGTGTGTTTTAAGTGAATTTTGTACTTATAAAACATTTGAATACAAATTGCTTTTAACTTATGTATCACATGGTATTCAATTATGTTATCATTGTATAAATTTAAAGTGTTTACACCATTTTTCCACTTTTATAATAGGTTGATTTTTTTATAGTAAAATTATGATTTAAACATTAAGGGATCAAACACTATTTTGTATCAATGTTTATTAAGTGTGAATTGATTTGATTTTAAACAATTTTCTATTTTATTAATACATGCAATGTGATCAATAGTTCAAGTTCAATTTCATTTTTATAGTCATAATAATGTAGTTAATTGCATTATATTACTAATTATGTAAATGGTTTGCATAATTGATTTCACCTTTGCAACATATTGTTTTTAACACAATACTTCAAATGGTGTGTATCAAAGGTGTAAAGGCACATGCATTTAAATATGTGGTCATTTGGTCTTCAATCTATTTTAAATTATCATACATTGTACCAATCATAAAATGACATATATAGAAATTGTTTTAAAAGATAATAATTATTTATAATGACTTGTCTTTTGGTGTTTGTAATGCCATTAATTGTTGTGTACAAATGTTTGTAATAAACTCATTTAAGCTCAAGTTCACAATGAATCCAACAAACATAAGGATGTTTTTAAATAAAAAGTTTGCTTGAAATTAATGACATAATGAATTTCATCATTGAAGAATACAATATTCTTATTGATTTATTTTTGATCAATTTTTTTGTTTAAGTTCATTTCATACTTTACAATTGTTTACTTTGAAATTTGAGTAAAACTTAAAGAAGAAATTGGTATTTGGACAATGTTGTCTTGATATTTTTTCAACAAAAAAAATTGTGCCCCAAAAACTTGTTTGTGTTCCCAACAATGGCATATAAGGAAAAAATTTGTTTGTTTGCAGGTGGTTTTGAAGTGGACTCTTGCCATGTGATACATTGTTGTTTGTGTTTACAAGTCACTAATGTTTCTTTTTCAACATCAAGGATGAATCACAAAAAGGGCAAAAATGATTCTAAAACTTTATGTCATTGTCATGGAATTTTTAAACAAAGCCAAGGGAAAATGTTGATATGTTTGGTGTGAATATGCTTGGCAACATTATTCCCATTGTCTTCCTTACTAGGATGAGACGCTTGATTCAAAAGTCAAAGAACATTCAAAAGTTTTAAGATCCATCATGAATTTTACCTCTTTGATGTTATATATGGAAAAAAGAGCACACACAATTGTGCAATAGCTAATTCAGGCATGCTTGTGTATAAGAAGAAGAAGTATAAACATTTATTGTCAAATTGAAACACACATTTTCACAACAGTTGATTAATGAACATTTGTGTACAAGAAAAAGAAGTAGGATTGATTATCATATTGGAACATGCAAATTAAAAAAAGTGAAATTGTTGCTCACCATGCTTTTGCAACACACAGATGTTGTCATGTGTCTAATGAGCCTTTTATTGTGTTTTTTTCATATTCTTTATATTTCATTTTCATTTTCATGAATTCTTTTGATAAAAAAGAAGTCATGAAATGTATCTTTCCATATCTCATGTTACATATGTCCTCCTCATGAGTTATTAACATGTTTCAACTGAAACTCTTTACAATAACATCTTGGGAGGAAGTGAAGCAAGGTGAGATCATGGGGAATGCTTTAAACTAACCATTGAAACCAAACATGGATGAGTCCTTATGGAGCCAAATGATTTCAAAAATCTTGTTACATGTTCTTATATTCTTGTTTCTATCAACATTGTTCCTGATGCGCTTCCCAGTCCCTAATTAGCCCCAAGTTGGGGCTAATTCACTCAAGTTGCAGAATTCCTGGGACTTGGGGCACGCTCCCAGCTTCTAGCATTAAAGGGGGTGAAAGGGGCGTGCTGAAAGCTCCGAGATTAAACTAAAAGAGGGACAAGCTTACTCATTTATTTGGTCCTGCATCCAAATCCAACTAACAAGTTGGTTAGAACTCATTCTACACATTTTCAGTGTTGGGACAAGCCACGGGTGACCTTGGACTCACTTGACTCACCATGGCCCGAATTTGGGGGAAGCCACCACCTTCCCCCATATAGTATTTTCTGCAGCTCTCTGTCACACTTGCATTCAAATGGCTCTTTTTCCCGGGACTCCCAAAGTGGAGTCCCAAAACTGTCCCGGTTTAAACTCCCGAAATTTTGGGCGTTCATAACTTTTCGCCCCAAACTCGGATCGGGACGAGGTTTAAACCAAAGTTTGTAGCTCTCCTCAAGAGCTTTCCAACAATGTGTTGCACTTCACCTGAACACATCATAATCAGGTCGATTCATGACTTTTAGTGGTCGGGAGTTAAATTGCCAGTTTGACTCCCGACCCTTCTTTCGATCATAACTTGTGCTACAGATGTCCAAATGGCTCATGCGAGGCCATTTTGGACATTTGCACTTCAAGACCTTTACAACGATGTAAAGAACGTCTCAATGCAAGGTGTTTTGGCCCCTACAATTGTGCTCTGAGTTTTCAAGAGTCCCGGAGGACTCCCAAGTCCCATTTTCGAGAATGTGAGTGGTGACCTCACACTTCCCTCAAAGTGGGGTTGCGACAGTTCCAATTTTGTTGTGTGTGTAAGAGATGAACATCAATCATCTATTGCCTTAATTTCTTGCAAATTTGTTTGGATGTTAAAGTAGCTTGGATGGATCCACACCCATCAGTTTGCTTTGTGTACAATTGTGGTGGATTTTGGTGGTCAACTTTTGATCAAGCATCCCAACAGTGGCACATTATGCCTTCATTTCCAAAAACTAGTTGTCCTAGGAAACGAGAGTTCAATGTGGGGACGGGAGGATTGTTTTGCTTGCTTGAGTTTGGCCACATTGATTTGTTGCATGCTTTGACGTTTTTGAACCCTTTGACAAACAAAATCAAGGAGCTCCTTAAGCTTGAAAGCTCTTGGTCTAGCCCCCTTGTGTGGCACATGTTGGAGGATGTCAAACAACAATCTTACAAGATCATTATTTTTGGTAACCAAAACTTTGAAGTTGAAAATGATCAATACCTCATCACAAAGGTGTATGATTCAATTTCTAACACTTAAAGAATAGGAGGAAGTTTGTTATCTAGCTTGAGGTTTCCTTTTTCCAATGGAGCTATGTGCAATGGTGTGTTGTACTATTTGGCAAACAAACCCACAACAATGTATGATATCTTGATTTAATACAATCTAAACACAAATGAATGGAATGAAGTTCCACACATCATTTTTATTAACATTTTTTGCACACCCTATATTTTTGAATGGGAAGGACATTTGCTAATGATGATGCATCTTCTTTCTAAAACTGCTCAATTTGTAAGTTGTGCAATCTTTTCCTTAGACTTGTTCACCATGCATTGGGAGTTGATAATAGAAATGCCCCAAAACATGTACATGGATTTTGCATACATTGGAGGTTGTATGGCATTTGGTAAGCAACTTTGTGTGATGGGAAATGTTCCCAACAAGGATTTGATCATTGCAGTCTATGAGATAAATCAAAGCACATGGCTATGGCTCCTACTATGTCTTCTATCTTCTTCAAAACACATTCAGAGACACAACACCCTCACATATTTTCCTAATTTGCTTGCAACTCCAACAACAAGAAAAAATACCACAACCTCCACATATAATTGATATAAGACAATTGTGTGGCCCATGTTTCTTGAGAAAGGTAAATGATCCACAATTTTTTTTCTCCAACTCCATTCCAAGTTTGCTAAACTCACCATTGATTTTGGTATACCAATTGAGAAAAGTTGTTAGTTTGGATATAAATTTGTGATAATGAGATCCAAAGCTTCAAGAAATAGTGAAAATTTTAATTCATTATACTTTGATAAACTAGGGGGGAAACAACAAAAATATTACATATTATTATGGTAATCACCATTTTAGAATGGCTATTGTTTACACAACAAGAAACCAATTGATTAGTACATGAATTGTTGTTGTTGTTATTTTGTTGGCATTTATTTCCTTGTAGTTTCACCAAACTAATTTTTTTGGTTATTTTTTTGTTGTTTTGTTTGATCTTACAGTTGAAAAACATCTCTTCATCTACAATTTGATGATCTTTCATGTAACAATTGATTGATTAACTAACACTCACCTTACACAATAGTTTCCTTTCCATCTGTAACATGAAAGGCTTGTCACTGCTTTGATGATGTTCTATACGGTTTCCATGTGATAATCATGTGACCTTTTTTTTCTCCAACATTTTGTATGAGCTTTTTTAGTCCCTAGATGATCTCCATATGATCTCCATGAGAGTTTTTTCTTCAACACTTTATATGAGTTTCTTCAAGCATTTGATGATGTTTTGCATGGTTTCCATGTTGGTCATGTGATTTTTTTTCTCTGGCCATCTATATGAACTTCTTCACTTTGAGCTCCAATTCGTTTGCCTCCAATGCACTCCACATTCTAGTATAGTCAATATTAATTACAAACTATTTGCAAATTGTTTTCATTTCAAGCTCCTAGATTTACCATTGTTGTCAACCATAGTTGCTACCAAATTTTCAAACTCATTGTTGTGAATGGGAGTGCTTTTTGAGTTGCCATCATCCAATGCCACTTTTGCAACTTAGAAAGAGGCAAGATTTGGTTTTGGCCCCAAACAAGTTTCATTGAGCTCTATTCCATTTGTGTGGCACAATTGTGTAGTTTGCACATGTAAAGATTTGTGAGTTTGAAGGTTCAAATGTGGACTAATGAATGCTAAAATAAATTAGTCCAAGGTACTTCTTCTTCACACCACCTTCAATGATGTTTGTTGTTGGAAAGAAATGTTGAAGTGTCAAAGCATTGAAATACTTGTGAAAAATTAATTCATTTGTGGGAATTGAGATTTTGGAACTTGGATCATTATTTTGAGGATTGCAGGATGGTGTTTTGTGTGTGGACAAACAAAAGATTGTGCATGGACAAGGAGCTAGCGAGCCATCTTGGTAGCAATAGTTGTTTTAGAAAGCTATTTATTTTGGCAAGTTTTTTCTTGCAAACCCAAGTCCATTTTGAATGAGAAGGTGATCTTTTGGTTGTCTTCAACATAAATAATTCAAGAGTGCTACTCATATCGCCCATCATAATGTTGTAAACAAGACATTGCAACAAGTTGTTGACAAGAAAAATAAAATCTTCAAAAGAATTGTTTGTAATGGTGGAAGTGCAATTGTTAATCATTATTAGTTAAGGATGCAAAACATTTCAACACCAAATTGGAAAAGATAGCCAAGTAAACTAAAGGAAATTGGAATAAGCTCAAGGAAGAATAATAGAACCAAACAAAAAGAAAAACAAACTTCTTGACCTAGTCTCAATTGGCAATGTCTCAAAAAAAACAAGTGATTGATCTAGTAGAGTTTTCAAAGCAAAACTAGTCATTAGAAGTTGTGAAAGATGCTAACCTCAAATTATGAAACCAAACAAAATCCTAAGATGATGATGCAACAACAACACCAGGTACTCCACAAAGAGTGCATGAATTTTTTGGTCTCCACTTGAAAAAAAACTTCAATGTTCAATTCTCATTGAAAGCTTCTATCTTCAAGCCTTTCTCAAACTTTAGGAATAGTGTGTTCACTTGGTGGAAGGAAGTGTTCCATGGAGTTCCCCAAAAAAATGAACTCACAAATAGTGTGTTCACTTGGTGGAATGAAATGTTCCATGGAGTTCCCCAAAAAAATGAACTCACAAATAGTGTGTTCACCTTGGGGAACGAAATGTTCCATAGAATTCCCAAAACAAATGAACTCACAAATAATGTGTTCACCTTGTGGAACGAAATGTTCCTTGGAGTTCCCAAAGAAATGAACTCACAATTTTCTAAAACTTCAACAAACATGAAAACAATTGAATTATCGAGTGTGCAACTTGCCTAGTTATTAGGGTATATGTGTTAACCCAACAACTCTCGCTAGTTACTTAGTCCATGGTCGTTCCCTTACAAGCAGAGCCAACAAAATCATCACCATCACAATTGCAATTACATGTAGCGTTCCCAACATGTTCCCTATTACAAATGTTCCCAACATGTTGGGAACGCTAGAGAAACAACATAAGGAACAGACAAAATTTCATGGGGCAAATAGAAATGAAGGGAAACAACCACAGATGTGGTCACAAAACACATCCATGAAAGACCAGAAGACACCCATCTTAGCATAAGGAACAAGAAATTTTCATGGGAACATGAAGTTACACTACAAGGGAACGCATGGGTAAAAGAAAAGAAAAGAAAAAAGGAAAAAAACACTATAGAAGGAACACAATAAAGACCAAAAATAAAAGAAAAAGAAAAAAAACCAATTCATTAGTACCTCGCAAATGTTTTTAAAAAGAAACCTAGGTAAATGTAAATAATAATTTTAATATAAAAAAGAGATATACCACACTACCTTATTGGTAGTAAAAGCCTCCATTTGGGAGCATTAAAAGTATTTGAATTTTTTGGTGAAGGACCCAATCAAAGTAGCCCATTGCAAAAAAGAAAAAGAAGAAGAAGAAGAAAAAGAAAGAAGAAAGAAGAAGTGATATTCTAGTGTAAATGTATGATACACACTATTATTGGGCCAAAGCTTTTTGACGTCCTCAAACCAAACACGTCACCTCAGCGTGTCCTCTCACTTGACCAGACACGTCACTCCCATCGTCACCTCCGATGCAGCTGCTACCGTTGGATTCCCTCCGTTTCACATATGGCCTTTGCTGCTATTGGACAGAGAAAAAATGGCCAAAAGGCCAAAAGCCCTTAAACCGCCTTTCATTCCCTTCACACACAGAAACCCGAACGTATGCGACGTTCACAGCGAGCGCCACAGCGAGCTAGCGAGCGAGCGAGCGAGCGACGGACGCATCCTGCGATCGAGATCGGGATCTTGTGAGGGAGCTTTTTTGTGTGTGAGAGAGGGATTTGTGATGGCTACTTTGTTACCCAGAACGGCGGCGGCGGCGGCGGCAGCAGCAGCAACAGGAGCAGCAGTAGGTGCCAGGGTTTCGTCGACCAGGTTGTTGCATAGCACGGTGCCGGCTTTGGCGACGTTGGAGTCCGTGTCTTCGTCGAGTTCCTCCAGAGGGGGTTCCACGGGACCCGGGGCGGAGTATGTGCTTTCCAAGGTAGATGCGTTAATGAACTGGGCTCGAACTGGCTCCATATGGCCCATGACCTTCGGCTTGGCTTGTTGTGCCGTGGAGATGATGCACACCGGTGCGGCTCGTTATGATCTCGATCGGTTCGGGATCATTTTTAGGCCTAGTCCCCGACAATCCGACTGCATGATCGTCGCCGGCACTCTTACCAATAAGATGGCGCCCGCGTTGCGCAAGTAAGTCGCTGCCGCTAGTTCCGTCCCTAACCCTCCCCCTCTTCCCCCCCCCTTCCCTGCGGGGAACACTCCTGTAAAGCTTCTTGCCTTCCGTTGCATCGTGGATGGTCGCTGATCCCCTCTTTGCCCTAGTCCTCAAGGTCACAGGTGTGTAGAGTATGTGCGGATGTGTGCGTTTTTGCGGGTGATGATGTTATAGGTTTACGGCGAAAAAAAATTTGCTGTGATATTCTCCATTCAGTCTACGGTGGCAGAAGTGCACAGAGATTTCAGGATGATCTCTCGTCATAGTGAGTCGTAGTTGTGAAATCCCCCTTTCATGACATCTTTGGATCTTTGGATCTGTGATCTCTTCTTCCCTGTCTGCCCTAGTTTCTCAAGTTCACATAAGTGAGGATATTGGAGAATATGTTTGATGCAACTGTTAGGGTTGATTCCGTGTAGGTGTCAAATCCCTTTTCATGACATCTATGGATCTGTGATCTCTTCCCCGTCTGCCCTAGTTTCTCAAGTTCACATGAGTGAGGATGTTAGAGAATGTGCTTTGATGTTTGGTGCAACTCTTAGGGTTGGTTCTGTTCCAGTCTGTGCTGGTCCTTTGGAGAGTTTGATTGTCTGGATTGATTGCAGCAACTAAGCAGTTCCTTTTACATATGCCCTGCAATTGTTGGTCACAACTCTTATGGTTTTGAATTTATGGTTTTTGAAAAAAAATTCCTTTTCTCCAGAGTTTATGACCAGATGCCAGAACCACGGTGGGTGGTATCAATGGGGAGCTGTGCTAATGGAGGTGGCTATTACCACTACTCATATTCAGTAGTGCGGGGTTGTGATCGTATTGTCCCTGTTGACATCTACGTGCCTGGATGTCCCCCGACAGCAGAAGCTCTTCTATATGGTTTGCTGCAGTTGCAGAAGAAAATCCATCGACGCAAGGATGTCACACTTTGGTGGAAGAAATAGAATACCTACTTTTAAAGATATGGACTCCTCCCCATTCATGAGCCTTTGTTGTTCAGTAGTTTCTTCCTCCATTACAGTATCCCAAATCTTAGGGTTCACAATTTATTGCAAAATCTCATGCAGCCTCAGTCTGGATGTGCCAAGTCCGCGTATGAAACTCAAAAATACGTTTGACCGCAATTTGGTTACATGAATTAAATAGAATGATTTTGGTCTTGCATGTATGTTAATGGAGTAAAGATGACATTTCTCAAGCCAATGGTGCAAAGTTGAATGATGATCTTGTACTTCAGTATTGTCTCTTCTATGGCCTCTTTTGTGTCACCAAAGGAGCCTGATGTGTGCCAAAGGACCTGCAGATGAAACTGAAGGACTGAGGTAATACCATAGCTGCATTCACCTCACTTGAAGACCCATGTGAACGAGATTGATTTTGACAAAACACCACAGCTGCTGGCTTTGGCACTTGTTCATTAGTTAATTATCTTTATGAGGGATCCCTCTTTGATGTTAGTTAGGAATTTTCCTTGACCTCTCCTTTGTGAAGCTTATCAAAGTAATGAGCATCATATGACCTGACAGCTTGCAATGTGATGATTCTCACAATTGTACAGATTTTCTTTTGATTGCCATTATTCTTGTACCACATATCAAAATTATACACCTAGGAAGAAGTAGGTTACAATTTGTCACTCAAAGGTGAAAGATGGTACTATCTTCAACATTATTCCAGGTTTCATTGTACCTGTAATAAGCTCCATATATCTCTTAACTGTTGTAATTGTACAACACCAATTACATTTAGTGTGATAAGCTTCTTGTGTTTCATAACCATTGTAATTCTACATTCCCAACTGAAGCTAACCAGAAGCAATTGAGGGGTATGAAAATCAAAAGATGGTTGAGCAGGGTGGGAAAAGACCAGAACAGAAAGTCTCACAGATGATACAATAAATCTGATTGACAAAACTTCCACTGCAAGTGTCCCATTTTAATTGGTGGGCAGCAGGGCTGCTAAACTGTTGAGGGTTCTGCATCCTATATTGGCTTGATAAGCAAGCAAAGCAGAGTCCTCCAAGCTCTCACATCTTAATAAATAAATCAAAGAAAAAAGAGTATACACCTTGTCAATTTTTTCTCCACCCAAATTCAATGAGACCCAACTAACTCTAAGACTCTTGGAGCAAATGTTTGGGCTACTAAGAGAGGAAATGCTATTGTAGCATCACAGTGCACCTGCAACCAGAGACATGCACACACAAGGACATATTAAGCACTGCTTCAAGAAGTGGTTGGTAAACCAAAAATATATCATCAAAAAATCAACTGACCTTCACTGAATTTGCACTGGAGCGAATCTTGCCCCAGGAAACAGCTTCATCAGGACGAGCTCCAGAGTCACTCCCATCATATTCTTGGGCAGTGTTTATGAAGACTGCAAAGTCAGCACCATTCCGCATGAGGTTGGCATTGCAGATGTGATGCTTGGGAAGGCCCCCTCCGAGCAAAATCATCCCTGTTTTAGCAGGTGCGGCATAAACAGCTTCTCCATTCATTCCCTTGATATCTGTCAGCCTCACCATGCAACATTTTGCTTCCTTGAGTTCCAGTTGAGAAGTAGATGAGACAAAATCAAAATGTGTGAGACTACCTGGCAATAGCAAAACATAGAGGTGATGATTCAGAAATGTCTCTATGTGATTTCATGTATCAATGCAGCTACTGAAAGCTCAGGAATGTGCCACATTGCACGTTGTAGGAATACAACTTGCCTTCTACAATGTCGATTACCAAGCCAGGGTTACGGAATGAGTGGAAATATATCATGTCACCTAGGGAACCATCTGTAATCGCTGGGCAGTAAATGGGAATACCGTTCTGCATGCCACACAACTCTGTCTCAAATGAGACCACACACAGGTACTATGAAGCATCAATTTCACCCCATTCAGCAAGATAAAATCACAAGACCAAGTCCTATCAAAGCCCCTTGTCAAGCAGCCATTTGAATTCACCATAGGATTTTGAACAGCTTTTTCTGATGTCTGGCTTCGACATGATCAAAAACTTCTTGATTGGAGCTTTGTGCAATTCTGACAAAAAAATTGAGATAAGCCTGTTCATAAATCTAGGTTTTTTCCATTTCTCTATGGTGCACAAGAGGATGACATAAGGTGGAAGAGCTAGAAGACCTTTTGTGCCCAATAGCAGATGGAATCAGGGTGGTTGATTTCCTTGCCGAGTCGCGCAATCATTCTTGATGGGGTCCACAGAGTACCCTATTCCAACCAAGACGAGATTCCAAAAATCAGGCTGGTGCATATGCACCTGATGGATATTTGCCCATTTAAGATACCAAAACTGATTCTGTACCTGCTCCTTTTGCTCTGCAACAAGCTGGTCAAGTATCGGGAAGACCCAGTCCTCAAACTTGCAATAATTGGCGTTAGGAACCAGAAGATTGCCAATGCGGTTAAGGCCCTTTGCCCGAAGCTGTGTTCCCTCCATTGAGAAGCTACCCATAAACGTTGGAGCCAGGCATTTGATAAGATCCTCTTCAACACCTCCAGCTGTGGTCACCAGCACATCCACCTGAAGGCAAGCCACTGCCACCACCTCAGGCAGGTTAACCACCACCATCACTCAGCTCCCAGCTCAGACACTGCATCTTATCCTACAATAATAGGCTAGGTCACTCCAAATTTAAAATTGAACACATTGCACCGTTAGAAACAAAGTTAGGAATCAGACACAGAAGAAAAGCAATGCTTGCCAAATCTGGAGATTAAAATTATAAAAAAATCTCTCCACACTTATGAGTGGAATTGAGAGATGACTTAAGATAAGGTTCAAGAATTCAGAATATGACAACATATCACCAAACAGGAGAAAAATGAAGACCCAACCTTAATGATCAAAGAAAACACTGAGGAGCAGTTTGAACAATGGCAACTTGTCACACATGATGACCTTCAACAGCAACAACATGGATGGTAGTTATAAGCTACCATAACATCCCCACTAATTTGGAGGAGAGGAACAGACAAAACGAGTGAGGAAAGTGCACTATCATTGTGGGTTCAGAAACCACAATTCCATTGCAAGGTTAATGGATAAAAGATAACTCACATCCTCAGAAACCCTAGAAAGAAATGTCCATCAAGTAAACACATATAGAATGCTCCAAGAATCACGAAGAAAACCCATGGGAAGAATGTTGTGCAACCTCAAAACTCCAAAACAAAAAATTGAAATAGATTGAGAAAATTCTCAGAACAAAGAGACAGACAGATGTGAATAAGACAGGAGAAAAGAGAGAGAGTATGGTACTACTCACCATGTGATGCTCCAATAGAAACCGAATGGTCTCGCGGACACCGGAGGAAATAATGTTGGAGGTGCATCCAAGAAAGATTTTGCACTTGACAGTCTTCCGGAAAGCCAGGTCTTTCTGCTCATCACTGGTGGTCTCCATGATGGGTTCATCACTCAGCCTCCAGTCCAACTACAAATCAACCAAATTGAATTCCACCATCCACATACGATCAGCAAACAAAGGTATGACTAAATGGTCTCCAACACCAGATTCAATGCAATGCTGGGAAATGGCTAGAAATCTATGAGACCCAAATTCCGCAAGTGAAAAAAGAATGATGGCATATTGCGTACAAAAACTACATCCTATCTTCACAATGACGAAGACCAAATGGTTGGTTGGTGGCCCTAAATTCTTCACTTGAGAACTCAGAAGCTCCTAGGGTTCTTGCAGTTTTGAAAATGGGGTTTCCATTCCACTTACTCACCATGCGGTTGACCTCCTCCACTGCCTGACCTAGATGGGAAGCTTGAAAGCCAGTGGTGTGCATGGAACGCAAGAGCGCCTGCAAGTCGAGACCATGGTTGAAATCATAACCGCTTACACGCTCTCCATGGTCTTCTCCTGTAGCGGAAGTTCGCAAAACTGCATCGTGAGCTCCTGCAGGCACAGATGTCTTCCCCGCCATCCCTCTCCTCCACAATTCCGACCCAATTCCAAGCAAGAAGATGGCTACCAACTCTCCTAGCGATTCTTGTTCTCCACCGCCCCTTCAGTCCTCCGTTCTCTCTCTCTCTCTCTCTCTCTCTTTGCACGTAACTGACGGGGTTCGTTGGCTTTGTTCGTTGGATTAGGGTTTTTGTCTTTTAGGGTTAGGGTTAGGGGTGTTCCAGCTACATAGTAGTAGCCTGGGCACAACTACCCATTTGTTTGTGGATGGATGAAATTGTCCAAATTGGTTCCAGTCTTAAGAAGAGTTTGGGGGCTCTTATTATTATTTTTCCTCATAGGTGTGGGTTTAGGATAATAAAGTATAGGATTTGGGGTTAGCTTTTATTAGGTGAAAAATGAGGATGCTTTAATTGTCCATGTGGTTTAGGGTTTAAAAAAATATATATATAGGTTTATGCTTTTTTAATCATCTAGGTTTAAGGATTTTAAAATTTGATTATAAGTCAACAATACAAATAATGAGAATTATTCAAAAAAAAGTCCAATAAAATGCAAGTCTTAGGGTTCCAAACCCTAAAACTAAAAGAAATTGTTCAAGAATTATGAGTTTTAAATGTTGAGATTAAGCAACTTTGTTATAAAATAAGCACGCCCATAGCTAAACAAAGGCTAGTAATTGAATGACTTTATAATACAAACTAAATTTGATGATAGATTTGTTTATTATTGAACATTTGATAGTTGATTATTATCTTTGGAGATTTTGAAGGACTTGAACAATTGTGGGTAATATGTAGTTGAATAAGCATGGAAAATGATTAAGAGATGTTCGACTAATGTTTCACATAGTTGTGTTTGGTAATGGGTATATTTGGTCATTTCAAGTAATAAGCAATTGATTAGTAATAGGGTCATATGATCATTGATTTTTTTCAAAAAATGATTCATTATTGAAAGGTAGTTACACCATGTAACTAAAAAATGTTTCAAAATAACAAAAACAACTCACATTATTAAAAAAAGGTATTGATATTGAGGACCTTGGTACACCATGAAGGTAATGATTGTTTAGTCATTGGATATGGGGTTCACATCATTTTTAAAAGAAGTTTGGTGTTAAGACCAATGTTGGATGGTTGTTGGTCGTTGGACTCTACAAAATTTTATTCATAACAACATTGTAAATTTGGAAAATGTACAAGGGAATAAGAAAAAAGAAAAGGGAGAATTTATAGGACATCAAAACTAATTGTCAAAATTTTTCCATGTCAAAAACTGATTGCTTGTAGTAGGTCAACCTAATTCTCCATGTTAAAAATCGACCACTTGCAATAGGTTGACCTTGGTGGTGGGAGGTGTGTCTTGAAGGGGTGGAAGTTGAGAAATAGTTAGGCCTACAATTATCATTCGATTTAGGATGAAAGGTGTTTACATCCTTTATAATGTGATTGAAATTTTTTGTTGAAGAAATGTAACCAAAACAAAAAGGGGCGGGCCTTCTGGCCCTTTCAAGCTCCAAATGGCATTGGCACAATCATGTAAAAACACATCGACTTGTTTATGTACAGATCCAAATGCCTAAATTGTTAATGGGAAGAATTGATCAACGGAGTGTCGGTTGCGATGGCTCCTTTTTTTGCTTTGAACTGCACCAGAGGCAATGAATCCTTGAGTTGTACAAGATCGGGGAATTAAATATACTTGCATTAGGTCGAAAATGACAACATTAGCTAGGGTGCAAATGTCATCTTTGGTGAGCATAATGTCAACTTGTCGACAGAAGAATTGAACGTGGTTGAAATAAGTGCATGTAATTGTTTTCGTCCCATGTGAAATCCAACATCTTGTGGAATGGTAGCAAAGGTGTCACAAATTACATCATGAGTACTTGTGTGTTCATTACCATGAACGCAACGTAAGAAACGAATACCCATAACGTCAATGGGATGTGTGCACACACATTGAGGGATACTTGTAATAGAAGGATGGGATAGTCCAAGTCACATTCAAAATGTTGTGGAAAAATTGGGGAAGATAATTGAAAGGTTGGGAAAACTAGTCGAATTGTAAGCTAACCGCCATAACATGATAAAATTTGGGCACGATGGGCTTTAGATATCCTATAGGAGAGCATGTTGGAATGGGTATGATGGTGTAAACACTGTGAAATGAAATCTTGAAATCAAACCATTTGTTGTTTGATGAATTGTTCAAACAAAAGAAAACACAAGCGAATTGGGGGTGGTAAAAGATCACATGCAACTTTGAAGTGTTGCTGGAAAGAAAAGGTGTTGTTGTCAACTCATGCCAAGGGTTCAAAACAAAAAGGACGATGATCAACCATAAACTTGGCAGCTATGATCAAGACTACAAGGGCCCAACTTTTTAAATATATTGTTGGGGCAATGGTGGCTATTTGTATGAGCCCGATGCCACCAAATGTGATCAAGAGAGAAGCTTGTTTACATGCTAAAAGTTTTTATGGGTTATTAAAGGATCTTAGACTTGAAAGGTGCCCAAACATTTGAAGGAAGGATGAAACAAAATAAATAAGGGACTCTATAAAGGTGGATGAAAGAGTTGTGGATAGTTTTCATTTTTTTTTTAGATTTGCCAATTCCAATTTTTTATGCTTATATTTGAAAATCAAGTAGATTATTGAATTTTAAAAAAAATTTAGTGTTGGAGATAATCAACTTAGTCTTTGATATTTTAGAATATATATTATAATCCAATTATGAAAGTACTTGGTTCTCACTCATTTGAAAACAACTAGTTTTCAAAACCGATTTTCACAAATTTAGGTTTCATTTTTTTTTAAGATAAGAAATAAGGAATTAAACAAAATAAAATCCTATATATTGGAATTTTCCATATTGGATTTTCAACCTGTTGGGTTTGTTTAAGAAACTCATGGGATACCTTGCACCCCTTGCAAAAGAATATTAAAAAAATAATCTTCCAATACCTAACATATTTTTTTTAATTTTTTAAATTGTATACAACAATAAGAATTGGGATTGGATTTAAACCCAATACCCTACCTAGGTATCAAGTTTTTTTAACAAATTTCTCAATTCAATGAGAACCATGAAATTCAAATTTCAACCCTTATGCGAAAAAGAAAAAAAACTAACAATATTTAGGGCAAAAACCAACTTGAAAACCGAGGTGGTTTTCATCCAATTCTTGAAAACCGTCCAACATTGGTTAGGACCTTGGTCCACCATATACCCAATGAATTATTGACCATTAGTAGAGAGGGTTTGAAGTCACTAAACAATGCATAAATAAGTGTGTGATGTTGGGAACCAATGTAAATCGTATAGGAAAAATAACAAATTTTGATTGGGGGAGACATGAAATAAATATATTGTTGGGCATTCTAGAAATCAAGCAAAAGATTACATCCATTTAAAACCCTAAGACATTAGTCCCTATTGAATTTGATATAGACACTGCTTAAAATTGTGGTGCACCATTAATCATGTCATAGACCCCCCTTAACCAAGCTCCAAATAAAATACAAAATTCTTTTCCAAATACATAAAGTCTTAGCAATTCAAGGGCAAGAGAAATTTGTGCATGGACATTGCATTCACTTGTGTTAGAATATAACATTTTTCAAAAATATGTTCTTCAAGCATCTCGTCCTTACCACCTAGTGTAGAAATTGAACTACAACGTATCTTGGAGGTTTTAGTCCATAGTGCAATTGTTTTGAGGCTTATAAAAAAAATTTGAAATAGATGGATAGTGAAGAAGAACTCAAATTTAATTAGAAAAAAAAAGTAAACAAAAAATACAAGACAAAATACAAAAAAATTAATATTTTATCATTAGGTCCAAATGTTTAAAATCTTACAAATGTTATCAAGTTCAGGAAGAACAAGAGTCCCACAAAGAGTTCTTTATGTTCCACCACATTGCACATGGATATTCATTCCCATAACTAACACATCAACAATAGATCAAGATTTAGTTTGGAAAGACTTTGTTGATTTCTACCATTTCATTGATTCATGTGAGGAACTAGAAATACATATTGTAAAAACTTACCTTGACTTAACTTTTTTTTTGCAATCCTAGTTTTGCTATAGGAAAAAGAAAAGCATACCATTAGTGGGACCATTACACATACCCCCTACTATTTGAAGGATAGGGTTAAGAGGAATCAAACATTGAAAATTCTAACAAGAGGGGATGGTCAATGAAAGGTACCGAGACGAAGAAGGACATAGGCACTTATGGATTGCCCAATAAGTAATTTCAATGTTCCAAGGAAATGACAAAGTGGGGTGTAAGTCTTTGAGCAGGATGACGAAGAGAATTGGCAACCCTCATTTGCCAAACCAACTACACATAGGAAACCACCTCTAGACATAGAAAAACAAGGGCTAATATGAATATTGACTACCCTACCTTGTGGCAAATGGATTGATGATCAACTAGAAAAGGCTATGGATGCCATGGAAAAAGGGCATACCTCTTTGATGAATGCCAACAAATATTAAAACATACCATTAATTTCATTTTTTAATCATTTGAATAATAATACTAAGGCAAAAAGGGGGTTCATTAGGTGTGTTGACAAGTTAAAAGGATGAAGAAGTTATCATATGGATTTTAAACATGCAAAAAAGTGGACTTTCTATCATATTGAAGGTATTGGTTTGGTGAGTCAGACCCACCTAATTTTGGAAAGGAGTTTCGAGAAACATTTGGTTGTATTGGCGCAAGAGGAAACATTTGGAATTGAACACATGTTATGTAAAAAAGTTGAATATTTCAAAAACACAAGGATTAACTAGCTAGGTGTGCCATAACTTTTACCAAAAATTGCATTATACAACCATCACAAGTACCTTGTAAATTGTGCATAGAATTTTGATGAAAAAAACATTCAAGTTGAAAGGTAATCCAATTCTTGATCGAATTTTAGCCAAGAGAGGTTCTTGTGAAGTTCACAACACCACATTTAAATCTTGGGAAAGGTTGATGATGAATTATGTTGTTAATGTAATTGTGACAACCTTACTTGCTTTCTACATATTTTGGGGTGAATGAATACAAGATGATTATGTGAAAAAATTTAGGTCAAGATCATTCATGTTTATGTAAAAAAAAAAGTTGGATGATTTCATTCCTTTTTAATGAATGATAATCCATCTGTAAAAAATCCATCCCATGTAGTATTTTTCAAAGCAATTGACATCTTTTGATCTAGATGGTCATGGTTCACATGACACAGTTGAAATAATAAAACAATCAATTGAATTAGGCTAGATATGATGACACGACCTTCACACATCTCACGTGCCTTCCAACCTGTAGATGCCTCTTGTTTCAAACCATTCAAAATAACATTTTAAAAGGCTACAAATTCAACTATGGTAAGAAATAACTATGTTGAACCATAAAAGTCATACGGATGGGTTGAATATACAAAGCCTTAAAATAATTTTTGACCAAACACAATATGAAATTAGGGTTTTGGGTTATAGGAATGTGGCTTTTGAACCCTACTAACACAATTGAAAATTAAACAATTCCAAGTGAAGCATATATAATAAACGATGACCATGAAAATATTATTTTTCAAATTCAACAAAAGCAACAAAAAAAAAGAATAATGACATTGGAAATGATGCTTCCATTATGATTACATTATAGAACATCGCTTTGACAATTCATATTGAGATTGCCCTAGGTGGAGATGAATGTCTCTTTTCACCTTTACATTGTTGTTGTGTAAAGATGCCAAACAACCTAGCAATCCCATTAACCAACCACATGAGTGATTGAAGGTAGTTGTAGTTAATTTGGAAAACCTTATTCCTAAAGAGGAAAGTTTAATTTTTGAAAATTTGAACTCAACTTTCATTGAATTCACTAGCCTACTATTGTTATCACATATTCTTACAAGGAAAACCAAAGGCAAAGAACCTTTGGTAGAGTACTTGCATTCACATGTGGTCAAATGTGAAATTTATTTAACAATCTTGAGGCAAAAGCCCATGGATAAAGAGGTAGTTGTGAAGATTAAAGAGCATAAAACAAAAGACAAGGAGAAAAAACAATCAAAGTGAAAGTACAACACATTTATCATGGTTGATCAAACAACTCAAAAGGTGAAAGAAAGAATAGGACAAAGTTAGATTCATTCATGTTTGGAACACCACAACAATTAAAAATGTGAGTACAAGTTTCATTAAAGCTTCATGATGGGCTTACTAGTTCACCATTCAATTTTCCAAAGTGTAAACCTAGGATGCACATAAAAGCTCTAGGAACTTGCAAGGGCAAGCATGTAAGTTGGTGAACATGTCTTAACAAGGTTGTAATGTGACCTTTGATAAAACATTAGTTAATGGAAAGGGGGGGGCGGTGTGGTGTGGGGAAGGAGGGATATGATGATGGGGACTTATAATGAAGTGAAGTAACAAGAACATGATCACAAAAGTTATTGAAATAGAGGAGTAGAGAAAACACTACCATGGACAAGATAAACAACTTTAAAAACCTAAATAACATACTAGGAACATGGAAGGAAAGTTCAATTTAAACAAAAATAACAAGGAGTCATTGGATTGTTTGAATCATGTTTAAAAACAAGATGATCAGGGTTTTGAATAAGTCGGAAAAAAAAACAAAGGGGGAGCTTGTACATCCCCCCAATGACTCTTATAAACCATATGAAGGAAAGTGAGAGTTTAAACCCTCGTGCACATTGTTTTCCATAGGTCAAAGACAAAAAATAGAGTTTGGACACAATATGTACTTTAAAAAAAAAATCCAAATGTACTAATAGATCTAAAGATGATATTAAAATATTAAAAAACTTGAGAAAATATGTTGCATGAATGTAAATGCAAATAGATAAGATGTTAATTTAAAACTAAAAATAAATCACATATGGAAACTTCTTGTATTTAAAAAAAATTGCTTATTCAAAGCATTCTATTTTCATTGCCATATAATTTGTAATAACATCTTACAAAATGGAGAGCAACTCAACTAACCCCATTTTATATGAATCACAAACAAATCATTAATGATGACATGAGGAATGTTAGGTTTTTGCTGTCTCCAATCAACTTGTTATCAATGTTGAACAAAAAATCATCACAAAATGTTCAATAATGTATGATGAAATAATTTGGTACAAGCCAATAATCTTTGTAGCATAGGCACTATAAAAAAAATTTATAGCTCTTAAACAAATGTAATTGGCGGACATTTACCTTGTTAATGACATTCATTAAAACATTATGCTAACTACCTCAAAGAGTAGCGTGATTGATTAAATTAATGTATTATATATTAGGAGTTGTAAACCCATTGAATACATGCATAGGCAACTGGCAATTGACATTTAATATAATGATACCAAAGACAATATAATATTTGCCTACACAAAATAACATAAAACATGAAAAAAGTCTTTTAATGCAAATCATTTTACTAGTCACCCAAGCATTACATAACAAAAATATGGTGTGCCAATTTGTGCATGTGCATTTATATATTATAAAAAACCACTAGGAACATGGTAAATTGACTATTGTAACATACTCACAAATTGAGTTGTATGGTGCATTAGTGAACCATTGTGGGTTGTGGTAAAACACTAAAAAGAAAGTGGACTATGAAGCAATAACAAAAAAAATACAATTTTTGAAATTTTTAGAAGTTTATTATTTGACTTTGTTTTCTAGATGTTCATTTAATGAATAGTTGTGGATTAATGTCACCACATTGTAGATTTTCACAAGTAAAGCTCATCTAGGTCCATAATTCAAATTGTTGTGTTCAAGTGGAATTTGGGCACCATCAAATTACCAATTTGATTAAATTTATAACAAATGATATTTATATTTATGTCTTTGTCATCAACCAACTACATTTGCATTGGATATGTGAAGTGTATGTTAATACACTCATTGCTTTAATAGTATAACAACTTTACATAAATGTCAATTAATTTTGCCTTAATGGACATTTGTGCATCAAACATCAATTGGAGTGGTAGTGAAGCTTTTGTTTGAGGATTCTGGGTTAAATCAAATTTAAATAGTAAAACATTAATTTCAACATTTTAGAGTGTAGGGGATTTAATAATTAGGATACACTAGTAAAACATGTTAAAGGTATAGTCATGCAAAACCACCATGTTCAAATAGACCTAATGGACCCAACGAAGAAGCCCATAACAAACTTATTCTTACCATTTTTAGGGACATGTATTCCTTGAAAATATTAGAGAAAACATCTAGATCATCATATTTTTATAAATGTATATTAATATCCAAACATAAAACACCCCTAATCTTTTTGTGTATTTGAACCAAAGAAGAAATGTGATCTAGACCTTCCTAATAAATGAATAAAAATATTAAATTCTATGACGTATATATATAGAGAGATCTCAACTCCCTCATTCTTACAAATGACACAATAACAAAAAATGGTTTAGGCACTTAAAAGAGGCTCATGGCAAACATCAAAGAAAAGCATTTGGGTGAGTTCAAATTAGATTAGAAATATGAAAATCAAGGCCATGAATCTAATGAACAACCAAGAAAAAAATGAAGACCACTAAAAGGCACCAATGGTTTGAGAACAAAGTTGTGATGATGGTAATTGCAACATTTGGTTTTGAGATCCATTTAGAGATTGGGGGTATGTGCATTGGGATTGGCCCATTTGGCACCATAACAATATTGATTCTTGTATCCAAGGTTAGTAGGTTCAATTTGCACTTGTGGTTATTTTTTAAAAAAAATTAAAACTTTAACACACTTGTGACTACGTGGTTAACAATGAACTTATTTGGATGTTTTTGGTTATAATACAAATGTGTTTGGTAATTGCAAACAATACTTTTGTATGTATTGCATGTATGGCTTTGATGGTCGGGGGGAGGGGGGGTTAGGGTGTGTGTAATGTGTACATGCATGGGGTGTAGAATGATTGATTGTGAAGCATTTATTGCAATGTTATAGGGTTAAAATGGTTTTTCATAGACACCATCCACTTGGGAACCATACCATTTGCATCTTTTTTTGGACCTATAAGAAACTACTAGTGGCTAAGCTAGTGCACTATTACAAATCTGTGAATGCCAAGGAGATCATATGCATTAGTCATCAAGCCCCAACTTTTTGAACTATTAAAAGTTTAGTAAATCACATATATATCCAAAGCCACCAATCGATAAAAAATTCTAAGAAAGGAATTGTTAATGCATATTGAGGTGGTGGTCTAAGGTTAGAGGTTCTTAACAATCCAAAAAACTTAAGGATTTTCAAGTGTCCCAAGAAATTCAAGTTTTAGGGTATATAAAAATTGACATTTGTTCTAGCAAGATCTTAAGGTTAAGGAAATATCACTTCATGAAAAATGGGTGGGTACATGATACATCTATTCATTCTAATAAGTCTTTCCATTTGGATGTAGATATTTACAATCATCAATTTACAATGTAAATGAAAAATGGCCCATGATATATTATTTATGGGTACCTTTATAGATGGGTAATCAACAAAAGTGCTTTAGATGATGGATTGAAAAGTGACTAAAGGATACCATGGAACCTTGGTAGCTTTAGCACAAATTATATTTCTTTTAGAAAGGCTGAAAATTTTTATTTTTATTTTTTCAAAAAACATATTTGTGAAAGAAATTGAAGAATAATTAAAAATATTCTATTTTTGAATTGAAAATATTCAAAATTTAATTAAATATTTGATAGTTGTGCTGAAGCCAACGCCTATACAATGGTAATAGGGTCGAGGCTAATTTAGATGCATTAGTATGTGATTATGACCCCACGGATCTCAAGGCGAAAATGAACCAACATCACCATTGCACCAAGAGTGATAGATTATAAATGGATAGAAAAAACTAGGAAACCTTTTCAATCGAGCTTAACCTCCCTAGGTAATTAAAATGGTTATCTCAAGTTTTTTTCTTGCGACCTACTTACTAACAACCACCTAGTGTTACTTATGTACTACCCATTTATATACATTTACTTAATCACTAGTTACTTATTATTGTATTTATTTATCTACCTACCCACCTACTTACATACAACACCTATTAACATTAAGTGTTATTTGAGGTTTCATAAGGAAAGCCTTTGACATTGGCCATGACTTCTCAAAAACCAAACTACAAGAGTTGTTGTGCATTAGTGGATATTGACAATATAACATTATCAACATTAACAACGTCATATTAACAACACTAACAATGTCACATTAACAAAACATGCACTCAAATGAAATTTATGTTTTTGATCGATTGCATGTTTTAGGCTTTGATTTCATTTGTGTGTTTTGGATTCTTATATTACAAAATAAGTATATTTTGTTACATGAAAATACAAGATCCCCTAAACCACTCCTTCCTTTTCTTCTAACTCCTTAAACATAAAATAATTGAAACCCCATTCACACTAAACTAAATTTCAACAACAACCATTAAAAAACAAAAAAAAATCCATTTAAAAAAGAGAATGTTATGCAATAAATGTTGCAATGTTATGCAACTCCTCAAACATAAAATTGTTAAAAACCGCATTCACAATGAACTGAATTCCAACAACCACCAAATTTTTAAATTAGAAAACAAAGGAAAACAAAAGAAAACATAGGAATGTTATGCAATAAATACTTGCCATAGTCTTTGCAAGAGATGCAAGCAAAAGCTCGGAGCCATATTTATACTCAAAACTTAGATATGAACACAACAATGACATCCTCAAATCCTCTCTCGCCTCTTCTCAATGTCTTTCTATTGAAATTTTTACAACAAGCTTGATTAATAACCTGAGCTCAAGCTTTTCAGTTTCCAATCTATTGTTAACATCATGGCTAATTTACTCTCTACCCACTGACCCTTCCTTATCTAAAAAGGTAAATTAGGTGTTGTAGCTCAATCTCATGCTCTGGGATTGGAGTCTTGTGTAAGCTAGCAGGGCCATATCATGAGCAGCTTAATTATTACACAAGACTTGAAACCAGAGCTTTAGATTGCTTAAACAAACACTGAAGCAATCACATAGACACTTACAACAAACGTACATACCCATTGTGGAACTGCTGGACATTTTCTTGAGCAATCAATATCTTGCAACAAAGCTCAAGAATGCCAGTATATAGGAAGAACCCAGATATGATACCATAACAATCCGAAGATGTGAAAAACTATATGAAACCAAAACTGAAAAGGGTCTAAGAATCTGACATTAATTGCTACAATCGACAATGAAGAAAAAACAGTGTGACTTGAAGTCAGGTCAGTGACAGAAAGAGATTTGCAAATGAAGAGAACAGATCAGTTGGTCAGTCCATATGAACAACAAACACTATTGATGAAAAAAGCAACCTTCAAACTCCAACCCACATTACAAGAGAAAATTTTAAGAGTACAAGCAAAAAGGATGTATGAACCACCCAGTTTTTATGGAGTGTTTTAAGCAACTACAGATTTATGTGCATAACCACTGGGCAGGTTTTCTGTACACATGATAGCAGCTTTCTTCCTACACCGCACCCACAATATCCATAAATCTTACAGAAGATGGAGTATTATAGAACAACACCTTGACAAGTCTGTCTACCTCCATTGTATGTTACATACTTCATTTGATCACCTCAAAGGGGAAACGCTCGACAGACAATACCCACTTCTGACTGACTCCAACTATACCAGCAGTTAGAACCTAGTGGTGTGAGACAACTGACATTGGTGACTACAGATTGTCAACTCTAATGAAAGAACAATGTCTTTTATGCCCCGTGCATTCCAGACACTAATGTACACTCCCAATGGGTCTGGCAACGGCATTATCACGATTCAGTCGTAATTTCATGGATTGGAACCTTTGTTTTAGATGCTCGATTGAATGTTCAGAAAATAAGCTATGAGTAAAAAAGCTTGTGAAATGTTCTTTTGTGTTCAACATTTGCACCCCCAAGCAAGCACTGGCTTGGCTAAAACTCATCTTCAAGCTCAAGCTGAGCCCATAACAGGGCGGAGGATTTGGGTGCAGCAAGCTCAGGAGTGATACCCAGAACCTCAGCAAGCATGAACACAACTCTGCGCATTGTGGGCCTCCTGTTCTTTGGGGAAAGACAGAGTGATGCAATCCTGCACAGGGCAACAAGTTCATCATGGTTGTACGATTTCAGTGATGGATCCACCATGTACCACACCATTTTTGGGTCTGCAAGATACTCACTAGCCCACTCCACAAGCGAGTGACCAGTAACCTCATCATGAGGTGGCCGCCCAGTAACAATTTCCAGCAAAAACACCCCAAAACTGAACAGGTTGCTCTCGAAATCTGGGCCAAAGCGATCAGAGTCACCATCAAAATCCTCATACCCAACCATCTGTGGCCCAAACCAATAGCCTTTCTGGCGTGTGTCAGCTTTTGCCACTGCCATCTTCATCACCCCAAAGTTTGCAATCTTTGCAGAGTAATCATCTGTGAGGAAGATGGAGTTTGCATCAAACCCAAGATGGCTAGCTGCAGGCACAAGTTCATGGTGCATATATTCAAGCCCGTATGCAGCACCCATCACAATTCGCATCCTCATCAGCCAGTCCAGATGTTCTGATTCTTTCTTGTGCAAGTGATCAAATACTGTGCCATTGGATGCATACTCAAAGATGAGCATGCGCACAAAATTTGGCTCTTCCTCAGAGCAGTAAGCTATCAAGTTCACCAAGTGTGTGTGCTTCATGCGAGCGAGAGCTTCAACCTTGCGGCGAAAACTGAGCTCCAACTGCAAATTCCAGTTTGCTGCAGGGACCTTCATGCTAGTTGCAGCGACTTCTGCACCGCTTGCAAGAGTGCCCTTGTAGACGACTGTCTCAGATGACTCCCCAATGATGTTGCTGAAATCCTCACATGCAGACTCAACTTCTGCAAGCTTCAGGAATGGAACTGTTGTCTCAAATGGACGCTGAAGATGCCCACTCATTCCTGATTTCCATGGACTCACTGCTGTTGGCTTCCGCTTGTAGTGCAGGAATATGATTGCTAGAGCTGTCAAAGCCATAACCACCAGCAATACGGATCCAAAGGCCACAACATAGATCCATGACTGAGGAGAAGAAGAAGACGAAGGAGATGGTGAAGTTGCCAAAACTGGTGATGGAGATGGTGAAATCTGTGGTACTTTTCTTGCAGTTTCAAGATTTTCATCAACCAACAACCTCCCAGCCAAGCTTCCAGGAACAACAGCAAGCACCAAGCCACTAGCTAGAATCCACACAGACATAGTTTCTGAGAGCTTCATGCTGCTCCTTACTGCCATCTTCAGCTAACCTGCTGCAAACCCTAAGTCAAAAACTGGAGCCAATCTGCAGGCTGTCCTTGCATCTAGTTATGCCAAGGAGGAATATTGGTGTGTGTGTAGACATGTTGAAGATCCATCACTGCATAGTGATTCTGATCTGGGACATGAGGAAGCTACTTCAATCCCACACAAGGTCGATACCTGCTCTTCCTGAAAGTTGTTACCAGCTGATCAACAGCTACAGCAGCAGCAGCTCTGTTGCCCAATGCTGCTGTCATCAAGGATGCAAAAACTAGCTGGCAGTGATGGCAGGCAGGCAGTGGTGATGTCTTTCTTCTTCCCAGGTTCTCAATACCCTGTTGGGTTTTCCTCTTCTCTTGTCCAAAGTTAGAAAGCAACAACCCCTAGCAGATCTTGGAGCTCTGTACTTTCTCTTTCTTTTCCAGCTCCCTTGCTCGGCACTCCCAGTATTGTTTTTGATGAGCTTTGTGGTACCTCACATCTTCCCAACTAGTGCGATGCTGCTGCAACGGTCAGTCTCCAATCCAAGGAAGCAAACAAGAAAGCTCGTTGCTGATTGTGTCTAGTGCGTTTGCAGAACCATCAATCTCCGAGATATCGTTACTTCCAACGAAAACAGCAAAAAACCAAACCACCCCCCCACCCCACCAAAAGGGAAAAAGAAACAAAAAAAGAAAACCCCAAACAAACCGACTAACCCAACTCTATCCTTCTCTGCCGTTTACATCCTTCTGCCATTGCAAAAATCTCAAGATCAAAAGAAAAAAAAAACCGAACCTAGAAATCTGTTCAGAAGCAGAAGAATGCGAAAAAAACGTCAATCTGAATACAATGTACAAATGTGTTGCATCTCAAAACCATTTTTTCGCATTTCACTAGAGACCCCCAAAACACATTTTTTAGAAACAATATTCTAGACTGCGACAAAAACACTACAACAAAGAAGAGCAACAAAATACAGGACACACCAAAAAACAGGCAAAATGTCTTTTTGGGTCACCTGCAACCAATCCCCCTTCAAAAACAAGAAAAAAGGTTACAGAAAATTCCTGAAAAGCTTCAGATGACTGAATCGAATGCGTGAAACTCTTTACAACCCATTCGAGAGAGGGAGTTTGAGCAGCTGACGCGACCAGTTTGAGGTTGAATGGTTGATTGTAGCTCGCAAACGATGCAAAAACGTACTCGGGGGTATCGCGGAACCAGAACGGCGAGATCCTCTCGGGAAGAGGAGAGAGAGAGAGAGGGACAGGTAAGTACAGTTGCTCCTGAGTCAGTAAAAAGTTTAAAAAATCAGCTTTTTTACTGTTACTAGCAAGGGATTTAATTTATTTTTTTTGGGCGAGTTTTTCTAAAAATTTAGCAAAATTAGTTGAATTTTAATACCCTAGAACAACACTTATCTTCCAAAAAAATTGCCAATTTCTTTTGGTTCAAAAAATGACAAAAATTCATTTGAATAAGATCCTTGGAACTTAATGGGACCCAAAAAAAAAAAAAAAAAAAAAAAAAACACCACCTCTATTTAATTTTTAAATTTTTTAAAATTACATTTTAAAAAAAAAACATTTAATATATTTTAATAAAATATATTTTTTTTTT